>Ga0209006_10002460_pt1 | contig 16891 bp, 15 predicted proteins | sample JacPin_JW_Ref_O2_FD_188567 | JGI IMG/M metagenome (GOLD analysis project Ga0209006, IMG submission 188567) | Forest soil microbial communities from Algoma, Ontario, Canada - Jack Pine, Ontario site 1_JW_Ref_O2 (SPAdes) (version 2) | ecosystem: Environmental > Terrestrial > Soil > Boreal... | reverse complement strand
GAAAATTCCACGCCTTCGTAAATTACATTCACAGGGTTCCGGAAGTTGTTTTGCGCAAAGGCGCGTGGGAAATGCGTGTATCGAACGGATGTAGTCGGAGTAGCGCTACTTTATGAAGGAAATTATGGATCAACCTGTCCCTGCCGGTGAATCCGCTGAGAAGGAAAACTTTGCGAACCGCAAGCTGATCCGGCCGACGCTGCCGCGCGGGGAGAACCACGGCAATCACAACTCGCCTCCGTCACAAACGCGGGAGCGCGCAGAGCGTCCGGAGCGGCACGACCGGGATCGCGGCGACCGGGGCGCAGGAATGGGAAGCGGGGCGATGGGCGGCGGCGGTGGACGAAAGCTGACGCCTCCGGAACAGACCAACGCGGAGAATTTCTATTACCAGAAGCAGATGCAGTCGCGCACTCCGATGGTGATCGTGTTGCGGGACGGCGAGGAAGTGCGCGGCATCATTGAATGGTATGACCGGCAGTGCATCAAGGTGAACCGCGACAACGGCGGACCGAACCTGATGATCTACAAGCCTGCCATCAAATACATGTACAAAGAGGGCGAGAACGAGCGGTGAAGTTGTCGGACTGGATGGCGCTGCTGGTTTGGCCGATCGTCCTGTTCGCGATTATGGGTTCCCAGCCGCAGGTGAGTTTACGGAGCAGATGCTCCCGTTGACAATCTAGGTTATCTCCCATAGCATCAATAACTTGAGGCACATCTTGAGCTCAAGTTCGGGGAGCCCCTTGTGATTAAGCTCGACATCATCAACGAAGTGGTCGCCAGGACCGGCATCACCAAGACCAAGGCCGAGCTGGCGGTGGAAACGGTTTTCGAGAGCATGAAGAAGGCGCTGGCCCGCTCGGATCGCATTGAGCTGCGGGGATTTGGCGTGTTCAACGTGCGTCCGCGCAAGACCGGGATCGGGCGCAATCCGCGCACCGGAGCCGAAGTTTCCATTCCGCCGGGCCGGGCGGTGCGGTTTAAGCCGGGGAAAGAGCTGCAGTCGATTGATTAGGCGGCAGTTGCTGGTTTCTAGTTTCTAGCTGCTTCCAGCTTCTTAGAATTCCGCATTTCATTTACATCTCTTTTTCATGTCGATCGGTCGATGACCGGTTGATCTGAATTTCTTGCCGCCTGCTCTCTGCTGCGACCTGCATCCCCGCAACTCGTAGTAGCATCAAGACAAGCCTGGGTTATGTCAGGCTCAGATTCTGACTGAAATTTCGAATGTCTGATCCGATTCCTTCTATCACGTATCCCCCGGCGGACGAATCTCGCCCCGTGGTGCAGTGGGTGCCGCGTCCGCCGGGACAAATTTATTGGCTGCACGCGCTGCTGCTGCTGCTCACCTGCTTTACCACGCTGGTGGTCGGGGCGCGGATGCAGGCTAATTTTATGGTCGGCAAGCCGATGTTCTCGCTTGATGACGATTCGTTGTTTCCGGTACGGTGGGTTTTTGAGCATCCCTGGTCGCGACTCAAGCTGGGCGTACCTTTCGCCGCAACGCTGATGCTGATTCTGCTGGCTCACGAAATGGGCCACTACCTTTACTGCAAGCGCTATCGCGTGTGGGCCACGCTACCGTTTTTCATTCCCGCGCCAACGTTGTTCGGAACGCTGGGAGCGTTCATACGGATTCGGTCGCCCATCCGGTCAAGGACTGCGCTTTTCGACATTGGCATCGCCGGCCCGATTGCTGGCTTCGTAGTTTCGGTAGGAGTTTTGTGGGCGTCACTTGGTCTCTCCAAACCGCTTCCGGCGGGGCTGCGGGCACCTGACCTGCAAATGGGATTTCCCCTGATCTTCCAGTGGATGCAACGCCTGCTGGCCTGGCACAACGGCGCGCACAGTGTAGCGGCGCTGCCTTTGGAGCGCGTGCTGCTGCATCCGTGCGCGATCGCGGCCTGGGTGGGGATGTTCGCCACATCCTTGAACCTGCTGCCGGGGGGTCAGCTAGATGGCGGACACATCATTTTTTCTCTTGCGCCGTGGGCGCACAAGTTTGTTTCGCGGCTGACCATTCTCGTCCTGCTGCCCATGGGTTATTACCTTTGGTCGGGATGGTTTCTGTGGGCAATCCTGCTGCAGTTAAGCAGCCTCCGTCATCCACAAGTGGCGGAGTTGCCGCGCGTTTCTGGTGTTCGCGTTTGGCTGGCGCTTTTCGCTTTGGCGATGCTCGTCCTTACTTTGACCAAAGCGCCCATTCAACCTGGGGCTGCGAGAGAATTGATCCCGCAGTTGGTACAGATGGTGCGGCAGCTTTTCGGGAAATGACGGAGCAAAGGTGTTTTGGCTAAAAGCTAAGCTAACGGCTAAGAGCTACTCTCCTCACATCAACCACAACGCATCCACATCGACAATTACTTGCGTTCGCGGAATTTTGAGTTGTGCGGCGTGGGCCAGCATGGCGCGCAGCGTTCCGTTCAGCTTTTCCCGGCTCGGCGACTTGAGAACGAAGTGATAACGGTAGTCTCGCTTCAGGCGCACGATGGGCGCGGCCGCCGGGCCGAGTACGCGGACGCCCTCGTGACGAGTATTCTCAAACCACCTTCCCAGGAGTCCCGACCACTCGAGCGCTTCATCCAGCTTGCCGCTGCGGACCAGGACATTGGCCAGCGCGGAGTATGGCGGATAGTGCATCCAGCTGCGGAAGCGCAACTCTTTTTCGTAGAATCCAGCAAAGTCGTGGCGGGCAGCGTATTGCACGGCGTAGTGATCCTGAAAATAAGTTTGTAGCACAACCTTTCCCGGAGACTGGCCGCGTCCGGCGCGTCCGGCGACCTGAGTGAGCAGCTGAAACGTGCGCTCGGCGGCGCGAAAATCCGGAAAGCCTAAGGCTGCGTCAGCGCCCACCACGCCCACCAGCGTAACCCCGTGAATGTCGTGGCCTTTCGCGATCATCTGCGTGCCTACGATCATGTCGAGGTCACCTTCATTCAGCGCGTTCAGCGTGCGTTCGAAATCTTCGTGGCCGCGGACGGTATCGCGGTCGAGCCGCGCGATACGGGCCTGAGGAAACATGCCGTGCAAGAGTTCTTCCAGCTTCTCCGAGCCCGTTCCCAGGAAATATACATATTCACTGTTGCAGTGCACGCAGGCTTTCGGAACCGGTGCGGTGTAGCCGCAGTAGTGGCAAACCATTTTGTGCTCGCGCTTGTGATGGGTGAGCGCGATGGCGCAGTTCTTGCATTCGAGAGTCTTGCCGCAGGCGCGGCAGAGCACGACGGGCGAGTAGCCGCGGCGGTTGAGCAATACCATGACTTGCTCTTTGAGTTCGATTCGTTCTTTGATTTCGGCGGCCAGCTTGCGCGAAATGACTTGCCCGTGTCCGGTTTCCTGAAACTCCTGACGCATGTCGATGATTTCAACTTCCGGCAGCGGGCGCTGCTCGACGCGGTCGGGCAATTCGATCAAAGTGTATTTGTTCTTTTTGGCGTTGAAATACGATTCCAGCGACGGCGTTGCCGAACCGAGCACGACCGCGGCCTTCGCCATCTTCGCCCGCATCACGGCGATGTCGCGGGCGTTGTAGCGCGGAGTTTCTTCCTGTTTGTAGGAAGCGTCTTGTTCTTCGTCCACGATAATTAAAGCCAGGTCGGCAACGGGTGCAAACACGGCAGATCGCGTGCCGACGACCATGCGCGCCTCGCCGCGTTTGATGCGATGCCACTGCTCTGCGCGTTCGCGATCGGACAGCGCAGAATGCAGGATGGCAACTTCGTCGCCGAAGATCTGGTGCAGATCGGCGGCGACGGCCGGCGTGAGGCCAATCTCGGGAACAAGAAGAATGGCGGATCGTCCGGCTTCGAGTACATCTCGCATGCCAGCCAGATAGACGGCAGTTTTCCCTGAACCGGTGACGCCATGCAGAAGCATTCCGGAAAACTTGCGGGACGCAACTCCTTCGCGAATGCGGGCGAGCGCGGCTTGCTGAGCGGAATTGAACTCGAATGCGAACGGCGAGGGGCGCGGCCGACCGCGCGAGATCGCTCGGTCGGCGGGCTGTTCGACGACTTCGATCAAGCCACGTTTGACCAGCGTGCTGAGAGTGCTTCGAGGAACGTCTAACGCCTGCAGTGTTTCTACGGGAACGCGGCCGCCCGATGCGGCCAGCGTGTCGATGATGGTTTGTTGATTCGCGTTCAGCTTGCCGTCCGCGGACTTGAGCTGGGCAATCTTCACGGTTCGAGTAGCATCGCGGGCGGCAGAGACGTCCTCGCGGATGAGCCACTTCTTGCGAACCATTCCGGCCAGAATCGATTTCGAAGCGTGAGTCGCCGCACGCAGCGTTTCTTCTCGAACCAATTCTTTGACGGGCTCTGTGCTTTCCGAGGCGCGCACTGCCAGAAAGTCGAGCACGCGAAACTCGGCTGACTGCTCTTCGGGTGTGCGTTGCGAGCGGGCTGACGATCCTGAGATGCCTGCCTGGTGCAGCACCATCTGACCATCGTCGCTGATGCGATAGCCGATGGAACGTTTGAACTCCGCGCTCAGCGGTAGCATGGCGCGGAAAACTTCCCCAATGGGAGCGAGGTAGTAATCTGCGATCCAGCGGCCGAGATGTAAAAGCTGTTCATCGAGCACCGGAGCGGCGTCGAGGACCGTGATGAGATTTTTGAGCTGGACTGATGGCTTGCGATCGTGCAACTCGACGACGATGCCCGTCATGCGCTGCTGGCGAAATGGAACCAGCACACGCGCGCCGACAATCGGCACGGCGTCCGCCGGGACACGGTAGGTGAAGACCATGTCCAGCGGCACGGGCAGGGCAACGTCGCAGAATTCGGGCATTGGTTTGAGGATAAACTACGGCTCGGGCGCGAGCCGATTGCGGCGGATTGGGGACAGGTCCATCGTGAGGGCAGGGATGCTTCGACTGCGCGCGGCTGCGCTTACACGTCCGGCTTTGGCGCCTTCAGGCCGAGGTACTTCATCACCATCTGCAGATCTTTCCATGCTTCGCCCTTCTGTCGCGGGTCGCGCAGCAGGTATGCAGGGTGGTACGTGACTGCAAGGCGCGCTCCGGGCCATGCCGCATCGTTGCTGCGCACGCCCGCGGGTTTGAAGTCGTAAAAGCGGCCGCGCAGCTCGCCCAGAGACGAGTTCATGGCCAGCAGATTCTTGGCCGCAGTCGCGCCCAGCGCCACCACAACTTTGGGCTTGATGGCTGCAATCTGCCGCATAAGAAACGGGGAACAGGTATCGCACTCGTCGGGCTCGGGCGTGCGGTTGCCCGGCGGACGGCACTTGACTACGTTCGCGATGTAAACATCTTCGCGCTGCAGTCCCATGGCCTTGATCATGTTGTTGAGCAACTGGCCGGCGCGTCCAACGAAGGGCTCTCCCTGCGCGTCTTCGTCGGCGCCGGGGCCTTCGCCCACGAACATGAGATCGGCGCGCGGATTGCCCACGCCAAACACGATCTGCTTGCGACCTTGTTTGTGCAATTTGCAGCGTGTGCATTCGCCGAGATCTTCGCGAATGATTTTCAGCGCGGCGATGGGATCGGTGACACCGAACTCTGGCTTCGGGGCGTGTGTATCAAGAATGTTTTCGTCGGCTACTGGTGCAACCACGGCGGATTTTCTGGCGGCCATTTCCTCTCGCGTTTCTGACTGGAGTACGGTGGATAATGCTAACGATGAATCGATTCCCGCGGCGGCCGGGCTGCCGGCTGATTCCTGGACCGTAGGCTCTCTCCGGTAGAAATCGTAAATGCCCAGTTCGTTGTAGTAGCGCACGCGATCGGCGAGAGCGCGCCGCAGAGCCGGGTCAAGGGTGTGGGGCATGAGTGCCTAGATTGTAATGCAGAGACTTAGAGAATGGATCAGGCTTTTACCGGCGATTTGCGTTGCTGGCGCAGGCGCACGACCTGGTCGAGGACGCGTTGGGCCACTTCCCACTTCGTAGTCTCGGGAACTTCCACGACTTCGTCATGGGTAAGGATGGTGGCAGCATTGCGGTCAGAGTCAAAACCCACGCCCTCGTGCGAAACGTCATTCACCACGATCGCGTCCAGATGCTTTGCAGTAAGTTTCTGGCGGGCGTTTTCGAGGACGTTTTCGGTTTCGGCGGCAAATCCTACGACGATCTGCGACTGCTTGCGCAATGAAATCTCTTTGAGGATATCAGGCGTAGCTTCGAGCTCGAGCGTCATCGGCCCTTTGCGCTTGATCTTCTGCCCAGCCGCAACTTTCGGACGGTAATCGGAAACCGCAGCGGTCTTGATGACGATCGTAGCGTGAGGCAACATGTCGAGGACCGCATTGCGCATTTGCTCAGCCGACTCGACGCGCGTGAGTTCGGCCGCTGCGGGTGGAGTGAGAGCTGTGGGTCCACTCACCAGCAGCACACGAGCTCCGCGGCGCAACGCAGCTTCAGCCAGCGCATAGCCCATGCGACCGCTGGAGCGATTGGTGAGATAACGCACCGGGTCAATTTTTTCCCGGGTCGGACCGGCCGTGATCAGCACAGTCTCGCCGCTTAAATCCTGTGACGCGCCAAGACCTTCGAGCACCGCGGCGATGATGGTTTCATTTTCCGCGAGCCGTCCCGCCCCGGTCATTCCGCAGGCCAGGTAGCCCGAGCCGGGCTCCACGATTTTCACGCCGCGCTGACGCAGGACTTCCAGATTCGCCTGCGTGGCTGGATGGTTCCACATGTTGACGTTCATGGCCGGAGCCACGACAACCGGTGCTGTAGTGGCAAGGTAGAGCGTAGTCAGGAAGTCGCTGGCAATGCCTTGGGCGAAATGCGCGATCGTGTCGGCGGTAGCGGGAGCTACGACTAAAGCATCGATCGCCTGCGCAACCGCAATGTGCTCGATGGCGGAATCGATGTTGGGCTCATGCTCTTCGCCCGGAGAGAACATGCCGGTGATTACTTTTTCACCGGAGAGCGCGGCGAACGTGAGGGGACGAACAAACTCCTGCGCCGCGCGCGTCATCACCACCTGCACGCGAATTCCGCGGTCTTGCAGCAGGCGAACGATTTCCGCGGCTTTGTAAGCTGCGATGCCGCCGGTCACACCCAGAGCGACTTTCATAATTGTTGATTGCTGATTTCTGATTGTTGATTGAAAGGCTTAAACACACAGATGGAAAACCAGCCATCGGCAGCTCAGCAATCCACAATCACAAAATCAACAATGCTCCTTCAGTCCTGCCCCAGAGCCTTGTCCAGAGCCTCGCCGGCCTGCTCGACTGCGGGACGGATTTCTGGAATCTCCCACTTCACTTTGCCCGCACGAATCTCATCCTGCGCGATACGGCAGGGTTTGCGCGAAATGGTATCGACCACCGGCGGTGCGCCGGACTGCAATTGGCGCGCTCGCCGCGCGGCCACCAAAATATACCGGTAATTGCTGTCGAAGCCTTCAATCAACTTCATACGGGGATTCTCCCTTAATTCCGAAATCGACTTTCAACAATATCCGAACCTGCCATAGTCTTTCGGGGGAAATCGAGCCTTCGACTTACTATTCTATTGTCGCTTCTTATCGTTTTCTCGTCGTTCGCGGCTACCATTGCCCGCTGTCTGTAATGATACCGCGAAACGCTAACCGCCTGAACCTTCCGGAGGAGAAAAGGAATCGAGAATGCGGCGAATGCGAGCGCGAATATTTACCAGACGACAACGATCCGCCAAAGCCAGGGTGCCTTTCTCCTCATCCGTCAGCGGCCGGTCTGAACGGCACAGACGCTCCGCGCGCACAATGGCCTCCAAATCTTCCACGGACTCCTGCAGGTCATCGTTGATCAAAATATAATTGTATTTGTCGTAATTCTCAATCTCCCGACGGGCCGTGTCCAAACGGCGTTGAATGACCTGATCATTGTCTTCCCCGCGATGCCGCAGTCGCCATTCCAGCGTCTTGCGGTCCGGCGGCAATATAAAAATACTGACGGCGTCGGGGAGCCTCTGTTTGATTTGCTTGGCACCCTGCACGTCAATGTCGAGCAACACGTCTCTTCCCTTTCGTTCTGCCTCGCGCAGCACAGTCCGCGCGGTTCCGTAGTAGTCGATGCCATACAGCACAGCGTGCTCGAGAAACTCGTCCGCATCGATCATGCGCTGGAAGTCGTCGCGCGATATGAAAAAATATTCCCTGCCATTCTCCTCGCTGCCGCGTGGCTGACGCGTCGTGTAGGAGATGGAAAATTCGAGGTTGGGAACAAGCTTCAGGAGCTTGGCCACCAGCGTGGATTTGCCCGAGCCCGAAGGCGCGGAAATGATGTAGACCAGCGGCTTTCTCGCAGCGTTCGTTCCAGATGAAGTCGTCTCAGACGAAGCCATTCCAGTAGTGCTTGCTCCAGGCGATTTCGTTCCAGGTGAAATCATTTTAGTTTCTGAGCCCATTCCAGGTTTGCTCATTCCAGGTTCTGTACCTGCTCGCGCGATTTTTCGATCTCCGCCTTCATGGCCAATCCCGCCTCGGTAATTTTCAGCGCTTCGCCGGCCAGCCCCGACGTCTTCGACAGCAGAGTGTTGGCCTCGCGATTCATCTCCTGCAGCAGGAAGTCCAGCTTCTTGCCGACCTCGCCGCCCTCATCCAGCAGGCCCAGGAAATGTTGCACATGTGTTTCCAGCCGGACAATTTCTTCCTGAATGTCGCTGCGATCCACCAGCAGTGCCACTTCCTGCAACACCCGTTCTTTGTCGGCACTCGCGCCAAGCAATTCCTGGATTCGCGACTGCAGCCGCTCGGTGTAGCTTTGCAAAACCGCGCGCCGGTGCTGCTGCACGCTGTTGCCGGCTTCCACAAGATGAGCCATGCGTTGGCGTAATTCGCGTTCGATGCCGCGGCCTTCTTCTTCGCGCATCTGGTTGAGCCGCAGCAGCGCGTCGCCCACCCTGGCCAGGACCGCACCCTCAATTTCTCCATCAACATTTTCACGAGCGGAGTCCAGCGCGCCGGGGATACGGAGTATGGCATTGAGGTCGGGTTCGGCGGCCAGGGAAAAATCCGCTGCAGCTTTACGAAACGCGGCAATGTACCCGCCGACCAGTTCGCGATTCAGAACAAATGTCTCGCCGCTCGATCGTTCGAGGCTCAGCGTAACTTCCACATGACCGCGCGCCATCCCTTCTTTCAGCAAGCGGCGCAACTGCATTTCCAGCGCATCCGTTCCGGAAGGCAGCCGGAAGTGCAGATCGAGGAAGCGGTGATTCACTGCCTTCAGCGAGAGCGCGAAGCCGAGATGCCCGTTTGTGGAGGCAGCCGCGCCGCCGAAAGAACTCACGGCGCCGGCTCGAGCCTGAGGCTCGACCTCGCCCTTCACTTGCGCGAAACCGGTCATCGATCTTATCGGCATCGATCTTGTGGGCATGGAGCCTGCTGTCATTGTGTCCGCCTTCTGTAGTCTAAGGCTGTGCGACAACTCTCGGCGCTTCTAAGTTGGTGAATTGCAAATCGTACAAACGGCGATACGTGCCGAGCCTGCTCATCAATTCGTCGTGCGGGCCGACATCGGCGATAGTACCGTTCTCGATCACCACGATGCGGTCGGCGCGGCGCACCGTCGAAAGCCGGTGCGCGATCACGAACACCGTTCTTCCTTCCATCAAGTTGTGCAGCGCAGTTTGCACCAGCGACTCCGATTCGCTGTCGAGCGCCGAGGTGGCTTCGTCGAGAATCAGAATAGGAGCATTTTTCAGAATCGCGCGGGCAATGGCCAGGCGCTGCCGTTCGCCACCGGAAAGCCGCACGCCGCGCTCGCCGATGGGCGTGTCATAGCCTGCGGGCATCGTGCGAATAAAATCGTGCGCTAACGCGGCGCGGGCTGCCGCTTCCACTTCTTTCTGTGGAATGAACGGCTGGCCGTAGGCGATGTTGTTCCGCACTGTGTCGTTGAACAGAATCGTGTCCTGGGTGACGATCCCGATCTGCTCGCGTAACGACGCCAGGGTCACGTCGCGAATGTCATGGCCGTCAATCAGCACCCGTCCGCTGCTGGCGTCGAAAAAGCGCGGAATCAGATGCACCAGCGTGGTCTTGCCTGCCCCGCTGGATCCGACAATGGCCAGCACTTCGCCTCGCTTTACGTCGAGATCGATATTGCGCAGCACCTCACGAGCCTCGCCACCTTCGCTCTCCGCAGCATAGGCAAAGCTGACTTGCTCGAACCTCACGCTTCCGGAAAACTTCGGCAGAGTCTTGGCGCGCGGCTTCTCGCGCACGTCATCTTCAAGATCCATGAAGCGGAAAATTTCCGACGATGCTCCCAAGGCTTGCTGAAAATTGTTATTGAACTGCGCGAACTTGCGGACAGGATTGTAGAGGCTGTAGACAGCGGCAACGAAAGCCACGAAAGCTCCGGGCGTGAGCTGGCTGTGCCTGATCTGGTTGTGACCAAGCAGCAGAAGCAGCGCAACGGCAACGGCCCCGAATGTATCCATCAGCGGTGAACTGATGGAGGCCGCCGCCACCGATCGCAGGTTGGCGCGGAACAGGCGGCGCGCCGCCTGGCGAAAGCGCGACATCTCCCAGTTTTCCGTGTTGAAGGCTTTCACGATCCGGTTTCCCGTGATCGTTTCATGCAAAATGTTTTGGATTTCGGCCAGCTTGTCCTGTCCGCGCCGCGTGTGGGTCCGAACCCGGCTGCCGATCTTGCGCGAAGAATAGATGATGACCGGCACGAACAGCACCAGCACCCAGGCCAGCCGGCCCCCAATCAACACTACCGCGCACACCGTGAACAGAAATGTGAAGGTCTGCTGAAGAAACTCGGCCAGCACCGCCGACATCGCGTATTGCACTCGGTCGATGTCGCTGACCAGGGCAGAGAGCAGCGTGCCCGTAGCATGCTTGGAGAAAAATGCCGCCGACTGCCGCAGGATCGCGTTGTAAAGGTCATCCCGCAGGTCGGTGATCATTCCGAAGCCAGCGTGATTCACCAGATAGGTGCCGGCATAATCCAAAAGGCCCTTCAGGATCGTCGAGGCCACCAGCGCGAAGGCCACAATCCTCCAGGCATCGTCGAAATGAAAGGGAACCAATTGCTGCAGATAGACAGCCCGGTTGATCCGCGGAATGGTAAACAACAGAATGTTTCCGGAGCCCGATGCTGCAGGGTTGAGCACTTGATCAAGCACGGGCTTCAGCAGGACCAGCCGGAATGCTTCGAGAAAACCAACCGCAGCCAGCAGCGCGACTCCCGGAAACAGTTGCAGCAAAAATGGGCGCACGTAGCGCAATAAGCGCGTCAGTTGCCGCATGGGGCTCCCAGGCGGAACAGGCCGCAATCGCTTGCTGCCGGTGGAATAGGCATGAGGTGCAAGCCGCTATTCTACCGCTCGGCGGTGGGGTTTGTCGTTGACTGTGGTAACACCGTCGCGCTACTTCGGGCTGTCGCGGTGCACCACCTTCACCCGGTATCCCGCCTTCCCCAGGCGGCCGCAGACTTCTTCGGCGATCATCACCGAGCGATGCTGGCCTCCGGTACAGCCGAAGCCGATCGTCAGATAACTCTTCCCTTCCTTGATGTAGTGCGGTAGCAGATAAACCAGAAGATCGGAAATGCGCTGGATGAATTCGCGCGTCTGCGGAAACGAGCGAATATATTTGGCCACGCGCGGATTGCGTCCGGTGAGGGCGCGAAATTCGGGCACGAAATGCGGATTGGGTAGAAAACGGACATCGAATAGCAAATCCGCATCCTCGGGAACACCCTGGCGGAAGCCGAAGCTCACACAGGAAACCAGAATGTTTTTTTCGGAAGACTGTTCGCGGAACCGTTCCGTGATGTGAGAACGCAATTCGTGAACGTTGAACTTAGACGTGTCGATGACAAAATCTGCGAGGGAGCGAATGCGTCCCAGATGGCCGCGTTCGGCCTTCAACGCAGACTTGACACCCGCTTTCGCGCCCAGCGGATGCGGCCGCCGCGTCTCGCTAAACCGGCGCAGCAACACGGCGTCCGTCGCTTCCAGGAACACGACTTTCGCCGGGATCATTCGCCTCACTGCCTTCAGAATGCCGGGCAGTCGTTCGAGCTTCGAGCCTTCGCGCACATCCACGACCAGCGCCGTACGCCGAATTTCGTCCGACTGCACCGCCAGCTCGGCAAAGCTCGGGATCAACTCGACGGGCAGGTTGTCCACACAGTAGTAGCCGAGATCTTCGAAGGCCTTGAGCACGGAAGCCTTGCCCGAACCGCTCATGCCGGTGATGATGACCAGCTCTCGCGCGCGTTGGCTCGCTCGCATGGCGCGGCGCGGCTCCTTGCCCGTTTTCCCGAGCGCGGTTTTGGCGCGTTTGCTTGGGGCTTTTCTGGGCGGCATCTAGCCGATAGTAGCAAAGAAGTCCGCGGGATACTCTCAATTCTCGCGGTGAGAGAAACTTAATCACAGAGGATCACAGAGTAGCCCTTCCAATTTCCTGAGTGTACATCTCAAATTCGGTGGCGAGCGTTGCGGTTTGTCATCTGCCCGCTCCGGAAGGTAAGCTAATGCGCCATGAAGAAGTTTCACGACCTCACTGAACGTGAAGTGTTGGCTTTGGCAATTTCGTTGGAGGAAGAAGACGAGCGCGTGTATGCCGACTTTGCCGAGGGACTTCGCCAGGACTATCCCGCATCGGCCGAAATGTTTGAAGCTATGCGCGAGGAGGAGTCCGGGCACCGGCGGCGGCTGATCGAGCTTTACCGCACGAAGTTCGGCGAGCACATTCCACTGATTCGGCGACAGGATGTCCGCGGCTTTGTGGAGCGGCCGGCGCTGTGGCTGATGCGTCCTCTGCGCATCGAGGCGGTCCGCAAAGAGGCGAGCACCATGGAGGTCGAGACTCGCCGCTTCTACGAAAAAGCCGCGCGCCGTACCGAGGACGCCAGCGTACGGCAATTGCTCGACGATCTCATCAACGAAGAACGCGAGCACGAAGAACGCGCACAGGAATTAGACAAAGAAAAACTTCCGGCTCAGGTAAAACAGGACGAAGAATTGGCGCAGCGCCGCCTCTTCGTTTTGCAAATCGTGCAGCCGGGCCTCGCGGGCCTGATGGATGGTTCCGTCTCCACGCTGGCGCCGGTTTTTGCCGCCGCCTTCGCCACGCACAACACGCAGGACGCGTTTCTCGTCGGCTTGGCGGCATCGGCTGGCGCCGGCATCAGCATGGGATTTGCCGAAGCGCTTTCCGATGATGGCAGCCTGACCGGGCGCGGGCATCCCTGGGTGCGCGGCGTGATCTGCGGGGCGATGACCGGACTCGGCGGCATCGGCCACACCCTTCCATTTATGTTCCGCGACTTCCGCCTGGCGCTCTGGGCCGCGGGCGCGGTTGTGGTCGCCGAACTGGGCGTGATCACTTGGATTCGGCATCGTTATATGGATAGTCCGTGGATCTCGGCGGCGCTGCAGGTTGGGCTGGGCGGAGTGCTGGTATTCATCACCGGCGTGCTGATCGGGAGCTCGTGAGTGCGATTTCAGATTTCAGATTGTTGATTTCAGATTTTCGATTCTTCGACTTTCGAATAAGGCCCGTCATCGCGGGCATTCAATCTGCAATCTGAAATCGACAATCTGAAATGTCCTCCTACGGCTGCGTATCCAGCGGATGTTTGCTCTTCTCGTAGAATTCGTTCTGCAGCTTCAGGCTCACATCGTCGGCTTTCACAGCCTGGATCGCTTTGACTACTGAATCGATCCACCACTTCATCTGATATTCGCCCAGTTCGCGGGTCGCGGCGGAGCCGTCGCCGGAATAGTGATTGGGAAAGCGCGTGTACCACCAGATCCCGGTGTAAACGCCCTCGGGAATTTTCTGGCGATGCTGGTCGGCGCCGGACTCATTTGCAGCGCGGTCCTGGTGCACGAGATCGGGGCGGGAGATCATCATCTTCGAGGTCTCGCTTTCGCCGGCGTGCATGTCGATGGAAGTTTTCCTCGCGGGTCCACCGTGCTGCGGCGTGCGCTCGTCGAAAACGTAGACCACATAGTCGTGCGGCTTATCCAACTGCGACTGCGCAAAGAAGGGCAGCAGACTATCGTTACCGCCGTGGCCATTGACGATCAGCACTTTCTTGCAGCCGTTGCGCGCCATCTCGTCGGTCGTCTCCTGCAGCAGCGCGAGTTGCATGTCGCGGCTGTAGGCGACAGTTCCGGGCTCGTGGCGGGCCTCGGCGATCTGGCCGAAATAGTATTCGGGAAAGACGACGGCGTATTCCTGCTCGGCCGCGTGCAGCGCGGCGTAGCGGACGTCGAGCAAATCGGTGCCGAGCGGAAGATGCGGACCATGCTTTTCCAGAATGCCGAATGGGAGCAGGCAGGTTCCCTGCGAGCGGTGAATGCCTTCGCGGAAATCGGAGGCGGTGAGTTCTTCCCAGTGAACGGAGAGTTTGGACGGCGTGGCGGATTGCGCGGGCGCGGGAGGCGTGTTCAGGATCATCGAAAGCATAACCAAGAACGGAGCAGAAAAAATCGTGCGGATGCGAGTCGTCATCAGCAAGCTTCCTCGGGGCGAATTCTAGCACGGGCTGCGCCGACACTCTGGAGCGGGCGAGGCCGTTAATCTTCTGCGCAAAATAAATTCTGGCAGCATTGGCCACTCCGTCCCGGTTCGATGCTGACTTGGTACCCCCCTCCCCCTCCCCCCGAATCTTTGAAATCATCGACTTGGCGGGAAATTCCCCGCAAAATCCGGAGGACAAAGGACTTAGAGTTCAAAATATAGAAAATAAAGGGCTTAGGGGTGACCCAGTAGGCTCGTCCCCAGTACGCCTGCCTCGACCATGATCGCGCGATTCGGAAACAGAGGCAAGGTTATGTGTCACACGGGGCTGTGGAAAAAGGGCGATTCTTTTCTGTGTCTGCGTTTAAAGACCTTCACGGTCGATCAGATCGAGTTCGAACTTTCCCGTTCTTGCGTTTGGCCGCAACTCTCGGGCGTTCGTTCGCGTGACGGAAACTCCTTTTGATCTTCGGGGCGTCGCTCACGGGTAGGGATCCTTCGACTGCGCGGCTGATTCTCTTCGAGAATCAGCCGCTTCGCTCAGGATGACAGGCTTTGGGTGTGACCTGATGACAGGCTTTGGCTTTGGCCTTGGCTTTGGCCTTGGCTTTGGCCTTGGCTTGTGGCTTGTGGCTTGTGGCTGTGATTTAGTGTTGCCCCTACGGAGCTTCGATCAACTCCATTTTGCCGTCTCTCGTGCGGTGCAGGATCATGACTTTGCCTTTGGGATCGCGGAACACGAAGACGTCGCGATCGCGGAAGTGGGCTTCCTTGATGGCTTCTTCGAGTGTCATGGGGCGCATGGCGACGGCTTCGTCGGAGCGCACCAGATGCACCTCGGTAGTTTTGGCCACGGCGGGATATTTGTGCACGACCACGGGCACGGCAGTTTTTTCCGAGAGGCCGACCGTGGTTTGCAGGTCTTCCTGCGAGGGCAGCAACGACGGCGAGTGGCCGTTCCACTTTTTCGTTTCTTCAATTTTGCGGGCCGAGCGTTTCTTCGACTGCCAGCGGGTTTTGTATTTCACCGCCTGCTTTTCCAGATGGTCGAGCGCTTCGTTGACGGCGATGATCATCTCCCTGGCCTGGGCCAGGCCGACCAGCGGGCCGTTGCGGGGGCTGATATGGATTTCGGCTTTGTGGCGGTGTTTTTCCACGGCGAGGATCACCTTAGTTTCAAATCGGTCGCCGAGAATTTTGCGGATTTTGGTGAGGCCGGTTTCGACTTCTTTGCGGATGGCGGAAGTGACTTCGTAGTGTCTTCCCGTGTATTCCACGTTCATGAGCGCCCCCCTAGTGAAATTCTTGATTGAGATGAATTGGGCACTGCATTAAACCGAATTCAGATTTCAGATTGAAGATTTCAGATTGAAGAATCGAAGAGCGTGGTTTCAACATTGGTCGCCTGTGGGAACCAATTCTGAAATCTACAATCTGACTTCTGAAATCTACTTCTTGACTCTACGCTGGTGCGTGCTCGGGATGCGCATATCCTCGCGGTATTTTGCCACCGTGCGGCGGGTCACCTGAATGCCTTGCGATTGCAGGATGCGGGTGATCTGCTCGTCGGTCAGCGGACGGCTGGGATCTTCTTCGTCGATGAGCTTTTTGACGCGGCGCTTGAGGATGAGCAATGAAGTATTGCCGCCCTCGGGCCCCTGCACGCTCTCGCTGAAGAAATATCGCAACTCGAACACGCCCTGCGGAGTGTGGGCATATTTGCTGGCCACCGCGCGGCTTACCGTGGAAGGATGCACGCCGATTTCTTCGGCCACCTCCTTGATCATCATGGGTTTCAGCTGGTCAATGCCTCGTTCCAGAAAATCCTGCTGCCGCGCTACGATGCAATAACAGACCTTGGTGATTGTCTGCTTGCGCTGCTCGATATTCTTGATGAGCTGGATGGCGCTCTTGTAGCGCTCTTTCACGTAGTCGCGGGTGGTCTTGTCGTTGGTGCCGTCGCGCGTGACGAGCTTTTTGTAGGCCGGGTTCAGGCGAAGCTGCGGCAGGTCTTCGTCGTTCATGATCACCAGCCACTCGTCGCCGTGCTTCACGAAAGCCACGTCGGGCTCGATGAGCCGCGGCTGGGTTTTGTTGTAACGCAGGCCGGGACGGGGATCGAGCGTGCGGATATAGTGCAGCGCGTGTTCGATCGCCTCCAGCGGACGGCCGATAGCTCGCGCGATTTCTTTGTGCTGTTTGTTCTGCAGCGCACGCAGATGTTGGTCGACGATGGCGGTAGCATCCTGGAGAATCTGCGCCGTGCCGTTGCCGTTTCTTTCTCCGTTCTTGTCGCCGTTCTTGTGCAATGCGAGCTGCTGCTGATGATAGCGGAGCTGGTACAGCAGGCACTCGCGGAGATCGCGGCAACCGACACCAGGAGGATCGAGCTGGCGGACTGCGTCCATGGCTTCCTGCAAGTCGGCGGCAGAAAATCGGGGC
>Ga0209006_10002459_pt1 | contig 16898 bp, 12 predicted proteins | sample JacPin_JW_Ref_O2_FD_188567 | JGI IMG/M metagenome (GOLD analysis project Ga0209006, IMG submission 188567) | Forest soil microbial communities from Algoma, Ontario, Canada - Jack Pine, Ontario site 1_JW_Ref_O2 (SPAdes) (version 2) | ecosystem: Environmental > Terrestrial > Soil > Boreal... | reverse complement strand
GCCCTTGTCGGTGAGCGCGGCCACCACCGTCGAAATGTCTAAACTATAAATCGAAACATTGGCGAACTGGGTCTCGGTTAATGCTTCGCGCAACCGAAGTTCGCTGCCCCGGTCGCGTTTTTCCGCAATCAGCAGCAACACGCGCCGCCGGTCCGGAGGGCGATTTTTCAGCATGCGGACACCTTGATTCACGGCGTCAATCACCGCGTGATTCGAACTGCCCGGCGTCATCTTCTTCATCGCTTCGGCGATCTTGGTGCCCTCCGTCGTGAAATCCTGCATCACCGTAATGCGATGATCGAATCCCACTATGGCCACTTCTCCATTCTGGCCGCCCACCAACTGGCTGAGCATAGGGCCGACACTTTGGATCTTAGGCAGGAAAAATTCCAGGTTGGAGCTGCGCTGCACCGCCACTACCAGCGACAGCGGCTCATCGCGGACGTCGGCGCTGACCTTTTGCAGTTTGTTGTTGTCGTAAAGCTGGAAATCCTGGAGTTGGAGTCCGTTGACGAAGTCCCCATTGCGATCACGCACGGTGGTGGGCGCCACCACGACGTTCACCGTCGTACCTAGCTTAAAGTCGCCAGAGTCCTGCAGGGCGGAGGGCGCTAACTGGCCTGGTGCTTCCTGGGCGGGCGGCTGAGTGGCCCCGGGTGCCTTAGACGGGTCGAGGGTCCCGGGTGCTTGCGCAAACCCAGCAGCACAAACGAGGAAAATCAGCGCGTGGCGCATAACTCTAGTGTGGCACATCGCTATCATGAGCCGTCCTTCCTTCCAGAAGATCCACAACGTGGGGGATCAGTTTCGCGATTGCATCCAGGGACTCGACCGCGCCCTTCGGCGATCCCGGCAAATTCACGATCAACGTACGCCCCCGCACTCCGGCCAGCCCCCGCGATAACATTGCTTTAGACGTAAATTTCCGCCCTTCGGATCGCATTAATTCGCCGAGGCCGGGAATCTCCCGCTCGATGACGCTGCGCGTCGCTTCTGGCGTGACGTCTCGCAGCGCCACGCCGGTTCCGCCCGTGGTCAGGACTACGGAGACCTCGCCTGAATTGGCCAGATTCCGCATAGCCTCCGCGATCTGTAGGGATTCGTCGGCAACCAACTGGACCGCGCTCACGGTCCATCCGTAGGACTCCACGCGCTCGCGAACCGCGGGGCCGGAAAGATCCTGGCGCGTTCCCGCCAGCACTGAGTCGCTCACCGTGATCACCGCCGCAGTGATCATGGCAGCGGCGGCGTGCTGGGACGCTTGTAATCCCCACTTTTGCCGCCGGTCTTTGCGAGCAGATACAGTTCTTGGATCTCAATCCCTTTGTCGAGCGCCTTGGTCATGTCGTAGACGGTGAGGGCCGCGACGGACGCCGCCGTGAGCGCTTCCATTTCCACGCCGGTGGCGGCCATGGTGGCCACGCTGGACATAATCCGCACTCCGTCGCTTTCGAGCGTCACTTCCACGTCCACGTGGGAAAGCATTAGCGGATGACAAAGCGGGATCAGATCCGATGTGCGCTTGGCGGCTGAGATCCCCGCCACACGCGCGATTTCAAGGGGGTTGCCTTTGGGATTACTGGGCAGTTGCGCGATCACCGAGGGCTGCATCTTGACGAAGGCATGCGCGCGCGCCGTGCGCTTGGTGGGCGATTTGGCGGAAACATCCACCATTCGCGCCACGCCTGCGTCATCGTAGTGGCTGAGTTTCCGTTTTGTGGTCATGGCCTATTTCAGGAGCACCCGAATCCAATCCCCGGCCGCCCAATTTTCGCGGTCGGGTTCCGTTACGAGAAATGCGTTGGCGCGCGCGAGCGATGGCACGTCGCCGGAACCCTGCCAGGACATGGCGGTAACCTGGTCACCGTCCGCGCTCAAGACGGCGGGCAGGAAGCGCGTCAGTCCGGTTTTCTGCCGAAAATCCTGCGACAATTTGCTCCAGACCAGCGGGAGTTGCGCTTCCTTTTGGCCTCCCAGCAGCTCGACGGCCGAGCGCGCGAAGATTTCGAAAGTGACCATGGTGGAGGCGGGGTTGCCCGGCAGGCCGAAGAAAAACTTCTCACGGGCCCGGCCGAACACCAGCGGCTGTCCCGGCATGATGAGAACGCGATCGAAATAAAACTCGGCGCCCAGGTCCGCCAGCACGCGCTCCACGATGTCGTACTTGCCGGCGGAGACGCCGCCCGAGAGCAGCAGCATGTCGAAGCGCAGTCCGTGTTCGGTTAGCTCGCGAGTGGCCTGGTACAAGTCGCGCGCAATCGGCAGGACGGTGGGGCAGCCTCCGGCGCGCTTCACCTGGACCGCCAGAGATTCCACGTTCGAGTTGCGGACCTGGTAGTCGAGCGGAGTCTGGTTCACTTCGACGATTTCGTCGCCCGTGGGTAAGATAGCCACCTGTGGACGGGCGTAAACCGGCACCTTGGTCGCGCCGACCATGGCGAGCAGGCCGATTTCGGCGAAACCTAAGCGCCGGCCTGCCTCCAGCAGCACTTCGTTCTCGGCCGCTTGCGATGCTCTTGGGCTCACGTTCTCGCCGAGCGCCAGCGTTCGCGGCACGTTGACGCGGTCGCCTTCCACAGTGCAATGCTCCACCATCACCACGGAATCCGCGCCGCGCGGCAGAGGAGCTCCGGTCATGATTTCGAGCGCCTCGCCCGGCTGCACTTCGCCCTCGAACGCTTCGCCGGCGCGAACTTCGCCGATAACGAACAAGTCTCCCGGCAGATCGGCGGCGCGTACCGCAAATCCATCGCGCACCGAGCGCGAGAGGGCAGGGTAGTCGCGGTCCGAGGTTATGGGTTCGGCAAGCACGCGGCCCCCCGCTTCCGATAGGCCGACCAGCTCGATTTTCGGTTCGGGCCGCGCAGCGCGCAGTTCTTTCAGGACACACTGGCGGGCCTGTTCGAAGGTGAGTGTGGCCACACCGCTATTGTACCTTTGGATGTATGCGACCCCTTCGCCGGCCCGAGCTAGGAAACCGGCAAGTGCATTTGTGGATCGTGCGGCTGGAAGCGTCGGAAGACAATTTCGCGCGATGTTGTTCCTGGCTTTCCCCGGAGGAAACCGTGCGTGTGGAGAGGTTCTATTTCGACCGGCATCGCCGTGCGTTTGCGCTAGGACGCGCCGCACTGCGCGCGCTGCTGGGGAGTTATCTCGGGATGGAAGCCGCGGATCTCCGTTTCGTGTATGGACCGCAAGGCAAGCCCGCGCTGGCCGATTCCGCGTGTCCCCTGCGGTTTAACGTGTCCAATTCCGGGAACCTGGCGGCCTATGCGTTCACCACCGGCTGCGAGATCGGCGTGGATATCGAAATGCATCGTGGGCTCAGCGATTTTGAAAATATCGCTCGCAGGTTCTTCTCGCCGGAGGAGACGGAGGAGTTGCTGGAGCTTCCTGAGGCCGAAAAAACCACTGCCTTCTTCCACTGCTGGAGCCGCAAGGAAGCTTATATCAAGGCGATGGGGGGCGGCCTTTCCATTCCGCTCGACAGTTTTCGGGTGACGCTTCGGCCGGATGTCGCGGCGCGGATGGTGTCGCTGGGCGGAAGCGAGGACGCGGCGGGGGGCTGGACTTTGCATGACTTCGACCCGGCGCCCGACTTTGCGGGTGCAATCGCTTATCCCGATGGGGCGCGTTCCACTCACGCCGGTCCCGTGGTGGCAGTGGACGAACTGTTGACAAGTCTTTCTGAACCACGACCGTAAGGGAGTGGCCGGCCGCTTGCTCACGCGCGCGGCTCAGTTTCCCCACTGAACCACGACCGTAAGGGAGTGGCCGACCGCTTGCTCACGCGCGCGGCTCAGCTTCCTCACTGAAGCACGACCGTGAGGGAGTGGCGGGCCGCTTGCTCACGCGCGCAGCTCAGCTTCCTCACTGAAGCACGACCGTGAGGGAGTGGCCGACCGCTAGCTCACGCGCGCGGCTCAGTTTCCCCACTGAACCACGACCGTAAGGGAGTGGCCGGCCGCTTGCTCACGCGCGCGGCTCAGCTTCATGAACGCCGCTGTTGACGCCGGACTCCGCCATTTGCGACGATAAACGCGTCTAAGCCCCTCCGGGCGCAAAGGAGCTTGCCGCTGGTGTATTTAAAAAGGTGGGGAGCGATCGCGCTTCTGGCTGGCGGAGGTGTGCTGCTGGTTTCCGGCGACGCGCCGGCCAAGCTGACTCGCGAGGACGCCCAGAAGCTCAAGAGCCCGGTGGCGTACAGTAAGAAGTCCATCGCGCGCGGACGCGTCATCTTTATGCAGAATTGCACCAGCTGTCATGGCGAGAACGGTAAGGCCGAGGGGTCGCTGGTGGCCGATGCCACCGATCTTACGTCGCCGCAGCTCTACAAGAGCGGGACCAGCGAAGGCGAAATCTTTCACAGCGTCCGAGACGGGGCGGGCGACCAGATGCCCGCGTTCAAAGGCCAGCTCGACAATGAAACCGACATTTGGAATTTAGTGAATTTCATCCGCAGCCTGTGGCCGGAAGGCCAGCGGCCGGCAGTCCAAGAAGACGGTAAATAGTCAGAGGAGAACCAACATGAGCGAGAACCAGAACCGAGAAGTTCAGAAGACGAACGCCAGCGCCGGCGCCGCCGGTGAGCCGGAATCCCGCCCGTCGCGCCGGGGACTATTCGCTTCCCTGGGCGCCGGCGCCGCGGCGGCCGCGCTGGTGAATCCGGGCAAGATTTTTGCCGCTACCACTCCTCCTATTCCATCCATCCGCATTCCCAAGGAAGTCACCGACACGCTGGCCGAAGCCACGCACGTGGGCGATTTCAGCGAGAAGGGCGGGATTACGGGGGCCGAGGTTTTCGCCAAGTCGTGCAAGGACGAAGATCTGGCCGCGCTGTTCTGCTGCCCGGGCAATTACCAGATCATCAACGCGATTTCGGCGGCGGGGATTCCGGCGTTTGGCGGGCGCTCGGAAGGCTCCATGACGTCGGCGGCCGATGGATTTTCGCGCTGCACCGGCGAAGTGACGGCATGTTCGGGCACCGAAGGCCCGGGCTTTACGAACATGATCATGAATATCGCCGTGGCGCATCGCGCGCGCACGCCGTTGCTGGTGCTGGCCAGTAACGTAACCATCGCCACCGACGATCGCGAGTATTTCATTCAGACCGGCTATCAGCAGCCGACCACCGAGGGGCTGAAGAAATATGGCAAGCGGCTGATTGCGCCGGATCGTGTCCATGAATACGCCGCCTACGCATTTCGGAATTTGAAAACGGGCGTTCCGGGACCGGTGCACTTGGATTTTCCCGGCGAGATTTATCGCGCCCGGTTCACTGAGGCGTCGCAGTTGAAGGAATACTACGGGAAAGAGAAATATCGGAGCGAGTCGCGCCCGCATCCCGCGCCCAAAGATTTGGCGCAAGCGGTGGATATGATCAATCGCGCCGAGCGTCCGGTGATCGTGGCCGGGCACGGCGTCTTTTTCCGCAAGGCTTGGGAGCCGCTGATGGTGGCGGCCGAGAAGAACGACATCGCGGTAGTGACCTCAGGACCGATGCGCGGGCATTTTCCGGATGAGCACCGGCTCTCCGCCAGCCTGTCGCCTGACGCGTTCATGAGCGCGGACTTGGTGGTCTTTGTCGGCCAGTACAGCATGCCGACGAAGCAGGAGTGGCGATTCAATCCGGAAGCCAAGGCCATTCGCGTGAATCCGACGGGCGAGGACTTGGGCCGCAACTGGCCGCTCGATTTAGGAATCGTGAGCGACGAGGCTGCCTTCCTGGAAGGCCTGGCCAGCGATCTTCCGCAGAAAAAACGCGACACGTGGGTGGGCGAGCTGGCATCGGCGCGCCAAAAGTATGAGAAGCGCTTGCTGGATGAGTACGAGCAGGGCGTGAAGCATAGCCAGGCTACGAACACTGTGCATCAGGCGGTGGTCTGCAAAGAAGTGCACGATTTTCTGTACAAAGGCAATATCGATCCGAAACAGACCGTGACCGGCTGGGGCGGCTGGACCATCGGAAATTGTGGAGCACGCTGGCTGCGCGCGTATCGGCCGGGACAAGAAGTGAATTGTCCTTATCAATACTCGGCGGTGGGGCCGGATTTAGCGATGATGATCGGCGCGGGCGCGGCCGTGCAATTGGGCGTGGGTCCGCAGGCGCCATATAAAGGAGCGCCGGTGCTGGTGCTCACCAGCGACGCGGGCATTACGTACAGCATGTTCGAATTGGATACCGCGGCCAAGTACAAGATCCCGATCGTTTGCGTTGTCTTCAACAACAATGCCTGGGGCATGTGGCCGAGCGCGGTGGGTACGCCGCGATCCATGCACATGTATCTGTTCCAGGAGAACCTGCGCTACGACAAGATGGCGGAGGGGTTGGGCGCGCGCGGCGAGTATGTGCGGACGCAGGATGAATTCCGCCGGGCGCTGAAGACCAGCTACGAAGTGGCGGCTAAGGAACGCGTATCCACGTTGATCAATGTGCAGGCGCTGAAGGAGTTTACTTCGGGCAAGGATTATCCGCCGGGCAACATCATCAATCCCGAGCCGAGTGTAGGAGCGCTTGCCCACTAAGAGCCTGTCAAGAAATAACCACCGGGCGTCGGCATGAGTGCCGACGCGGCACGCAGGAGTGCGTGCGCCACGGGGAGGGTTATTTCGTGACAATCGCTAAGAGCGCGATTAAGCGGACCCAGCCAGCATCTGTTGCGGTGGTGACGGGCATTCTGGAAGGCTACGCGGCTAAGGCTGTTTTCCGCGGATTCAGTTCACATCCCAGCACGAAAGGCCGCGCCACTTATCGCATGATCTGGCACCATGACCGGCCCTTCGAAATGGTGCTGGACATCGGAGAAAAAACGCTACAGTTTCCGGAAGTGTTGCCGGGCGTGCCCGCGCGCTCGCCCATGTACCGTGCACTGCAAGCTTTCTTGAAGGAGCGGCAATCCGGCGCATTGCCGGAACATCGCAGTGTGAATCCCGCCAAGGCGCGCCTGGCTTCCGGCAATAAGCGGGGCACCGTTTCGATAACCGTAACCGTCAAAGATGGCGACTTCGACTATGCCGCGCGCAAAATCATCCATATTGTCCACGAAATATTTCTGATTTTCCTGGTGGATGGTCCCTATTTCGAGTACATGGTGGAACATCTCGGACTCGATGAGGACCGGTACTAACCGCCAAAATCTTCTGGCAACCGCGGCGCTTTGCGCGCTCACTCTGGCGGTCTATTCGAATTCCTTCACCGCCGGCTTCGTGTTCGACAACAAGGGGCTGCTCCTTGCAGATCCGCGGATTCGCGAGGCCAGCGCGGAAAATCTCGGGCTGATTGTCCAGCACACTTACTGGTGGCCTTACGGCGAGAGCGGGTTGTACCGGCCCTTCGCCACGCTGTCTTATCTGTTCAACTACGCGGTGCTCGGCAATGGCGAGCACCCGGCCGGTTATCACTGGATCAACTTCCTTTTGCACCTGGGCAACGTGCTGCTGGTGTACGCAATCGCGCGGCGATTATTCGACAAATTCTGGCCGCCGGTATTTGTGGCCGCTCTATGGGCCGTTCACCCGGTACTCACTGAGTCCGTCACCAACATCGTGGGGCGAGTGGACCTGCTGGCAGCGATGGCGGTGCTGAGCGGGTTCCTGTTTTATCTGAACAGCACCGAAGCAAGCGGCAAAGCCCGTTGGATGTGGCTGGCGGCATTGATGGCGGTGACATTCGCCGGCGTCTTTTCCAAGGAAAGCGCGGTTGTGATCCTGGGCGTAATCGTGCTGTATGAGCTGGTGTGGTGGAAACAGCGGAGGAACCTCTCGGGGTTACTGCTGGGCTGCGCTGCGATCGCGCCGCCGCTGCTCGCGATGTGGCTGGCGCGCTCCGTGGTGATGGCGGGAACCAACGGGCCCGAATTTCCATTCGTGGACAATCCGCTAGTGGCGGCGGATTTTTGGACGGTGCGGCTCACCGCGCTCAAAGTAATGGCGCGATATCTAGGGCTGCTGGTCTGGCCGGCGAAGCTTTCGGCGGATTATTCCTATGCCGAGATCCCGCTGGCGCACGGTTCGGTGTCCGATTGGGCTGCTTGGCTGATCGTGGCGATCGCGGTGGCCGGCGTTATTGCGTTTCGGCGCAATCGAGTGGTCCTGTTCGTCGCGGGATTCGCCGCTGCTGCTATCCTGCCAACTGCCAATCTGCTATTTCCTATTGGCACGATTATGGCCGAGCGGTTTCTCTATTTGCCGGCCATCGCGCTGGCGGTGTGCGTCGTGATCGCGTCCTATGCGCTGCTCCCCAAGGCCGCTCCCGTCGCGCTCTGTGTAGTGGCCGCGCTGTTCGCCATTCGCACCTGGGTGCGCAATACGGACTGGCAGGATGATTTAACCGCTGCGCGCGCCATCGTGCGCACCGCGCCCGCCAGTTATAAGGGGCACGCGCTGCTCGCGTCCGCCTTGTACGATTCGCACGCCGATATCGAGATCGTCATCGCGGAAGCTGAAAAGAGCCTCGCACCCTTGCAGCCTCTGCCCGATTCCGAGAATTACGCGCCGCCGTTCCAGCAGGCGGGGCTGTTCTACCTGACTAAAGGCGACGCGCTGCTCACTCGCGATGCAGACGGGCGGATGGTGACGCCGGCATCGGCGCGGCAGGCTTACCAACGTTCGCGCGAAGTTTTGGAGCGGGGCGCCTCCATCGTACAAACCAACAATGTCCGGGAGAACGAGCAGACCCGCGCTCGCGGCGCCGCCGAAATCAAGCCGCGTAGCTACGCCGATCTGTATCGTCTGCTATCGGAAGCCGAATTACGTTTGGGCGACGCGCCGCGCGCTCTGGATCACGCTCGCTATGCGTTAGGTCTCTCGCCATTTGCCGCGCCCATGTATCTGCAGTTGGCCGATGTGCTGCTGCATTCGGGCCGCGCCGAAGAGAGTATAGTCGCGCTCATGGAAGGCGAGATCGTCACCTCCGACGCTGGCCTGCAAGCGCAAATCGTGCAGCTTTACCGCAGCGGCCTGGATACGCAGGGCTGCGCCGCAGTGGAGAAGGATGGTCAAGCGACACTCAATCCCTCCTGCGAAATCGTTCACCGCCATCTTTGCCAAGGATCGCTGGCCGCGGAACAAATCTATGCACAGGCAGGACATGCGGATCTGGCGGCTAGCACCAAGGATCTTGCGGTCCAGAAGCTAGGGTGCGGTCCGTAGCCGGCCGAGGCCGCCTAGGGCTGCGGAATCCCCAATCCAAACGCATACAACATACCGTCCTCGGTGCCGATGTATATACGGCCTCCGCCCACGGCGGGCGCGCTGAAATGGGAGAACCCACGAATGGCGCCGGCGCTGGTGTAGAGGACGTCGCCGGTAGTGGCGTCCAGCGCATAGAAAGTGGCGTGCCCCACCTTCGCCTTCCGGTCGTCGACGTTCAGCAAATTACCGCTAGCCCCAAATTGCACCGGTGAGTCCCCGTCGGACAGCGCGAAGACGACTCCATTGGCGATAATCACGGGCGTGGGCACCGACATGTTCAGCGAGTTCCAGCCGGGAGTGAGCACCGGCTTGCCCGCCTGCTCTTCCACTTTGAACGCCATCACGCTGCCATCGGGGGTCTCGCCGTGCTGCAATGCAAACTTCGCCGCGGGAGCGGGAGGGCCCCAGGCCGGTGCGTACAGCCAGCGCGTTCCGGCGTCTTCCCAGGTGGAGAAAGCGCCCCAGAATCCCTTTCCTGCGAAGTTTACTTCCTCGTTCGCCAGCAGCGGGCTGCGATACAGGGGCACTCGATGATCCGGCCCGCCTAGCGACTTGGTGTCGAGCAAAAAGATAACGCCTTCCTTTCCACTGGCGGCCGCAAGCTCCCAATTCTTGAAATTGAAAATGGTGGGACCGATACTGCCCATGTCGAGATCCTTCTTGGTCATCCAGGATCGATTACGCGGAGTGAAATAGTCGGTGATCTTCAGATCCTTGGGCGCGAGCGCGATGATGGAATCCGCCATTTGATTCTTATCCGGATCGAAAGCGCCGTCGCCGGTTTCCACGATCACGCGTCCGTCGGAAGTTAGTGCCGCTCCGCCGCGGCCCCAAATTCCAGCGCCATTCGTGCCAGCCTCAAAGTACGAGACCTTATGATCGGGATTGGCCAAGTCCATGGCGTACACGCCCGATTTCACGCCATTGCAGTTCTGCGAAATTGTGGTGTACAGGACGCCGTTCGCCACATTCATGCTCCACATTTTGGCGAAGGCGGGGACAAACGCGGTGGGCGGAATAACGTCCTCGCCGGTTATCAGGTTGAACGTATGAAGCTTGCCGTCGCTGGCCAGGATGTACAGCGCCTGGCCGACTCCGGGTGCGCCGGCGGCAGTGCGCGGTGGGGGGCCTAACACCGGAGTGGCGGTGAGTCCGTTCGGGCACAGCCAGCTATCGCGGCGCTCCGGCGTTCCTTCGGTGGCGAGCGTCTTTTGCCAAAAAATCTTTCCCGTGTCTCCGTCGATGACGAATACCTTGTTGGCCGCGCCGCCCACAACTACCAGATCCTTGACACCTCTGGGCGTGGCCATGCTGACTCGCACCAGGGGCGCCGTCAGGTTGCTCAGCGCCTTCGGTTCCGAGTCCAGCTTGACGCTCCACTCCAGCTTCAGATTCTTGACACTCTCGCGGGTGAGGTCGGGCTCGGTTTTGTTCCAGCCGGTGCGCTGGGGGTCGCCTCCGAAAGTCGTCCAGCTGCCGCGTCCGGATTGAGCGGGCGCGAACATCGGTAACGCCAGAAGCACTGGCAGCATTCTCGCGATTCTCATCAGCGCGGCCAGTGTATATCCGGCCATGCGGTCCTGTCAAACGACCGCGATGGACCAGGATGGGCTAATCGCCGGGGCGGAGCCACTCCTAAGCAACTCTTACGCAGTCGTTTTGAGGTTATCGCATGCAAGCAAAGCTTCCAAATTGACACTGAAATTTCACTTTTGCCTTGACGAGGCGGTTGAAATCGAATATGCTCGACAAAGTTAAACTTTGGTAGAAGCTTGTGGCTATTTTACCGCCACGACAGGGTTCACTTACTCAGCGTCCGAGGAAGGAAGAGGTGTGTATGCGCTCAGCGTTTGTAGCAGCAGGTTTATTGCTAACAACGTTATTTTTTCTGATGTTTGCTCCTATGGCATTCGGCCAGGGAGGCACTGGAACAATCACTGGTACAGTTACCGATCCAACAGGGCTAGCCGTCGCGGGAGCCACCGTACAAGCCACCAATACCGAAACGGGAGTGGCTTATACCGGGGCAACTACTGCCGCGGGTAATTACACAGTCCCCAACCTGCCGGTTGGCAACTACGAATTGACGGTAAAGGTGGCGGGGTTCAAGGCGTACACCCACACCAACCTCACCATCGCCGCCACCCAGGTTCTTAAGCAGGACATCGGGCTGGAAGTAGGCTCGGCCACCGAATCGATAACCGTTGAAGCGCAAGCTTCGCTGCTGCAAACTGAGACCGGCGACGTGGCCCACAACGTCACCCTGGAGCAAATGGACGATCTTCCTCTGTTGGGCATTGGAACCACCAACGCCGGCACCTCGGGCTTTCGCAATCCTTACAACACGCTTCTGACGCTTCCCGGTGTGAGCGGATACGACAGCAGCGGACTGGTAACCGTCAACGGATTGGGTGGGTCGATACCCGGCAATCCCTTCGCTGTCGCTCTGGGCGAGACCATGCGCATCGAAGGTCAGGACGCCACGTCTCGTATTTTCGGGACCTACGATTACACGCAGATGGCGCAGCCGAACACGGACGCGGTGCAGGAAATCGCGTATCAGACTAGCAACTACGCACCCGAATTCGGCCAAGCCGGTACGGTGGTCATCAACATGACCATGAAGTCCGGAACCAATCAATATCACGGTACCGGTTTCGATTATTTCGTCAATGAGGACCTGAACGCCGGCAATCCTTTCAGCAGCAACGGCGATGGCGGAAAGGAACGGCCGCTGAACCGCCGCAACGATTTCGGCGGCACTTTGGGTGGTCCCGTGATCATTCCCAAACTCTATAACGGGAAGAACAAGACCTTCTTCTTCTTCGCCTATGAGCAGTTCCTGGAAGGCACTGCGTACAATTTCAACGACACGGTTCCGACCGCCGCGATGCGAAATGGCGATTTCTCTGCAATTTCTGAGAATGGGACCTGCAGTCTGTGCGCGGCCTACGGTATTCCTACTGCGCCATTAGCCACGGACGCCTTGGGCCGGCCAATTTATGCGAACGAGATTTACAATCCCACCACTCGCGGCACCACCTCAGGTGGCCTTGGTTATGCGAATCCGTTTCCGGGCAACATCATTCCGGCCAGCATGATCAGTCCCAGTTCCGCGGCGTTCCTGGCTCTTTTCCCGCAACCGCAGAACTCGAATCTGGTCGGCAACTATGATGGCAGCATTCATGGCGGAAGATACTCAGCCATCCCGTCGATAAAGATTGATGAAATTATCACCGACAAGGACAAGCTGTCGTTCTATTGGTCGCGGACCAATACCGAAAGCCAGATTTCCTCTCCCCTGGGGAACGCGGACGGCCTGCCGCCGGAGATCGGCGGGTATCGCGGTACATTTATTCCTACCTGGACATCGCGGCTGAATTATGACCGCACTATTTCGCCCACCATCCTGCTGCACTTGGGCGTGGGATATCTTCACACTAGTTTTAGCGATCGAGCGCCGTTCCTCAGCTTCAACCCGTCGCAGTTCGGTCTTTCCGGCTTTGTGCAGGACCGCCAGTTTCCGAGCTTGACCGGATTGTGCGGGCAGATCGTCGGCCCTCCCGGCGCTCCCGTCGGTTGCATCAGTGGCACTGCCACCTACTTTGGCGAGGAGTTTTCCGGATTCGGCGGCATGCAGAATGTCGGAACCTCCGGCCAAATTCAATCGCAAAACTACGAAGAAAAGCCCAGCTTCAACGCGAACGTCACCTGGGTGAAGGGCGCTCACACCTTCAAATTCGGCGCGGAGTTGTACTTGGAGCAAGCTTACACCGGAGCCTTTTCCGGAGTTACGCTGGATGCCGTCGGCGCCACTGGTATTCCCAGTTCAACTGCTCAACCGTTCACGCCGACCACCAGTTTGAATGGATACAACATGGGATTCGGGTTTGCCAGCTTCCTGCTGGGAGACTACGCTTCCTCTACGCAGACCCCGAATGAGTTTTACCGCGAAGGCAGCCAGCAGTGGGGACTGTTCGTCCAAGACTCCTGGAAGGTCCGCCGCAATCTGACCGTTACGTACGGCGTGCGGTGGGATTACGCCACGCCGGAGCATGAGCAATACGGACGCCTGGGACAGCTGGACCCGACACTGCCGAACGGCAACGCCGGCGGCGCGCTGGGAGCGGTACAGTATGCCACCTGCAGCGGCTGCAACTTCTATAAGCCCGCGTATCCTTTCGCGCTTGGTCCGCGGCTCGGCGTAGCTTACCAGCTGAGTCCGAAGACCGTGATTCGTGGCGGATGGGGATTCACGTATCAGTATGTGGCGAACCCAGCCGGCGCCACGATCGGTACTCCCGGCGTTTATCCTCTGTCAGGCGTCAACCCCTATGTAAACATCTCGACTCCGGGCGCCATTGCGACTCCGACCTGGCCAGCTACGGCTTCGGACGTTTATCCAGAGCCCGGTACGGTGGGTATTCCCGGTGTGTCGGATCCTTATGTGCCCGACCAAAACGAAAACCGGCCGCCCCGCATCAACCAATTTAGCGTCGGCATCCAGCAGCAGATTACCCCGAACTTCATCATGGAAGCGTCCTACGTGGGCAACCGGGCGGTGTGGCTGGGCAGCGGGCCTCTGGGCAGCGTGGCCGGAACCGGCCCCAATTCCAGCGGTAGCGCTCAAATCCCGGCGTCAACTTATGCGGAATTCGGTTTATACCCGTACCCTGGAACGGGCCCCGCAGGCACTAACAATTATGCCGATTACCTGTTGACCCTTCAGCCGCTCAGTAGCGCAGCGGTTCAGTCCAGGCTGGCCGCGTCTGGCCACGCCGGCTTTACACCCTATGCCGGATTCCCGGCGTTCGATTCGCTGCAGGCCGCCCTTTACCCATTTCCGCAATACGGCGGCATCCTGGACGCGAATTCGCCGACCGGAGCTTCTAAGTACGATTCTTTGCAAATCAAGGCGACCAAGCGCTTCTCGCACGGATTGCAAGCGGGAGGCACTTTCACCTGGGGCCAGGGCTTTGTCCGTCCCGACCGCCAGAACTTCTTCGATCCCCAGAGCTCTGAGTGGCAGCTCCAGCAAATCCCGATTGAGGATCTGAACTTCAATGCGATTTACACCGTTCCCAAGGCTGCGTTCCTGCCCCGGGGCGTTAATTGGCTCGCCAAGGATTGGCAGATCGGCTGGTTCGCGAATTACCAGAGCGGCCAGTTCCTGACGCCTCCTACCAGCCCGACTCTGAACTTCTTCGGCAGCGAAGATATTCGGGTTGCGGGACAGCCCTTGTATACGCAAGGTGTAAACCTGAACAATCTGGGTAGCTACAGTCCGCTTACTACCCAGGTGTTGAATCCTGCCGCGTGGGCACCCTGTCCCGCGAACACGGCTTGTGCATCCACTTCGGTGCTGTACAAGGATTTCCGCGGTCCGCGTACGCCGACCGAAAACGCCAACATCGGCCGCAATTTCCGCTTTGGTCCGGAAGGCAAATTCAACCTCTATATCCGAGCTGAATTCGTCAACATCTTCAACCGGACTTTGATGCCGAATCCGGGTACCGCGAATCCGCAGAACCCGGTGGTGAAAGGTGGCCCGAACGGTCAGCTGACCGGCGGTTTCGGAGTCATCGACGCTTACCTGCCGACGGGCAGCATCTACGGCACGCCGCCTTACCTGCAGGGCCGCACCGGTACCCTGGTGGCCCGGTTCTCGTTCTGATGTACTGAGTAGTTCTCACAGCGCCCGGCTTGCTTTACGGCAGGCCGGGCGTTCGTCGTTGTATCGGAACGGTAACTTAGATTGGCGCGCGCTACGCCCATATGAGTATGATGAACAATATGCATCGAGCTGCTCTTTTAATACCCTTTCTTGCGATTTCAGTGACTCTGGCGCAAGCGCAAGACCTGCCGGCCGGGAAGGGCAAGGACCTGGTGGAGAACACCTGCGGGAGCTGCCATGGCCTGGACGTTGTGGTTGCCCAGCACGCGACAAAGGATGGATGGTCTTCGATTGTCGACTACATGGTCTCGCGCGGCGCCACCGGCACGCCCGCTGAGATCGCGACCATCGTCGATTATCTAGCGAAGAATTTTCCCGCCGCAGCCGCCAAGACCAACGTCAACAAGGCAAGCTCCATGGATCTGCAGACCCAGCTGGAGCTAACTGCGAAGGACGCCGACGCGATCGTCAAATACCGCACCGATCATGGGGATTTCAAGGACTTTGACGGGCTGACCAAAGTCCCCGGCGTAGACACGGCGAAACTGACGGCGAAGAAAGATAGCATCGCCTTTACCGACGCGCAATAGGCGCTGCTCAATATGACTCGACGAGACGCCCTCAAAGCTAGCGCGGCAGCGGCGGCGCTCGTTCCGCTGGGAGCGAATGCCGCGCCTGCTTCGGCGGGCCGTTTGAAGCAATCGCTGGCGCGCTGGTGCTACGCCAAGATCGAACTCGACGACCTGTGCCGCGCAGCGGCCGACCTGGGAATCACCGGCATGGATCTGGTGGCGCCCAATGATTGGCCCGTGCTGCGCAAGTACGGCATCACGCCCTGCATGGTGCAAGGCGCCGGCAGCTTCACCGAAGGCTGGAACGACAAAGCGAATCACGACAAGCTGGAAGAACAGGCGCGCACCAGTATCGTCCGGGCGGCCGACGCCAAGGTCCCGAACGTCATCACGTTATTCGGCGTGCGGCGCCAGAGGACGGAACAGGAAGGCATCGACAACTGCATCATCGGCCTGAATCGCGTCAAGAAATTCGCGGAGGATCACGGCGTCACCCTGTGCATCGAGTTGTTGAACAGCAAAGTGGATCACAAAGACAATCAGGGCGACCACACCAGCTTCGGCGTGGCGGTGGTGAAGGGGGTGGATTCACCGCGTGTGAAGCTGCTCTACGACGCGTATCACATGCAGATCATGGAAGGCGATTTAATCCGCACCATTCGCGACAACATCCAGTACATCGCGCATTTTCATTGCGCCGGCGTTCCCGGGCGTCATGAGATCGACGATACGCAGGAAGTGAATTGGCACGCAGTGGCCAAGGCCATCGCCGATCTGAATTTTCAAGGCTACATCGCGCAGGAGTTTGTTCCCACGCGCGATCCGTTAACGTCGCTGAAGCAAGCCGTCGAAATCCTGACGGTCTAATTCGTTACCGGACCGCCGCCGTCCGCCATCCGGAAGCATACTCTTCGCGAGCGGTTTTGGCATAAGGCACGGGGCTCACCACGGCGCGGATTTCGGCCTGCTTGTGGCGCTCGACCGTGGCTTTCTTCGTCCCGCCGCCTTCTTCGCCCCACAGCAGCGTGACCTCGGTCCCGATCTGGACGTCGTGCTCCACAATCCCTAGCGAAAGCATGGAGCCTTCGTTGTAGCTGTAGCCGCTGAACATCGAAAGACCGGCCAGTTTGCCGCCAATCAATACTTGATCGTAGGAAGCCGAGGCGTAGTTCGACAACGGCAGATCGATGTACTTATAGCGCTGTTCGATGGGCCCTAACATAGACCGGAACACCTTCGCGACATCGTCGGGGTTCCAGGCGAACGTCACTTTCTTGCGTTGCGGCTCTTTGGAGATTTTCTCCAAGGCTTCTTTGCCGATGAAGTCGTGATCGAACTTCACGAACGGGCCATAACCCATCTCGTAGGGCGTCACATAGTAATCTTCGATATTCTTCGAAGCGAAGCTCCCGCCCAGTGAGCCGGTGCCTTCGTAGGCGGTGGCCGGCAGCCACTGGCGG
>Ga0209006_10002458_pt1 | contig 16900 bp, 12 predicted proteins | sample JacPin_JW_Ref_O2_FD_188567 | JGI IMG/M metagenome (GOLD analysis project Ga0209006, IMG submission 188567) | Forest soil microbial communities from Algoma, Ontario, Canada - Jack Pine, Ontario site 1_JW_Ref_O2 (SPAdes) (version 2) | ecosystem: Environmental > Terrestrial > Soil > Boreal... | reverse complement strand
GGGACAACGAGGTCGGCACGCCCTTCGTGCAGGCCTCGACCCTCATGCATGAACTCGGCCATAACTTTGGACTGCGGCATGGCGGTGTACTGGCCTCTGGAATGCTCGAGGCTAATTGCAAACCCAACTACCAGAGCATCATGAATTATCTCTTCCAGGTACGCGGCCTCTGGAATGCCCAAGGCATGCCCCTCATCGATTACTCGCGCCAGCAGTTGCCGGCCTTGACCGAGAGCGCGCTGATCGAGACATCGGGATTCGGTGCGACGCCCGCTTATCAGGCGCGCTGGTATTCCCCGCTGGCGAGCAGTTTCGTTGATGCCGCGCTGGGCACGACCCCCGCATCGCGGCACTGCGACGGCACTCCGCTCATCGCCACGGATCCCGCCTCTGTGGCCAGGGACGCCCTCCCGGGCTCGGGCGGGGCGATCGATTGGAATGGCAACGGCATCATTGCCGGCACGCAGTCGCAGGATGCCAATTTCGACGGCGTGGCGCAGGAAACCTTCAGCGGGGCCAACGATTACGCGACCTTGGATCTACGGCAGATCGGCGCCCGCCGCAGCATCGGCAGCCGCACCTTGAGCTATAGCGTCGTGGATCCGGCCACGGGCATCGCCCCCACACCACCGGCGCCGCCGCTCGGCGGCGGTTTCTCGGTCGACACTCTGATCACCGATCTGGGCAGCGGCGTCTTGGGCTACGGCGACTTAGGCTACGGCGATTTGGGCTATGGCGATCTGGGCTACGGTGACTTGGGTTACGGCGATTTAGGCTATGGCGACTTGGGCTACGGCGATTTGGGCGCACCCATCGATGGCCCCGCAAGCAAGGGTGAGCCCACCCCGACAGTGGCGGTAGCGGCGGGGGCCGGCAAGCCCAGCGCCCTGACTGCGACCGCGAGTTCGAAAGGTGTCGAGCTCACCTGGGCGGCACCCCCGGTGGGAACCGTCGTCAGCTATCAGCTCTATCGGGTCACCGGCAGCACCGTTACACCGGCGAACTTTCAGAGCAGGGTGCTGGTGGCGACGCTGCCGGGTACGGCGACCCAGTTCTTCGATGCCGTCGGCCATCGCAGCGGGCATGAGGATTCGGACGATGAATGCCGCGGCAACGGCAGCAGCACATACACCTATTTCATTGTGGCGACATTTACGAATCCGTCGCAGCCGGGCAAGACGCTACAAAGCGGCCCGTCGAATCTGACCACGGTCGCCGCGCAAAGCTGTTGCGACGACAGGGATCGGGATGACTGAGGCCAAGGTCGATTGGCACAAGTTTAGGGCGGCAAATTCATCTGCCGCAGAAGTGCGCGGTAGCGGGCATCGCCGCGCAGCGAGACCAATAGCCGATCGTATTTGACCTGGATCAGACCGCCATCGTGCTGGCTGTATGCCCGCTGCAGCCAGTCGAAGGCGGCGTCACGTTCACCGAGCCAGGCGTAGACCTCGGCGATCTGATACGCCCATCGATCGCCGAGTTTGGCGGTGAGTACGCCAAGCGCGCTCTTCGATTGCGCGTCATTCTTGAGCGAGTGCTGCGCCATCGCAAGTCCCGCCTGATGAAACGCGATAGCTCCGGATTCCGGAAAGACCGTCAAGGCGTCGTCCGGGTGGCCATCGAGAATCTCGAGCAATCCGAGATTCCAGTGCGCATAGACCGAGCCCGGATTGATCTCGAGCGCGCGTTGCAGCGCCTTGCGGGCCTCGCCGAATTGTCCGAGGCTGGTGTAGTAGACGCCGAGATTGCCCCACGCAGCGTTCGATAACGGGTCGATGTCGATGGCTTTTTTCACCGCGACAATCCCGTCAGGCAGGCGGCCAAGTGCCGCCAGCAAGCCGCCATAGCGTCGCTGAGTGGTGGGGTCGCCGGCATCGAGATGTAATGCCTTCTCCAAATCGGCTTGCGCGCCGGACCAATCCCATTTGCGGCTGAAACGCAGCAAACCCCGCGACACATAGCCGTCGGGCAGGTTGGGGGCCAGCGCGACGGCCTGATCTGCGTCCTTAAGAGCCTGCTCCACGCCGGCCGGACCGCCGCCGTTGTCGGCCCAGTACGCTTCGGCGGTGGCGAGTTCAGCGTAGGCCGCCCCGTAGCGGGAATCGAGTTCAATGGCGCGATGGAAGCTCGCGATGGCGCTTTGAAATCCTTCAGGGTTGCCGCGATTGAAGGCCTGTCTGCCAAGGAGATACTCATTGTAAGCGTCCGCATTGGCCGGACGGCCCAAATTGCCCGCGGGGGCGGCGAGCCGGCTCTTGAGTGCTTCGACGACCGTGGCGGCGATGTCGTCCTGCACCTGGAATATGTCTTTCAGTTCGCGGTCGTAGGTCGCCGACCAGAGGTGAGAACCGTCCGACGAGCGGATCAATTGCACCGTCACCCGGATGGTGCCGCCCGCTTTGCGGATGCTGCCTTCCAGCACGTGAGTGACGCCGAGTGCCTGCGCAATTTCCGGGATTGTGACCTGCTTGCCCTTGAAATAAAACGATGAGGTGCGGGCCGGCACCCGCAAATTGGTGCGGCGGCTGACCAAGTCGATGAGTTCTTCCGAGATCCCATCCGAAAAATATTCCTGATCCTTTTTCTCGCTCATATCGACGAAAGGCAGAATGGCGATTGACTGCTCGCTGCCGGATGCGGCCGTCGTTTGCGCGGCAGGCGGCTCGGCCTTGAATCGAGCCACCAGGACGAGCGCGATGACGAGAACTGCGACGGCCGCCAGCGCCAGCCATCCAGTGCGCGCCCGCGTCGATTTTGGCCGCTGGCCGGACTTGAGTTCCTCCGCGCGGTCCATGGTGTTTGGCGCACCGCCTGCCGGTGTCCGGGGCCGGGGAGCATCCACTTTTTCCATCGGCGCGTGCATCGCCGGCGACAGCAGCCGCCTGATTCGATCGATGAAGGCAGGCGGCACTTCGCCGCCCGGCAATCGGGTCCATTGCACTTCCCAGAATCTCTCCGGCACACGCACGTCCCCGTCGCGCGCGCCGTCGATCACGACCGGCACCAGAAAGGCCCTGTCGGAGGCCATTAGATAGGAACGGTCGATTGCCAGCTTCCATTCGAGACGGAAATAGCCTTCCGAACGGACGCGCGAATTCGCCGAAATCAATGGAATGAAAAGCGAGCAGGTCCTGATTTGCCGCCGGATCATGGCATCCCACGCATCGCCGCCGCGAAGTTCGCTGCGGTCAAACCAGACTTCGAGGCCGGCGCTGCGCAAGGCATCCGAGATTCGCTGCGCCGCTTCGGTATCCTCCGAGGCATAGCTCAAGAAAACGGCCTGCGCGGACTCATTCATAGTTGAGGAGTCGCAGTCATGCGGTCAGCGAGGGTGCGCAAGACGTTGGTCACGGCGGGCATCCTAGGGTGTGGTCGCGCCGCATGCAACGCGACGGCGTTGCCGAGGGCTCGTGGAGCTCCGAGGGGGCCGCGCTTGATTTTGTCCCACTGCGCTCAATGATGGGTGGTATGGACAACACCGCCCAGATTCCTTTTTCCGTGCTCGACCTCTCCCCGATCACCCTGGGCGGCGACGCCGGCCGGTCGTTGCGCAACTCCCTGGACCTCGCGCAGCACGCCGAGCGATGGGGCTTTCGCCGGTACTGGCTGGCCGAGCATCACAGCATGCCCGGCATCGCCAGCGCCGCCACCTCGGTGGTCATTTGCCATGTCGCATCGGGAACGTCGACCATCCGCGTCGGGTCCGGCGGCATCATGCTGCCCAATCATTCACCTCTGGTCGTCGCGGAGCAATTCGGCACTCTGGAGTCCTTGTTCCCCGGCCGCATCGATCTCGGCTTGGGCCGCGCCCCGGGTTCGGATCAAACGACCGCGCGAGCGCTGCGGCGGAATCTCGCCACCGATCCGGAGCAATTTCCCCAAGATGTGATCGAGTTGATGCAGTATTTCGCTCCGGTCGCGCCCGACCAGCGCGTCATCGCGGTCCCCGGCGCCGGCCTCGCGGTCCCGCTGTGGATATTGGGTTCCAGCCTGTTCGGTGCCCAAGTCGCCGCGGCACTGGGCTTGCCGTTCGCGTTCGCATCGCATTTCGCTCCCGCCATGATGATGCAGGCGGTTGAAATCTACCGCGCCCGCTTTCGGCCCTCGCTGCAGCTCGCGCATCCCTATGTGATGCTGGGATTCAACATCTTCGCGGCCGACTCCGATGCCGAAGCGCGGCTCCTCGCCACGTCCATGCAGCAAGCGTTCGTCAATTTACGCAGCGGGCGCCCCTCGCAGCTCCCGCCGCCCTTGGAGGGATACGACACGCAGCTTGCGCCGGCGGCCAAGGCCATGCTCGCCGACGTCCTGTCCTCCTCCGCCATCGGTTCGCCCGACACCGTCCGGCGGGGCTTGGCTTCGTTCATCGACCGCACCAGACCGGACGAACTCATGTTGACGTCGCAGATATTCGATCATGCCGCGCGGCTACGCTCATATGAAATAGCCGCCGATGTTCTTCACGGCCAATAGCGGTACGCAGCAGCGCCGCCTTTGGCGAGCCGGCTTGGTCGCCGGTGCGGTGCTCGCGGCGATAGGCGCGACCTCCGGCTTCGCGGCCGCCAACCCGAGCGCGACAACGCCGGTGGACTGGGTCAACACCTTCATCGGCACGGGCGGCGGCGGCGTGGACTACGGCGGCACCATGCCCTTGGTCACCACCCCGTTCGGGACGACCAACTGGACTGCGCAAACGCGGCAAAATCGGATCAGCGTGAGTTCGTACGCCTATGAGGACTCGTACATCCAGGGTTTTATCGGTACGCATCAGCCGGCGATCTGGATGGGCGACTACGGCTATGTCACGCTCATGCCGGAAATCGGCTCGGTCAACTATGCGCCGGAAGCGCGCCGGCTTGGCTTCACGCATAAAGACGAAGTCAGTACGCCTTATTATTACTCGGTGAAGATGGGATCGGATGCCGCGCATCGCATCGCAGCCGAAATGACCGCCACCGATCATTCGGGCTACCTGCGTTTCACCTATCCTCGACGTTCGAAGGCCGGTGTGCTCATTGAGGCGACGCGGCCCGGCATCGCGGGTTTCGTGAAGATTGATGCCGGCAAGAATGAAATCACCGGCTACAATCCCGACCGCATGGACTCGAATCTGGGCCCGCTGAAATTGCCGAACTTCAAGGGCTATTTCGTGGTCCGCTTCAAGCAGCCTTTCATGGCCGGGACCGTCTATGAAGGTGTGCTGACCTGGCCGGGAAAGGACGAAGTCAAGGGCGTCAACGTCGGCGCCTTCGTAACCTTCGACACCACCCGCAGCGGCATGGTCGACGCGCAGGTCGGCACGTCTTTCATCAGTATCGAGCAGGCGCAGGCGAATCTCGACGCGGAAATGCCGGGCTGGAATTTCGAAGATCTGCGCGGCGCGCTCAAGGCAATTTGGAATCAGAAGCTCGGCATCGCATCCATCGACGGCGCCGGCGACGATGAGCGGCATATCTTCTACTCCGGCCTGTACCACGCGCTGCTCTATCCCAAGCTGTTCTCCGAGCATGGCCGCTACTACAGCGCCTACGACGACACGGTGCACGACGGCAGCTCGTATACCGCCTACTCGATCTGGGACACCTTTCGCGCCGAAAACAGCCTGCTCACCTTGTTTGCCCCCGAACGGATCGACGGCATGGTGCAGTCGCTGCTGCAGGACTACGTCGAGGGCGGCTGGATGCCGAAATGGCCAAACCCGTCGTACACCAACATCATGATCGGCACCCACGCGGATTCTCTGGTCGCCGAAGCGATCGATAAGGGCTTCAACGGCTTCGATCGCCGGCTGGCCTACGAAGCGGTGTACAAGGATGCGATGACTCCGCCGGACGGCGACACCACGCGCCGGTGGTTCGACCGCGAACCGTACACGCCCTATGAGGCACGCGCGGGGCTGACCTATGCGAAGACGCTCGGCTACATCCCGGCAGACAAAGTATCCGAGTCCGCATCCAGCACACTGGAGGAAACCTACGACGACTACGCCGTAGCACAGGTTGCCAAAGCCGTCGGCAAGAGCGACGACTATGCGTTCTTCATGAAGCGGTCGACGAACTACAAAAACTTGTTCAATCCGGCGCGCGGTTTCATGCAGGCAAAGAACTCCGATGGCACCTGGGCATCGCCGGATGACGGCTGGACCGAAGGCGATCAGTGGGTCTATCTTTTTGCCGCCCTGCATGACGTCCCGGGCGTGGTGCGACTCCTGGGCGGCCGGGAGGCCGCGTCCGCCAAATTGGATGAGCACTTCAACCGCGGCCACAACCGCCACGACAACGAGCCCAGCCATCATTACGGCTTTCTCTACGACTACACGGGACAGCCATGGAAGACGCAGGCACGGGTGCGTGAGATTGCGCGCGATGCCTACTCCAATACGCCCAACGGCGTGCTGGGCAACGAAGATTGCGGCCAAATGTCGGCATGGTACGTATTCGCGGCGCTCGGTTTTTATCCGCTCAATCCGGCCTCCGCCGAGTATATGATCGGCAGCCCGCTGTTCACGCGCGTTAGGCTAATCTTGCCCAACGGCAAGACGTTTGAGATTTCGGCACCGAACAACGGCGCGCACAACCCCTACATCCAATCGGCGACGCTCAACGGCGGGCCCCTCGACGCACCCGTGATTACCTACGCGCAGATCGAAGCCGGCGGCAAACTCGAGTTCCTGATGGGATCCAAGCCGTCGACTTGGGCGGCCGGCTGGCAGCCGCAACCCGTCCAGTAGCTCGCCGCGTGTCGCAAGCCGGCTTCAGGTTCCGCGTGCGCCGGGCTTGAGAGCGAGCTCCATATAGACCGAGTCGGACAAGGGATTGCTGTAGTACGCAGGGATCTCGCGAAATCCGAGAGACCGATAGAGTTTCTGCGCGGCAGCCATGTCGGCCAGCGTATCGAGGCGCATCGCCTCGTATCCCAGAGCGGCGGCCCTTTCCACCAAACGCTCCGCGACGCGCCGCCCCAGACTGGCCCCGCGCGCTTCGCTGCGTAGATAGAGCCGCTTCATTTCGCACACGCCCTCGGACAGCTTCCTCAAGGCGCCGCAGCCCACCGGCCGGTCGCCCTTCATGACCAAGAGCAGACAGCCGGCGGGCTTGCCGTACATGACGGGCAGTTGCTGCAATTCGGACGCGAAATCTTGAAAGCACAGGTCCACGGCGAGCTGCGCCGCATACTCGCGGAACAGAACGCCGGCCATTTCGTAATGATGAGCCGCGGATCCCTCGACCAGCGTGTACTCGGTATCCCTCAACGGTGCTTCATCGTGCATCGGCGTCTCACCTTCGTCGCCGCGCTCACGCGGCCATTTCTCGAGCCAACCACTGCCGAAAGGCGGCGAGAGGCCGGCTGCGCTCGCGGCCCGGCCGCCAGACGAGCCAGTACCCTGTGTCGAGCGGCAGCCGTCGGTCAAACGGTACGATCAGCTGGCCGGCGGCGAGTTCCGCCTCGATGAAGCGCGGATCGACGACGGCGATACCCATTTGACCGATCGCGGCCTGGATCGCAAGGTCCCGAGTCTCGAATACGGGACCGGCAGCGGTATCGATCGTCGTGATGCCCTGCGCTGCCAGCCAACGGCTCCAATCCTGTCGCCGCGCACGGGCATGCAACAGTGTGGCCCGCCGAAGATCCTTCAGGGTCCGCAGGCCGTTCGCAGTCCGCCACTGCGGGCTGCAGGCGGGAACCAATTCCTCGGTGTACAAGGCCTCGCTCCCAATCCCGCTCCATTCGCCGCGACCGAAGCGGATGGCGCAGTCGAACGTCTCCTGCGAAAGATCCACTGCGCGCGTCGAGGTGGACAGAAACAGCTCGACATCCGGGTGCCGCGACTGAAACCGGCTGAGACGCGGAATGAGCCATCGGACCGCGAAGGTGGAAATCGTACTGATGCGCAATTCGGTTCCGCGCCGCGCGAAACCGCCCAACGCCTCCGAAATGGCGGCCAATGCCGGTACGACGGCGGCGGCCAATTGTTCCCCGTCCGTGGTGAGCTTGAGCCCGCGGCCGGCCCGCACGAACAAAGCCGCGCCCACCCGGCGCTCCAATTGCCGCACGAGATGCGATAGCGCGGAAGGGCTCACGGCAAGTTCACCGGCAGCGCCTACGACCGAGCCGGCGCGCGCCACCGCGCCGAACGCCTGCACCGCGCGCAGCGATGACGGGACGGACTTCATGAAATTCCGGCTTTTTCGGCCATCGGCCTTCAGCAATTGCTGAGATTATCTCAGTATAGCTCCGATGCCGCGGCGTTACGATGGCCGCATGGATCAACAGACTTTGACGGTGCAGCAGTTCGGATCGACGGCCGCCCGCTATCTCGCAAGCCCGGTGCATTCGAGCGGCACCGATTTGGATCGCCTCGCCGGACTGGCACGAGAATCGCGGCCGTCGAGCGCGCTCGATTTGGGATGCGGCGCGGGCCACGCGAGCTACGCGCTGGCGCGCGGCGGCGCAACCCGCGTGGTCGCATACGACCTCTCGCCGCAGATGCTGGCAGTGACCGCGGCCGAGGCCGGCGCGCGCGGTCACGGTCAAATAGAGATCTGCACGGGACCCGCCGAGCGATTGCCCTTTCCCGACACGAGCTTCGACCTGGTGATCACGCGTTATTCCGCACATCACTGGTCGGATGCATCGGCAGCGGTTCACGAGGCCGCCCGCGTCTTGAAACCGGGCGGAACGCTGATCGTCATCGACGTGCTGGCACCCGAGAACCCGCTCATGGATACCGTCCTTCAGACCGTCGAGATTCTGCGCGACTTATCGCATGTGCGCGACTACCGCGAATCCGAATGGCGCGGAATGTTCGACGCCGCAAACTTCGCCTCCCGCGGCGTGTATCGTTGGCGGCTCCAAATGGAATTCGACAGCTGGGTGGCGCGCATCGGCACGACCCCCGCGCGCGTCGATGCGCTCAAGGTCGTGCTGGATGAACTGCCCAGCGAAGCCCGGGATTATTTCGCGGTGCGCCCCGATCGTTCCTTCGCTGTGGACTCAGGCTGGCTGGAGGCCAGGCGACGGGCACCGGCCGAAGGCTGATCATGGTGCGGCCTCGGGACTCCGCCAGTCTGCCGGGCGTTCGATCGGTTCGTGAAAGGCCGTGAGCATGGCGCGCTCGACGTCCTCCTCGGTCGCAAGGTGCCGCATGGCGTCGACTCGCGTCTCGGCGTCGTTGTCGGCCCGGCCCTGGCGGACCTTATTGGACTCCACGGTGAGATAGCGCCGCTGCAGACGTTCCAGTCGTAGCGCGGCGCCCTGCGGAGTCGACGCCGGCCACCAGGCTTCGAGCACGCTGAGCCGCACGAGCTGCGTCACGACGGCGTCCGACATCTCCAGCCGCGCCATGGCCTTCTCGCAGGCGGCGCGCCGGCCCGTCGCCACGAGTTCATCGCGCCTGCAGGCGTAGGCGAGCGATCTGAAGGCCGGAATATCCAGGGCCGCCAGCACTCCGGTGACGTGGAGAAGCCGGTCGTCCGCATGCTGCGTGATGGCGGTCGGCGGATCCGCCCGGCCGTGATGCGTCAAGGCATCGAACATCATGACGACGAGCTGATTCCAGTACACACGTGGGCTTCGCGCATCGCCCATCCGTTCGATGGCGCGGGTAACCTCCTCCGGATTGCCTTGCGCCGCGTTGAGGTCGGCGAGCCACGCCAGCGCGTTATCCGGATCGATCTCCTTCAAGCGCGCGGCAATCCGCGCCTCGTCCGTGCATCGGCGCGACTCGCAATCGCGCAGCTGCAGCCAGACCAATTCCGGCCGGTTGGGCGCCATCGAAATCGCCCGCTCGATGAGCGGCGCCGGATCGGGAGGCGTGGGCTTTCCGGGCGAGCGCTCATCCTCTTGCGTCAGATGGGCCAGCAGCGAAGCGGTGGCCAGGCTCTCGGCGGTGCCGCGGCGGATGAGGCGGGCAATTTCCGTGGATTCGTCCGACTGCAGGTGTTTGAGGTCGGCGCGAACGCCGGTGGATACCGCGAGCAGCGCGCAACACATCGCAGGGAAGCAGGGCCATTGTCGCATTCAGCGCAAAAACTGGAAGCCGTATTTATTGAACGTGGCGCCGCTCGCCGCGCTTCTCACGTAGTCGGCAAACTTGATCGCATCCGTTTTCGCCACGGCCGTCAGCGCAATGGGATACACAATGGGCTGGTGAGTGTCATCGGGAAACACATCCACCACACGCACTTTCTTGTCTATCTGCGCGTCGGTGGAGTACACGATGCCGAGCGCCACTTCGCCGCGATCGACAAACGCCAGTGCCGAACGCACGCTATCGGCCCGGACCAGACGAGCCTCGACGTCGTTCCAGACGCCGAGTTTCGTGAGCGCCTCCCGTGCATACCGCCCTACCGGCACGGAATCCGGATCGCCCGTGGCCAACCGACCCTTGCCCAACACCGCAGCGAGCGGAAAATGGGGGCCTATTTTGATTTCGATCTTGCTGTCGGCGGGCGCGACCAGGACCAACCGACTGCCCAGCACATCGTGCCGGGTTGGAACTTGAATCAGCTTGCGGGACTGCAAGTAGTCCATCCATTCGACGTCGGCCGAAAAAAACACATCCGCCGGCGCGCCGTTCTCGATCTGCTTGGCGAGTGCGGAGCTCGCCGCGAAGGAGAACTTGATGGGCACCGCGGTTTGCGCGGTAAATCCGTCGCCCACCTCTTGCAGGACATTGGTGAGCGACGCCGCGGCGAAGACGATGAGTGCGGGTCTCTCGGACTCCGCCGCGACGCTCGGTACGCCGAGCAGTACCAGCCAGAGTGACATCCAAGAGCGCATGGTTTGCCGCATCGGTCGCCTCTTTAAACGTCGCAATATTCAAGTGTATCTGACGCTGGCGGATAGAGCTATGTTCAGCCAGATATAGCGCCTACTATCCGCCGAGGCCCAGCGCGGCGATCGCATTCTCCTTGAGGATCAGCTCGTGCACCTCGGGCTTGAACCCGGCCTCCTTGAAGTCCTTGATCCATCGATCGGGCGCGATCAGGGGAAAATCCGACCCGAACAGCATCTTGCGCTTGAGCTGGGTATTCGCGTACTGCAGCAGCTGCGGCGGGAAGTACTTCGGCGACCAGCCCGACAGGTCGATGTACACATTGGGCTTGTGCAGGCACACGGATAGTGCCTCGTCCTGCCACGGCCAGGACGGGTGCGCGATGATGATCTTCATGTCCGGAAAGTCGGCCGCGACATCGTCCACATGAATGGGATTGGAGTATTTGAGCCGCAGACCGCCGCCGCCCGGCATGCCCGTGCCGATCCCGGAGTGCCCGCTGTGAAAGATGGCCGGCAGCTTGTGCTCCGCGATCACCTCGTACAACCCATAGGCCATCCGGTCGTTCGGGAAGAATCCTTGTACGGTGGGGTGGAACTTGAAGCCCTTGACGCCGCCTTCATTGAGCAGCCGGCGGGCTTCGCGCACGCCCATCTTGCCCTTGTGCGGATCGATGCTGGCGAAGGCCACCATCATGTCGCTATTCTCCCGCGCCGCATCGACGACTTCTTCGTTCGGAATGCGCTTCGACCCGAGCTCGTGTTCCGAGTCGACCGTGAACATCACGAGTCCGATCTTGCGCTCCCGGTAATAGGCCACCGTCTCCGCAATGGTCGGGCGCTTGCCCGCCTTGAAATATTTCGAGGCGGCGTCTTCGAACGCCTGCCACACCTCATCGGCGGGTTGCCGGCAGGACACTTCGGCGTGCGTGTGCACATCGATGGCAATCAAATCGTCGGTCTTCATCTGGCGACCCCCCTCAGTTACGTGCCTTATCCCAACTACTCAACGTACGGCCCTCGCTCACCAGACGGGTGAGCAAGGGCGCCGGCTCCCAGTGCATGGGACCGAATCGGTCGCGATACTTGAGAATGCCGTCATAAACCGCCTTGAGCCCGATGGCATCCGCGTAAAACAACGGACCGCCGCGATACCGTGGAAAGCCATAGCCGGCGCACCACACCACGTCCACGTCGCCGGCGCGCGCGGCAACTCCCTCCTCGAGGATACGGATGCCTTCATTGACGAGCGGATACACGCAACGCTCCACGATCTCCTCGGCGTCGTGTTGGCGCTGCGGAACGGCCAGGCGTTTGGCCGTGTCGGCAAGAATTTGAATCGCCTCCGGATCATCGTGCCTTGCTCGGTCGCCCGGCAGGTATTTGTAATAACCCTTGCCGTTCTTCTGCCCCAGCCGGCCGGCCGCGTGCAGCGCGAAGTCCGCCTGATAGTACGACGGATCGGGCGGATAGCGGTCGGCATTCGCGCGATGCACGTTGACCCCCACATCGATACCCGCCATGTCGAATACCGCGAGGATGCCCATGGCCATGCCCCATGCTTCGAGCGCGCCATCCACTTGCCGCGGCGTCGCTCCCTCCAACGTCATGCGCTCCGCCTCGCGGGCGTAGCCTTCCATCATTCGATTGCCGATGAACCCATAGCACACGCGCGCCACCACCGGCGTCTTGCGCAGGGACTTGGCGAGATCCAGTACGGTCTTGATGACGGCCGGCGCGGTGGAGTCGGTGCGCACCACCTCGAGCAGCGGCATCACGTTGGCCGGCGAGAAAAAGTGCAGGCCCACCACATCCTGCGGACGGCGCGTGGCCGCCGCGATCTCTGCGATGTCGAGGGTGGAGGTGTTGGTGGCGAGAACGGCACCCGGCTTCGCCACCTCATCCAGCGATTTGAAAATCTTGCGTTTGAGCTCCATGCTTTCGAATACGGCCTCGATCACCACGTCGGCGCTCCCGAGGTCGGCATAGTCGAGCGTGCCGCGGATCAATGCCATTCGCTTGGCCTTCTCATGCTCGCTGAGCCGGCCGCGCTTGACCATGGAGTCGTACGTCTTGCCGATGACGCCGAGGCCGCGGTCAAGCGCCTCCCGGGTGGTGTCGAGCACGGTCACCGGGAGTCCTGCATTCGCGAAACAGATGGCGATGCCGCCGCCCATGGTGCCGGCGCCGACGACGCCGCCGCCGGCGATGACCCGCGCCCTGGCGTCGGCCGGCAGCCCCGGCACCTTGCGCGTTTCCCGTTCCGCAAAGAACACATGCACCAACGCTTTGGACTCATCCGTGACCTTGGTGCCGTTCGCCAGTTCGGTTTCGTACAGCAGCCCCTCCTCGAACGGCAGCGTGACGGCCGCGCAGACGGCCTTGATGGCCGTCTGCGCCGCTTGCCGGTTCGGATATTGCGACTTCGCTTGCGCGGTGAGCTTCTCGATGATGGCCGGGGTCGCGGTTGCCGGGTCCACGCGGCGCTCCGATGTGCGCCGCGGACCTGCGCCATCGCGCAGCAACTGCCGCGCGTAGGCAATGGTCGCAACCCGCACATCGCCCGGCACTTCGGCGTCGATGAATCCCATGGCAACGCCGGTGGCCACATCCACCGGCCGCCCACCGATGACAAGATCCAGCGTCTTCTCGAGGCCGATCAGCCGCGGCATGCGCTGCGTTCCACCCGCGCCGGGGATGATGCCCAGAGTGACTTCCGGAAACCCGAACCGGGTGCCCGGAACTGCGACACGGTAATGGCATGCCAGCGTGATCTCCAGACCTCCGCCCATCACCACTCCGTGCATTCCTGCAATCACCGGAACGGGCAGCTGCTCGAATTGCCGGAATAGATCGCGGTATTCGGCCTCCTTGGGCGGTCCGGAGAATTCGCCGATGTCGGCGCCGGAAAAGAAAGTACTGCCCTCGCATACCAGGACCACTGCGGCCAGCCCGGGGCGCGCCCGAATGTCCGCGACCGCCGCGAACAATCCCTCACGCACGCCGGCTGTGATGGTATTGACCGGTGGATTGTTGACGGTGACGACGGCAATCTCGCCCTCGACGGCGAGTGTCACGCTGCTGGAATTCACGGGTAACTCCTCGTTGAAGATAGTGGGTTGAACGGCCGGTCCGCCGGCCTGCCCGCGGCTCAGGTCGCGATCGCCGGCACTCCCTCGATCGAGTCGGTCCGCGCCGCATTGAGCGGCAGCAGCCACAACGCGACCGCACCGATCAGCGATCCCACGCTCATCGCGATGGCCACGAACTGCAGACTGTAGCCGTCGCGGAACAGGAACCCGGCAATGATGGGCGCCAGCATCGCCCCCGCCCGCCCCAGACCGACCGCGAATCCGGTGCCGGTGGCACGCACATACGTTGGAAACGCCTGCGCCATAATGCCGTACAGACCGACCACCCCGGCGTTGGTGCAGAAGCCGGTCACGGCGCACACCAGCGACAACTGCGCGAGGGTTACCTGGCCCCGTCCGAACACCGTGACCATGAGGGTGGACAGCACCAGCACCACCATCGTCAGATGTTTGAGGCCGTAGCGCATCGACAAGAGGCCGAGCACCGCGCCGCCCGAGGCGCCGCCGACGTTGGCCCATACCAATACGCCGGCCGCCGACGACGGCGTGAACCCCATGTCGACGACGATCTTCGGCACCCACTTCAGGATGAAATAAAATGTCGTGATGTGCAGAAAGTAAGCCAGCGTCACCAGAACCGTCACTCGCACCAGGTGGGGACTGAAGATATCGGCGACCGATCGCCGGCGCGTTTCGGCGGACACGACCGGTAGCGCGTCGACGGGTGAGATGCCCATGCGGACCAAACTGCGGTTGACGCTGCCGAGCGAACCGGCCGGTTGCCGCTGGCACAGCCAGGCTATCGATTCCGGCACCAACCACCACACCAACGGGATGAACAGTGCCGTGGCCGCCGCGCCGAACTCGAACACCATCCGCCAATTGCCCTGCTTCAGGAGCAACGCCGCAATGGATCCGCCGACCACCGCTCCGATCGGGTAACCGACGGCCATCAGGGAAACATTCAAGCTGCGGCGACGATCGTTGGAAAACTCTGCAGCAACGGCATTGATTGCCGCCAGCATTCCGCCGATGCCGAGGCCGGTGAATACTCGCCATACCGACAGGTCGTACACCCCCTTCGCGCGCGTGGCCATGATCATCCCTGTGCTCATGACGACCAGACACCCGAGCAGAGTGCGCCGGCGCCCCACCCTGTCTGCCACGCCGCCAAGCAGGATGGAACCCAAGCCCATGCCGATCAATTCCATGGAGAGCACGAACCCCAAGGCCGCGCGATCGATGCCCCATTCGCGCGCAATGCCGGGCGACGCGAAGCTGATCGCAAGCACGTCGAAGCCGTCGAGGGCGTTGAGGCCGATCGTCACGACCACGGCCGCGATCTGAATGGCACTCATCTTGCTCGAGGCGAGGGTATCGCGCGGATCGGACATCGGCTCAGTTTACTTCACTTGGTCGCACGGTAGTTCGGCCAAACGCTCGAGCAGTGTCAGCAGCTGATTTCGCCCTTCCCAGCCGATATGCGCGATGACGCGCTGTTCGTGCAGCGACTGCAGCTCGGCGGCGTGTTTCAACAGGGTACGCCCCCGCGAAGAGAGCCCGAGCGAGTAGCTGCGCCCGTCCAGATCCGACTTGCGCCTCCTGACGAGCCCACGGGCTTCGAGATCGGCGATCGTCGCCACGAAATTCGCCTTTTGAATACCGAGCGCGGCGGAAACGCTCGACTGGCTCGCCCCCGGATTCTGATCGATCAGCACCAGCACGGCAAACTGGCCGGGACGCAGGTTGAGTCCGCGCAGGGTATGGTTGAAATCGGCAAATATGACGCCCTGCGCCCGGCGCAGGGCATAGCCCAGATAACCGCTGAGTGGCGTCAATTTCACGGCTCCCTCTCGCCTCGTTCGTCGCCCCGCCCCGCGGCAAATATAGCGGGGGTGCGATGGTGAAAACTCGACGCAGAGAGAGCTTCAATCTGCAGACCGGGGACAAAAGATCCGCATATAGCACGTATAAGCCAAAAGAATTGGTTTGGATAATTGATTGTCTCGTATAACTATCTTCGCGACGGGCGCGGCTCGAGCACAAAAATGTTCGGTTTCTTCCAAGAATAAGTAGATTCCAACGTCAGGATCGGGAGTTGACGCATGGCACACATTGAGTCGTTTTCGACGGCGGGACTCGACCCGCGCCGCAAGCTTGCGTTCTGGAACGATCGCGCCAGCGAGAGCTTCTCGCCGCTGGTGTCCGAGCCGGAGGACATCCGGGTTTTCAACGGGTCCATCGTACGCGGCACGATCGGCGACATGACGCTCTCGGAAGTGTATTCCGATGCACAGATCGTGCGTCATTCCCGCTCGCATGTGGCGCGCACCAAGGACGCGATGTTCTTCCTGCATCTGCAAATCGAAGGCGAGAGCATCAGCCGCCAGGACGGTCGCGAATCGTTGCTTCGCGTCGGGGATTTCACGCTGTGCGACAGCACCCGGCGGTACGAAATGGTCTTCAACGGCGCCAACCGCATGCTGGTTCTCGGCATTCCGAACGCGGTGCTGCGGCGCCAAGTGGGGTGCCCCGAGTCGCTCGCCGCCATTCACATGCCTGGCAGTCGCGGCACCAGCGGACTTTTGTCCCAGGTGCTGCGCAAGTACTGGAGCGAGTACCACTCCTGCCTCGACGAGCACAGCAGCGCCCGCGTCGCGGTGGCCATCCTGGACCTCATCGCTGCCGCCTATGCCGATGTGCCGCAGGCGCTCGGCGACCGTTCTTCGCTGGGAACCGCGCATCGCATCCGCATCGTCAATTACATCGAAGCGCATCTCAACGACCCGGATCTGACGCCGACGCGCATTGCCGAGGCCTGCAAGATGACCGCTCGCTACCTGCATCATCTGTTCTCGGATCAGGACGAAACCGTGGCGCGCTATATTTTGCGCCGCCGCCTCGAGGCCTGCTCCAGGGCGCTCCAATCGGGGGCGCAACGCGGCCGCACCGTCACTGCCATTGCATTTGATTACGGATTCAACAGTCCCACTCACTTTGGACGCGTGTTCCGCGCCAAGTTCAACGTCACG
>Ga0209006_10002457_pt1 | contig 16902 bp, 14 predicted proteins | sample JacPin_JW_Ref_O2_FD_188567 | JGI IMG/M metagenome (GOLD analysis project Ga0209006, IMG submission 188567) | Forest soil microbial communities from Algoma, Ontario, Canada - Jack Pine, Ontario site 1_JW_Ref_O2 (SPAdes) (version 2) | ecosystem: Environmental > Terrestrial > Soil > Boreal... | reverse complement strand
CACCGCTTCTACTTCCTTTGCGTTCGCGAATTTGCCGATCTCTCGTCTTTCACCGTTGTAGGCCACGAATCCCTCCTGTTAATGAAGATCTCCGGCGTCCGATTGTCTTGCCAGAGCAAGAAATGGGCTCTGTCATTTACGCGAACAAAAATTCCTTCGTCCGCAACTCTTTGATCGTGTCTCGCAGTTTCGCTGCCTTTTCGAACTCAAATCGCTTGGCCGCTTCCCGCATATCGCTCTCCAGTTTCACGATGTATGCATTTAATTCTTCTTGCGATTTCATTTCCGGGATGCCATCGGCTTCGGGTCCTGTCAGATCGGTGTAATCAGCGCCTACGATCGCCACCAGCGACATATCCAGCGGCCGAATAATCGACTCCGGCGTAATTCCGTTTTCTAAGTTATACGCTTCCTGGATGGCGCGGCGCCGGTTCGTCTCGTCCAGCGCTTTCTTCATCGAATCTGTCATGCGATCCGCGTAAAGTATCGCCCGGCCATTGAGATTGCGTGCGCAGCGTCCAATTGTCTGGATCAGCGACCCCGCGGAACGAAGAAAGCCTTCTTTATCCGCGTCAAGAATCGCCACCAGCGATACTTCCGGCAGATCGAGGCCCTCGCGCAGAAGATTAATTCCTATCAATACATCAAATTCGCCTTTGCGAAGATCGCGCAGAATTTTTACCCGCTCCAGCGTCTCGATCTCCGAGTGCATGTAGCGGCACTTCACTCCAACCTCGCTGTAATACTCAGCTAAATCCTCTGACATTCGCTTAGTCAGCGTCGTCACCAGCACCCGTTCATTGCGGGCGACACGGTCGCGGATCATATGCAGCAAGTCGTCAATCTGCCCCTTCACCGGACGAATCTCCACCGGAGGATCGATCAATCCCGTGGGCCGAATGATCTGCTCCACCACCACACCTGCCGATTTTGTCAGTTCGTAAGGACCGGGAGTCGCCGACACGTACACGAGTTGATTGGTACGATGTTCGAATTCTTCAAATGTCAGCGGACGATTGTCCAAAGCGGAAGGCATACGAAAACCATACTCAACCAGAGTTTGTTTACGCGAACGGTCGCCGTGATACATGCCGTGAAGTTGAGGAACGGTCTGATGCGACTCATCGATAAACATCAAGAAGTCGCGCGGAAAATAATCCAACAGAGTCGGCGGAGGTTCACCCGGAAGCCGGCCCGTAAAATGCCGCGAATAATTTTCAATGCCATGGCAGTATCCCATCGCCTTGATCATTTCCAGGTCATACATTACCCGCTGATGGATGCGCTGCGATTCCACCAGTCGCCCCTGCTTCTCCAGTTCAACTTCCCACCACACCAACTCAGCCTTAATCGACGCCACTGCGGAAGCGCGCGTCTCTTCCTTCATCACGTAATGCGTCTTGGGATAAATCGGCAGCCGCATGTATTTCTGCTTGACCGTCCCGAATAAAGGATCGATCTGTGAAAGCGATTCCACCTCATCGCCAAACATTTCCACGCGATAAGCATTGTCGTCGTAGGTCGGATAGATTTCGATGACATCGCCGCGCACTCGAAAAGTGCCGCGCTTGAAATCTCCTTCCGTGCGCTCATATAGAATGTCGACCAGCTTGCGTGTGACGTCGCCGCGCTTGATCTTCTGTCCCTTCTCCAGGAACAGCATCATTCCGTAATAAGCCTCGGGAGATCCTAAGCCATAAATGCAGCTGACCGAAGCCACGATCAAAACGTCCCTCCGCTCAAATAATGAGCGCGTCGCCGACAGTCGAAGCTTGTCTAGCTCGTCGTTGATTGTCGATTCCTTCTCGATGTAGAGATCGGCTGCCGGCACATAGGCTTCCGGCTGGTAATAGTCGTAGTAAGAAACAAAGTATTCGACCGCATTGTTGGGGAAAAAGCTCTTGAATTCGTGGTAGAGCTGAGCCGCGAGAGTCTTGTTGTGCGCCATCACCAGAGCTGGCCGGTTGGCCGCTTCGATTACTTTTGCGGCTGTGTAGGTCTTGCCCGACCCGGTCACGCCCAGTAAAACCTGGTGCTGTTCCCGATCAAAAATGCCGCGGCTGAGAGCCTCGATCGCTTTTGCCTGATCGCCTTGAGGCTTGTAGGTGCTTACCAGTCTGAAGTCCACACCTCATTATAGGGGGAAAAAACATAGGGAAAGATTCAGCTGACCTGAAGTCGGACGATGCGCCTCGCTCCCATGCACTTGCGTGTAAATATGATCTTTAGGAGGGAATAGTCCGGAATTTTGTACTAAGCGGTTCACCCTAGGCGCTGAGTAAAAATTTGTCTAATCAATCGGGCGAGAACTGTATAGACCTCCGTTTTATACGGAAAACAGCGGACCAGCGGAACTTTAACAATTAGTTAACGTATGAGGCCGCATTTGGCCGCGTGAATGCAAAATGAGACGGCGAAGACCCGAATCCAGATGCGTCCAGGAGCTGGTTTGGAGGCCACTTGGCAGTGCCTAGACGCGTCGGACAGGTGCAGTTCATATGGAAGAGAAGTTCGGCCAAGTTGGTCCCCGGGAACGGCAGATCATCAATTTGCTTCTTCAGGGATGTGACAATTCTGAAATCGCTCGCGATTTAAATATCGCCGAGCGCACCGTAAAAGCTCATTTCAACCGCCTGTTCCTCCGGTTCGGAATCAAGGGCGGCATCAAGCGGGTTAAGCTCGCGACTATGCTTTACAGGAGACAATTATGGTTGGAGAAACAGCAAACCCCCGCGGGACCAATGAACGAGAGCAGCTCATCATTCAACGCGTAGCCGAGGGCTGCAAGAACCGCGAGATCGCCGATTCACTGGGGACCACCGAGCACGTTGTAAAGAATTATTTGCGTTTGATCTACGACAAACTGGGATTGTGGAACCGGGTCGAACTGGCGCTCTGGTATGAAGCGCGTCAGCACGAGCAGGTTTACAACAACTAGGGGCTTTCGGTCGGCAAACGGCAGGGTTAACTTGCGACCCTACACGGCCTGATCAAATAATTCTTTGCAGGTTGACCCATGGACCCATCGTCCATGGGTTTTTAATTTAGGGTTTCGTGTCGAGCCCGACCTTCTTCAACAAAGCCGCAAATCTTGCATCGTCGTGCAAAGACTCGAATCGCGGATCGAGCTTTAAATAAATGAGCCAATTAGACCGCGCCGCCAACGCCTGATCCAGCGCCGCGAATGCCTCATCTTTTTGGCCCAGGGAAGCATAGGCTGCGGCAAGATAATACGCCAAAGAGATATTTGCCTGATGCTTGCGCAAGATCTGTTCCAGTTGCGCCCGATTTTGCACCCTGCGGCCATTATCATTTTCCCTGTTTTTCGCCGTGCCTTCTGATCGTTCCCCTGCGGCGAGAACCTCCGCTTGCACAAGACTCGTGATTGGGTTGTCGGGAGAAAGTCTCGCGGCCCTGGTTATCTCCTGCTCCGCCTCTTGCCATTCACCTTGCTGCGCCAGCGCCGCCGCTGAAACCTGAATGGCGACAACAAAGTCGGGGAACAGCTCTAGTGTTCGCCGGCATTGTTGTAGGCAGCGCTTGTAGTCGTGACCCAGATAGTGCACCCAAGCCAGCGTGACATTAATTGCGGGCGACACTGGATCAAGCTCCAAAGCCTTCTGCACCTCGCGCTCGGCGGCATCGGACCTCGCCAGGGCCAGCAAAAGATAGCCATGCGCCTGATAAGCTTCCGCACTATTTGGGTTAAGCTCAACTGCGGCGCGGAATTCTTTTTCGGCGGTTTCCCAGTCCCACTCGTAATCCGTGGCGACGATGAGCAGAGAAACGTGCGGATCTGGAAGATCGCGGTTGAGGGCCAGAGCCTCTAGGGCGGCTTGCTTCGCTTTTGGATAACTTTCAACTGGCGCCAGGTAACCGTAAAAACCAAGCAGCGCGTATGAATCGGCGGTGCCAGCGTACGCCTCCGCATATTTCGGGTCGCGTTCAATCGCCTGCTGGAAAAATTGTATCGCGGTGGTGAAACCATCTTTCGTGCGCTTGCTCCAGAAGAAGCGCCCTTTCATATAATCTTCGCGTGCCCGTGCGTCCGTGCTCGATGGCGTTGAAGATGTGTTCCCGGAAGTCCGTGGTTGTGCCGACAATGTGCTTTCCACTTCGGCCACAACTTTGTCTTCAAGAACGAACATATCTTCTACACTGGCGGCGATCTCATCCGACCAAAGGTCATTTCCGCTGGCGGTGTCGAGAAGACGAACCCTAATTCTCACCTGTTCGCCCTGGCGCTGGATTGTGCCCGTCAGAAGGGCACCCACTGCTAATTCGCGGCTGGCTTTTATGGGATCGCTATTCTTGCCGGAATAACTGCTCACTTCGTCGAGCGTTCGTACCCGCAGATTCCGAGCCTTTGCAAGCTTCGTAATAACCGCGTCGGTTAAGCCGATGCCAAGGTACTCGTCTTCGGGCTGCGGTGTTGGCGGTTGGAACGGAAGGACGGCAATCGTCCTCACTTCTCGCTGCCGGAGTAACCTGCGGCGGACGGAAGCTCGCGCGAGGAAAAGCGTCGCCACCAGGACTAGGACGACCGCTGCAACCACCGTCCATCGCCGAGAGATTCTCGGCCCACTGATCGCTGGCTCGATCGGAACTTGAACCGGGGCGTTTTTCAGGAATCTGTTCCCGGAGTTATTCCGTCCTGAGCCATTCCCTGCGTCGCTCAACAGATCTGCAGCAACCGGGTCGGCCACTTGCCGGACTTCAGCCACGAACGAGTACCCGTACCCAGGGAGCGTAGCTACATAACTGGGCTGGCGAGAATTATCCTCAAGGGTGCTGCGCAGAACCGCGACGCATTGCTTCAGGTTATCTTCGCCGACAGTGGTATCGGGCCAGATCCGGCGGACTAGTTCCTCGCGGCTTAGTCGCGTCCCATGATTCTCCACCAGCACCACGAGAGCGTCGAAAGCTTTCGGAGTAAGCGCAACAGGCTGTCCGTCGCGAAAAAGGCGACGTCCCACCGGGTCTAAACGAAATGGACCAAACTCGTATAAGTCCCTTGCCATAAGAGAGATAAACGGCTCTTACAAATCCTTACCTTTTTTGACTGGCGCTGAGGGGAGGGGGTCGCTTATATCCGGCTGCAGGAACTGCCGGGAAAAATCCTAGCACGTTCCCGCTCCCCCCGCATTGCAAAATTTCTACCCCCAGGAGGACTCCGCATGTATCCGCACTCCACCTTCCGCACTCTTCTTTGTGGCCTCAGCCTTATTTGCTGTCTGACAGTAGTGATGATGATCGCCACCCCGAGGAGCGCAACCGCTCAGGATGTTCCCGATGTGGCTGCCGCAGTCATAGGAGCCAACCCGCAGATTGTGCCTGCCTGTTCCACGCAAAACGGCGCCGATATGTGTATCTTCCAAGGCCCCGCTAACAACACCAGCGAAATCAAGATAGGTTCCGGCAACGGCTTTTTGTGGTACGGGAACGACTCCGCCAACGCTATCGTGCACTCAACCACTGCCGGTGTAACCAAGACCTGCCCCACGCTAAAGACGTCGGGAGCAAGCCCCTTCGGTATCGTGCTGGGACCGGACAAACGCATGTGGTTCACCGAATTTAATGGCGGTAGTATCGGTGCCGTGACCAAGAGCTGCGGTGTCACCGAATATCCGCTCAATATTGGAGCGCCCGCAGACGCGATCGATATCATAGTCGGCGCAGACAACAATCTTTGGTTTACGACCGATTTCAACGGTATCGGAACCTCGACAACCGCAGGGGTCGTAAGCTTCATCCCCCTGCCTGACAATGCATCTCAGCCTACGTCCATCGCCTTGGGCAGTGACGGCAATGTCTGGTTTCTCGAAGCGAACGGCCCCTGTTTCCAGGGACAGAACTACACCAGCATCGGCAACGTTAGTCCCCAGGGCGTGGTTAAGGAATATAACGTCAAGTTGCACGGTAATGGTTTCGGCATCGCGGGAGGCCCCGATGGCCGTATTTGGTTTGCCGATCCAGGCGGATGTGACGGCTTCGCATCCCGCATCGGCGCGATCAAAACAAACGGTACCGGTCTTAAGTACTACACCAAAAACCTGCCGCCCCTCGTCGACACCATCATCAATGGCGGAGACGGCAACTTATACTTCGGCACCTTCACCAGCCAGATCGGCCGCATCACCACAACCGGCGTGGCGACGACGTGGAATCTACCTTCGAGTCCCGCTTTTCCGGTCTTAGGGATGACCATCGGTCCTGACTCCAACATTTGGTTCGCCGATAACAGCGGCGACTTCATCGGAGCGCTCTACATTCGTCCGGTAATCTCCAGTTTCACTCCGGCCAGCGGTCCCGTCGGTACAGAAGTGACGATCAACGGCTACGGATTCACCGGCTCAACCGCCGTTGAATTCGATGGAGTGAAGGCAACAAGCTTCAGCGTTATCTCCGGCTTCCAGATCACGGCCAAGGTTCCAACCGGAGCCAAGACCGGCAAGATCACCGTGACCAACAAGGGAGGAGTCGCCACCAGCACCAAAGCTTTCACCGTAAATTAGTCGCGAATGAGTAAAGAAGAGGGACCGCGAATTACCGAGTCTCCAAGACACGGAGGCGCCACTTCTCGTTCTTCAAAAGTGGCGCCTCTTTATTTACGCCCTACTTGATTCAAGCCTCGTTAACTACCCGCCTCTACGCATCGTCGTAATCCTCCGTCAGCGACAGCAAGAATGCCGTCAGCGCGTCGATGTCATCCTGACTCAGCGACATTCCGCGAAATTCCGGCGGAGGATTACGCAGCAATCCCTGCCGTGCCAGTTGCGAACTGTTGATGTAAAACTGAATTACATCCTGCAACCGCAGGTTGCTTCCGTTGTGGAAATAGGGACTCGAGTCTTCAAGATCGCGCAGGATCGGAGTCTTAAACTGTGCCACCGTATTCCCTAAACCCTGATCCACCGAGCAATCCTGTCCCGCCGCGCATACCACCGATTTGAGGCTGGCTTGCGGATTGGGTACGTCAGGATTCTTATAAATATTCCATAGCCCAAGATCCGCATACATGAGATGAATAGGATCAGCCGCGCGCCGGAACGGCTCTGCCGCTTTGGGGTGATTTGCCGACGCTGGCAGGTACATATCAAAATTCGCGCTCCGAATGCCAAGCGACGGAATGCTCAGATTCACAAACGCACCCGCGCCGTGTACCGAGTCGTATTCCTCTTGCGAAACTCCCGTATTGTGAAACGAAAAGTCACTGAAATTCGGAGCCGCATGGCAGGCCGCGCAGTTACCCGCGTGTTGCGAGCCATCCACCGGCGAGCTCGCCACTTTAAGAAAAATCTTCAGTCCCGCGAGTTCCGTCGGTCCAAAAGCAAACGGCTGCGCATGATACTGGAATTGCCCGTAGCTTCCATCCACCCACAGAGGATTCGACAGACCATTGATAATCCCGGCCAGCCGCTGGTTGTATTGCGGAATACCTTCGCCGGCATTCGGTTGCACCGGCAAATGGTTGATGCGCAGGAAAACATCGTAGGGCGAACCGATGTAGCGGCCAAATTCATCCTGCGAAAAAAGCAAATCACCCATGTAAGTGCTGATGCATTTTGCCACCAGACTCAAAATCTGGTCGCTCGTCGCCGTATTCACATCGATGCGGTCGGCTGCGGGTATCAGCAGATCTGACGTAATTCTCGAGTCTGTACCCTTAAAGAGAACGCCGTATGAAAGCCCGTTCGTCCGGTCAATCGCTAATTGACTTGTGCCATCATCTTGCTGAACGATAAGAGCCACATTCGCTAGCGCCTGTGCGTATTGACTCGGAGCCCAGCCAAAATTGCGTCCAGTCAGCGTCGCCTTGGTCAAATCTTCCGGAGTCGCAAACTCTCCATCAAAATGAAGAAACGTTGGCCCCGGATGCGATTGCAGCGATCCCACCATGTGCATTGAGTTTCGTGGCGTCTGCGTAAAACCGTTCATCGCCAGCGGAATCGGACTACGCGTAGTGAAGTCGGAATAAGTACGATTGCCCGCGCCAGCGATGCCCTGAAATTCCGTAACGAAATGACAAGATCGGCAATTCATCGACTGCCCGGCGAACGGCCCCGGCAGCGTTCCGTTCATGGTGTAAACCTGCGCCACCACGGGGTCGCCCACCGCGAGTGGCTGATTCACACCCGTCATATGCTCGGCAAAGTACTTCGCGAATCGTGGATCGAGAAACAAACGTTCCCCAATCGAATCAAGCGCGGGCGTGTTGTCAACGTCGGTGGGAAAATCCGGTGCCTTGCTGGCGCCGCAGCTGATAAAGAAAAGCAGCCCGGTACAGCCAATCAATAACCTGGCAAAAGCATTTCTCTGAGTGTTTTTCATTTCGTGATCTTTAATTTATCGATCCCGGTTGAGGCGTCTCCGCAGGGACTTCGCCCAGGCTTTTGATATAAGCGATAATTTGCCAGCGCGATGGTTCCGGCATCGGACTCCAGGAAGGCATGCCGTGCCGCAGATCTCCGTTGCGAAGGAGCCAGAAGATTTCCCCGTCCGTGGCTCGCTGCACCTCAGCGGCGCGCAGACTCGGCCTTCTCCTTGAGCCCAGAGCATCACCCCCATGGCATTTTGCGCAGTGATCAGAAAACAGCCTTGATCCGGCGGCAATGGCATCGCTTTGGCCGGCGTAAGGACTCGTTCTTTTGCGATCCGCATCCGGAACGTGGTGCTTCCACGCGGAATAGTCAGCGGCGCTTGCCGCCAGCGCCCACAGACTCAAACTAAGAGGCAACAGACGGAGCGCCATCATCGTCCACCTCGATGCAGGAATCCGAATACTTGCTGAACTTCGTAAGAAACAGTGAACCGGTATAGCACGCTGATACTGTTGTCGTTCAATCCAATGTTGGGCGAGAACGTAATAGTCGGCCCCTTCGGAACATTGAACCCAATGATTGGTCCTAAGTAGTGTGAAGTTGCTTTAAGCCCGAAGCCGTCGGTAGTGCCAAGGCCGCCGTACAACTCAAGTCCACCAGAAAAATTCTCGCGGCAAAAAACGCAAGATTGCGCCCGCGCCGCCAGTGCCAGCGGTCGACTCACCCCGATCGCATAACCGAACTCCCACGGTTCCGGTTCATGCAAATCTTTCTCGGCAATGAAGTTTTCGGAAATGTTCCAGCCATGCGTATTGCTGGAAAGGATAAGCTTCAGCTCCAACGATTGTTCTAGGGCGGAACGAGCCTGTGCGTTAGTGAGCTGAAAATCCGCTATGCTGTCATGCCCAGTCACTTCGAGCAGCCCTTTATCGGCGCGGGTCAGATGCTCATATTCCACATAAAGCACGGGATTAATGAAGTGTTCACGCAGCAAAGGACGGAAGCGATTCTCCCAGCGGTAGCCGGTAAAGATTGTGCTGTCATTCGAAGTGTGCTGACCCGCTAGGTAGACTTCCGTCGTCCACCATGCGGTTGCGCCATACTCCAGTTCCAGAGTCTGGCTGATAAATGAATTGGCATATTGCGGCGAACCAGCCGCGCCCTTCGAGGCGATCTCCAGGTTCCCCGGTTCCTCAAGACTATGAGAATAGGTGACAAAATATGGCGGTTCCTGCGCGCCACATAGCACCGCGAGTATCCCCATCAAGATCGCGAGAGCGACTCCGCTTCTAAGAATCATGATTCCGTCTGTCTGCGACTTAGTTGCAACTCAGTTGCATTACAAATACGGGTGTAATGGTAGAGAAGGATATGCGCGTGGTCAATACGGAAGGATAACTTTGTGTTTCAGTCTTCTTGCAACCAGTTGCAACTCGCTAGCTCTATACGGATGAAGCACGACGGCACGCTGAGCAGTAGCCGCCGACTTCCAGTCGGCTTACCACGATGTGAAATCGGCACTCGCGCTGGATTTGCCCTTTAAGTCGATCAAAGAGGTCACTTTCAAATTCCGAGATCTTGCCGCAACGCAGGCAGGCCATGTGGATATGGTCGCGCTGCGGCCGCCGTTCGTAAAAATGCTTTTCTCCCTGCATGTGCATCAAGTCGAGTTCATCCACCAGCCCATGGCGTTTTAACAGGCTCAGGGTGCGATACACGGTCACGCGATCGATCTGCGGATCCAGTTTTCGTGCCTTGCGCAGTATTTGGCTCGCGTCCAGATGTTGTTTGGCGGTTTCTACGACGCTGAGAATCGTGCGGCGCTGATGTGTCATGCGCAGGCCACGTGACATAAGTTCGGCCTGCAATCGTCCCGGAGCTTCAGTTTGGGGGAAAGGCATAATAATGTCCTATCGATCCTAGTTGTAACTCAGTTGCAATTATATAAGATCGAAGTCGCGGCCATTCTGAAGCCGGGATTTTCTCAATGGCTTTGTAGCCGCGCGGATATTGACCTTTGCCATGGGCCGGCCTAGTATCCGCTGAATGGCAACTCCCACCATCGGTCAGGTTCTGGGCCATTACCGCATCGTCGAGCAGATCGGCGCTGGAGGCATGGGAGTCGTGTTCCGCGCGCGTGATCAGCAACTCGAGCGCGATGTTGCGCTCAAGACTCTTCCGAGGTTATCCCTGTTGAGCGAAGCGTCTCGTCGTCAATTCCGCCGCGAAGCTTTAAGTCTCGCAAAAATCGCCGATCCTCACGTAGCCATGGCGTTCGATTTTGGCTGCGACGATGGTGTCGACTATCTCGTAACCGAATATGTTCCTGGTCTCACGCTCGAGGCCAAACTCGCCGGGCGTCCACTGCCGGAATCGGAAGTGTTGCAACTGGGCAAGGAACTGGCATCGGGTCTCGAGGCCGCACACAAAGAAGGAGTAATCCACCGCGACCTCAAGCCAGGGAACTTAAAAGTGACGCCCGACGGGCGCCTCAAGATTCTGGATTTCGGCCTCGCCTACATGTTGAAGGTAGAAGCAGAAGCCACCGCCACGGCAACCGCTCCCTTAACCGAAACCTATTCCGACGCTGGCACCTTGCCTTACATGTCGCCCGAGCAAGTCAAAGGTCTGAAGCCGGATGCGCGCGCGGATGTCTGGTCCGCTGGCGCAGTGCTCTACGAAATGAGCACGGGCAAACAGCCTTTCGGTGATAAGGGCCCGTTGATCGCGGCCATCCTGGAAAACATGCCCGTGGCCCCGCGAACCCTAAATCCAAGAATCAGTGAAGGATTGGAGCGAGTCATTCTGCGCGCGCTGCAAAAAGATCCTAAGGAGCGCTATCAATCCGCCGGAGATCTGCGAATCGATCTGGCCAATCTTGCGACCGGGACAGTGCCCGTCTATCCGAACCCGCAACCAGCCGTCAACTGGCGCAGATGGCTTGCACTCGGGGCGATCGCCACCTGCATGTTACTAGGCGGGACCTGGTGGATGAGTCATCGGCAAAGCCTCCCAGTCCCACGATCGAGAGAATCGAAAATGATGGCAGTTCTGCCCTTTGACTCGGTCACGAACGACGCGCCCACTAACGCTTTAGGCCGCGGCCTCACCGAGACCGTGACGGCGAATCTGGTGAGAGCGGTCGAGGGCGGCGATCTGCAACTGGTTTCCACGCACGATCTGATTGCTCACGGTGTAAAAACATCGGAGGACGCCCGCCGTGAATTTGGTACCGACCTGGTGGTCGAGGGAAGTCTGCAACAAGATGCCGGCCGCACCCGTGTCACCTGGAGTGTAGTCGATCCGCAAACCCACACCCAGATCGCGGCAGGGAGTGTCACCGGAGATTCGAAAGACATCTTCGGATTACAGGATCGCCTGATCGAGGATGTGGTGGAAAAGCTCTCGCTCGCAATCGAGCCCGAGCGCAGGCTAGCCATACAAAGGCACTTGGATACCAAACCCGAAGCCTACGACTTCTACCTCCGAGGCCGAGGATATCTAGAGGATTACCAAACCCAAGACAACCTGGAGCAAGCCATAACCCAGTTTCAACGCGCCATCCAAGTAGACAAGGACTACGCCCCGGCGTACGCAGCCATGGGGCTGGCATATAGCACCGGGTTTTTGCTAAAGGATCGAAGTAAGGACTGGATAGAAAAAGCAAAGACTCAATGTGAAAGAGCGCTCGCAATAAACCCAAAACTGGCGGAAGGGCAGACTTGCTTGGGGAAGGTGTTTACTTCGACGGGGCAGTACGAAGAAGCGGTGCAGCAGTTTCACCGATCACTTGAGCTTGATCCTAATAGTGACGAAACGTTGCGTGCCTTAGCAGGAGCCTACGGAAGACTAGGTCAGATGTCCGCGGCTGAGGGCGCGTACCGCAAGGCTGTTGCGTTGCGTCCCGGTTACTGGGGAGCATATAGTGCATTGGGAAGTTTCTACTTCGCCGAGGCTCGCTATAGCGATGCATTGGCAATGTTTAAACAAACCATCAGACTGGCTCCCAGAAACTATAGTGGTTATCTCAATCTAGGAGCAACCTATTCACAGTTGGGCCAATATCCCGAGACCGTAGAAGCTTACAGTCAATCTATCGCTCTGCAGCCCAGCCCGCTTGCGTACGGGAACCTGGGTGCCGCTTATTTTTACATGCGCCGTTACGCGGAGTCCGCGGAGAGCCTGAAAGAGGCTTTGAAACTTGATCCAAATGATGGACAGAATTGGGGCAACTTAGCAGACACGCTCATTCAGATCCCGGAACGTAGTGCGGAAGCGAGAGAGGCATATCAAAAAGCGATTGACCTATCGAATGCGCGATTAGAAGTAAATCCGAGGGACGCCAATGTTCTTGCTGCCTGCGCAGACTACTATGGCATGCTCGATCAATCTGAGAAAGCGAAGGATTATCTCGCGCGAGCTCTTCATGTGTCACCAAACGACCCAGATGTATTATTTCGAGCCGCCATCTTATACAACCACTTTGGCAAGAAAGAAGAAACCCTGGATTTTCTTTCTAAGTCAATCTCCGCGGGTTGCCCCCGAACGGTCATCCGCGATACGCCAGACTTCGATCACCTTAAAGGCGACATTCACTACAGATCGAACATTCTCAAGATTGGGTAGTACAGCAACGCGAGCAAGGATGCGATTGAAAAAACAATCGGTAGTAAAATCGACGGAGGCATTACCCGAACCACCGGATCTTTGCAGTCGGTCGGTACTGGCTCGGGGTGATTCCAGTCTCGCCATTTCATGCCGTATTGAAAATCGCCACAGCTCTTGCCATGGATCGTGTTGATCACCGTACATCCATCGACATAGACCTGGTGCGAATTGTCCCTGTGGTGTGTGCTTGCCACGGGCATCGACTTATCCTTGAGGGGATTCTTTGTTGGGTCGCTGTCGAAAACCACAGTGTATGTGGAATTGTCACTATCACCAATGTTGTTGCGAACCTCCCACTCGATCGTATCGTTTTGGTGAACGATTACCGTATAAGGCGTGGCGGCACACTGATATATCTCGACATGGTCACTCGGCGCCGTTACCGCATTCGTGGGATCTGCCAGGACGTACGAGGTCATGCCGGCAAGAAAGATCTGAAATAGGGAGAAAGTCATCCAACGATTCATGGGTGCAACCTCCTTGTCTGTAAGAACCGGAGGATTGTGCTGGATGCGATGCCGTAAGTCAAGCTAACTGGACTACAACGTAGCCCAGACCTGCTGTACGAAACACTTTGCCCCACTTACCGCATCACATGCGGCTTTACCGACTTTAGATAAGCTACCACCGCCGCCGCGTCGCTACCGTCCATGCGGAACTGCGGCATCGGGGTTCGCAGACGACTGCCTGTAGTCCAGATACCCGTAGTCAGCAGCTTGATCATTTCAGCATCGGTAGCCGGAGGGGTGCCTCCAATGCGCGGCACCATTTGCGGCCAGTCGGAACTCGGTCGTGACGATTGCCAGGGCACCGAGCCGCCTTGCAACCATCGGCTCGGGTCCGGGTTTCCGTCGCTGTCCACCGGGGTGTGGCACTGGCCGCACATGGCCACGCCTTCCACAATATATTTCCCGCGCACCACTTCGCTCGACTCACCGGCCGGCAGACCCGCCCGTTGCGCGGTGTTGCTCTGGGCCCGCGCAGGCACTGCTCCGCGCGAAGCCAGTACGAGAGCCAAAAAAGCAAACAGTGAAAAGATAGCCCTTCCCCGGAGAGACTTCTTTTTAACAAAAGACCATCTCAATAAAGATTCTGAAAGCGAAGATGGCGAAAGCATGTTCATCACCTCGGCGAATGATTTTGACTAGCAATATTACCCTGCAGAGCGCTTCCAGTGGTATTAGATCGGAGGGTACGTGCAGACTGGGCGGGCCGCGATTCCTGCTTTTATTCGCAGGCAGAGCGAGCCGAGGGCTCGAAGCGATCCATCTGCGCTTCGCGCTGCGTCGTCAAGCGCCCATCACGGGTTTTTCCATACTGTTCTTCTCCCGGACAATAATAAATAGCGGAGTGCGGATCGACCCAAACTTGAATGGACGGATCTCCCTGGATATGGATTGCCGGGGCAGGAGCTTCCGCGATGCCGAGCGCCACCAGCGCCCGGTCCCACGCACTCAACCCTGGCCGATGCGATGAAGCTGCCGCTGGCCACAACAAGGCTAGAATGGCCACGCAGATAGCCGCCACCAGATAAATATCGGCGCGATGAAAACGCAGAATGACGCGTAGTTCCCCGACACGTCGAAAAAAAGAGCGCGGGGCTTGCGCATCACGTGCAGCCTCGTCGAGAACATTCAAATCGTCCCGCGCGTCAATGACACCGTCAGTCGTGACTTCAGTCAGCGCAGGGTTCATCGGACCGATCATGGCCCCAATGTGGGCTTCAACGCGGCAAGAGTCATCGTTCCCTGACCGCTCGTCCGCCGATAACTCCGCGAAGTCCTGCTGAGCCAAAGAAAGTTCGTCAAACGAGTACTGGCGGGAATGCTGCCGCGAAGCAAGTTCGCTCATCGTTGCGTCCGGGTCCCACACCTCCGAAGGGATGTCATTCCCCTCAGCATCCGTCGGGTCCAGATCGTGCCTGTTTGAATCTTCCCTGATTCTTATGAGGTCTCGTTTATTACGGGACTCTGCGCCCGGCTGCGTCCACTTATTTTGCGCTGAACTTGAGTCGAGCGGCGTTGCATCCCCCTCCAATGGCCGCTGCCGACCGCGGTCGTTCTTTGTCAGAGATGGTGTCAGCGGGGGTGCGACCTTTGAATTGTCGCTCGATTCATTGTTTTTCGGGCTGATAATCTTCGGGCTGATAATCTTCGGGCTGACAATCTTTGAGCTGTCAATCTCGCGCACCATTGGAGATGCCAGTAATCCCGAACTTGCTGACTGAATCACAGGATGAGGTCTCGCCCTCCGTTCCTCCCCTTTCGCCGGCACATGCTCTTGTGCACCTATCGAGACCTCATTCGGACGCTCGGGCCACAGACCCTGCTCCTGGCTCATCAGCCACATCGAGGCCCAATTTCGCTGCAATCGCTCGCCGGGACGAAATTCACCTTCGCAGCGCGAGCACCGTCCTTCTTCAGAAGTATCTAAACCTCCGCACTCGGAACATAGGACACTGTTCTTTGCCTCTGGAAGGGTATCTTGACGGGATTGAGCGCGCCGGTCGTTATGTTCTTGAATGGTGTATGCCGCGGAAAGCAATTCCTGAAAAGCCTGCTGGTCCAAGCTCAAGGATGACCGGGTCAGGTTGGGCTGGTTCGAGGGCATAGCTAATCGAAGGGGAGACGATCCAGACTGTCGCTATTGTAGTGCAAGTTTGGACCCTCTGGAACGGCCAAAAAAACACGCGTTTCAATACCAATTCCGGTACCCACTCCCATTCTGGCTCAAACTCATGAGAGATCCCTAAGAATTTGTCCGCAAACCCGCCCCCTGGAAACCCAAGTCTATGTTTCCAAGGGCCCCACACCCCAGCGAATATTTGGCGAACAACTTGCTCCACAACGTCGTGGGTCGCGACCCCAAGACTGAACTAAAGGAGCCGACGAAAATCTAATGATCAACCTGAATGATATCAAGATAACGCCGCGTGACCAGCAGGTGCTGCGTCTGCTGGTGCAAGGTTGCAGTAACAAAGAGATCGCGAGCCATTTGAACATCAGCCCGCGCACCGTCAAACAACATTTGCGCACGCTCTTTTTGCGCGCAGGTATCAAAGAAGGCCGCAAGCGCGTGAAACTCGCGACCGCCATGTTCATCAAGGAGCAGGTGCAACCATGCAACCCCGTGATCGGCTAACCCCCAAAGAGATTCAAGTCGCGACCCTGGTGTGGCAGGGCCTAACTAACAAAGACATCGCGGGTGTGCTCTTAACGAGTGAGCAGGTAGTGAAAAACTACTTGCGCACTGCGTTTGACAAGCTGGGCGTGTGGACGAGACTTGAACTCGCACTCTACGTTGCGGGCCACGGCGGCGCGAACTGGCATGTGCAGCGGGGGAACGGCCTCCTGCCAAGCACGCCTGGCTGGCGAACTGGTGCGACCGAAGAGCCACGACGAACCGGCGGACAGGATTCGCAGACTGGAAGCGGCCGACCAGCCTAGTGAATCTTGCCCCATCTCCTGCTGAAAATAATGATCCCGATCGCACGGGAAATCCTGGTTGTGCGGACCGCAGCGGCCTTGACCCCTCGTCCATTGAGGGTTTGGCCGCTGTTTTCCAGCGGTCGAGCGGAACAACAGGCAAGGGCGCAGGTTCCGCAGCCTGCGGAAAAACTCAACCCACCTTATCGTCAAGAGCGTAACGTTCCGAGGCAGGTTTTGAACTTATTAGACACATCCGCCCTCTTCTCTGCAGCTGGGCGCAGATCGTCCCCACTCCGAAAAAAGCAGTCAATTCCCCCTCGTGACGGAAACTCATTTCACACCGTCTAACTACCGAGACGCTTCGGCCCGACACCAGATTGGCCCGATCCATCGTGCTAAATCTCATTGTTTTCAAAGGACTAACTGATCCCAGCCAACCCCAACCGACTCCGCGAGAGACAGGTTCCGATAGCTCAATCCCGGAA
>Ga0209006_10002456_pt1 | contig 16902 bp, 19 predicted proteins | sample JacPin_JW_Ref_O2_FD_188567 | JGI IMG/M metagenome (GOLD analysis project Ga0209006, IMG submission 188567) | Forest soil microbial communities from Algoma, Ontario, Canada - Jack Pine, Ontario site 1_JW_Ref_O2 (SPAdes) (version 2) | ecosystem: Environmental > Terrestrial > Soil > Boreal... | reverse complement strand
GAACACGCTCGCATTGTTGACGAGCAGCGTCAGCGGCCCGATCGCGGCCACGGCGGCGGGCACGAGACGCAGCACCGCGGCGTGATCGGCCAGGTCGGCCTCAAGCGTCGCGGCGCGCCCGCCGGCGGCAATCTCACCGACCAGGCGATCGGCCTCGGCGCGCGAGCGCCGCGCCTGGACGGCGACCGCATAGCCGCCCCGCGCCAGCGCGAGCGCAATGGCGCGGCCGATGCGCTGCGCCCCGCCGGTGACGAGGGCGGCAGGGCGAACCCCGGAAGCAGCTTCGGGCATGCGGCATGACGGCGCGCCAGGTGGACCGAGCGCGGCCGGGAGCGCGAGCGAACCGCGGGCCGCAGCATAACGGCAAGGCGCACCGTGGCGAAATGATCCCTTAGACCGCCCGTGCCCGCCTGGGGGCCGTTGGAATGGATAGGAATCCTTCAAGGTAAGCGGGAGATGGCTGCGGCTGCGCGTGAATTAATCGATTTTGACGCCGGCGCCATGTGGAACGTTCGGCCAGTATCTTCGTTTACCGGCTGAGCACCGGGGAATCCGCCGAAATCGTCCCAAAGTATTAAATTTCGTTAACCATGGAACTCGTCCGGGTGAGAAGTCGGATTGTGAGTTCTGCGGGGCCGAAATGAGGCAATGGTCGGGCGAAATTCGGTACATAAACCAATCGTCTACCATGGTTCTTCTGGTGCTCTGGGTGTGTCTTTCTTGCACTAGACACGGGCGCGCGGACGAATACTTTGGCGCCAAGGGTTAACCAGGAGGATGGGTTATGAAGCGTTTTCTGCTTGCGAGCGCCGGCGTGCTGGCGATGGTCGGCTTGGCCAACGCCGCTGACCTGCCGCGGCCGATGTACACCAAGGCGCCGCCGATGGCGGCGCCCTACTACAACTGGACCGGCTTCTACATCGGCATCAACGGCGGCGGCGGCTGGGGCAACTCGGCCTGGGACACCACGGGGGGCTTCGACACCTCGGGCGGCCTCGTCGGCGGCACCATCGGCTATAACTGGCAGATGGGCACCTGGGTGCTCGGCGTCGAAGGCGACATCGACTGGGCCGACATCAAGGGCAGCACCGCAACCGGCTGCGTCGGCGGCAGCTGCACCACCGAGAACAACTGGCTCGGCACGGCACGCGGCCGCGTCGGCTACGCGTTCGACCGCTGGATGCCCTACCTCACAGGCGGCGCCGCCTTCGGCGACGTGGAGGCGAGCCATCCGGGCTTCACCGGCATGACCAGCACCCAGCTCGGCTGGACCGTGGGCGCGGGCGTCGAGTTCGCGGTCGTCAACAACGTCACCGCCAAGGTCGAATACCTGCACTACGATCTCGGCAGCTTCCAATGCGGCATGAACTGCAACGGCGCGGTGAGCGACAACGTCAGCTTCCACGCCGACGTCATCCGCGGCGGCTTGAACCTGCGGTTCTGATCGATCCGCCGATCCGATCGGCAAAAAGCCCCGGCTCGCATGAGCCGGGGCTTTTTCTTTGCCAACCGGTCGTCTGCCCCGCGTTTCAGGTCGGCGGCACGGTCGCCGCGAAGGCCGGCACGGCCGCGGCGAAATCCTCGAGATATTTGACGAGCCGCGGATGGTCCTTGCGCCAGGTGCCGTGGAAGCGGAAATCCTGGTAGGCGAGCGCGCAGGCGAGCGCGATCTGGCCGACCGTCGGCGGCGTGTCGCGCCCGGGCGGCGCCGCCTCGAGCGAGGCCAGCGCGCGCGCAACCTTGCCGGCCTGATGCTCGATCCATTTCGCTTCGTGCTTGGCCGCATCGCGCCAGCGGCCTTCATAGACGAGCAGGATCCCGGCATCCATGATGCCGTCGGCGAGCGCCTGCAGGCGCAGCGCCGCAAAGCGCGCCGTCGGCTCGGCCGGAATGATGCGGCCGCCGCCGGCGAGGTGATCGAGATATTCGAGGATGACGCGCGAGTCGAACAGGACGAGGCCGTCGTCGAGCACGAGCGCCGGGATCTTGCCGAGCGGGTTCTGCGCACGCACCGTATCGCTCGGATTGACCGTATCGGCGGGCTCGACCTCGATGCGGCCGTCGAGGCCGAGGATCATCGCCGCCATCCTGATCTTGCGCGCGAAGGGCGATGCCGGGGAAGAACGCAAAATCATGGGTCGCTGATCCTTGCCAGAATGACGCCTGCCGCAACGCCGCGGCGGATTTGCGCGCGCGACGATCGGGGCCAACCGTTATAGGGCGCGCTTGCGCATCGGCAACCGAATATCCATTGCGCGGAAAGACGCCGTTGCCGGCCGCGGCCGATGCGGGCAGTCGGCCTCGCGGGTCGATCGGCCGAAGGATCCTCGCGCCGTAAGACCTGCGTCGTCAGCCGGTGACGACGAGATTCACGGCCTTCGGCCCCTTGCCCTTCTTGTCGGGCTCGACGTCGAAGCTGATGCGCTGGCCCTCGTTGAGCGATTTCAAGCCCGCGCGCTCCACCGCCGTAATGTGAACGAACACGTCGCGTCCGCCGTCGTCCGGCTTGATGAAGCCATACCCGCGTTCGCCGTTGAAGAACTTGACCGTACCGGCCATTGCCATCGGGAAACTCCTCCCCGTGGTTGCCCCGCCGTCGGCCCCCACGGCGCGACGGCTCGGCTGGACATTCACCGACGGGAAAAGCCTCGGCCCACTCCGGCCTCCGACATACCGCCGCCTCCCGAAGGAGGTGGAACGTCAAAGCCCCGACGGACACTAACATACAACTCGGTACGGTAAAAAGGCCCGAATAAGCCCTACCGGCGGTTTAGTCCTCACCGACGAGCCATTCGACCTTTGCGCGGCCGCTTGCCGGTAGAGGCGGCGAACGAAGCGCCGAGCGAAGGGCCGGCAGCATTCGCGCCAGCTCGTCGGCAAGCCGCCAGGGCGGATTGACGATGATGAGACCCGCCCCATTGAGCCTGGCGCCCTCGTCCGCAGCCCATTCAAGCTCGGCACGCAGGACCTTTGGCGCGGCTTTGGCCGTGCCGTTGCGGCGCAGCACGGCGGCGAGCCGCTCAGGGCCGGCCCGATCCTTGATCGGGTACCAGACGAGATAGATCCCGGTCGCCCATTTGCGCTGGGCAGCCACAAGCGCATCGGCAAGCCGGGCGAACTCATGCTTGTCCTCGTAGGGCGGGTCGATGAGGACGAGGCCGCGCCGCTCCTTGGGCGGCACGTAGGCGTTGAGCGCCACCCAGCCGTCGATTTCGACCGCGCGGGCGCGGGTGTCGCGGCGCAGGTCGGCGGCGAGCGCCGCTGCGGCACCGGGCTCGAGCTCGCAGGCGACCAGGCGATCCTGCGGCCGCATCAGGCTCAAGGCGATCAAAGGCGAGCCCGGATAGTGGCGTAACGCTTGACCAAGCGCGTGACCAAGTGCGTGACCATGCGCCTGACCGCCATTGGCCGCCGTGACCGCCGCGAGATAGGGCGCGAGCAATGCACCGACATCGTCAGGGAGCTCGGCCGCAAGCAACCGGCCGATGCCCTCGCGCCATTCGCCGGTGCGGGCTGCAGGAGCAGACGCGAGGTCGTAGAGCCCCGCGCCCGCATGGGTATCGATGACCCGGAAGGCGGCGGCCTTCTCGCCAAGATGCACGAGAATGCGGGCCAGGACCGCATGCTTGAGCACGTCCGCGAAGTTGCCGGCGTGGAAGGCGTGACGATAGTTCATCACGCCTTCCTATCCTCGACCCGGCCGCTGGAGAAGCGCGGTGCGGCCGGGCTGGGACGTCAGCCGCCGGAGGCCTCTGTGCCGCCGTGCACGCGCGGCATCAGCACCTGCTCGCGCGGGCACGAATGCTGGTCGACCTCGGCGCAGCTGCGGAATTGCAGGTCCTTGCTGAGGCAGACGCGCACCTCGTTGAGGCGTTTCGCGTCGCAGCCGACCGCGATTCCGTCATGCGGCAGCCCCGGATTGGCGGTCACGAACGCATCCCTGACCTCGGCCGGCGTCACGGTCTTGGGCTGCGCCAGATCGAGGTAGTCCGGCGGGATCTTCACCATTGCGCGCGCCTTGCGCACGGTCTCGAAGTAGGCGCGCGCCGGCAGCCCGGAGCACACGCCGTGCCGATCCCATTCGCGGAAAATCAGGCGCGGGCTCGGCATCAGGTCGATCATCGACGAGACGACATTGCGGTCGAGGCGCGGCGCCGGATTCTGGCAGAACTCCGGAAACCCGTGCTCGTATTGCGGCCATAGGCCGTGCACGATGAACGCCAGCGGCTGCTTGCCGCATTCGGGCTGGCGCGCCGCAGTCTGCGGCGAGCGCTCGGTCACGGCGTCGCAGAACGACGGCGACCATGACAGGGAGAGCACATAGAAGTCGAACTGGCCCGGCTCGTTCTGCCGCCGGTCCTGGGCTTCACTCGATACCAGACTGATTGCAAGGATGAGAGCGGTGATGACCGCGATACGCGCGACGATGTTTGCCATGATAGGCCCCTTCCCTTTACGCTACGGAAAAGACCTGCCTCTCATAGTTGAACTTTCCGAACATAGCAAGAACAAAAAAAGCACCAATCGTGGACAAATGCGCCGTCAGGGCCGCGCCTCCTTGCAGGCGGGGTTGTAGGCCCAGTTGCGGTCGAGGCCGACCACGCACCATTCGACCCCGTAGGTCATGCCGATGAGGCCGCCGTCCTCGATGATCGAATAGTAGACCGGCCGCTTGATCCCGTCGGATACGAGGGCCTCGGCGCGGCAGAAACGGCGCGGAATGGAGCCGGCGGCCCAAGGGCGCAGCGCGATCTCGTGCACGTTCTGGAAATCAACAATGCGCAGATCGGATTTCCAGAATCGGCTCTCCTTGGTGTGGAAGAACGACTGGATGCGGTCGAGCGGCCCCGACTCGTTGCAGAGCGGAACATTGCCCGAATAGCGCGGGCCGGAGAGATAAAAGTTCATCTCGAAAAACCCGGCGCTGCGGCTCGCAGTGGTTGCCCCCGCAACCATCATAACGCCCAGTCCCAGTGCAGCAACGCAGCTCCAGACGCGGCCCGACATCGACAAACTCCCCGCCACGGCATTCAACACGCGGCCCAACGGTGCCGCGTGCCCCTGGCGGGGTCAAGTAAATAGCTGCGCCACCGCGGCTTGCCGGCACCGGGCGTGTCCTTTCCGCCATAGGGGGGGGCAGCTAGGCGTCCCCGCGCCAGTCGCCCAGCACCGCCTGCACCAGCGCGAGCGCCGCGACCGCGGCGGTATCGGCGCGCAGGATGCGCGGGCCGAGGGCGAGCCGGACGATGTTGCGGCGGGAGAGCAGCATCTCGCGTTCCTCCGCCGCAAAGCCGCCTTCGGGCCCGACCAGCACGGCGAGCGCCAGGGTAGGCGCCCGGGCGGGCGCCTCGGCGGGCGCTTTGGCGCCTGCGGCGGCCGTGAGCGCCGCCGCCGGATCGGCGATCGGGGCATCCTCGTCGCAGAAGATCAGCACCCGCTCCGGCGCAAGCGCGCCGAGCGCCTCGGCGAGCGCGACCGGCTCGGCGATCTCGGGCAGCCGCAGGACGCCGCATTGCTCCGCGGCCTCGATCGCATTGGCGCGCATGCGCGCCACATTGACGCGCTCGGCCTGGGTGTGACGGGTGATGACCGGGACGAGCCGCGCCACGCCCATCTCGACCGCCTTTTGCGCCATGTAGTCGAGCCGCGCCCGCTTGAGCGGCGCGAACAGGTAATGCAGGTCGCCGCCGCCTTCCTGCGGCCGGATCTGCGCCTCGAGCCGCACCACCAGCGTCCGCTTTCCGCCCGCATCGATGGCCCCCTGCCATTCGCCCTCGCGGCCATTGAACACCAGCACCCGGTCGCCGGGCTTGAGCCGCAGCACGTCCCGGAGATAATGCGCCTGCGGCTGGTCGAGCGCGATCGAGCCACCCCCCTGCAGCGGCTGGTCGACGAAGAGGCGCGGGCTGCGGAAATCGTAGCGGGCCATGGATTGCCCTCGGAAAAGACCGGTTTAGTCGGGGTCATGGGCCGCCGCCAGCGCTCTTTGCCGCGGTATCGCCGGATTCGAGAGATTGTTAATGAATTGGTCTAATGATCCGGAACGGTCCGGGACCGGGAGATGACATCCATGACCTCTGCACGTGTGACGACACGTGTCCTGCCGCTGGCGCTTGTGATCGCAACCGGTTGCGCCATCGCGGCACAGGCGCAAACGCTGCCTTGGCCGAGCGCGGCGCCGCAGCAGCAGCAACAGCCGGCCTCCGCGCCGTGGCCGACGGACCAGCCGGCCGCGACCGCGTCCATGCCGGCGCCCTCGATGCCGGCGCCGTCCATGGCGGGACCTGGCATGGGCGCGCCCGGCATGACGATGGGCGGCCCCGGCCCGACGCCGGCGCAGCAGCAGTGCATGCAGGACTTCACCGGCTATCGCGGGGAAGTGGAGAAGCGCGCCAAGGCGGCGGAGGCGGAGAGCAAGAAGAAGCCGACGCGCGAGAAAATGTGCGAGCTCGTCACCCTCTATTCGGCCGCCGAGGGCAAGTGGCTCAAATTCTCCGAGACCAACATGGCCAAATGCGGCATTCCCCCGCAGGCCATTGAGCAGATCAAGGCGGTGCACGTCCACACGCTCGAGGCGAAGAAGAACCTGTGCAAGCCCGGCCCGACCCAGGCGGCGGCGCCGGCGACGCCGAGCCTCTCCGACGCGCTCGGCGCCTCGCTGCAGCCGAACAACGACGAGCAGAAGAAGAGCAAGACCGGCGGCGTCATGGACACCCTGACGGGGAACGTGCTGACGCGATGAGCGCGGCGCCCGGACGGGTCGCCGATTCGACCGGCAACTGGGTCGACGGCCTCGCACCGGCCTGGATGCGGCCTTACCTGCGGCTCGCCCGCTTCGACCGCCCGATCGGCGCCTGGCTGCTGCTGGTGCCGTGCTGGTGGTCCGCCGGCCTCGCCGCGATCGCGGCACGTGCGCCCTGGCCCAACCCTTGGCACCTGATCCTGTTCTTCATCGGCGCCTTCGTGATGCGCGGCGCCGGCTGCACCTGGAACGACATCGTCGACCGCGATCTCGACGCCCGTGTCGAGCGCACCCGCTCGCGCCCGATCCCGTCCGGGCAGGTGAGCGTCGTGCGCGCCGCCGCCTTCCTGGTCGCGCAGGCGCTGGTCGGCCTTGCGGTGCTGCTGCAGTTCAACCGCTGCACGGTGATCGCCGGCGTCGTCTCGCTTGCGATCGTCGCCGTCTATCCGCTCATGAAGCGGATCACCTATTGGCCGCAGATCGTGCTCGGCCTCGCCTTCTCGTGGGGCGCGCTGATCGGCTGGGCGGCCTGGTTCGGCCGGCTCGATGCGCCGGCCTATCTGCTCTATGCGGGGTCGATCGCCTGGGTGATCGGCTACGACACGATCTACGCGCATCAGGACCGCGAGGACGACGCGCTCATCGGCGTCAAATCGACCGCGCTCCTGTTCGGGGCGCGCACCAAGCCGATGCTGACGCTGTTCTACTCGGCCGCGGTGGTGCTGATCGCTGCCGCCGGATACGCGGCAGGCGGCGGCGTGATCTTCACGATCGGCCTCGCGGCTTTCGCAGCTCATCTCGCCTGGCAGGTCGCGCGGCTCGACATCGCCGATCCCGAGGTCTGCCTCGCGGTGTTCAAATCCGACCGCGACGCCGGGCTGATCCTGTTCGCCGGCATGGTGCTCGACGCGGCGGGCCGCGCATGGGTCTGGTGATCGCGATCACTCGGCGGACACGACCCGCCTGATTTCATCCTTTGCACGCTCTCGCCGGCCGATCCAAGGTCGGCGGTCGCGCGGTAGCGCGCCTCGTGGGTCGGACTGTCGGGTGCGGTCAGCGCCGGGTGCGGTCAGCTGCGCGCGATGATCTCGCGCTCGCAGTGGATCTGCGGCGCCGGTGCGGCGCGGCCGGGCTTGCGCCGCATCAAGATCGACGGCCGCCGACGCCGCAGCGTCGCTCGCACGCGGCGGCGCGGGACCGGAGCGCGCACGCGCACGGCGCCGATGCGCTCGAACGGTTCGCGGAATCCCTCGCCGTCGGCGATCAGCAGCGGCCGGCCGAGCACGCGCGCCCAGCGCTGCCATTCGGCGACGACGTCGCCCTCGAAACCGGTCGCGATCATGAGCGGCACCGAGAGGCCCTGGTCGCGATGCTCCAGCATCACGGCGATCGCACCGTCCTGGCTCGCGTCGGGGGGAATCACGCGGATCGCGACGCCGAGAAACTCGGACACCTTGAGCGAAAGCCGCATCGGAATGCCGCGCACCTCGCGACGCACCACGACACGCTCGCGGTCGAGCTCGACGAGCCGCATATGCTCGTCGGCGCGCGCATCGCTTGTCGCAAAGCAGACGGGAAGCGCGGCCGGATCGAGCCGCAACGCGCGGCCCGATCCGCCGGGCAGGGCCCTGCCGGCAGCCATTCGACGCCTCACTGAATTCGAGGTCCCTGTCGTCGGGCGCTTGGCGCATGTCCGGCAAGCCGCCACACGCACACCGCGCCCGATCGTTGCCACAAAGGTTACAGGCAGGCGGTCGGCATTCGCTTAAAATGCCTGGTTAACTGCGGGTTTGCCCCGCCGCTTCGGCCCGCATGCTTGACGGGACGTTGCTATCGTCGTTCGAATCGCGCCGATCGGCGCAAGGCATCCGCCACGATCTTGCCGATCCCGCGCGTCGATCCCATCTCTGTGACTCGCCTTGCGTGCCCCGCACGGGCTCTCGCGATGCGCATGTCCTCGTCGGCGAACCGGTTTCCATCCCGGATCAGGTCCGGGACTGGCTTTCGCCGGGATATGCGCTAAACGGTTCATACCCGATGAACTCCCTGCTCGACCAATCGACCCTGACGACGCTCGCCGAACGGCTCGTCGCCGCCGCGCACCGCGCCGGCGCCGACGCAGCCGACGCGATCGCCGAGCGCGGCGTATCGCAATCGGTCGAGGTGCGCGACGGGGCGGTCGAGGAATCGGAGCGCTCCGAGGGCGACAGCATGGGGCTGCGCGCCTTCGTGGGGCGCCGCCAGGCGATCGTCTCGACCAACGATCTCAAGGGCGACATCGACGAGCTCGCGGCGCGTGCGGTCGCCATGGCGCGGGCCGCACCGGAAGACAAGTTTGCCGGCCTCGCCGAACCGGATTTGCTGGCGAGGACGTTCCCCGACCTCGATCTGCTCGACCCGGACCTGCCCTCGGTTGCCCGCCTGGAGGAGACCGCGCGTGCCGCCGAGGCCGCAGCGCTCGCCGTCAAGGGGGTCGCCAAGTCGGGCGGCGCCTCCGCCTCGGCCGGGATCGGCGGCATGGTGCTGGCGACGAGCAGCGGCTTCACCGGCGCCTATCTCGGCTCACGCTACGGCGCCGCGGTCGAGGCAATCGCCGGCGAAGGCACCCGCATGGAGCGCGACTACGATTTCTCCTCGGCGCTGCATGCCGCCGACCTGCTGGCGCCGGACGCGATCGGCCGCTCGGCCGGCGAGCGCGCGGTGCGCCGGCTCAACCCGAAAAAGGTCGCGACCAAGCGGGTGCCGGTGGTGTTCGACACGCGCATTGCCGGCACGCTCGTCGGCCATCTCGCCTCTGCGATCAACGGCAGCGCGATCGCGCGCAAGACGAGCTTCCTCAGGGACCGCCTGGGCGAGCGGCTGTTCGCGCCCGGCATCGACATCATCGACGATCCGCTGCGCCGGCGCGGGCTGCGCTCGCATCCGTTCGACGCCGAAGGCGTCGCCGGCGAGCGCCGCGCGCTCGTCGCCGACGGCGTGCTCACCACCTGGATCCTCGATTGCGCGACCGCGCGCGAGCTCGGCCTCGAGACCACCGGCCACGCGCAGCGCGGCGTCTCCTCGACCCCGTCGCCGGGCGCGTCCAACCTGCATCTCGAGCCCGGCGCCAGGACCCCGGCCGAGCTGATCGCCGACATCGAGGAAGGCTTCTTCGTCACCGACCTGATCGGCATGGGCGCCAACATGGTGACGGGCGATTACAGCCGCGGCGCCTCCGGGTTCTGGATCGAGCATGGCGAGCTGACCTATCCGGTGAGCGAGGTGACCATCGCGGGCCACCTCAACGACATCTTCCGCACGCTTGCGCCCGCGAACGATCTCGTCTTCCGTTACGGCACCAATGCGCCGACCGTGCGCCTCGAGGGGCTCACCGTTGCGGGCGTCTGACGCGCTCGACCGCGCGGCGCTGACGCGCCACCTCACCGCGGCCGTGCGCGAGGCCGGCGCGCTCGCGCTCAAATCCTTCCGGACGCCGGTCAAAAGCTGGTTCAAGCACGGCGACTCGCCGGTCTCGGAAGCCGACCTCGCGGTCGACGCGCTGTTGCGCGCGCGGCTCGATGCGGGCCTCGCCTGCGCCTGGCTGTCGGAAGAGACCGAGGACGACCCGGCGCGATTGTCCGCCGACCGCGTATGGATCGTCGACCCGATCGACGGGACGCGCGGGTTCCTCGCCGGCCTGCCCGATTGGACCATCTCGGTCGCCCTCGCCGAGGCGGGCCGTCCGATCCTCGCCGCGCTCTACGCGCCGGTGACCGAGGAGCTCTTTCTCGCCTGTGCGGGCGGCGGCGCGACCCACAACGGCAGCCCGATCGTCGCGACCGAAGGCGAGGCGCTCGCGGGCGCGCGCGTCGCCGGGCCCGACCGTCGCCTCGGCCGGCTTGCGCCGTTCGGCATCGTCGCCGAGCCGAAAGTGCATTCCCTTGCGTTACGCATGGCCCGCGTCGCGCAGGGCCGCCTCGACGTCGCGCTCGCCGGCCCCAACAGCCACGACTGGGATCTTGCGGCGGCCGATCTTTTGGTGCACGAAGCCTGCGGGGCGCTGACGACGTTGGGTGGGGAGACGTTGCGCTACAATCGGCCCGATCCGACGCACGGCGCCCTTTTCGCCGCCGGGCGCGCACGCCATCAGGCGTTGAGCGAACTCATACGCGAGGGCCGCGTCGCTTTCCGCTAGCTCGATCACGAAGGGCCAACATGTCCTTGGCCGGATCGAGCGAAAGCGATGCGCGGCCGCGCCAACCCCGAGAGCACTCTGATGTCGAGCGAAAGCACACCGAAGCAGCTTCTCCATCTCGTTTTTGGCGGCGAGCTGTCCGACCTGCAGGACGTTCAATTCAAGGATCTGAGCAAGCTCGACATCGTCGGCATGTTTCCGAACTACGCCACTGCCTACGCGGCCTGGAAGGCGAAGGCGCAGGGAACCGTGGACAACGCTCACATGCGCTACTTCATCGTCCATATGCATCGGCTGCTGGAACCGGACGCCGGCGCCGCGTCGAAGCGCTGACGGCCGGACGCCGCGATGGGGGGGCTCAAGCGTCTCGGACGGTCGCGTCTGGTGCAGACGATCACGGGGGTCGCGGCGGCCGAATATCTGCGCCTCGTGTGGCTCACCAGCCGCCGCGTGCTCGAGCCGGCCGATATCTACGAGCAGATGCATCCGCAGCTGCCCGTCATCATCGCGATGTGGCACGGCCAGCATTTCCTCGTGCCGTTCATCCGCCGCGACTATCCCGCCAAGGTGCTGGTGTCGCGCCATCGCGACGGCGAGATGAACGCGATCGCGGCGGAGCGGCTCGGCGTCGGCACCATCCGCGGTTCAGGCGACGCCAGCGGCCGCTTCGATCTCAAGGGCGGCGTCGGCGCGTTCCAGACCATGCTGAACACGCTGCAGGAAGGCTGCTCGGTCGCGCTCACCGCCGACGTGCCGAAGATCGCGCGCGTCGCCGGCTCCGGCATCATCAAGCTCGCGCAGCTCTCCGGGCGGCCGATCCTCCCGGCCGCGGTGACCACCCGCCGGCGCAAGGTGCTCGGCAACTGGGATCGGACTACCATCAATCTCCCGTTCAGCCGCCTCGCGATGGTTGCGGGCGAGACCGTGACGGTGCCGTCGGACGCGGATGGTGCTACCTTGGAGCGCTGCCGCGCGGCGCTCGAGGCGAGCCTCAATCGGGCGACCGCGCGCGCCTACGAGCTTGCCGATCGCCGGACGGGAGATGGGACCGTTGGCTGAGCGCCTGCCGCTGACCTTGCGTGCCTATACGCTGCTCACCAGGGCGGCGACGCCGCTCGTTCCCTATCTGCTCAGGCGCCGCCTCGCGCGCGGCAAGGAACATCCTCAGCGCATGGCGGAACGGCGCGGCGAGCCGACCGCGCAGCGCCCCGCCGGCACGCTCGTGTGGGTGCACGGCGCGAGCGTCGGCGAGCTCGCCGCCGCGATCCCGCTGATCGAGCGCCTGCGCGCCGACGGCGTCGACATTCTGGTGACCACCGGAACCGTGACGTCGGCGGCCTTCGCGGAAAGCCGCTTGCCGCCCGGCGCGATCCATCAATTCGTGCCTCTCGATGCCCCGCGGTTCGTCGCGCGATTCCTCGACCACTGGCGGCCGGATCTCGCACTGCTGGTCGAATCCGACCTGTGGCCGAACATGATCATGGCGGCGGCGCGGCGCGACATCCCGCTGATCGTGGTCAACGGGCGCATGTCGGCGCGCTCGTTCGAACGCTGGCGCTATCTGCCCGACACGATCGAGGCGCTGCTCGGGCGGCTCGACCTCTGCCTGGTGCGCACCGCCACGGATGCGGAGCGCTTCGCCGCGCTCGGCGCGCCGCGCATCACCACCACCGGCAACCTCAAGCTCGACGTGCCGCTGCTCCCGGTCGACGAGGACAAGCTCAAGAAGCTCGCCGCCGCCATCACGGGGCGGCGGGTGATCGCCGCGGCCTCGACCCATCTCGGCGAGGAGACCGCGGTGATCGACACGCAGCGCCGTCTCAAGTCGACGTTTCGCGGCCTGCTCACCATCCTGGTGCCGCGCCATCCCGAGCGCGGCGCCGGCATCGCCAGCGCGATCGCGGCGGCCGGCCTCACCTCGGCGCTGCGCTCGCGCGGCCAGCTTCCGCATGCCGGCACAGACATCTATATCGCCGACACGCTGGGAGAGCTGGGCCTCGTCTATCGGATCGCGCCGATCGTGTTCATGGGCGGCTCGCTCATTCCGCATGGCGGCCAGAACCCGATCGAGCCGGCGAAATTCGGCGCCGCGATCCTGCATGGGCCGCATGTGGCGAACTTCGCCGACATCTATGCGGCGCTCGACCGCGCCAAAGGGGCCGAGCTCGTGGCCGATCCGGATCGGCTGCCGGTGCGCGTCGGCGCGTTGCTCAAGGACGAGGCGGAACGAACGCGGGTTTCGATCGCCGCCAAGCGCACGGTCGATCTCCTCGGCGGCGCGCTCGAGCGCACGCTCACGGCGCTCGAGCCCTACCTCATGCAGCTGCGGCTCGAACACGGCGATGCGTGAGCCGGCCTTCTGGTGGCGCGCGCCGGGACTTCTGGCCGCCCTGCTCGCACCGCTCGGCGCGCTCTATGGCGCGGTCGCGGCGCGCCGGATGGCGCAGGCCGGGGCACACGCCCGCGCGCCGGTGATCTGCATCGGCAACCTGACGCTCGGCGGCTCGGGCAAGACGCCCGCCGCGATCGCGATTGCACGCATGCTCCTGGCCGAGGGCGAACGGCCGGCGTTCCTGACGCGCGGCTATGGCGGTCGGCTCGCCGGGCCGATCGTGGTCGAGCCGACGCACACGGCCACCGACGTCGGCGACGAACCGCTGCTGCTCGCGCGCGTCGCGCCGACCATCGTGGCGCGCGACCGTGTCGCCGGTGCCGACGCGGTGCCGGCCGACACGACCGTCATCGTCATGGATGACGGCTTCCAGAATCCTTCGCTCGAGAAGAACATCGCGGTGCTCGTCATCGACGGCAAACGCGGTATCGGCAGCGGCAAGGTCTTCCCGGCCGGGCCGCTGCGCGCGCCGCTCAAGCCGCAGCTCGATCGCTGCCTCGCGCTGCTCGTGGTCGGCGAGCCTGGCGAATCAGCCCGCGGCCTCATGGAGGCGTCATTTCGGGACCTGTTACCCTCGTTAATGGGCCGACTTGTACCCGATCCGGATGCGACCGCGCGGCTGGCCGACCGCCAGGTCCTTGCCTTCGCCGGCATCGGCGATCCGGAGAAGTTCTATGCGACGCTCCGTGCGGCGGGCATCGCGGTGGCACAGACGCGAAGCTTCGCGGATCATCACGTGTTCACCGCGAGCGAAGCGGCCGAACTGATCACCGACGCCGACTCGCGCGACCTGATGCTGGTGACGACCGAGAAGGATCATGCACGCATGACCGGCAATCCCGCGCTGGCGGCGCTCGCCGCGCGCAGCGAAACCCTACCGGTAAGGCTGGTCATCGACCACGAGAACGCGTTGCGATCGATGCTCTCAAGCGTCAGCCGCGGAAGCCGCAGCACCGCGAACAAATCCTAGCCCTTCGGCTTAGTGTGGGCAAAGGCGGTCATGGCTTCGACCGATTGCGTGGCGCCGGCTCCGCCGTGCCCGCGTCGACACAAGCGCTGCACGCGTGGGCACGGCGGAGCCGGTGTCGTCGAACAACGCGACGCCTTGGCCGCCTTTGCCCACCCTTGTATCAGCGCGATCAAACTTTCGCTCGCTCCGGATGGAGCTGCTGCAGCACCGCCTCCGGGGACGCATAGGGCTCCTGGCGCTCGACGCTCCAGTATTTCAGCTCTTCGAGCGGGATCGCGACGCCGGTCACGGCGCAGCGCACGAACGCGCCCGGCCGGATCACGCGGAAATCCCCATCGAGGTAGCGGATCTCGGCCTCGCCAGGGGCGGAACGATGATCGAAGCGATTGAGCACCTGTCAGTCCCTCGGCCGTCCGCTCGGCGGCCGCGCCGCGCGGCTCGATGACAGCGCGATGAACATAATGCGTCCAGCGGGCGGGCGAAACCCTCGCGCATGATCCCGAGGACGGGTCGATGCGGGTGGCAAGAACATCCCGTTTCCTCGGCAGGTCTTGCGTGTAAGCTTTGCCTAAACAATCAGCAGGCTTGATATCTGGTGGTATGATTTCATGGTGATCGCCCCTTGATCGACCACATGCGCAAACTGCTCATCTTTCTCGTCGCCCTCACGTTTGCGGCCAGCGCCGCCGCCGAGGCGCCAGTCGTGCCGACGCCGGTCGACATCGCGCTCGACAAGGGCATGCTCAAGTCCGTGCTGTTTCGACCCGACGGCGCCGGACCGTTCCCGGCGGTGGTCGCCCTGCACGACTGCGCCGGCCTGATGTCGCGTCAGGGAACGCTCGAAATCCGCTATCGCGACTGGGCCGAGCATCTCGTCGCGGCCGGCTTCGTCGTGCTGTTTCCCGACTCCTTCGGCTCGCGCGGGCTCGGCCCGCAATGCACGGTCCGCCGCCGCACGGTCCGCAGCAACCGCGAACGGGTCGCCGATGCCAATGCGGCGCGCCGCTGGCTGCAGGCGCAGGCTTACGTCGAGCCGCGCCACGTCACGCTGCTCGGCTGGTCGAATGGCGCCATCACGGCGCTGTGGACCGTGCGCCGGCGCATCGCGCTCGCCTCCTCGGACGACATCGATTTCCGCTCGGCGGTCGCGCTCTATCCCGGCTGCACGCGGCTCGACAATGCGGCGTGGAGCGCGCGCATCCCGACCCTGATCCTGATCGGCGCCGCCGACGACTGGACGCCGGCGCAGACCTGCGAGCGCATGGTCGAGGGCGCACGCGGGCGCAGCGCCGGGACATCGATCGTCGTCTATCCGGGCGCCTATCACGACTTCGACCACCCGAACCGGCCGCTCGGGCTGGCGTATGGCGTTGCGTTTTCCACCAAGGGCACCGGCGCGGTCCACACCGGCACCGACCCGGCGGCGCGCGAGGACGCGCTCAAGCGGGTGCCCGAGTGGCTCGCGCGATAGGGTAGCGCCCGACCCCAAAGCAGGCTAAGTCGTCCGCGCGGAACCCGGCCGCAACCGTCGTCGTTCCGACATGGAACGTGCGCATAGGAAGCCAGCTCGCCGCAGGGGCGGGCCCGTTATCTTCCGGGAAAACCCAGGAGCATCCCCACATGTCACGCATCCGTCTTGCCGTCGGCGCCGCGCTTCTCGCGGCGGCCTTTGCGGTTTCGGCTCAGGCGCAGGCGCCGGCTCCGGCACCCGCCCCGACAGCGGCACCGGCGCCCGCCGACACGCCGTCCACGATGGACAAGGTCAAAACCTGGTCGCAGAAGAAGTGGAACGCCAGCAAGGCGGAAATGTCCAAGGACAAGGCCAAGTGGGATGGCTGCGTGGCGGCCGCCCACGACCAGAAGCTCAAGATGTCGAGCAAGGCAGGCTGGGCGTACGTCTACGACTGCATGAAGAAATCGTAACGACCGACTGTCTCGGCACGGTGGTTGCGCCCCCTCTCCCCACCGAAATCGGGCTTGCCCGATTTCGGCATCGATGGTGCGCAAGTCGGGTAGGCCCGACTTGCGTGGGAGAGGGTTGGGGTGAGGGGCGCTCGCAGTTTCAGTTGAAGCTCCGAGAGGCCCTCACCCGGCGCGCTGCGCGCGCCACCCTCTCCCGACGGGAGAGGGCTAAAAAAGATTGCCCTGGCCTTCGCTGCTGCCGGGGCGGCGGCGTGGGCGCGGGCGCTGGGCGGCGATCGGCTCGCGCCGGCCGGTAGCGCCGGTCTCGGCGGTAGCGCCCACGTGTCCGTCCTGGAACTCGATGTCGAGCCGCATGCCGGCCGCGACGGCGGGCGCCGTGCGCAACGGCTGCCCCTCGGGCCCGCGCACCAGCGCAAAGCCGCGCGCGAGCACGCCGTGATAGGACAGCGCCGCCAGCAGCTGGCCGGCCCGCTCGAGGCGATCGGCGCGCCGATCGATCGAGGTGAGCAGCGCGCGGTGGCCGCGGTCCATCAGCTCCTTGAGGCGCTCGCGCGCGCGGGCGATGCGGGTGCGCTGCGCCTCGGCATTGTGGCGCAGGCTCGCGGCCAAGAGGCCGGCGGCGGCGGCAAAGCGGGCGCGGCGGCGCTCGACTTGCACCTGCAGCAGCTGCGGCGTGAGCCGCGCCGCGATGCGCGAGAACG
>Ga0209006_10002455_pt1 | contig 16903 bp, 17 predicted proteins | sample JacPin_JW_Ref_O2_FD_188567 | JGI IMG/M metagenome (GOLD analysis project Ga0209006, IMG submission 188567) | Forest soil microbial communities from Algoma, Ontario, Canada - Jack Pine, Ontario site 1_JW_Ref_O2 (SPAdes) (version 2) | ecosystem: Environmental > Terrestrial > Soil > Boreal... | reverse complement strand
CGACCACCAAGGCATCCGCGCGCCTGGCCCAGTCGACCAGTTGCAAGCGGCGCGGGAGGGAGAGAATGGCGCCGGTCGGAAACTGGTGCGAAGGCGTGACGAATACCATGCGCGTCCCCTCCGGCAGCCTGCCCGGATTCAAACCATCGCGATCGACCGGTACGGCCAAGAGGCGCGCGCCGGAGGCGCGAAGAACTTCTCGCGTGCCCTGGTAGCAGGGGTCTTCAACGGCGATGCGATCGCCCCGCTCGATCAGCACGCGTGCCACCAGGTCCAAGGCCTGCTGCGAGCCGCTGACGACGATGACTTGCGACGGGTCGCAGAGCACGGCGCGCGTGCGGCGCAAGTGCACGGAAATCGCCTCGCGAAGCGCGACGCTGCCGCCCGTAGGCCCATAATCCAGTGCGCGTACCGATGTCCTGCGTGCGTGGCGCAACAACATGCGGCGCCACATCTCAAAGGGGAAGACTTCGACATCGCTGCGGCCGTATGCAAAATCGTAGCGCGCACGCGGCGACGGCTTGCCCAAAAAATTCGCTTTGGCCGCGGCGCCCGCGGCGCGCCCATAGCGGGACAAGCGAACTTTGACGCGGCTGGTGCGCGTGCCGGTGCGGCCGGCGGCCAAGACGTCGGCGACGTAAGTTCCCGAGCCGCCGCGGCCCACCACGAATCCTTCGGCCAGCAACTGTTCGTAGGCCAGCACCACCACGGTTCTGGAAACGTGCAGCTGCTCGGCCAGTTCACGCGTCGAGGGCAGCCGTTCCGCGTTGCTCATGACCCGCCGCAAGATTGCCTGACGAAACCAAAGATAGATCTGGCGTGAAAGCGGTTCCTGGCGGTTCAAAAGTGGTATTACGAATGACATAAATAGTGGAGCTATTAAAAGACCATAACATCCCGCAGGATGGGGTGATGAATTTTTCCCCTGCTGCGCGGCTGGTGGCGCTGATTTGCCTGAGCCTGGGCGTGCCCGCGCACTTGACGGCGCAGACGGCCGTCACGACAGACCAAGGCCGCGACGGTCAGCATGATTTCGATTTCGATTTCGAGATCGGGGTCTGGAAAACACATTTGAAGCGGCTGGTCCACCCATTGAGCGGCTCGAGCAGTTGGGCGGAACTCGAGGGCACGACCGTGGTGCGCAAGATCTGGAACGGCCGGGCAAATCTTGCGGAACTGACCACCGACGCCGCGTCGGGGAACCTGCAATTGCTCTCCTTGCGCCTCTACGATCCGCGCTCGCGGCAGTGGAGTCTCAACACGGCCAACGCCAACAGCGGCAACTTAGGCGTGCCCACCATCGGCGAGTTCAAAAATGGCCGCGGCGAGTTCTTCGACCAGGAATCATTCAACGGCCGGACGATTTTGGTGCGCAATGTTTGGTCGGACATTACCGCGGACTCATGCCGATTCGAACAAGCCTTCTCGGAGGATGGCGGCAAGAGCTGGGAAGTGAACTGGATCGCGGTGGACACCCGCGTTAAATAATGGAGTTTGTATGAACATCCCTCGCCTCTCTTTTGTCGTACGCGTCATGGCGGTTATGTTGGGAGCCGCCTACATGGCCCAGGCGTCGCAGGACAATCCGCCACCGGCCCCTCTTAAGCCCAACTTGAGCGGCTTGCACGACTTTGATCTGCGCGCCGGCGAATGGGTTGCGCATAACCGCCGTTTGAAGGAGCGATTGGCCGGCAATCATGAGTGGGAGGAATTCGACGGCACGCAAAGCTTTCGCCTGCTCATGGATGGTTATGCCAACGAGGATGACAATGTTCTGAAGCTGCCGGGCGGCGTCTACAAGGGCGTCACCTTGCGCGCCTACGATTCGAAAACCGGGCAGTGGGCAATTTGGTGGTTGGACGGGCGGGATCCCTTCGGCAATCTCGATCCGCCGGTGAAAGGCCGCTTCGTGAATGGCATCGGCACGTTCTATTCCAACGATGTGCTGCGCGGCAAAACGGTACGCGTGCGCTTCGTGTGGTCGAACATCACGGCGGATGGCGCGCACTGGGAACAGGCTTTTTCGCCCGACGGCGGCAAGACCTGGGAGGTCAATTGGATCACGGATTTCAAGCGCCAGAGGTAGGGTACAATTGAGGGCATGTCCGAGCAACGCCCGACCCGCAGCGGCGAAAAATACCTGACGCCCCAAGGCTTTAGCGCCATCAAGGATGGCATCAAGCAGACGCATTTAGCCGCCTCGAATCCGCGCAAGCCCGCCTGGTTGCGGGCGCCCTTGGCCACGGGCGCCGCATTCGGCGCGGTCAAGCAAATCGTCCGCGAGCATCGCTTGAGCACGGTGTGCGAAGAGGCGAAATGTCCGAATATCGGCGAATGCTGGAACGCGGGCACCGCAACCATTATGTTGATGGGCGCCGTGTGCACGCGCGCGTGCCGCTTTTGCGCGGTCGATACCGGCAACCCGCGCGGCTGGCTGGATGCGGAAGAGCCGCAAAACGTCGCCAAGTCGGTGCAGCTCATGCGCCTGAAGTACGTGGTGCTGACCTCGGTCGACCGCGACGACCTGCCGGACGGCGGCGCGGCGCACTACGCGGCGGCGATTCGCGCCATCAAGGCTCTGAATCCGAACACCGCGGTCGAAGCCCTGACGCCGGATTTCCAAGGCGTCGCGGCGGATGTGCGAACCGTGCTCGACTCGGGACTGGACGTGTTTGCGCAAAATGTGGAAACGGTGCGGCGTTTGACTCATCCGGTGCGCGATCCGCGCGCGGGCTACGACCAGACTCTCGAGGTACTGCGCGGCGCGAAAGCCTATAAACCGGAAGTGCTCACGAAAACCAGCTTGATGCTGGGATTGGGCGAGACGGATGCGGAAATACGCGAGACCCTGGCGGATCTGCGCGCGGCACAGGTCGACGTGCTGACCCTGGGTCAGTATCTGCGCCCCACGCCGAATCATTTAAATGTGGAGCGATTCGTCACCCCGCAGCAATTCGACGACTACCGCGAGTGGGCGCTGAAGCTCGGATTTCTTGAATGCGTTTCGGGTCCCTTGGTGCGCTCGAGCTATCGCGCCGAGCAGGCGCTGGCGCGCAATAATGCGGGCCTGGATAACGCCAAGCTTGCCGTCAAGGCCGCCGGTGCCTAAAGATTCATGAGCGACTCGCCGCTGATTCGCCACCTCGGGCTGGCGCCGTACGAACCGACCTGGCGGGCGATGCAGAAATTTACCGATGAGCGGCAGGATGCCACGCGCGATGAGGTCTGGTTCGTCGAGCATCCGCCGGTATTCACCCTGGGATTGAACGCCAGCCGAGAACACGTGCTTGCGCCGGGCGATATCCCCGTGGTGCAAATCGATCGCGGCGGCCAGGTGACCTATCACGGGCCGGGCCAGCTGATGATTTATCCGCTGCTGAATTTGCGGCGGCGGAAGCTGGGCGTTCGTGATTTGGTGGTGGCGTTGGAGAACGCCGTCATCGACTATGCGGCCGAACTCGGCATAAGCGCCTCGGGCTCGAGGCAAGCGCCCGGCGTGTACGTCGAGGGCGCGAAGCTGGCCAGCGTAGGCTTGCGCATTCGCCGCGGCGCCTGCTATCACGGCATGGCGTTGAACGTGGCCCTCGACCTTCAGCCCTTCGAACGCATCAATGTGTGCGGCTATAAGGATTTGCGCGTGACGCGGCTTGCGGATCTTGGGGTAAGCGCCGGCGTCGATTCCGTCGCGCAGGATTTACTGCCGCATCTGCTGCGGCGACTGGGCTATGCGCCGGCTGGCGCGCGCTACAGTGCCATCAACACCGACTTGCAGGCGGTGAGTTCGCGGTAGATCTTATCGAGCTGCTCGCGGCTCGTGGCGTGCACGGTATAGGTCAATGCCAGGAAATTGCCGTCCGCGCTGGTGCGCGTCTTCACGTGCGAATCCGCGATCGGCCCGGCGTGGCGCTCGACGATGGCTTGCGTGAGCGCACGCAGGTCGCTGTCATGCCGGCCCATCACCTTGATGGGAAAATCACTGGGATATTCCTCGGGCGCGGTGCTCATAGCGCGGGCGTCTGCGCCAATTCGCGGATGTAGTTGGTAAATGCGAGGTGGATGCGCTTGAACACGGGGCCTGGGACCCCGGTGCCCACCGGCGCGCCATCGAGCTTGGTGACCGGCAATACGCCGCGGGTCGAGAATGCCAGCCAAATTTCATCGGCGCCGCGCAGCGCCGATTCGGAGATGGCGGTGCTCGAGTTGCGCACCGACAAAAGATCCGCGAGTTCCGTGACCACATCGCGAGTGGTTCCGGGAAGAATGTGATGGCTGTTCGGCGGCGTGTGAATCACGCCATTTTTCACGACATGCACGGTCGTTGACGATCCTTCGGTGAGTTCGCCATTTTCCAGCATGATCGTTTCAAATGCGCCGGCATCGGCCGCCAGCTTTTTCAACAAGATGTTGGCCAGCAGCGCAGTCGCCTTGATATCGCGCCGCGCCCAGCGGGTCTCGGTTGCGGTGATGGCGGCCACGCCGTGTTCGAGCAGCGCATCCGGCAGCGGATCCAGCTCGGTGCAGTAGGCGAACAGAGTCGGCTTCAGTCCTTCAGGCCAGGCATGATTGCGGCCGAACTCCGCGCCGCGGCTCACCTGCATGTAAAGATGCCCCTGATCCGCGGCGTTGCGCGAAATCAGCTCCTGGCACACATGCGCCCAGTCGCCATGCGACATCGCGGGAGGCATGCGAATCGCGGCCAAGCTGCGATTCAGCCTGTCCAGGTGCTGGCGCAGCCGAAACAGTCGCGAGCCGTATAGGGGCACCACCTCGTAGACCGCATCGCCGAAAAGAAAGGCGCGATCGAAGGGCGACACCCTGGCCTCGCTGAGGGGCAGGTACGCACCGTTCAAGTAACAGATGGGCAGCGGACCGCTCATATCAAGCGAACCAGAGCCGGATGGTGTCGATGAGCCGCCGCCACCAACCGCCGGCCGCCACCGGTTTCAACGGATGCAACGCCACGGTCGTCAGGGCCTCCTTGCCATTGAAAACATGCAGCGTACCGACATCGGCATCCAATCCCAGCGGCGCAATCAGTTTCGGAGTGACGTCGACGCTGGTTTTCACGTCGGCCTGGCCGCGCGCGAGGGTCATGTACAAATCATCCTTGACGCCCAACTCGGCCGATGGATTGGCCGCCTTCCAGACGTGCGTGGTGGCCAACACCGTGCCGCCCTTGACGATGAGTTTAGTGTCGTAAAAGGTGAAGCCGTAGCTCAATAGCGCGGCGCTGGCATTCTCGCGCGCCTTCATGCTGGTGGAACCGAGCACCACCGAGATCAGGCGCATGCCCTCGCGGCGCGCTGAGGTGACGAGACAGAAGCCCGCGGAATCCGTGTGACCGGTCTTCAATCCGTCGACGGTCGGATCCTTCTCGAGCAGTCCGTTGCGATTCTGCTGCTTGATGCCGTTGTGCTCGAACTCGCGCACCGAATAATATTTATAGTACTGCGGATAATCGCGGATCATGGCAATCGCCAGCAAGGACATGTCGCGCGCGGTGGTGTAGTGCTGCGGCGAGGGAAGCCCGGAGCTGTTTTCGAAATGCGATCCGACCATGTTCAAGCTCTTGGCGGTCGAATTCATCAGCTGCGCAAAGGTCTCCTCGGTGCCGGCGATGCGTTCTGCCAATGCGATGGTCGCATCGTTGCCGGATTGCACGATCATGCCGAGAATCAGGTCGTTCACCGATACCGGCTTTCCCAGCTCGATGAAGGTGCGCGAGCCCTCAGAGCGCCAGGCGTGCTCGCTGACCGTCACCATGTCCTCGAGCTTGAGCTTGCCTGCGCTGAGTTCGTGGAAAACGATGTAAGCGGTCATCAGCTTGGTCAGACTGGCCGGCTCCATGCGCTCCGTCGCGCTGTTTGCCGCGAGAACCTTGCCAGTCTGGTAGTCGACGAGAATGTAGGAACGCGCATCAACTTGGGGCGCCCCCGGAATGGCCATCCCGGCCACCGCCGGTGCGGACACGGCCGGTACCGATGCGGAGGAAGGGGCAGATGCGGCGGGCGCCGCCTCGGCAACGTGCTTGTGATGAGGTTTCGCCGCCCAGCAGGTTGCGCTGAAGACTAATGCTGCGGCTAAGCTGACAAGAACGGAACGAAACATGGTTGGTGCACACCCTAAAAGAAGCCGAGTAGTTTACGGGACTATCGCCGTCCGGCAATAGCGATTAGTCGAGCGCAAGATGCGCATCATTGATGCCCGCACGCTCGAGAGCCGCGACGATGCGATCGAATTCGGCAACGTTTGGAACAGGACCGATGCGCACCCGGTACATTCTGCGGCCCGCGATGTCATCGTCGCGTACGAATACTTTGCCATAGCCGCCGCCGCGCAGTTTCTGCATGAGCCGCTCGGCGTTGTTCGGATCGCTGAAGGCCCCTGCTTGAATAAAGAGCGCACGGGGCACGGGAACAGTCGAGACAGCGCCGTTTACGTCCGAGGCTGCCTCAGGCGACTGCGCGACGGTCGCCGGTGATGGCGGCGGCGCATCGGCTCCTGTGATGGGCGTTGCGATGAGTGGCGCGGCAGTCGGAGCGGCGGATGGCGCGGCGCCTGGCGCGGCGGCGACGGGTGGTGTGGGCGGTGGCGCGGCGAGTGCTGCGGTAAGCGGTGCGCCGACCACGGCGGCCTCGAGCGTGCGCACCTCAACCATGGCGGTGCCGTTTCGCAACATATCGAGCTTGGATGCGGCGGTGTAGGAAAGATCGATGATGCGATTGCCCACGAACGGACCGCGATCGTTCACGCGCACCACGATGCTGCGTCCGTTTTGCAGATTCGTCACGCGCACATAGGCCGGCAACGGCAGCGTCTTGTGGGCGGCTGTCATGGCGTACATGTCGTAGGGCTCGCCGGTCGAGGTGCGGACTTTGTGAAACCCCGGGCCATACCAAGACGCGACGCCCCGTTCCACGTAGCCCACGCTCGAGGAAAGCACGAAGTAGCGCTTGCCCATCACGTCGTAGAACGGCGGATTGCCATTTCGGGAGCGCGGTTCGTTACGCGGCACCATGTCAGGTACGGAATCCGGCGGTGGCGGCCGTTCCGCCGGCGGAGGCGGCGGCGCCGTGCTGGGAATCTCGCGCCGCGGCGGCGCGCTGAAGCAGGCGGTCATTCCGGCCGCGATCGCGAGGCACAGCGGCAGCGCCAGCGCCCGCGACAATCTCACGGCGATGTCGCGGTGGTGGCCAACGGTGCGGTCTCGTTCGCCAGCATGCGCTGCTTCACCGCCGCCGCGAGTTCATAGACGGCCATGGCGTATAGCGCGCTGTGGTTGTATCGAGTGATCACGAAGAAGTTGTTGTAGCCGACGCGCCAGTGAACGCCATCGGGCTCGTCGGCGGCAATCAAAATCGCCGGTGCGTCGGCCGGCAGCTCGGCATCGAAGCTGACGCCTTTCGCCGCGAGCGAGCCCACCGTCTCCGACAGGGCCAATTTGCGGCCATCGAGATCGTCGGGCTTTTCAGGCAGGACCGTGGCCTCTTCCAGCACGGGTTCGCCGGCATTCCAGCCGTGCTCCTTCAAGTAGTTGCCGACGCTGGCGCAAACATCCGGCCAGTCGTTCCACAGGTCGATGCGGCCGTTCGCATCCGCGTCCACCGCGTAACGCCGGTAATTCGAGGGCATGAACTGCGGCGCGCCCATGGCGCCGGCGTAGGATCCCTTCAAAGTCTTGGGATCGAGATGCGCATCGCGCGTCAGCAACAGAAATTGCTCCAGCTCATCGCGAAAGAATTTCTCGCGCGGCGGATAGTCGAACGATAGCGTGACCAGCGCGTCGAGAACCCGGTAGGTCCCGGTGAGCCGTCCGTAGTAAGTTTCGACGCCGAGGATTGCCGCGAGATATTCCGGTGCGACGCCGCTCTTGATGCTGGCTTGATCGAGTGCCTGACGGTGCGCAATCCAAAATTCCGTGCCTTCGCGGATGCGCCGTTCATTGAGGAAGATCGGACGATACTCGTACCAGAGCTTGGCTTTCTCGGCGGGCTTGGACATCGCATCGATGATGGCCGGTTGACTGTCCGCCGATTTCAGCAGCTTGCGCAGGGCGCGTTTCTTGAAGCCGTAGCTGGCCGACATGTGCGCGATGAATTCCTTGACCTCGGGACGCTTGATGTCGAGGCCTGCGGCCGGTTCGGCCTCGAGCACCAGAAGCGCGGCGCAAAAAAGCAAGGTCTTCGCAAAGGGAGTTCGCACCGGTGTCAAGACCCGATCAGCTTGCGGTGCGAATGCAGCGACATGAGGATGCCGAAGCCGGCCAGCAGCGTGACCATGGAAGTGCCGCCGTAGCTGATCAGGGGCAAGGGAACGCCCACCACCGGCAAGATGCCGCTGACCATGCCTGAGTTGACGAACACATACACGAAGAAGCTCAAGGCGACGGCCCCGCCGGTCAAGCGCGCGAATGTCCCTTGCGCCTGCATGGCCAGGTACAGGGCGCGGCCGATGACCACGCCGTACAACGACAGAATCAGCAGCTGTCCCAGCAGACCGAATTCCTCGCCGATGACCGCGAAGATGAAGTCCGTGGAGCGCTCGGGGAGAAACTCGAGCTGCGCCTGACTGCCGTTCATGTAGCCCTTGCCGAACAGGCCGCCCGAGCCGATGGCGATTTGCGACTGGATGATGTGATAGCCGGCGCCCAAGCGATCGGTTTCCGGATTGAGAAAGGTCAAAATACGCTGGCGCTGATAGTCGTGGATGAAATGCCACGCACCCCAAGCGGCGGCACCCAGGAGCGGAATGGCGATGAGGATCAGCCGGATCTGCAATCCCGCCAACAGCATGACGATGAGGCCGGAGGCCGCGATCAGCAAAGCCGTGCCCAAATCCGGCTGCGTCACGATCATGGCCGTTGGGATGGCGATCAAGACTCCCATGACGATCAGATCCAAAAAGGTCGGCGGCAACGTCCGTTCGTGCATGTACCAGGCGCATGCCATCGGCACCGCGAGCTTCATGATCTCGGACGGCTGAAAGCGCATGAAGCCGATGTCGAGCCAACGCTGCGCGCCTTTGCCCACATGTCCTGTGACGTCGACCACGATCAACAGCAGCACGCCGATCACATAGGCGATCGGCGCGAACATTCGCAGGTATTGCGGCGTTGCGAATTTGGCGAGCGCCAGCATGGCCGCCACCGCGATGCCGATATTCACCAAATGGTGCTGCACCATTTTCCAGTTCTGGCCCGAGGCGCTGTACACCACCAAAATGCCGATCACGACGATGATGGCCAACACGCCGGTCAAGGGACCGTCCAATCCCAGCGCACGCAGCGTGCGGCCGCCGGCAGTCAGGGTGCGGCGCGTGCGCGAGGGCGAGAATTCATCGTAGATCATGGTTTACCGCTCATGCAATTTGCCCATGACACTGATGAGCACCGGCCACAGCAGCGCACCGATGATGGGCGCGAGCCAGCGGCTGAAGTTGGTCACCGGATTGCCGGTGGCGCCGTCGACCCAAAAAACAATGAATTGATAGCCCGTGAGCAGCATGAACACCACGAGACATTGCGACAGCATGGAGAAAACCCGAATCCGCAGCCGCAGGTGCGTGGCCCAGGCGCCCATCAGCGTGAGCGCGAGCGCGTGCTGTCCCAGCACGACGCCCTGAATCACATCGAGCGCCAACCCTGCGAAGAAGGCCAATGACAGTCCGCCGGCGCGGGGCGATTCGATGCACCAATAAAACACCACCAATACCAGAAAGTCGGGGCGAAACGCATCGAGCACCGCCGGCAAGGGCAGGATCGCCAGCGCGAGTGCGACCAGCGCGGACAGCGCCATGGGCATGCGCCGGATTCGCGTGTCGCGCATCATTTCTTCGACACCGGGGCGGGCTTGGCCGGCGGCGGCAATTCCGCGGCTTGGGGTTTGAGCCACACGAAGAGCAGTTCCCTGGAACGATCGAGTGCCGCCGCGGGTTTGACGTCGACGTCGGCGAGCGATTGCGCCGGATCACGCTTGACCTCCGCGATGGTGCCAACCGGGTAGCCGGCCGGAAATCCGCCGCCGAGGCCGGACGTCACCAGTAAATCGCCGGCTACCACGTCCGCGCTGGTAGGCAGGTAGGGCAGCTTCAGCCGATTGGTATCGCCGGTCCCCACCGCCACCGTGCGCAAGCCATTACGATTGATCTGCACGGGAATCGCGTGCGCTGCATCGCTGACCAGAATCACCTCGCTGGTGAGCTGCCCGACGCGCGCAACCTGGCCGAACACACCGCCCGAATCGAGCACGGCCTGTCCTACATAAACGCCGTCGCCCGCGCCCTTGTCCACCAAGACCCGCTCGCGAAAGGCATCGAGGTCGACGTTCATGATGTCGCCAATGACAAATCGGTCGGTCACGCCGGCGGTGTTATCGCGTAATGCGCGCAGCCTCTGGGTCTCCGCTTCCAGCGCCTCATAGCGTTGCAGCCTGAACTGCGCCACGCGCAGCTCCGCTTCGAGCTTGGTCTTGTCGGCGCGCAATGCGTCGCGGGTGGTCACGTTGTCGCGAAACCAGTGCCAGCCTTCAAAGGGCGAGGCCACAGCCACTTGCACCGGATAGGCGACCACCGACAGAAATTGGCGGATTTTTACCAGGTGGGCGTAGCGCTTATCAACGATGATCAGCGCGAGAGCGATCAAAGAGTACAGCACGCAGCGGAACAACAGTCCCGTGGTCCGACCGGAGGCGTCGGTACTACGAAAGGCGACCATGGGCGGAAAAATCCCTCGTCGCTTGCATTACTCCAGTCCGAAAATGCCGGGTCCGTGTTCCTCGGTCAGCTCGAGGATTCGCCCGCCGCCGCGCGCCACGCAGGTGAGAGGGTCATCCGCGATCACCACGGGCAAACCGGTCTCTTCCATGAGCAACTTATCGACGTCGCGCAGCAACGCGCCGCCGCCGGTCAGTACGATGCCGCGTTCCGCGACGTCGGCGCCGAGTTCGGGCGGTGTTTGTTCCAGCGCCTGCTTGACCGCCCCGACGATGCCTTGCAGCGGTTCTTGCAGCGCCTCGAGAATCTCGTTGGAGTTCAAAGTGAAGCTGCGGGGCACGCCTTCCGACAGGTTGCGCCCCTTGACGGAAATCTCGCGCACCGTTTGGCCCGGATAGGCAGAGCCGATTTCCAGCTTGATGCGCTCCGCCGTGGCTTCGCCGATCAAGATGCCGTAATTGCGGCGCACATAGTTGGTGATGGCTTCGTCGAACTTGTCGCCGCCGATGCGCACGCTGGCGGCGTAAACGATGCCGTTCAAGGAGATGACCGCGACCTCCGAGGTGCCGCCGCCGATGTCCAAGACCATGGAACCGCGTGCCTCTTGGACGGGCAGACCCGCCCCCACGGCCGCGGCCATCGGCTCGGGGACGATGTCCACGCTGCGTGCGCCCGCGCCCTCGGCGGATTCCTTGATGGCGCGCCGCTCGACCTGGGTGGAACCAAAGGGGACGCATACCAGCACTCTGGGAGAAGGACTCAAGAACCGGTTGCCGTGCACCTTTTTGATGAAGTACTGCAGCATTTTCTCGGTATAGGTGAAATCCGCGATCACCCCGTCCTTCATGGGCCGAACCGCCGTGATATGGCCAGGCGTGCGGCCCAACATGTTCTTGGCTTCGACCCCGACGGCGACGATGATTTTGCCGCCCCGCGTCGGCTCATCCTGCACCGCCACCACCGAGGGTTCGTTCAGAACAATACCGCGCTCGCGGACGTAAATGAGGGTGTTGGCAGTGCCAAGATCGATTGAGAGGTCATTGGAGAAATAACCTCTAAGGCGTTTGAACATGGGGGTTTTTTCGTAAACTTTTGGGGTTAAAAAAAGATCGGCTAATGTAACAACCGACACGACATATCACAAGGCAACGTGTATCATCCCCTACGCTTAAATTGCGTGAGTTGCTGCGCATTTTGAGCACCAACCCTATGAGCCTGACCCGTCAAGACGTCGAAAAAATCGCGCACCTTGCGCGGCTGTCCATCACTGCGCAAGAGATGCCGGTGTACGTGAACAGCTTGTCGAGCATCGTCGATTTCGTCGATGAGTTGTCGCGCGCCGACACCGAAGGCGTGCTGCCCATGGCGCATCCGCTCGATGGCCAGCATCAACGCCTGCGAGCCGACGTGGTCTCGGAGAGCGACAACCACGAGAAATATCAACACAACGCGCCCGCCGTGACCGCCGGCCTCTACGTGGTGCCGCGGGTGATCGAGTAATCCTTAGGCTATTCTTGTCGGATGCATAACCTATTCATCGGCGAACTCGCCGACCGCCTTGCCAAGCGGCAGATTTCCAGCGTGGAACTCACCCAGCACTTCTTGGGGCGGATCGAGCGGTTGAATCCTGCGCTCAACGCCATGATCACCTTGACCGCGAAGCAGGCGCTGGCCGATGCGGCGGCCGCCGATGCCCGCTTGAGCGCCGGGGAGAGGGGTCCGTTGCTCGGCATCCCCCTCATTCATAAAGATATTTTCTGCACCGACGGGGTCCGGACCAGCTGCGGCTCGCGCATGCTGGATAACTTCGTGGCGCCCTACGATGCCACCGTGGTGGCTCGCTTGAAGGCGGCCGGCACGGTCATGCTGGGCAAATCCAACATGGACGAGTTCGCCATGGGCTCCTCCAACGAGACCAGCTATTACGGGCCGGTCAAGAATCCCTGGGATACTGCCAAGGTCCCCGGCGGCTCCTCGGGCGGCTCGGCCGCCGCCACCGCCGCCCGCCTGACCCCATTTGCCACCGGCACCGACACGGGCGGCTCGATTCGCCAGCCGGCCGCCTTGACCGGCGTGACCGGACTGAAACCCACCTACGGCCGCGTGTCCCGCTACGGCATGATTGCCTTCGCGTCCAGTCTCGACCAGGCCGGCGTGTTCGCGCGGAGCGCCGGCGATGCGGCAGCGGTCCTGCAAGTGATGGCCGGATTCGATCCGCGCGACTCCACCAGCGTCGATGTGCCCGTACCCGACTATTCCAAAGCCTTGGGTCAGCCCCTCAAGGGGATGAAGATCGGTCTGCTGCGGGAATTCTTCGAAGGCCTCGAGCCGCGCAACGCGGCCCTGCTCGAGGACGCGCTGAATATCTACACGGGCTTGGGCGCTGAAACACTCCAGGTGAGCCTGCCGCATCTGCCGCTATCGGTGCCCACGTACTACGTGGTGGCCCCGGCGGAATGCTCCTCGAATCTGTCGCGCTTCGACGGCGTGCGTTATGGCTACCGCTGCGAAAACCCAAAAGACCTCATGGATTTGTACAAGCGCTCGCGCGGCGAAGGCTTCGGCGCGGAAGTGAAGCGGCGCATCATGACCGGCACCTATGTCTTGTCCGCGGGCTACTTCGATGCGTACTATTTGAAAGCGCAAAAGGCGCGGCGTCTGATCACCGACGATTTCCGTGCGGCGTTCGACAAGGTCGATCTGGTGATCGGGCCCACGACCCCGACGCCGGCCTTCGACATCGGCGCCAAGATGGATGATCCCGTCCTCATGTATCTGAACGACATCTACACCATCGGCGCGAACTTGGCGGGGCTTCCCGGCGTATCGGTGCCCTGCGGCTTCGTCGAGGGCTTGCCCATGGGCTTGCAGTTGATCGGACCGCATTTCGCGGAGGCGAAATTGTTGAACGCGGCCCATCAATATCAACAAGCCACGGATTGGCACACGCACGCGCCGCGGGGATACACCTGATGAGCGACTGGGAAGTTGTCATCGGGCTCGAGATCCACGCGCAGCTCGCGACTCAGTCGAAGATCTTCTCCGGATCGCCGACCGCGTACGGCGCACCGCCGAACACCCAGGCCGATCTGGTCGACTTAGCCTACCCCGGCGTGCTGCCGGTATTGAATGCCCGCGCAGTGCAGATGGCGGTGAAATTCGGACTGGCGGTTGACGCCACGGTCGCGCGCCGCTCGGTGTTCGCGCGCAAGAATTATTTCTATCCGGACCTGCCGAAGGGCTACCAGATCAGCCAGTACGAGTTGCCGGTGGTCGCGCGCGGTTCGCTCAACATCATGCTGGATGACGGCGCCGTCAAGACGGTGGGTATTACGCGCGCACACCTGGAGGAAGACGCCGGCAAATCGCTGCACGAGGGTCTGGCGAATGCCTCCGGAATCGATTTGAATCGAGCGGGCACACCGCTGCTCGAAATCGTCTCCGAACCCGATATGCGATCCGCCAAAGAAGCCGTCGCGTACATGAAAAAGATTCACACGTTGGTGCGGTATCTAGAGATCTGCGACGGCAACATGCAAGAAGGCTCATTCCGTTGCGATGCCAATGTATCGGTGCGGCCGCGCGGTCAGGAAAAATTCGGTACGCGCGCCGAGATCAAAAATTTGAATTCATTTCGGTTCGTCGAGAAAGCGATTCAGTACGAAGTGGCGCGGCAGGTCGAGCTCATCGAGAGCGGCGGCAAGGTGGTGCAGGAGACCCGCCTGTACGACTCCGACAAGGATGAGACCCGCTCGATGCGCTCCAAGGAAGAGGCCAACGACTATCGGTACTTTCCGGATCCGGACCTCTTGCCGGTCGAAATTGACGAGCCGTTCATCGAATCGGTGCGGGCGACGCTGCCCGAGTTGCCGGACCAGAAGGCGGCACGATTCGCGCGCGACTTCGGTCTCTCGGCCTATGATGCCGGTGTTTTGAGCGCCAGCCGCGAACTGGGCGCCTATTTTGAAGCGGTGGTGGCGGGCTTGAGTGGAGCCCACGCGAAGCTCGCGGCGAATTGGGTCATGGGCGAGCTGTCCGGCGCGCTCAATCGCGACAGCGTCGATCTCGAACATTCCCGCGTCAACCCGCAGCAGCTGACCGGCCTGTTGAAGCGAATCGCGGATGAGACGATTTCCGGCAAGATTGCCAAGGAAGTGTTTGAGGCCATGTGGTCCGAGGGCAAATCCGCGGATGACATCATCGAGGCGAAGGGGTTGCGCCAGATCACCGATGTGGGCGCCATCGAAAGCGTGATCGATGCCATTATCGCCGCGAACCCGAAGCAACTGGCGGACTATCGATCGGGCAAGGACAAGCTGTTCGGCTTCTTCGTCGGTCAGGTGCAGAAGGCAACGGGCGGCAAGGCCAATCCCGCCCAGCTCAACGAGCTGCTGAAGGCCAAATTGGGCGGCGGCGGAAATGCATGACCGCGATACGCTGCATCGTTTTTTGTTCGATCGCTTCCCGATACGGGGACATTTGGTCCACTTAGACGCCGCGTGGCGCGCATTGATCGAGCATCGCCAATATCCGGACGCGATCCGCGAGACCTTGGGCGAAGCGGTCGTGGCCTCGCTGTTGCTGGCGGCCACGATCAAGTTCGAGGGAGTTTTGTCATTGCAGTTGCAGGGCGACGGACCGATGCATCTGTTGCTGGCTCAGTGCACCAGCGGTTTAGGCGTGCGGGGCCTGGCTCGTTACGGCGATTTGGCCGCCGGCGCAACGCGTAAGATCAGTGAACTCATCGGCAACGGCAATTTGACCGTCACCCTGGAAACCGATGACGCCGCGCAACGCTATCAAGGCATCGTTCCGATTGAGGGCGAGCGACTCGCCGAGTCATTGCAGGCCTATTTTCAGAATTCAGAGCAATTGCCGACGCGGCTGTGGCTGCATGCGGACGCGCAGGGCGCGTCGGGCATGCTGCTGCAGAAACTTCCCGGCGCGAGTTCGCTGCCGGCTGCCGATGCGGCGCTGGTCGAGGACGCGTGGCGGCGTGTGCAGCTCATTGCCGATACCCTGACGCCGGAAGAGCTGCGCACGCTCGAGGATGCGGAGATCCTGCACCGATTGTTCAATGAAGATGATCTGCGCTTGTTCGAACCCTCGCCGGTTTATTTTCGCTGCCGCTGTTCCCGTGAGCGTGTCGCCGGCATGCTGCAGGGCTTGGGCGAGGCCGAAACCCGCAGCGTGATCGCGGAACGCGGCAAGGTCGAAGTGCACTGCGACTTCTGCAATCGCGCCTACGTTTTCGACGCGGTGGATGTGGAGCAGCTGTTCAAAGCTCCGGTGGTCGCCGACAGCGGCAGTTCCGTGCACTGATATTACGGCGACGCGGACACACTTAGTTCTGCTTGCGGCCGCGCTAACAGGGGCCGCATTGGCGGGTATCGCGCGGTCACAAGACCTCGGCCGTAACGCCGGCAATACTCCGTTCTATTCGCGCAGCTTTGAGCCGATGCCGTCGGCCGCGGCGCTGGCCACGCTCGGACGGCAATTATTTGCCGATCCCGCCCTGTCCGCCTCCGGAAAAATCGCCTGCGCGACTTGCCATGATCCGAAGCACGACTTCGGGCCCGCCAATACTCAGGCAGTGCAGCAGGGCGGTGCGGACGGGCGCAGCTTCGGTGTTCGTGCCGTGCCCTCGCTCAAGTACACGCAGAACACGCCGCCCTTCACCGAGCATTTCGTCGACGATGACGGAGACGACAGTGTCGATCAGGGTCCCGCCGGCGGACGCACTTGGGATGGGCGCTCTCAGTCTTTTCACGATCAGGCGCGCTTGCCTCTGTTCTCATCGTTTGAAATGGCCAACCAGGATTCCGACGCCGTGCTCGCGAAAGTGCAGGCCGGCCACGACGCGCAATTTCGCGCCGTCTTCGGCGAAAAAGTCTTCGACGATCAGGCGCTCGCCTTCAAGGGCGTGCTCATGGCGCTCGAGGCCTATCAACAAAGCCCCGCGGAGTTCTATCCCTACAGCAGCAAGTACGATGCCTACCTGAAAAATGAGGCCGCGTTGAGCGCGCAGGAGTTGCGGGGATTGACCGCCTTCAACGATCCCGAAAAAGGCAACTGCGCCCGCTGCCATCCGAGTGCAAAGATCAAAGGCGCGTTGCCGCAGTTCACCGATTTCGGTTTCGCCGCGATCGGCGCGCCGCGCAATCGGGCGATCCCCGCCAACGCCGATCGTCGC
>Ga0209006_10002454_pt1 | contig 16908 bp, 14 predicted proteins | sample JacPin_JW_Ref_O2_FD_188567 | JGI IMG/M metagenome (GOLD analysis project Ga0209006, IMG submission 188567) | Forest soil microbial communities from Algoma, Ontario, Canada - Jack Pine, Ontario site 1_JW_Ref_O2 (SPAdes) (version 2) | ecosystem: Environmental > Terrestrial > Soil > Boreal... | reverse complement strand
TAGCCGAGATACTGCGTGAGCATGCCGTAATACAGCCCGAGGCTGTTGTGCCTGCCAAAACGCGTCAACTCGCGAAAGGTGCCACCCTTGGCATGTACAATAACTCCGGAACTTGAATCGCCCGAGAAATCGAAGCAGATGACCGTTGCCTCCGGAAAGCCTGACCCGTAGAAGCTGCTCGCGGCATGGCAAAGGTGGTGATCGTAGAGTTCGATTTTCGGGCTGTGGCCGAATTGGTATTTGAAATATTCAGTCAGGCGCTGGGCATAATTGACGTAGGTTTTCAGCGGCGAGCAAATCCAGTCCACCTCCTGAATGGTGATGCCGGCCTGCTTCAGGCAAAAGCCGATAGCGCCCCGCGGAAGTTCCCCGCGAGCATGTTTCGATAACGTGAAGCGCTCCTCTTCTGCTGCCGCAATCAGCTCTCCATCACGGAGCAGAACCGCAGCGCCGTCGTGGTGACCGTGCTTGATCCCGGAGCTAATTCCAATCACATACATTTTGCTTCATACCTGCCAATGGGAACACAGAAAGGTGGGGCGCCAGAAGTAAACAAAAGACCGCCCAAAAGGCGGTCTCGTCCGAAGAACCCAAGTCAGAATACGTCTAACAGCACGCCAAGTATCTCGCAAACTCGACTACCAGCGAGGCGCGCATCGGAGCGCTCGAACGCAGGACCTATAGCATTGCCGCCAGGGTATGGTGCAAGCCGGTTTTGATCGAATCCCGATGGTCGTAACGCTTGCAATTTTGGGTATTGAGAACCAATTTGAGAATGTTCTGTCCGCCAAATGGAGGCTCACGGCACCAAGTTCGGGTTTTCTTAATTGGCTGCACTCGGCGACGGCGAGTGGATCAAATGCAGGACAAAATCCGGCCCGATGCTTGGACTTGTCTGATCTGCCAATTGGTGGATGACGCCGATCTTCAAATTTGTTACCCGAGATTTCCAGAATGCGTGCAGCCGAAAATATGTCATCAAGCCAATGGCCTATCGGGCTACGGTAATTCGCGGCGGTACTCCAAGAGATGAATGATCAAATCAGGGTGCTCGTAACCGGTTCCGACGGGTTCGTCGGACGCCACCTCGTACCTTATCTCGCTGCGCAGGGCTACAAGGTGATCGCCGCCTCAAGGGCGAAGCCCACTTTCGAAACCCCGAACATCGTGGCTGTCCCGCTTCCTGATCTGTCCATGCCATTCGACTGGCTGCCATTGCTGCAGCAATGCGATATCGTCGTCCATCTTGCTGGAATTGCTCACCGATTTGCCAGCGACGACTTGTACGATCAGGTCAATCACCAGGCCACCGCAGCACTCGCCGCGGCAGCATTCCGTTGCGGCATAAAACACCTGGTTTTCATCTCGTCCATTGCGGCGCAGTCCGGCTCGAGTTCGGATCATGAACTGACCGAGGACGAACCCCCACGACCGAACAATCCGTATGGAAGATCAAAACTCGCCGCCGAAAAGGCCGTTCGCGCCGCAGGCGTTTCCTATACGATCCTGCGTCCGGTCGTGATCTACGGCCAGGGCGAAAAGGGAAATTTTGCGACCTTCTTCAAGATCTCGCGCCTTCCGATTCCATTGCCGTTTGGAATGTTGACGGCCCGAAGATCCGTGCTGTGGATCCAGAATCTCAATTCGGCCATCGGCACGGCACTGAGCAATTCCCGCGCTCGCGGCGAGACCTTCATCGTGTCGGATCCCAGACCTGTGACGGTTGCCGATCTCGTCGCGCGTCACCGCGCTAGTCTGGGCAGGTCATCCTGGCTGCTGCCGGTACCCAAAAGATGGCTGGAGCTGTCGCTCAAGGCTGTTGGTCAGCGCGCGTTGTGGGAACGACTCGGCTGCCCTCAAATCGCCAATCCATCCAAACTTCTGGCAATCGGCTGGAAGCCATCCGAGCCCTTTTGGGCAAAGCCAGGCAGAGACGCCCTGGCCTGATGCCGTTCGGGTCAGAGATCCCGGGTTTGGGATTTCCGATTGTTGTGCGGCGTTCGGCGATGCTAGTCTCGTGACCGATGTTCGGCCTTGATATTGCCTTTGGGCACCTGCGTTGCAGCTCCGTCGAGGATGCCCTGTGCTGAGGCAGGCGGTCGTCCTGGTCGGGGAACTTGGCGCGCGACCCGACATGCCGTCTGGGGACCGAACCGCAACAACGTCGATGTTGAATATTGCAGGCCGGCCGTTTCTCGATACGCTGATCGACGAAATCGCACGATACGATGCGTTCGAGGAGATTCTGCTGCTGGCGAGCCATCAGGCCGAGCCGGTTCTGGCGCGCTATGCCGGCGCCGTCAGGGGACGCGCTCGCCTCACACTCGCGCTGGAACGGGAGCCGCTCGGGACAGCGCGCGCACTGGCTCACGCCGCCGGTCTGTTGCAGAAGCGTTTTCTGCTTCTCAACGGCGCTTCATTTTTCGATTTCAATCTTCTCGATCTGGTGTCGCGTGCAGGCTCCAGCCTCGTTCATATGGCCTTGCGCGCCGGAATGATCGGCGACCGATCCGCCCGTGTCGTGCTCGACAACGATCGGGTTCGCGCGTTCACCGCGCCCGGTCACGACGCAACCGGTCCGGTCGATGCCGGGGTCTACGTGATCGACCGGTCCCTTGTTGACCGCATCGACCTCCTCCCGGCTTCGCTCGAAGCCGACGTCTTGCCCGCGCTCGCCGCCAGCGGCGCCTTGAAGGGAACCTGTTATTGCGGGTATTTCGTCGACATTGGCACTGCCCAGGATATTGCAAGCGCCGAGGCCGCGTTGAAGGAGAGACTAAGGCGTCCGGCCGTCTTCTTCGACCGCGACGGCGTTCTGAACCATGACACGGGGTACGTCTTCGAGGCGAACAAGCTGAGATGGATTGATGGCGCCCGCGAGGCCGTCAAGGCTGTCAACGACGCCGGATATTTCGCGTTCGTTGTCAGCAACCAATCGGGCGTCGCCAGGGGTCTCTACGAAGAGAGCGACATTCGCTCCCTGCACAACTGGATGGCCGTCGAGATGGCCTCGATGGGAGCACATATCGATGCGTTCGAATATTGCCCGGATCACCCTGAGGGCACCATCGAGCGATATCGCCGCGAGAACGATCGGCGCAAGCCCGGCCCCGGAATGATCACAGACCTGCTCGGCCGTTTCCCGGTCAACGCGGATCACAGCATCCTGATCGGCGACAAAGCGACCGATCTTGAGGCCGCGCAGGCCGCCGGCCTGCAAGGTTACCTCTTTTCAGGTGGCAACCTGGAGGTCTTTGTGAAACAACGTTTGCAACCCAGATCCCGCAACGAACTGAAACCCGCCTAGAAACACCGAACCGCTTTATGGTCGATTTAAAGGACAAGGTATTCGAGACGGTGGGTAGGCCGAACTCATACGCAAGAGTGAGATCTGCGACGGGCGATCCGATTCAGCTTTCCGACTTTCATCCTGTCGCGTGTGAACAGCTCGCGCGTATCGGAAATACCAACGACGGCGGATATGTAGTCCCGCTCGGTGCCGTAAGCGCGGCTGATGCATTGCTTTCGTTCGGGCTTTCCCACGACTGGACCTTTGAGCGCGATTTCAAGAAGCACAATGCGGACGCCGTTATTCATTGTTACGATCACACGGTCTCGCTTCGAACCGCCTTCGAGTACTCGGTCGGTCAGTTATTGCGATTCGTTCTGCAATTCAGGACACGCGCGCTGCGGAACGCCTTTACCTGGATCGACTATCTATTTTTTTTCCGGGGAGATAAAATTCATTTCCGGCAAAAGATCTGGCGCGACAACCAGGACCACAGCGCGACCGTGGACGATGCATTCGGCCGGCTGCCGGCAGGGCGCCGGGTTTTTGTGAAAATCGACATTGAGGGCAGCGAGTATCGAATCCTCGACGACGTGATCCGGCATTCCCAGAATATCGTCTCAATCGCTATCGAATTCCATGACGTCGATATCCTTTCGGAGCGATTCAATTCCCTCGTCGAGAAAATCAAGCGTGACTTCTACATCGTGCACATTCACGGCAATAACATGGGAGGCACGACGCCGTTCGGCTTTCCGAGCGCCCCTGAAATTACGTTCCTCAACAAGCGGTTTTTCAGCTCGCCGCCGCCGCCATCGCAGCTGAAATATCCGCTTCCCCAACTTGACCAGCCCAACAATCCCCGGCTGCCCGAATTCACATTCGAATTTTGATCCGCAACGGCGTTATCGCAGCCCAAGCAATAAATTCTGCAATTGAGCGCCGTAGCGCTCCGGCGTCATCGCAGCCATTCTGTCTCGCCCCCTTTTTCCAAGCAGACGCGCCGCTTCAGGATCTCTTACAATTCCCAGAATGGCGTCTTTGATCGAGGCTACCGATGTTGGATCGAACAACAGGCCGGCATCGCCGACTTGTTCGGGGATGGCAAGAATGCGGGAAGCTGCAACCGGGGTCCCAACCTGAAACGCTTCATAGATCGGGATGCTCACGCTTTCAAACAGCGACGGCATGACCAAGGCCGTCGCCAGACGGTAAATCGCCTGAAGGTCACCCTGCTCCACATACCCAAGATGGCAGACGCGTTCTTTCAATCCGAATGTGTCGACGGCATTCATCACCGCTTCATATTGGTCGCGTTTTTTTCCGGTGAGAACGAGCTTCAAGTCAGGGACTTCGGCCGCAACCTCCCGAAACGCCTCGATCAGCCGCAAATGATTCTTGTGGGTCCAGAACTGCGCCGGGTAGAACAGGAATTTCTCGGGCAACCGCAATCGGATTCGCGCTCCCTGCAACTGCTCGTCGGTCTCGTCTGCCAGGAACTGTCGCAGCGGGGGAGCCGCCATCACGGCTATCCGTTGTTCGGGCACGCCGAAATAACGAATGATGTCTGTCTTCACGTAGGACGATTCGCAGATCACGCGACGTGCCCGCGCCAACAAGCGGGAGTGGACCTGATATCGCCAGGTTCGTTGCCATCGGGAAAAATTCTCCGGGTAGTAGTTCTCCTGGAGGTCGTGCAGCGTGTAGGCAAACGGCCTCGACGTATGCAGCAATGCCAGCGCGTAAATTGGCGCCAGCAGGATATCCTGCGACAAGAACGGATCGGGCAGTCTGATGCGCATTCTATCGGCCGACAGCGCCGTCCCCTGCTGCAGGCGCGATTCGGAGAAACCGCAAATCGGGTAGCCCAGTTTGGTAAAATCCGGATTTTGCGGATTTCCATACAGGGTGATTTCAAAACCGCTGGTATGGCGCAACGCTTGCAACATCGACAGGGTATACTGGTACGTACCGCCATTATCCGGTCCAGCGAGCGCGAGAACGCCTAGCTTGATCGTCACACCGGGTACTCCGTCAGAATGCGAATGGTGTCAACGCGCCGGGCCATCCGCCCTGTTCATGTCGGTTGCATCTTCTTGAGAATCGCGTTCACGTCAGACCCAATTCGCTGGACTTCGCGGTTCGTCAATTCAAAATACGACGGCAGGTTCAACCCTATCTGCGCCTTGCGAGTCGCGATCGGCATCGACGCCTGCTTATACATCGGCATCGAAGACATCGTGCAGAAATAGGGACGGCTATCGATACCGCGCGCCTTGAGTGCCTGCATGAACGCTTCCCGGCGCGTTTCGTCAAACCAGTCGACCTCCAGACAGATCATCCAGAATGCGCTTTTCGCCCAGTTCTTGACCCGGTTGAGCCGCACGCGGTCGGTGGTCGGGATCTCCTGTTCATACCACCTCATGATCTCGGCCCGGCGGTCGAGGAATTCATCGATACGCTCCAGCTGGGCAACGCCAAGCGCTGCCTGCAGATTGGTGATCCGATAATTAAATCCGCGCTCTTCGTGAAAATATCGTCGCTGAGGGCTCATGGCGTGATCGCGCAACCGTCTCGCCCGCTGATAGAATTCCCGGTCATTGGTGGTCAGCATGCCGCCCTCACCTGTTGTAATGACCTTGTTTCCGTAAAAGGAGAAAACACCGCACTTGCCGAGGCCTCCGACCCTGCGCCCCTTGTATTCGGCACCGTGTGCTTCAGCGGCGTCCTCGATGATCGCGACACCGTGGGCATCGCCTATCTCCGTCAAGGCGTCCATGTCTGCCGGATGACCATAAAGATGCACCGGAATAATCGCCTTCGTTCTTGCCGAGATCAACGATTTGACCGACGCCGGATCCATACAAAGCGTGTCGGCATCGATGTCGGCAAGGACCGGCGTCGCGCCGGTGTAGGCCACCGCGTTCGCCGTCGCGACAAAGGTCAAATCGGGAATGATCACTTCGTCGCCGGGATTCAGCCCGAGTGCTGCGAGCGCCAGATGAAGGCCCGTGGTGCCATTACTCACCGCGATGGCATATTCGGTTCCGCAATAGCGCGCAAAATTTTCTTCGAACTCATCGATGTATTTCCCGATCGAGGAAACCCATCCTGAATCCAGCGCATCCAGGACAAGCTCCCTTTCGCGCGCTCCAATGTATGGTTTCGAAATCGGGATAAAGCTGTCTGACATTGGCGGCCTTCTAGATCGAAGCGACGAGCGTCTCGAAACGCTTCCATTGAGCTTCTTTTGAATAGCTGGTCGATACCATTTCGTAACCCGCACGCGCGATGGCCAATCTCTCATCGGCGGCATCGAGCAGGGTCCGGACCTGCTGCACGGCGTGCTCCGGCGAGCGATAGGTCACGATCGTTTGGCCATCGCTCATGCCATCCGGATAATTGCCCTGGTCCGAAAGCAGCAGCGATCCCGCCCCCAGCGCCTCGAAGCAGCGCATATTTCCGCGATCTTCTCCCGAGATGTCGATCGCACCGTTCAACACAATCTTGGCATTCGCCAGCACCTCATAATAGTCCAGGCCGAATTTCGGCGCCTCGGTGATCGCCTGGATGGCCGGCGGCCTTCGATGCCTTGCCAGTGGCAGCAACTGTCCGAGCGGCGATTCCGCCAGCCGGCACAGGCGCGATCGGTCGAGGTGGTACACAATGCTGTATTCACCGGCCAGCTTTGCAACCGCTTCCAATGTTTCCGCTCTCCGTCTGTGATGGCGTGAATAGCCGCCGACAAATACCACATCGATAGGTCGATCCTGCCTGACAGCAAAGGGCGCAAACTCCGGATCATACGCCGGAAAGAAGTGCCCTGTCCGGCATCCCTGCTCACCAATCGCGGCCAGGATCGACGGCATATTGTTGACGACCAGATCATAGGCCGTAAACGATACATTGCGGAACGGTGCTGCATGCCAGGCGATGACGTGCCTGACGCATCCCGGAAGATTCTTGATAAAACTCGGATCCCAGCCGGTCGCATCGAGATTGTAAAATACGTCCGCGCGGTGCTCTTCAATTTGCGCTTTCAGGATATCGCCAAGCGATGCGCGCCGGCTCAGGCCGTGTTCACGGGCCCAGACTCTCTGAACTACCTCGTCATCGCCATTGGTAAAAAATGCCCACTCGGCTCTCTGCTCCACCGGCAGGAGAATGTGAGCCGCCGATTCCCTGAAATTCAAAAATGCATTGACTTGACCGGCGAACGTCGAACAGCCTTTGGTCAGTTCGCGAATTCTCGGGCGCAGTGACGGATAATATCTGGCATTCTGAAACAGCCTCACAAGCCCGGTATCCCAATGGTTTTCAGCAGGTATGACGAAGACTCAACCGGCGAATTTTGCCAAGGTCAAGCCGAATTGCGTGGAAGCCAATTGCCGGCATCCGGCCTGATATCCTCATTTCGGAATTTTGGCGACCAGACGGTCGCGAAGGCTGCCGTTCGTTAACGGAGCCGCGACCACAGCAACAACGATCAGCCACAGCGCGCATTCGAAAGCAAATCGCAACAGTCCGGTTCCGGGCACCCACGCCCGGATGATCGCTCCAAGCGCCCAGCCCACCGACGTCACGAACGCCATCAACGATGCGAGAAAAGCGATGTGCCGAAACGGCCGTTGAAGCGTTTGACCGATGATGATGAGCCCGAGCAATCCGAACTGGATCAACAGGTCGCTGGCGACGACTGCCGCCGCCGCCCCCAAGGGTCCTATCGTCGGAATCAGAATCACCGACAGAATCAGGAATACAGCAAGCTGAAGTCCCTTGGTCCGCACCAGGAGGTCTCCGCGATTGCTGTAATTGGCGTAACCCAGCGCCAGGATCGACGGCGCGATGGCGCTCGTTCCGATCAGCAGGGTGATCGTCAACAACGAATCATAGGGTACCGCGCCATGGGTCCAGAGCGCGAAAAAGTCCGGCCAAAACGGCAAAAGCCCGGATACCACCGCGCTCGCGAGCAAGGTCACGAACACCGATCCGCGCGCGTAGAGGCTCCGCAGCTGGTCCTTCAATCCGACGGCATAGTCGTGCCCAAGCTCGGCCGCCAGGGGAAGCGTGGTTTGAACGCAGAGCGTTCGCAGCAATCCTGCGGCGATCCGGGTCAGGCCCCATTGCGCCACCGCCATGCGGTTGGACACAAAAGCGCTAACCAGCAACACTGGCAGGTTGACCAATGCGAGCTCGGTAGCGCCGGCCACGGCAAACGGAGCCGCCTTGCGAAACTGGCCGACGATCCAGTGCCATGAATGCCTCGTCTGCATTCGACGCAGAATTGGAAACAGGCGGGGAGCATCGATCGCCAGAAGGTAGACCATGATGAGCACCTGTGCCACGACATAAGTCACGGTTACGGCCAGCAGGCTTCCGCTTGCGACGATCACCGCCAGTTGAGCGAGCTGCGCGAACAGCATGCCCCAGTTCTGCAGCTGCACCGCGCGACCGTAGAAGCCGCGCGCGCGATACAGGCCCGACACCAGGTTGGACGGCAAGGTCAGCAACATGCCCGCTGTCATCAGGACAAAGGCGGCGTCGAAATTCGGGATAGCCTGAAATCCCAATACGGCCGATGGAGCAAGCAGATGCGTTCCGACCAGCAATAGGGCGATCAATGCGCCGGCAACGCCAAAATAAATCCGCAGCATCGCTGCGTAGAAGCATGCAGTACGGCCGTCGCAATCGACGTTAGCTTTAAATCCGAGAAACCGGTTGATCGAACGCAATTGCAGGCCGGCGTCCGCAATGAGAATGAGATTCCCGGCGGCGTAAATGGCAAGCCAGGCGGCCAGCACGTCGCTGGTCCAGTAATGCAAGAAAACGGGAACCAGCGCGACCTGTTGGGTCACGCCCAGGATCATCTGGAAGAGATTGGCGGACCATCCGGCAAGCAGCCGTCGCGCGCGGCTGGGCCCCGAGGCGCCCACCGACGCCTCCCCTCCGCCGTGCGCTGGCTCTTCGATCAAGGCTGAAACCTCTCTGGCAACGTCAGCGGGCTACCAGCCCGACGGAACGATGTCGATAGTTCGGCGGGCACAGGCTGGCCGCCGCCCCGAAGGCCGTGGCATCAGGTCGTTGATTCCGGCCGAAAATCGCCAATTTGGGTCGCGGCCGCTGGCGGGCATCGATGCCGTCTGGCAAATGTTGCCGAATGGACACGCCTTCAGTAATACGAATCTGGCCTATCATAGCCTGCGGCAGGGTTCATATGAGCCTCGTGGCTGGGCACATGAGACGGCGATTGTGGCCACACCGGAGTTTCTGAATGCCGTTCCCGCGCGCCTCGCAGGCCCTTTCCCGCTTCACTGTGCTCGATCTCACCCGCGTCCGCTCCGGACCGACCTGCGTACGGCAGCTCGCGGATTGGGGAGCCAATGTCATCAAGATCGACGCCCTGACGGAAGACGCCGCCGGCGAGCAACCCGGGGGGCCGCGCCATGGCTCGGATTTCCAGAACCTGCATCGCAACAAACGCGCGATCGCGCTTAACCTGAAGCACCCCAAAGGTCTCGACGTTTTTCGGCGGCTCGCGGAAAAGGCTGATGTCGTGGTGGAGAACTTTCGCCCCGACGTCAAAGCGCGGCTTGGCATCGACTATGATGCCTTGCGCAAGATCAATCCGCGCATCGTCTATGGCAGCATCTCCGGATTCGGGCAGGATGGCCCCTATCACAAGCGCCCGGGCTTCGATCAGATCGCCCAGGGCATGGGCGGGTTGATGTCGATCACCGGCGCTCCCGGCGAGGGGCCGATGCGGGTCGGCATTCCTGTCGCAGACCTCGCAGCCGGGCTGTTCTGTGCGATCGGCATCCTGACCGCCCTGCTCGAGCGCGATGTCTCCGGCGAAGGTCAGTGGGTGCAGACCTCGCTGCTTCAGGCACAGATCTTCATGCTGGATTTTCAGGCCTCGCGCTGGCTAATGGAACAGGAGGTGCCGAAGCAGGCCGGCAACGACCACCCGACCAGCATTCCCACCGGCGTGTTCAAGACCTCGGATGGCTACATCAACATCGCCACCACAGGGGGACGGATCTGGGAGCGTTGCGCCGAGGCGATCGGCGCGCCGGACCTGCCAACCCGCTCGGAATATGCCACCGCACCGGCGCGCTCGAAAAACCGCGATGCACTCAACGCCGAGATCAACGCGCTGACCGAAAAGAAATCCACTGACGTTTGGGTCCGGGAACTCAACGCCGCCGGGGTGCCCTGCGGCCCGATCTATTCGATCGACCAGGTGTTCGGGGATGCCCAGGTCAGACATCTCGGCATCGCACAGGATGTGCCAAATGCCGAGAGCCGTCATATCCGCCTGGTCGGGCAACCCGTTACCCTGTCGCGCACCCCCAGCAAAATGGCGGCTCGGCCGCCGGAGTTCGGCGAGCAGACCGAGGAAGTACTCGGCGAGTTCGGCTTCAGCGTGGATGAGATCGCGAAATTGAGGCTAGCCAGGGTGGTATGACGAGAGCCAAGGGTTCCGTGCTTGGCGCGGAGTTCTTCAACGTAGATCGCGTCATCCTTGAAGCAAACTGCCGCAGCGGTTGCGGAACTATGAAACAGCGATCCGCCCATCAATGGCGGTCGCCTTCGATCGGGCCGCTGTGCTGCAGCATGCTGTCCGACCGCGCGTAACGGCTTCATATACAAATATTTGTTTCGTCCAGCGGCATGGAAATAAATCGAAACAATTTGGCCGCGGCAAAAGCGATGGCGGCGCTTCGCGTGCATGGAATCAACAAGATTTGAATATCCAACAATGGTTGTCCGGTTGCGAGGGCATTTGAATCAAAGGTATTCAACTAGAAGCATGTCGAAAATTTCGATCCTTGGTCTCAGCGGCAGCTTGAGAAACGCCCGGTTCCGCAGAGGTAGCCTGTCTCTGGCGAACGAGATTGAGGGCATCGAAACCGAGAAAGAGCTGACGGCCTATCTGGCTCAGCAGACCAGAATCAGAGCCGACGATTTTCTCGAGGCCGGCCTCTCGAACGGAGCGCCGTTTGATGAAGTGTACCGTGCGTTGCAAAAAAAACGGTTCGAGCGCGGCCTCAGCAATTCGGAAGCTGCGACCGCAACGGCGCTGTGGGCCGCCCACCGCGCCGGCGCCATCATCTCGCACATCGGGCTTGCCGAACATTTCCCTCCGAACGGACCGGTGCGGGAACCAAAATCTCTGGCGGCGGCTCTTCGCGCCGCGGATGGCATCATTGTTTCGAGTCCGGTCTATTTCGGCGACAGAGGTTCGCTGGTACAAGGTCTGTTCGAATTCATCGCATCTGATCCGGGCCTCAAGCGCGACATGGCAGGCAAGATATATGGCGGGCTCGCTGTCGGCGCGAAGCGAAATGGTGGTCAGGAAACAACGCTGATCTATCAAATGCTCGACATGCTCAACATGGGTCTTCTGGCCGTCGGCAACGGCCACGAAACCACCGCTCAATATGGCGGAACCGCCAAAGCGGGCGACGTCGGGACCTTTGCGTCGGACCAATATGGCCTGGAAACCTGCCTCGGTACCGGGCGCAGGGTGGCACGCACCGCTCTGATGAAGTCATTGAACCGGAACAGCGCGGCGCTCGCCGACAAGCTCTCGGTTCATCTGTGGCTCGTGCAGGACAGCAAGGACGGTCGTGGCCATCGCTATTTTCAGAATTGGGCGAAGGATACCCACGATCGCGACCCCTCGATAAACGTCCGGATATTCGACGCGGTCAACGATGAGGTCGTCCGGTGCCTCGCCTGTGAAGTTTGTCCAACACATCTGGGAGATGCCCGGGAATATCGTTGCATCGTGACATCCGCGGATGATTTTTTCGTCAAGCATCACGACGAATTGCTGGATGCGGATGCCATTCTGGTCGGAGCTTATTGCCCCGAAGATCGCTCAACGATCAAATCGGTCTATCAGCAGTTCATCGAGCGCACGCGTTATCTGCGACGCGACAATTATGTTTTCGAAGACTTGCTGGTGGCACCCTTTGTGGTGAGTCACATCGAAGCTCGTCAGAGTTTACACATTCGCATGGCCGGTTCGATGATCCGGCACCACACCATCATGCACCGGCCGATTATCGCGTTTGAAAGCGAAGGGCAGCTTCTGAATTCCGCAGCGGTCGCCGGGGACAGCGATTTGTTCCTGGCGCGGAGCCGTGAATTGTTGGTCGGGAGATACCTTCAAGGCAGAGAGGAGACCGAATATCGTCCGGTCGGATACCAGATTTCAGCCGCGAAAGCCCTTGAAGAACAGACTTCCGGAAAGATGGCCAGGACGATCGGCCGTCGGCTGGCTGACCATGGCGCCAAGGCGGACAGACGCCTCACCCTGAAGAAAACCGGATCGAACTAGCCGTGGCGGAAGATTATCAGGCGTTGGTGATCGATGTCGTCCGTCCGCTGCTGGAACCCGGAGCCGATCTGACCAGCACGACACCGCTCAGCGAACAACTGGATTCCATGGCGATGGTGCACATCATCCTGGCGCTGGAAGGACGCCTTGGCTGCTCCTTCGGTCCGACCGACATCCAGTTCGACCATTTTGAAACCATAGAGACCCTTGCCCAGCAGCTTTCGTCGATCCGCCTGCCGCAATGAGACGCAGTTCCGAATCTCTCGCGGCGCTGCTCGGAATCCGCCGAACCAGCGCCGATCTTTTTCGATGCGCAACGGGCACGCTGACCGCCGACGAATTTTTCCTTCGCGCCAACTTACTGGCCGACAAGCTGCCGAACGCACGGCAACGAATAATCGTCCCATCCGACGATCCAATCGCGCTTCTTGCGGGAATCGCTGGTTGCTGGCTCAGCAACAACACTGCGGTCGTCTGGCGGAAATCCGCGATCGGTATTGAGTCCTTGATGGAGTTGACCGCGGCGGCAACATCCGTACGGTTGGACCGTCAGCTCAACGATTGGCATATCGACCGCTTATCGACCACGTTCGCAATCGAACAACCCGGCGATGTGATCATCCTGACATCCGGGTCTACAGGCAAACCAAAAGGTGTGGCGCTGGACCTCGGTCGGATGGCCGTCAATGCGGCGCTCGCCGGAGGCAAGGCTGGCGTTTCGTCCTGCGATTTTTGGGCCGTGGACGCCGACATGTCGCTGATGTCGCCGCTGGGACATACCTTGACGGCCTGGTCCAGCCAGGTTCCGTTGCAACACCTCGGTGGCCTGGACTGGACCAGGCGAAGCGAGCTTTTTGCCAGACAACGAGGAGGCTATGGCGGCGCGCCGCTGCAAATTCGGGAACTCGCTCAGCGGATCACCGGAAGCGGCCCGTGCATCATTGTAAGTTCGGGTGATTTCTTGCCGCCCGCCCTGGGATCGGCTGTCGATGCGCGCTTCCCGGACGCGAAGTTTCACAAGATCTACGGGCTGACCGAGGTCTCCGGGCGGCTCTGCGTTCTTCCTCACGAACAGCGCCAATTGAATCCGGTCGCCGCGGGCTTTCCCCTTCCGGGGTTCGAAGTGATGATCGGCGAGACTGACGACGGCGATGACATCGGCGAGATATGTGTATCCGGCCCGACCATGATGTGTGGGTATTGGAGACCTGGTGGGAGTTTTGAGCATGTCGGAGGTTCGATCTTTCGAACCGGCGACCTCGGCTCGATAGGAAGCGACGGTCTTGTCACCGTCAGCGGGCGGCGCGACGATGTATTCAAGGTCGGGGCAGAAAAGGTCGACCGGCACAGCATCGAGCAGGCGCTACAATCGGCATTGGCCGAGTACGAATTTTGCGTGTTGCCGGTTGTTCATCCGGTGTTCGGACAAACGCCGGCGCTTTTTGTGGCCTGCATGGATATGGAAAATTTACCTTCACGAGCAGCACTCATACAAACCGTGAGGAGCAAGCTTCCGCCGCGCTATATGCCGTCGATGACGTTGTTCGTCGGAACGACCTTGCCGAAACTGCCGAACGGCAAACTCGACAAGCAGCTTCTAAGCCGCGAATTCTCCAAATATCCGGATCTTTATGCCAAGTAAAATTGATCTTACCTTTCGCCGGACCACCTCGCGACGGCTGTGGGATTTCGCGGCAGGGGCCGGAACGGCAACCCTGGTCACTTGCCTGCTGGCGTTTCTGCTGATGGAAACGGCGCGGCGGGGAATTTCTTCGACTGTTTTCCGCTATGTCGGATTCTAAATCGCTTGCTGCGCGGCTGCGCGGGCTATCGTGGCTCTTCATCGAGACGCCTGCGCGCGCGGCAGGATTCCTTTCGGTGATCGCGATCGTGACCCTCCTCGCGCTCAGGTTTGAGCTCGGTCACTCCTGGAACCTGTATGCCGCCGGCGGCCAAATCGTGAAGGCCGGAGAAGACTACCCCCTGCTGCTTCAGGCCGCCGGGAGCGCCTACCAGGAAATTGGCGGAGAACTTGTTATGTTTGTCGGCGGATCAACCGTTCGCGAACTGACCGCCGATGATGCGTTACTGTCGAAAGAACTGACAAGCCGGTGCGGCCGCGACATCCAGTTTGTCAACCTGGGTTCGAGCGCACAGACATTTTCTGAAAGCTGGGACATCGCTGCATTGGCGCCGGCGAATCGCAAGCGGCTTTTGCTGGTTGGAATCAACCCCTATCGACTTAGCTTCGACGACGGCGACGTTATTTCAGAGCAATCGCATAACCCCACCGGAATTCCAGCTTCGTTCTCGCTTTGGTGGTCGATCGCGCGGCACACCGGCCATGTCGGAAGCCTGGAGCGGATGTTTACTTCGGTCGCGCGGCAAATCAGGCTTGGCGCAAAATGGTCGCCTCTCGACCTCCTGGTCTCGCACCCGGCCGTGGCGCGACAACCCGCCGAAGATCCGTTTCAGCCGGACCGCTCAAGCTATCCCGGGCCGGCCTGGACGCGGCCGGAGAAACTGAAGCAAGCGAACGAGTATATCGCGACCCGGGCGCTGGATTTTCACGACAAGTTTCGTGCGGGGGTTAAATGGTTCAATCGGCTTTCCGATCACTTCGAGGAATCCGGCGGCGACGTGAGATTCGTGATCACGCCGACTGATGAGACATTCCAAACAGCCGACAGGCTGATCTCGAACGATATGCGGGATGCCGTGAACCTGCTTCAAGCCAAAAACGGAATACTGGACCTCCACAACCAGGGCGTCGATCTGGAAGCAGACGATTTCCACGACGTTCAACACCTGACCGCGCAAGGTCGCGCCAAACTGCAGCCTGTTTTCGTGACCGAAGTATCGCACGCCTTGGGGTGCATGCCGGACGTGTCACGCTGACATGTCGCGACTGATCGCCATCCTCCTTATTGGCCTGGCGATTGTCGGTCTCCTGGAAACGATCAGCTTCGGCAAGCATGCCGAACTGCACGCCTACCGTCTATCGGTATCGCCCGGCGGCAATGAACTCCTGCGCGAACCGCTCCGTGACGGTCAACCCGTCACTCTTCAAGCAGACGCCGGGGATTCGTTGGCCATCGAACTCGACCCCGCGGGAAAGCAGATCGGGGGGGTTCTCACCATCGCCGGCAGCAGCGGCCAGGCGACGCTGCGGATGTTCGACGACAAGACACTGGGTCCGGGCGAGCGCGATTGCACAACGGACGCGTCGGGCGGATGGCAATGCAAGGTCTTCTGGCGAATAGCCAAAGCCAGAACGGAGCGATTACCGCTGTTTCCAACGGCCGATACCGTTACCATCGCTTCGGTAACTTTCGACACGACTTCCATTCCCAGAGCGCCAGCGACCACTTTCGCAGCACTGCTGCTGTTTCTGGCTTTGCTGGTTGTCCTCGCGCCATTGATTGTCATGGCCAGACGGGTGTCGCCTCGTCTCGAACTGCTTATTTTAATCGGGCTGAGCGCCACCTGGATAGCGACAACCGGCGTCGAGAGCGCGCTGGCTATCGCGGCCTTTCTCGTCCTTGGCTATTTTCTTGTCAGGCTCGAGCTTCGACGCAGAGAGACGCGAAGCTCGATCCTGTTGCTCGCCATCGGATTCGTCGCGCTGGTCTTGTTCTATTTCAAGGTTCTCTCGCCCTATGCATCAGCAGCTTTCGGGCAAACATCGTCGCTGGCGTTGCCGCTGGGACTTTCTTATTTCGGCATACGTTTGATCGATGTGATCTTTGCCGCGCGTGCCGGCACCCTGAAGGCTGTCAGCGCGATCGAATTCTTCGGCTTTATGCTGCACCCGTCGATGCTGGCGGCGGGACCGATCACGACGCTTGGCGAATTCCGGCGCGCTCGAATTGCGGATTGGTCCATCACCGATTACGGCAGCGGCATCGCACGATGTCTAGTCGGTCTGGTCAAAAAATCTTCCGCGGATTTGTTGCTCGCGCCCGGCGTGCTGAAACTCACCCAGTCCGTTGCACTGCACCCGGACACCGTGAGTGCACGGGTTGTCTGGCCCATGCTGCTGGGCCAGTTGCTGTACATCTATCTCGACTTCAGTGGATATACCGACCTTGCCCTCGGCACCGGCAGGGCGCTCGGGTGGCGGTTGCCGGAAAACTTCAACTGGCCGCTCGCAAAATCGAATCTTCAGCGCTATTGGCAATCCTGGCATATGACGCTGTCGAACTGGGTGATGCGGCGAGTGTATTTTCCGGCGTTCATGCAATCGCGTTCGCCGATTCTGGCGGCGGTATGC
>Ga0209006_10002453_pt1 | contig 16909 bp, 35 predicted proteins | sample JacPin_JW_Ref_O2_FD_188567 | JGI IMG/M metagenome (GOLD analysis project Ga0209006, IMG submission 188567) | Forest soil microbial communities from Algoma, Ontario, Canada - Jack Pine, Ontario site 1_JW_Ref_O2 (SPAdes) (version 2) | ecosystem: Environmental > Terrestrial > Soil > Boreal... | reverse complement strand
GGCACTGCGACGGCTGGCACGCGCGGCACTGCGACGGCTGGCGACTATGGCACTGCGACGGCTGGCACGCGCGGCACTGCGACGGCTGGCACGCGCGGCGTTATCGCAATTCTGCGATGGAACGGCAAGCGCTATAAACTTCGGATCGCACAGATAAAGGACGAAGACGGCGACGGTGAGCTTGAGCCCAACGTAAAGTACCGCCTGAACGACGCCGGGGATTTCGTGCGTGCCGACAGCTAAGGGAGGTTATTGGCTAGACGGCAAGCGCCTGCCCTCCGTGACTACCGTGCTTTCGCGTTTCAAGGAGAGCGGCGGACTCATTCACTGGTCGTGGAGCCTCGGCATGGAGGGCAAGGACTACCGCGACGTAAAGCAGGAGGCGGCGAACGCCGGCACGTGTGCCCACGACATGGTGGAATGCCACATCCGCGGGCGCGCGTTCGACCCGCAGCCGTACCCGCTAGAAATCCTGACCGTCGCCGAAAACTCGTTCGGCGCGTTCCGGCGCTGGTCGGAGCAGAGCAACGTCAAGCCCGCAGAGACGGAAGTGTCGCTAATCTCCAAGCGCTTCCGCTTCGGCGGCACGCTGGACGCCGTGACGCTTGGCGGAGAGCTTCACCTGCTTGACTGGAAGTCTAGTAACGGTGTGTACGGCGACTACCTGATGCAGCTTGCGGCATACGGCGCGCTATGGAATGAGGCGCACCCCGACAGGCCGGTGATGGGCTACGACTTAGTGCGGTTCTCGAAGACTGAGGGGGATTTCGCGCACTACAGTTTTGTGTCGCTGAAGGATGAGTTGGCGCAGTTTCTGCTGCTGCGAAAAGCCTATGAGTTTGACCAGAAGCTAAAGAAAAGAATTTAACGGCGTATGGCAAGGCATGGCGTGGCGTGGCGAGGCGAGGCCAGGCAAAGCAAGGCCAGGCGAGGCAAGGCACGGGAAGCATCAAAAAGGAGAGGTCATTAAAATGAAGAGATTTGCGATTGAGATCGTCGGGAGAAGTCCGTTATTAATGAACCGATACGCAGGCGAGCAACCTTCTACCAAGAAGATTCCACCGGGCAAGAAGACGCAGGCGCACATCGACGCCTATCGACTTAAGGACTGGCTGCGCGCTGCGTATTACCAGGATGGTCGCGGATGGTTCATACCACCGGAGAACCTGGAGAAGATGATGTCCAGCGGTGCTACTAAGTTCTGCAAGGGCAAGGATTTTAAGTGGGCTGTAGCCGTCGAAAGTGATTTCACGCCACTATTACTCCCGGACGGCCAAGGGCGGTACGCGCCAGCCTGCAAACCACTCATGGATTACTACCCCGAATATGCTGACGTTCGGGGGGGTGGTTCTCAACGGAAAGCGCGTGGATCGTTGCAGGCCTATCTTTCGACAGTGGGCACTCGCTTTTAATGTCGTTACCGATGATTCGATAAGCCTGGACTTTATCAAGGATTCCCTGGACAAGAACTATCTCGGTGACTTCCGCCCGAGGTTTGGATTATTTATCCCAAGTTCGATCAAAGAGTTGTAGGCGAGGCGCGGCATGGCAATGGCCAGGCTAGGCTGGGCACGGCGTAGCGGGGCACGGCGTGGGAAGTATCAGGTTTTTACGGAATCAAAATGGAAACACAAACATACAGACATCCCGAATGGAAGCGCCTCTATGACGCGCTACTGCCGCACCTAGTTACCGGTGCGGTGTTCGATTACGAGACCATCCGAACTTTGATGGATCTTGACGCGCGAACGGCGAATGGAAGGCGTCAGTTCAACCGTTGCGCGAAGGAACTGACCAAGAATAGGCAGTTTCAGTTTGAATGCGTTCGTGGCGTCGGCTACCGGATTGTCGCCGCAAATGAGAGCCCAGCCAGAATGCACAATCGAATCGGTCGGGCTAAGCGCAGATTGCTGGATGCTGCGTTCATCGGCATTCACACCAAACTGGATGAGTTGACCGAGCAACAGCGCGCGGCCAATGCCGACGTTCTGGCAAGGATCGGAAGGCTCGCAGAAGCCGTCGCAGGCCAACGGAAGGAAATTCGCGCAGTGATTGTTGCGGCTACACCAGAAAGACTGCCGCACCCAATGATTTTGGGCGGAAACGGGCTTAACGGAAAGGTGGACTAATGAAAGAAGCGGACATTACGGCAATTCGCTGTGCGTTATGCCTGGGCATGACGGAAGCGGAAATCATCGCGGAGTACGACGCCTTCTGGGCGATTGATTGGGGAGGGCACGACGAATGCCTTTAGCCTTCAAGAAGGCCGTGAAGCGCGAAGCCAAGGGGCGCATAGGGCTGGTCGGTCCATCGGGATCTGGCAAGACTTACACAGCTCTTCAGATAGCCACTACTATGCTATCTCCTGGCGGTCGCATCGCGCTGGTAGACACGGAGCGCGGCTCGGCCAGTAAGTACGCTGACCTGTTCAATTTCGACGTGCTGGAGCCCGAATCGTTCGCGCCGGAGTCGATGAGCGAGTTAGTCCGTATCGCGGAGCGCGAAGGCTACCAGATACTCATTGCCGACTCGCTCAGCCACTTCTGGATGGGTAAGGATGGCGCGCTGGAGCAGGTAGACCGCGCGTCCAAAAAGAATCAGGGCAACTCATTCTCTGGCTGGCGCGACGTGACGCCGAAGCACAATGCCATGATCGACGCGCTTCTCGCGTCCAAGATGCACATCATTGTCACGATGCGCGCCAAAACTGAGTGGGTGGTCGAGAAGGACCAGAAGACCGGCAAGAGCGTACCTCGCAAGATCGGCGTCCAGCCCGTCCAGCGCGATGGGATGGAGTATGAATTTGACGTGACGGCCGACCTGGACCTAGACAACAACCTCATTGTCGGCAAGACTCGCTGCCCGGCTCTCCACGGCAAGGTGTTCGAGCGCGATGGCAAGGCGTTCGCTGAGATATTTACCGCGTGGCTGAGTGGCGCTGCACCTGAGGTCAAACCGGCGGCGGTGGTGCCCACAGCGGCGACCGCTCCGCCGCGTCAACCCGGCGACATCATCACCGAGACCGAGCAGAAGGCCATCTTCGCCCTAATGCATGAGCACGACAAGTCGCAAGCCGACGTAAAGGCCATCATTAAGCGCCATGGTTTTGACCGCACGGCGGATATCACGCAGGAGAAGTACGCCGCGATCTGCGAAGAGATCAAGGCGAAACGGGAGACAACCGCATGATGTACGTTCCGTTTGTTGACCAATTCCCGGAGGGAATAGTAACGCCGCGCACCATCGCGCCTCTCCCTGGCACCTTGCCATCCTCAGCCGGTACATGGGCGCGCGTCCGAAAGGCTATCGCGCAGGCCAAGTTGAAGCGTGTTCCGCCGCCTGCAATTCCGGTAGTCATTAAGACGCGGCAGGCGCGCCGTGCCGAACTGCGGCGTCAGTGGTATGCCCACTTCGCGCCTTCGCCGACAACCACACGGGCCGAGCGGCGGAGTATGGCGCGGGCCTATGTGGCGCGTGAGTTCAGGAGGCTTGGATGACCGCCATCCTCACCGATCTGACGCGAGATATAGCCCTCCACGGCTGGCAGGGCATTGTCGGGCTACTGCTGGTCCTGGCAATCGCGCTGTGGTGCTGGGCAATGCGCAAACTATCTGGGAGGAGCGAATGACCCGCTTAGATGCAATGACGCTCATCCTAGAGGAAGCGGCGCGCGCTGCCATGAAGCACCCGGCGTTTCACTCCGCGCACGAAGGCTTCGCCGTCATCTACGAAGAGTTTGACGAGCTGAAGGCTGAGGTGTGGAAGCGCGAGCGCGACAAGGCGGCGATGCTCGAAGAGGCCGTGCAGCTCGGGGCGATGGCGCTTCGCTTCATTACCGACGTGTGCGGGGAGGTGACACCTAGCGCGTCTCCTGCCTTCTGGTATCCCAACGCGTCACTTGACAGCCCACGGGCGGCATGGGAGCACGCACGCCACGCCCTGTATGAATTGGAGCGAGACTGATGGGCGAAGGGCACAAGTGCGAGAAGTATGTGTGGCGAGGTCACTACGGCAGCGGCGCTTGCAGTAACACGGCCAAATTTGAGCACAATGGGCGCTGGTTCTGTAAAACGCATCACCCGCCCAACGTAGCCGCGAAACAGGCTGCGAAACAGGCTGCACGGAGCGCCAAGTGGGATGAGGAAGGCAGGCTGCTACGCGAAGCACGCCACAGGGAAATTTCCACTGAGCAGGCTGAGCGCGCCGTGATCGACGCGGCGGTGAATGCGGTACGGCGAAATTGCGCAAAGCCGGGCGAGTCCCACCTCGAATCCCTGGAAGAACTTATAGAGGCAGTTCGTGGGCTGGTCGTGCTGCGCGGCGGGAATGAATTGGGGCGAGGCTGACCTTGAGCCGGTCTACCGAAGGCTTGGCCTGCCACTTCCGCGTACCGGCACGGCGGCCAAGCGCGACAAATTCAACGCGCGGAAAAAGCAGGTAGACGGCCATCTCTTCGCCTCCACGAAAGAGGCTCGCGTATATCTCGAACTAAAGGCGCTGCAATCGGCTGGCGTGATTGCCGATCTGGAACTACAGCCACGTTTCCGCCTACAGGATGGCTTTCGGCGGGATGGTAAATGGCACCGACCGATTGATTACGTGGCGGACTTTGCGTTTCAACGAGATGGCCGGAGGTGTGTCGTGGACGTGAAATCAAAGGCAACGCGGACGGCAGTGTATCGGATGAAGGTCAAGATGCTGATGGCGAGGTACCAGGAGTTGGATTTCCAGGAGTGGATGTGAGTGAAAACAGCAAAATCGAATGGACGGAGCATACCTTTAACCCGTGGTGGGGGTGCACGAAGATCTCCGAAGGGTGCGCGCACTGTTACGCGGCCATGTTCGCCAATCGTGTCGGCTTTAGTAATGCCGGCTCAAAGTTCCGCATTTGGGGGGACGATGCGCGGCGTCGTATGTTCGACGGGGACGAACACTGGAATGCACCGCTGAGGTGGAACGCGGTAGCCGAAAAACTGGGCGTCATGCACCGCGTATTCTGCGGTAGTATGTGCGACATACTGGAGAACCGAGAAGAGTTTATCGTGCCACGCTGGAGGGTCTTCGAGCTTATTACTAAGACGCCAAGCTTACTGTGGCTACTACTCTCCAAGCGCCCGGAGAACGCGCGTGAGTTACTGCCCTGTGCGTGGTGGGAGAAATGGCCGCGAAACGTTATGTTTGGTACGACCATCGAAAACCAGGCGCGCCTAGAAGAGCGTATGTTCCATATTCGCGCGCTAAATAACAGAGGGGCAAGGATATTTCTTTCCTGCGAGCCACTTCTGTCCGCCCTCGATTGGGAGGGCTACCGCTTCGCCGGTCAGCGTAATGCCCGGCTTCGCTATGTGGATTGGGTCGTGGCGGGCGGGGAATCTGGTCCAGGTGCGAGGCCAATGCACCCGGACTGGATTCGTAAGCTTCGCGATGACTGCACAGAAAACTATACCCGTGGCCTGCGGCCAATACCGTTTCTATTCAAACAGTGGGGCGAATATCACCCGCTGACGCGCACCAATGGCATCCACGAATCGCCATTCGGCGGCCAGCACATGATGCACGTCGGCAAGAAAGCTGCTGGTCGCGTGCTCGATGGGCGCACGTGGGATGGCGTACCGCTACTCCAAGACGGCGGCCCGCAGGTGGTGCCAGCGTGATTTGGCATAGATGGTTTCACGGCAGGTGGCTTCTTAGCGCCAGTAGGATCATGAACACGCTAGAAACTCGCGGACTGTACCGCGACCTCCTGGATATGTGCTACCAGGAGGGCTGTATACCGGACAACCGCGAGGCGTTGATTCGCATCGCAGCATGTTCCGCCGAGGAATTCGACCGGGCTTGGCCTTCCATTAAGGCGAAATTCGTGCCGCATCCAGACAAGCCGGGATGGCTAACCACCAGCACGGTTGAGGAGATTTTAGCGGAATCCGGCGAGTACTCTGATCGCCAATCCGCACGTGCGGCTAACGTCCGGCTAAGCCGGAAGCTAGCCGGAACACCGACACAGCGCAACATTCCGGCTACGATCCGGCTAAACCGAAACGACGATCCGGCTAAGCCGGAAGCTAGCCAGAACACCGACACAGCGCAACATTACGGCTACGATCCGGCTAAGCCAGTTACAGTTACAGTAACAGATACAGAAACAAATACATTCACACAGCGCGCGGATGAGTTTTTTGAGGCGTTGTGGCTGGCGTACCCGGCCAAGGGAAGAGTTAAAAAACCTTTATCTCAGCAGTACTACTCGGAAAAGGTTCGCTCCATGGAAGAGCATACCGCCGTCATGGTTGCGGTGAAGGGCAAGTGGGCGCGCTCGGATAAGTGGGCACATGGCTTCGTGCTGTCCCTCCCGGAATGGATTAACCAGGAGTGCTGGAACGAAGATCCAGAGCAGGCTGAGGCCGCGCCTGTCTCGGTCAGTATCGGAAGGCGGATATCGTGATCCTCCCCGCCTCCACGGAAGCCGAACGCTACATACTCGGCAGCATCCAGATATCCGAATGTATGGGGGACTGGCGTGGGGTCCTGGTAGACCAGGATTGGAGTCTCGAATCCCATCGAAGAATTTGGCGCGCCGCGTGCGAGCTGTACGACACAGGCAGTCATATCGACAGGGTTACCCTGGCCCAAACAATTATTGATCGTGGTGAACTTGAGAGCGTCGGTGGAATATCGTATCTTGTATCGCTCGATGACGGCTTGCCGGAGATCGTAAACCTAAGCGCCTACGTCCAGATCCTCAAAGACAAAGCGGCGCTCCGCAGAATTATCGCGGTTGGCTACCGGATGACCGAGCGGGCGCAGCTCGGCGGTATGGAACCGCAAGCAGTGATCGATGAGGCGCGCGCGTCCATCGCGGAGCTTGAGCCTGTCGAGAGCGGGCGTGACCCCCTATCCGTAGCAGAGCTGATCGAGCGCGACGGGCTGGGCAAGCTTCTGGCGCCGCGTCGGCCGCAAGGCGATATCGTACTGCCGTGGAATCACCTGGACCGCATACTCGCCGGCCTTCAGCCGACGCAGATGATTACTATAGCCGGGCACACGTCCGAGGGTAAAACCTCGCTGGCGCTTCAGATTGCCGCGCACGCTGCTAAGAAAACCGGCGTGATTGTCTTTACGTTGGAGATGAGCAAGCGCCAGATGTTCCGGCGCATGGTCTCCCAGATTTCCGGCGTCTCGTCAAACCGGATGCGCGGCATGTCCGAAGACGGCGCGCACAAGGACGCGCTTACCCAGGACGAACTGACGGCGCTCCGGGAAGCCGCTGCGGAACTGAACGGCACTCAGTTGTGGTTCGACGAGCAATCGCGCACCATCCCGGCGATTCACTCCAGCATCCGTAAGGTTCGCGGCAAGCGGGAAGTTGGGTTGGTGGTCGTGGACTACCTGCAAAAGCTTGCCTCCGGTGAGCGCGTGATTAACCGGGCGCAGGAAGTAGCTGGATTCAGCCGGGCGATGAAGACGGCGGCGATGGAGTTTCAGTGCCCGTTCGTCGTGCTCTCCCAATTTGCAAGGCTCTCGAAGAAAGAAGACCGCGACCCGGAGTTGCATGACCTCAAGGAATCCGGCGAGATCGAGAACGATTCCGACGTGGTGCTGCTCATCCGAAAAGGCAGGCACGATGACGGCTCGCTGGTTGACCAGGCGGACCCGGACATCCGACCGCGCGATATCTACATCGCAAAGCAGCGGGAAGGCGTGCGCGATGTACGCGTGCCGATGCTGTTCTTTGCGAAGTTTCAGCGGTTCGAGGAGGCTGGCTGAATGTTCGCCGCAAAAATGATCCGTGAATTATGCGAATGGCATTCTGGGGGTCCCGCGCATCGCGCATGGTCTGCCTCCTCGGATTTCGATGGCTCGGTAATTATCGCGCTTAAAGATGGCCTGAAAGGCATCGAAGTCAGAGCGACTGCCAAGGAAATGCGTGAGGCGTACGTTGATCTACTGGAAATACTTACTTACCGCGCAATATGTGCGATGGAGGGCTGTGAGTGAAAATGCCAGCGCGTTCCGTCTGTGACCGATTCGCCGCCATCGCCGCATCGGATGCCCATCTATGCGCCTGCGGCCACAAGCGCATATACCACGCGGCGTGGCGCAAGTGCTTCTACGGGCCGTGTGGTTGCAAGGAGTTCGGTTTAGCGAAAGAGGAGAAATCGAATGGCGGAAAAAATAATACCAGCGATTGTTGAGGGGGTAATGTACCGCGTTCTGGACGAAATAGGGCGCGTGGCGAGTAATGCCGGTATGCGTGCATGGGGTACCGGATGGGGCGGCGAGTATCGCCCTATCGTGATTGGCCAGGTGTCGGTTAGTATCAATCCGGGCCACAATGGCTTCGATGCATTGCTGTCTGTAGTGTATGGCGGCAAGGAGGTCTCCACCTACCTGGACTCAAAGCGCGAATTCTATCACGCCTTCTACCCAGATGAATGGGACGCAGGCGCATTTGTTGGCTGGGCGGAATCCGTGTTTATGGAATTGGCGCGCGCGGGTAATGCGCTCCGAAAAGGAGAAATATAATGCACTTCAAAGTCAACCGGTCAGCGCTCGCTCGTGAATTGGCGCTGCTCTCTGGTGTGGTCGAAGCCAGAACCACGATACCGATTCTGTCCAACGTGCTGCTATCCACGGACGGCCATCGGCTCAACCTTGCGGCTGCCGATCTGGAGCGCGCAATATCCTGCGGCGTGGATGCCGAGGTGATCGAGGGCGGCGCCATCACATTGCCGGCGAAGCGGCTCACTGAATATGTGAAGGCGTGCCAAGCGGAGGAAATCGCCATCTCCGTGGATGACAAGAACTGGGCGACGGTTAAGGCTGGCCGTTCCCGTTCGCGCATGGCTGGCACGTCGGCTGAATCGTTTCCGCAATCGCCGGAGTCCGCCGTAAATTCGTTCACCATCAACGCGCGTGCCTTCATGCGCCTGTTGAATCGCGTACGCATCGCCATCTCGAAGGAGGAATCACGCTTCGCGCTGGGCGGCGCGCTGGTGGAAGGTAGGGATGGCAAGCTCCTAGTGGTGGCAACTGACTCGCATCGGTTGGCGATGGCGGAGACTGTCTACCACATGGATTTCCGCTTCCTGATTACAACGATGGCCATTACGGCGTACGCCAAGCTGGCCGATTCATCCGCGGGCGCGTCCGAGGTGGCGATATCGCAGGACGAAAACAACATCTACTTCGTGGTCGGTGGCCGCACGCTGGTATCGCGCAAGCTCTCCGGCAACTTCCCCGATTACAAGCGAGTGCTGCCCAACCACACCATCACGGCGACGGTAGACCGTGGCGCGTTCGGTGCTGCTATCGGGCGCGTCGCGCAATTCGCCGATGAGTGGAGCAAGGCAATCCGCGTGTCGGTTTCCGCTGAGGGGATCGCTATTTCCGCCGCGCAGGCCGACCTTGGAGACGCCAGTGAGTTGATCGAGTGCGAGTACTCCGGCGACGCGCCACTGGAGTTTGGTTTCAACGGCACGTACCTCTCGGACTTCCTTGCTGCCGCTGAATCCACTAAAGTGCAGATGCTCGTGAAGGACGGCAAGAGCGCGGTGGAGTTGCGGCCGATGGCTGGCGCTGGCACGGAACAGGACCCGTACCGCGCCACGTCCGATTACCGATACATCCTGATGCCGATGAGGGTGTGATGCGCGCCGCGAAAGTGCATTGCATCGTGTTTCTGGTCGAGCTGGCGCTGTTCGCCATCGCGGCACATCTGCTACTGCCGAAGAAAAGCAGCGGCATGTGGTTGTTCGTGGCGCATCCAGCGGACCGGCAGTTCTGGGAGAGGGAATTACCCGAGCGGATACGGCCAACGGTCGATTGTCCGACGTGGGAGGTTATCTGAAATGCGAGTGACGGTAGAGACGGAATTGGCGAAATGCAAAGAGGCGGTAAAATCCTGGGCCGAAAATAATTCGACCGGAAAGGGCTGTGGCTGCGCGGTATGTCTTAACGGACTACACAAGCTTGTCACGATGGTTCTGGCCGCGAGGGCCGATGTGCTCCGCGAAATCAGCACGCCGTACAATCTCATAGGCGGACCGAGTAGGGCCTACGAGGCATATGAAGCGCTGATGATCGAAGTGCGCAACCGGAAGGAGCGCGGCCTATGAAGTGGCTTGACACGGCAATTATGCACCTGCGCGATTACCTCTCGATATTCCGTCCCTTGCCGAAGAAAAAGCGCGAATACTCCCTCGGCGGGTGGAAGCGCGGATCGGACGGTATCTATCGGAACGGCGAAGAGTTGATATTCCGGCGCGGAAAGGTTTGGGCACGCACTGAGATTTCTGGCGACATGGAGGGACAAGCGCTCTATCCTACGCTTCACGCTGCCATAAAGGGCGAGTCCAAACCGGAAATGCCGTTGCTAGACGCGCAGTTTGTGAATGTGCGGCAGTTGTCGCCAGAAGAGATTGCTAACATTTGCCCGGTAATTATGCACACGACCGTAGACGGCGAACCGTGCGACGGGAACGGTAGTATAACCGTAAGCCAATAAAAACACAGAGGAGAGCGAATGGACCATCGCGTAATATGCGAGTGCGCTATAGGTGCGCTCGGACGCAAGGGCGTGTTCCGCTGGATAGAGCGGGACGAGTTAATCTCGGTCGGCTACCTTGCGCTGGTGACCGCCCAGATCGAGGATGACGCGCTAGGCGTGATCGTGGCGCGCCGTGCGATGCTGAACGCCATCGATGCCAACGAAGTGCGCCAGCGTGGCCGGGTTGAGGTACGCGAGTCCGACGCGAACAATCCAGAGCAGTCAAATAGCGACCAATGGGACGCGCTGATTTGCGGCGGTCAATCGCTGCGTCCAGAGGGCCAGTACGTTGATCTGTGGGATTCAATCAAGGCACTCCCAGCGCAGCAGTATCGGGCTATTGTCCTGTCTTACTGGGTGGGCCTGACCCAGAGGGAGATAGCTATAGAAATGGGTGTTAACCAACAGCGCGTAGCGAAGATCCTATGTGCCGCCAAAATAAATATGCGCAGTTTGGTAGTAAAACAGAAACCTCAACTTATGACTCATATGAGGGGAACAGAAGTTCAGCGGACGGCCCTTTCGGGCCGAATGGTAAGGGCGAAGGCCAGTATATGAGCTTCCAATATCCCGAACGTTCGATCCCCTCTTCAGCTAATCCAGCGCCGAATGTATTTCCGGCAACGCTGGTGAACCGAGAGTTTGAGGACGTACGCTCCGATCTGCCGGCCACGGTGGCGGCATCGCAGCGAAGGCGTATCACTCGCAGCGTGCTGGATAACTTCTGGCTGGACATCGGCTTCGCGCACTGGTCGGCCTGTATGCAGACGTGCCATACGCACCCGCTGCACGCAGCCTATCTGCGGAAAGCAGTCGAGAACCGAGAGCGCATCGTGAACGAGACGCCTGCCGCAAGATGGAGGGCCGCATGAAGCGCAGCGAAACCCGTAGGCGGTCTGGCGGCAGCGCGGTAACGCAGCGCCTTGGGTTACGCGCTGGCGATGCCTCTACAAATACAGTCAACCCGCACTTCCATATGCGGGCGCGGGCCATCGAAGACAGGCTGATAAAGCTGATTGACGGCGGCGAGAACTTAGCGGATTGGTACCACCGACCGAACATGGGATCGGTGATGCGCGGCCCGATGGATCGCCCGTTGCTAATTGCAAACTGAACAAGATTACCTATTGCGAATAGGGGATCACAGCCCGGTCATCACAGCGTTAAATATCCGCGAATGATACTGGCTACACGGCCAGTCGCGGTCCAGATGATCGGCCACCGAGTTAAAGTTGTTGATCCCCACCGGTTCTAAATGCCGAATAGCGTGGCGCCCGTCTTTCACGGAGAGGTAAAAGACGGCAAGTTGCACCTCTGGCGCGCGGAAGACTTCGCCGGATGGGTGAGGGTGCACGACGGCAAGCGTATCGAGTTGGTGTTGCGGCCACACAAGGCCAAGCGCACCTCGTGGGCAAACGCCTACTACTGGGGTGTGGTAATCGCGCTGTTTGCCGAGCACTGCGGCTACGACGCGGAAGAGATGCATGAAGCGCTAAAGATGCGCTTCCTGGTACGCGAACGTGGCCCGATGCCTACCATACGTAGTTCCGCGGCGCTGAGTACTGCAGAGTTTGCCGAGTACGTGGATAAGTGCAGGCGACTGGCGGCGGAGATGGGATGCGCGATACCTAGCCCTGGAGATGCGGAGTAAATGCGCGCAAAGCGAATGATTAAATTACTCGGCATCGACGTGTCAAAAAAGCAATTGAAGGCATGTAAGTGGCTGGAGCGCAGGGGATTAGTTTTCTGCGTCGATTTTGGCGTAGGCAATGCGATCCAGATTAAACGCGCGCAGAAGCAAGCCGCGTCGCGGTAGGGTGGTTGACCGGCAGTACACAGCGTGGCTGGCGGGGCTCGGCTGTCTGGTATGCGGCAAGCGCGCAACGGTCCACCATGTGCGCCAGTATGGCTCACCAAAGAACGACACGCGCACGCTTCCGCTGTGTCCCGAGCATCACCAAATCCAAGCTGGGTTGCACTCCATCGAAGCGCTCGGGAAGCGTAAATTTGAGGCGATGTACGGCGTAGACCTGGAAACGGCAATCAGGCAATACAACGAGCGATATGAACGATCTGACAGAGTATCGGTTGGTTGCAGCGCAGGCGCGTCCCGCTGATGTGCTCGCATTTGCCGGTCGCGCAATGATCTCCAAGGCTATCGACTTCTTCACGGACTCCGATATAACGCACGTCGGTGTCGTGCAATCTGGCTTATCTCCGCAATCCGATGTGTTGGTGGCGGAAAGCACCATCGAATCCGGTGTGTCTGGTCCGCAGACGAGAGCGCTTGGCGAGACGCTTGCGAATTACGGCAACAACGCGCAGGCGTGGCTGTTGCGGCTATCCGATCAAGTGCGCCGCGAGATCGATTGGACGAAGTTTAACGCCTACATCAAGGCGTCCGAATCCGGCTCGATCAAGTACGACACTCCCGGCCTGTTCGGATTTCTGGGCCGCGAACTGCCGGTGGTTGGTTCGTACATCTGCCAGTCTGAGACGGCCAAGCGCATGTTCTGTTCCGGCTACGCAACAGCCATCTTTGAGGCGTGCGGCGTGTTGCGCGGAATCAACTGGACCGAGGTAAGTCCGCAGCAATTCGTTGAGATGCGCCTGTTTACCGGCGATCCCATTCAGTTGATCGGCAAGCCGCGCACAATCGCGCGTTACAACACAATCTGATGCGCACCCTGGTAATGGCTCTGCTGTTGGCTGCTAACGCCAGTCCGGTGTCGGTGCGCGACGTTGTGGTGGACCGGATGAACCGCTTTAATATCGACCTTAAGGATTGGGCGGAGAAGTACAACCGTCACGTGTTCGACGTGGAGCAAGCAAAACGGCTGTCCAGGGAATGGCGCGACATAGAGATGTGCGGCGAGTGGCCGCTTGCCAAGTAAGCCACCGCGCGCCAATCCGCATCCGTGGGTAAGGCCAGATGAAGAGCGCGGCAAGACGGCTGAGCGCGGATACGACGGCGAGTGGCGGCACTTCCGGCTATGGTTCATGCAACGCCATCCAACATGTGCGGACTGCGGCGTTGAGATGACGAAGGATGTTCACCACGTCAAAAAGGTGAGCGCGCATCCCGAGCTAAGACTTGTGGAAAGCAATTGTGTTGGGCTGTGCCACGCATGTCACGCGCGGCGAACGGGGAGGGGCGAATGACGGTAAAGCATGTACCTCAGATAGCTCACGCGTTTTCATGTCCGTTCGTCAAGGCGCTCGTTGATGCCGGCGTTATACCAGATAATTGCCGGCGCGTGGTGATTGACTTGAATACCGAAAAGGCCGTCAAGGTCTACTTCGAGGTATACGGCGACGAAAGGCTGAACGATCAGCGCGTGCTCGATGCGGTCATAGATCTTGGTATACACATCAAAACCGGAGAAGTGGAGGAGTCAAAGGGATGACGTTTCTTGCGATTTACGCGCAGTTCTATCCGGCGCTGCGGCGTTTGCTGCGGCTCGGTGTTGCTGTCGCGGTCTACAACGGCATGTCGGGGCGCGTGCATCCAAACGATGCGTTTACCACGGCCGACCAGTTCCTGACGGAATTCGACAAGGCGGCGTAGAGGAGTAGTTCGTTGAGTCAATCGTCACCGGTCGCTCCGCATGTGGCTCCAATTGCTGAGCCAGCGCACGTTATCACGACGATCTTTAACCCGGACATGTACCGCACTCGGTATGCCCACTATGAGGCGTTCGCCGAGCACATGAAGGCTTCCGGCGTTATCCTGCATACCGTTGAACTGGCTCTCGGAAGCCGTGCTTTTCAGGTCACTAGCGCGTCAAATCCGCTGCACATTCAACTGCGGACGCGCGATGACATGTGGTACAAGGAGAACCTCCAAAACATCGCGTGGTTGCGGCTCCCGCCAGACGTTAAGTACGTGTTTATGATCGACGCGGATTTCCATATGACGCGCGTCGATTGGGTGTACGCCGCACTGCACTTGTTGCAGCGGTACCCGGTAATTCAGCTTTATTCGTCGTACTCCACGCTTCGCGCCGATTTCAGGCACCAAGCCGTTATGTCGAGCTTTATGGGCGAGTGGACGAACGGTGTGCGGCCGGAGCCTTCTGGTACTGGATGGCTGGGCGCCACCGGCGGCGCTTGGGGATACACGGTTGAAGCGCTCAAAACGCTGAACGGCATGCTGGAGACCGAAATAGTGGGCTCCGCCGATTGGTATATGGTCTACGCGCTGCTTGGCGTGAAGAACCCGCGCAGTGAGGCGATGTCAACGCCAGGTTGCCTGAAAGCGCTGCAAAAGTGGTCGGCCGGCGCTGCGAAGCTGAACGGTCGGATTGGTTGCCTGGGTAATCACGCTGTGCATTACTTCCACGGTCCGTATTCCCAGCGCGGATACGAGACCCGCTGGCAAATTCTCGTTAAGAACCAGTTCGACCCAGACACTGACCTAATCAGGGACGCGCAGGGATTGCTGCACTTCGCTGGCAACAAGCCGGAGATGGAAAACGAGATCATCTCGTATTTTGAGAGTCGCGGCGACGATATCGTACCGCCGGTCGTGCGGCCTGAACCGGCGAAGCCGCGTCCTGGGCAGTCGGTAAACGCAAATCCGCCCTACATCAAGCCCGCGTAAAGGATTGATCCAGAAAATGAAAATTGCCTCTGTATTGCCAGCCTTACTGCTGGTGTGTGCTTCCGGGATGATCGGTCAGACAGCACCGGTGCTCGACAATTGCGGCACGCCATTTCATCCAGTGCCGTGCGCTAACGCGTCTACCGGCAATCCAGTTGTGGTGACCAATCCCGTTTCTCCGGTAACCGCACAGCCTGTAACGGCAACTGGACCGACGACCGTCGCGCTTGCGCCAGTCGTACAACCTGTCGAGGTGAATCCCGCAAGCCTATTGTGCAATATAGCGCGCATGGCGCCGCAAGCACCTGACTTCGTTGCTCCACCGCCGCTGGATCTGGATGCTGCAATCGCGGCTGGTCAAGTCAAGTATTGTCCCAGCTGCTATCCGTATCCGGTAACGCCTTTTGCTGGGCCTTACGCGCCTGCCGCGTGGGCCGCAAACTTCCAGTGCTTGACGGATTGGCAGTTGATTACGCAGATTGCCGGCGTTCAGCAAAGCTTACATGCGCCGATCACCGCAGGATGGGCTCAGGGACTGGCGACGCAATTCAGTGACGCGCTGGTGTTCGGTGGCGTGACGTATCTACCAGATCCAATGCCGTTTAAGATCTACTGTAGCGGGCCTACGTGCAAGCCGAATTGATTTTATGCCAGCGGGAATGCGTTGGATGGCTCAACGTTGGTTGCGCTGTAAGCAACTAGACCCTTAGGAAAGCAATCCTCGGTTGGTAGTGGTTCAAATCCACACCGCTGGCACCCAATTATGACTCCTCACGAATACAGGCGTGATCTTGACGTGCGCGCCGAACGGTTTGCGCTGAATCGCCGTATTGAGGCATTCGAGCGATCTGGAATGCGGATGAACCCAGAACGCAAGTACGGGCTGGAAGGCGACGACTTGGCTTATCTTGCGGCGTTGGATGCGGCGTTCAGGGATGACGGACGCGACGCTAAGCCGTTTCACGGATTTGGGCAAGCAGTACCGCAGTTCAGGAGCCATTGAAGCGTATGAAGACATTAGCGCTGCTGCTGTTTGCGACGCTACCCGCTTCTCTGGCGAGCGCGCAATATGTATCGATATCTGATGTACAGAACATCGTGTCGCTTGCATTATCATCGCCAGTGCTGCTTCAGACGGTGACAGGCATAGACGGAACGGTATGCACGCTGTATAAGGTGCCGGGGCCGACGATTTCAGGCTCGTTTACGTGCGCGCTTGGTAGCGTATCGCTGCGACCGGCGCTATATCAAGGCACTGGTACGGTATCTACGTTTCAGGTGCTGGGACAGGGCAAGGCACTGTGCTTGGTGGGGATTAACCCAACTGCCGCGTCGGTTTCTTACGGATCGATTGGGATAGCCTCAGCGACAGGCATTGCATGGAACTGCGAGGGCGGCGCGGGGAGCCCAATACTGAGTGGTACGGCTGTATGGCCATAGTTGGCATTCTGGCATTTTGGCTTGCCTCGCTGGCCGGTGCCACGTGCCATTGCAAAGCCATTTGTCAGACGCGCGCGCATTGTGGTATGAGTCGATGCGCGATGGAGCATGGGCATCGGCTTGAGGCTGTGCGGCTAGCCGTGGCTGCAATGGGCGTGAGTAAGAGCGTACCGCCACCGGAGTGTAATCCGTGTCCGTGGATAGAGTAGCGAACACGTTACTTTGGCGCGGTGACGAATAGGCAGACACCAGTTACTAGTGGCATGGGGTGGTTAACTTCCTTGTAACGTTAGGGGCCGCGTCACGCGGCCCCTAACGTT
>Ga0209006_10002452_pt1 | contig 16909 bp, 16 predicted proteins | sample JacPin_JW_Ref_O2_FD_188567 | JGI IMG/M metagenome (GOLD analysis project Ga0209006, IMG submission 188567) | Forest soil microbial communities from Algoma, Ontario, Canada - Jack Pine, Ontario site 1_JW_Ref_O2 (SPAdes) (version 2) | ecosystem: Environmental > Terrestrial > Soil > Boreal... | reverse complement strand
GTATAACCGCGAATGGTGAGCCCTTTGCCGAGCGCGATCATTGGAAAAGGCGTCGGCTGCATGGAAAGCCCGCCATATTCGAAAATGATTCCTTCGAACGCCGCCGCTTGCGCCAGCTTTTCGACGCCCGGACCCCCAACAGGATCGAAGATAATGCGCGCTCCATTGTTGCCGGTGATTTCCATCACTCGCTTCACCAGATCTTCTTCTTCGGTTACCACGACATGGGCAGCCCCGAGTGAAAGCAATTCGTCGCGCTTGTTTGCTCTTCGCGTCGCAGCGATCGGAATGGCGCCCTCGGCGTTGGCCATCTCTATGGCCGCAAGGCCCACGCTGCTGGATGCGGCAGTGATCAGCACAAAGTCGCCGCGCTGCATGCCGCCGAATGTGATGAGAGCGCCGTAAGCCGTCAGATATTGCATCCAAATTGCAGCGGCCTCCAGCGGGGAAAGCTTGGCCGGATATTCGCCGAGCGAACTGACGGGCACAATAGCTTCTTCGCCCAACACGCCGTTCTTGCTCATGGGGAAGCCGGGAATGGTAGCCACTTTCTTGCCAACCCAACTCGCATCGACGCCGGGCCCGACCTCTTCGACAACGCCCGCAGCTTCATATCCGATTCGTGACGGCAGTTCGGGCGTTCCGCCATAAACCCCGCGCACGAACAAAGCCTCGGCTCGATTCAATCCGACGGCTTGTACCCGTAGCTTCACTTCACCTTCGCCCGGCGGCCGCGAGGGCACTTCATCAACTTGCAGATTTTCGGGGCCGCCGATGCTGTGGAAGCGAACGACCTTGGGCATGTAGGATTAGTTCGCCTTGCAGGTGAAATTGCCCGCGTCAGTGGTCAGGCCGCTTCCTTTATATACGGCCACCTGCGGATAAGGGCACAATGGCCGAGTCATGTCGATCTGCCCGTTGGTCACGTGCGAGGCCACAATCTGAGCGGGAGCCTTCCCGTCCTCGCGCCAGCGTTCGATCACAGCCATCTTGTTGAACTGATCGGTGCCCTGGCCGCCAGCGCAATGTTGCATGCCCGGAATCATGTACAGCTTCATCCAATCGCTTTGGTCCGGGCCCATGGTCTTCAGTACGGCACTGTAGAAGTTCACGGTGTTTCCCGGCGGAATGGCTGGATCCGCCCAGCCGTGGTACAGCAGTAGCTTCCCACCGTGGGCTTTGAAGGGCGAAAGATCGTAGGTGTGCGCGTCGATGCCGGATTTGTCCGCCAGCTCTACGTCGCTATCCAGATCGAACTTGTGAAAATCGTAATCGGCATCCTGGTGCCCCAGGATCCGAATGCTGTCCCAGCCACCGCCCGGCTGCGTCGGAATGCTCTTGAGCGCGGCATATTGCAACTCGCCACCGGGCTGAAAGCCGGTCCAGATGATTTCACCCTTTTTGTTCTTCACATCGGCGAACACAATCTTCACCGTTTGTACTTGCGCGGAGGTGAGGCAGCCCTCCGATTCCTCTCCCTTGCAGAGCAGCGAAGCCGGATCGAAATGGCACTTGGTGGGATCGCCGATCAGCCCATCCTTCACTCCGTCCAGCGCGTCGCACTTCGCGAGAATCGCTTTGTGCAGCGCCTCGACGTTGGCCTGGGAGAGAGCGCCTGCGGGATTCTTCATCTCCTCGATGGACCTTTCCACTCCGGCCGCGTGCAGATGGATGTGAGGATTCGCGGGTGCGCCGGCCAGCACGCCGTCGAAGTCGTCCGGGAATTTGGTTACTTCCACCAGAGCCTGCCGGCCGCCGGTAGAACAGCCGTTCCAATAAGAGTACTTCGAGTTTTGGCCGTAGTAGGCCTTGATCAGAGTCTTCGACTGGACCACCGTATCGTGTACCGCGCGCCAGCCGAAATCGACGATCTTTTCCGGATGCCCCAGCGCAAACATGCCGTTGCCGCCCTCATGGCCGGTGTCGGTGGAAGCGGTGGCGTATCCGTCGCGCAGTGCTGCGGCCATCTGCGGAAAGCTGATGATGCCGGCCCATCCGCCATTGCCCACCATTTCAAATTTGCCGTTCCAATTTTCGAGCGGTAGCCACAGCTCCATCTTGATGTTGGAGTCCGAGGAGGGTTTCAGTGTCGCGGCCACGCGGCAATGGGCCGGGAGCATCTGGGGCTGAATGACGGCGCGTCCATTCGCCGGCGCCGGGTTGTTTAGGGCTGCGGGCCCGCCTGCTCCGCGTCCGGCGCCTGCGGGAGGCTGATACGGGCCGGCGGCGACGGTTTCAACAGCGGTGAACTCTACGCCGGTGATGGTGAGGGATTTAAGATTTTCGCAAGGCGTGGCTGGAGTTTGGGCGAACGACAAGGCAGCGAAACCGCACAGACTGGCGGATAGCTGAATCACGAACGTCGAGGTTCTCATGGTGCTTTCTCCTTCGGAAGGACGTCAGTGGATATTGTTTCACAAGCGTGAAAACTATTCTGGTCAAATCTCGGGCTGAAGACGAAAGCCGCCGGTCGAGCACCGCAAGAAAGATCAAGCATCCGGCATCCAATCCGAGCTAGATTCATAAGGGACATGACGACCTTGCTGAAACAAGTGCAGCCGGTGATGGCATTTGCCGCGGCGCACCTGGACGAAGACGTCTCGCTGGCGGCGCTGGCTGGCCAAGCCGGTCTGTCTGCCTTTCATCTGCATCGCGTGTTTTCAGCCGCAGCCGGTGAAACTCCGAAACAGTTCACGCTGCGGCTACGGCTGGCGCGCGCAGCGGCGATGCTGCTCACTACCGGCGATTCAGTGCTCGATGTCGCGCTAGACTGCGGGTTTCAAACTCATGAGGCGTTTTGCCGCGCTTTTCGAAAACATTTTGAGATGTCGCCTAGCGCCTATCGCGCGCGCGGCTTCGCGGGCCCGGTGGAAGCGGCCAGCGCTACGGAACAGGGGGCAATGGTCGCAAGCGTTGGTCCGTGCATCGGGCTTTTTCATCATCGTCAGGACAGGAGATCAGTCAAAAACGACATGGCGTATTCGATTACAAAGAAGGAAATTGCACCACAGCCGGTGCTGGTGGTCAGGCGGCGCATCAAGCCGTCCGAGGTGGCAGCTACGCTGGCGGAAGTGCTCGGCTACGTCTTCGTGCACGCGCAACAGAACGGAATCGCGCTGGCGGGCCAGCCGCTCACGCGCTATCTGGAATGGGGACCAGGATTGTGGACCATAGAGGCGGGAATGCCGGTGACGGCTAACGTCGGTAAAAACGCTTTCGAGGCAGATGTTCGGGCCGATACCTTGCCGGGCGGATTCGTAGCCACCACTACGCATGCCGGTTCATACGACAAGTTGAATGAGGCTCACGCCGCGGTTCAACAATGGATCGAAGCCCAGGGGCTCGCACCGGCGGGAGCGCCCTGGGAATCTTACGCCACCGATCCGGCTGATTATCCCGATCCTAAGGACTGGAAGACGGAAATCTTCTGGCCAGTGACGGGCTAATTTCGAAGAGCCAAGAGGCCGCTCGCTCTGACCGCTCCCTCATTTCGCCGGACCGTCGACACTGAGCCGTGACCGCAGGGAGCGGTTGATCGCGATTTTCACAATCTGACACGCGGTTCAACTGGCGTGAACTAATCCGTGCTGATCGGCGTGGTGCTTGCCGGCTTCTTCGGAATGATGGGTAGCGTGCACGGTGTGTCCGTGAGCGATGTGGGCGTGGTGCCCTGCCTTCTCGTGATCGCCCGCTTCGTGCTGATTGGCCGCTTCCCGGTGATGTGCGGCCGCCTGTTCATGATGATGCGCGGCCTTGTGATGATGTTCCGCTCCTTGATGAGCCATTGACGTGGTGCTCCCTTAGGTTGAGATTAAAATCGAACAACGACATCCAGGAGTCTACAAGGGAAATCTGAGAATACAGTGAACAATGCGTTCTCTTTCGATGAATCAACCTGCCATCTTCGTCGCTTCGCGCGGACGCCACGCGAGTTCGCCGAGTTTCCAATCGGGGTCTAATAAGACATGCGGGTTCTTGTCTTCGGCGCGACCGGAATGGTGGGTCAAGGTGTTCTGCACGAATGCCTGCTCGATCCCGATGTCGAAAGCATCGTGTGTGTCGGGCGTGGCTCCGTAGGACAGCAGAGGCCGAAGCTCCACGAACTCGCCCATAACGATTTCCTCGATTTCTCGCCGATCGAAAACCATTTGTCCGGCTTCGATGCCTGTTTCTACTGCCTGGGTGTGTCTTCGGCCGGCCTGAGCGAGCAGGACTACCGGCGCATCACTTACGGTTTCACCCTCGCCGCGGCGCGCGTGCTGGTGCGGCTGAATCCAAAGATGACCTTCATTTATGTTTCTGGCGCCGGCACCGACAGCAGCGAGCGCGGCCGCTCCATGTGGGCGCGCGTCAAAGGAAAGACCGAGAACGAACTGCTGCACCTTGGGTTTCACGCGGCGTACATGTTTCGCCCCGGTCTTATCGTGCCGCTGCACGGCATCCAATCGAAGACCAAGGCATACCGCGTGTTTTACAAGTTGCTAGGGCCTGTGCTTCCTGCATTGCAGGGACGCTTCCCCAAATACGTCACCACCACTGAGCAGATCGGGCGAGCCATGCTGAAAGTGGCCAAGCATGGCTGGCCGAAACCCGTGCTCGAAACATCGGACATTAACGAGGTTTGACACTTCTCCCCGCCCACATGTAGGATCGGAACGATTATGAGGAATCCATGTTCGTCCGCCTTGTTTGGCCTCGCGCTGATTACCACGCTCGCCTCCGCGCAGCAAAAGGTTCCGTGGGATAGCAAGTACAACATTCCCATTGCGCCCACTGGCCTGGCTCATCGTCCGCTGCCCGATCATCCGGTAGTGTTCGACACTGCCGAAGGACAAAACATCCGCGTAGTGGTGGTGACCAAGGCGCTGGAATTTCCCTGGAGCCTGGCGTTTCTTCCCGATGGCAGCATGCTGGTAACCGAGCGGCCCGGCCGGCTCCGGATTATCCGGAATGGAGTGCTCGACGCCAAGCCGGTCGCCGGCGCACCCGCATCTTATTGGGCCGGTGAATCGGGAGGGCCCGGCGCCGTCCACGGATATATGGACATCGCGCTCCATCCGCGCTTTGCCGAGAATCATCTCGTATATCTCACTTACACTAAGCCGCTGGATGGAGGCAAAAGGACTACGGCCATCGCGCGCGGACGCTGGGATGGCAGCGCGCTCACCGACGTAAAGGACGTTTTTGTTTTGCCCGAAGCGGGTACGTCGCGCATCGCTTTCGGAAGCGACGGCATGCTCTATCTGACCACTACCGGCCAAGATCCGCAGGATCCCAATACGCTGGGCGGCAAAGTGCTGCGGCTGCGCGACGACGGTTCCATTCCGCCCGACAATCCTTTCGTGGGGCAGGCCGGTCACCGGCCGGAGCTGTACACGCTGGGGCATCGCAGTACGCTGGGGCTGGCCGTGAATCCCACTACCGGCGAAATGTGGCAGAACGAAAATGGACCGAACGGCGGCGATGAGATCAACATCCTGAAGCCCGGACGAAACTATGGTTGGCCCGTGGTGAGCTACGGACGCACCTATCAGGGCCCATGGCAAGTTTCACCTCCCGGCCATGTCGGATTCGAGCCGCCCGTCGTGATCTGGATTCCCGCGATTGCGGTCTCCGGCATGACGTTTTACACCGGCGACAAATTTCCCAAGTGGAAGGGCGACGTCTTCGTCGGCTCGCTTCGCACGGGCGAGATTCCGGGAACCGGCCATCTGGAGCGAATTCTGTTCAACGACAAGATGGAGGAACTGCGCCGGGAAGCGCTGCTGCGCGAGTTGCGCCAGCGCATCCGCGATGTGCGGCAAGGCCCCGACGGATTGTTGTACGTGCTTACCGACGAGAAAGAAGGCGCGGTGCTGCGTATTGAGCCGGCCCAGTAGGGTGTCGGCTAGCTCCAGCCTTTGGGACGATCCGCTTTTTTGCGGCCAAAACGCGCGCCCAATTTGTTCATCCAGCCGGATTCCGCGGACGCCTTTTCCAGGTCCGGATCCTTCCTGACGATGTGATGCAATTGAACGCCGGCGCGATAGAGCCCGGGAGAAAGTTCCCGGCAGTGGCGCACCACACCCAGCGCAGTGTTTTCCTCGCTCTGGACCGCGATGTTGTTTTGCTTGGGTAGCTGCACAGTCAGCTCGATTCCCAGCCCTTCGCCGGAAACGTCGACGATCCTGCCTTCCAGCGGAACCTCGCTCACGTTGCTGAAGACGCGGGCCGGGATGTTGGTGGGGAATCGAGGCGTCCGGCGCAGGCCGGTGGCGTCCACGTCGTCGAAGGAGACGTGCGCCTCCCAACGGCTGCCGCTCGGCGAGCAGTACAGGATGTCGCCAACAAATGACGACATGTTGATCTGAATGGTGACGCGGGTGCCTGCGGCGATGTTGTCGTCCAGGATCAGAATCACTTCGCCGGGCGTGAAGTCGTGCACCAGGCCGGAGAGGCCGATTTCCCAAGTGGGGGCGGTGACCCGCGCTTGCATTTGAAGGCCGCGCGCGGCCTCAGCGGTTGACTGCTCACCAGCCGGCTGCTGACCTTCGATCTTTTCCGGCGATGGAGACATGCCAAAGCGCCCGTCTCATCCAAGCTAACATTTTTTGGGCGTTCTGTTTGCTGGCAGCGCCGTGCGGCTAGCTGGCCGCCTGGGCCATCACACTCGTCACTTTGCTGAAGATCTTACTGATGCTTGGCGCCACGTTCGGCATGATCGCGCCAGCCGCGACCGCGACAAAACCGGCCATCAATGCGTATTCGATCAGGTCCTGACCGTGATCGTTTTGCCAAATCTGCAGGCGCCAAATCACGTCCAGGTACGTAGACTTTAGCTTATGTACCTTCTTCATCATGTTTCTAGCGTATCCCTTGAAGAGGGTACGGGAAATTAGGGGAATCCTTGATAAACACTTGGGAAATGCCTTACATGGACGAGCCAATCGGTAGGTTCAGGTACCTTCGTTCCCCTACTACTCCCAGGACCCTGCGGCCAGGCCAGCCAGACGGGCAAACAGCGTAAGGGGAAGAACGGGCGAAACGCAGCAGGCGCGGCGCCCTCCTCAATCATCCCAAACGCTGCCTTACATTCGAGCGCCGTTCAGATTTGATGTTAGTTAGTTGGCCGTGATCGCGCCGAAAATCCCCGTGTTCTGATCTGCTCCACCCGCGTTGAAGTAAAGCACATTGGTAGGCCCGGATTCGGTGTTACCATCGCCGAACTCCAGCCCCCAAAGACCGGGAATTACCAGGTCCTGCCCGCTGCCGTTCTGAAGGAATCCTTGGAAGACCCCCTTCAAGCTGTAAGCTCCAATCAACCCGCTGCCGGTGTTCCCCACCAGAATCATGCTGCTGAACATCCCAAAATTGGCGGGCGACACCGTCACTCCCCAAGGCTGATTGAACCATCCACTCTGCAACCGCAACAAGAGCGCGCCCTCCGTGCTGTAAAGGACGACGGCGCCCGTTCCTCCGCCAGCGGTTTTGTTGTACGTGACGACAATTACTTTCCCGAGCGCTTGAATACCGGCCGGTGTATAAGTGGCCGGTATCTTAGGATCGGTGAAGGCGCCTGCCGGCAGTGTCACCGGGCTGAACGTTGCCGCGTCGTAAGCCTCCACTCCGCCATTGGCGTTGGCGACATAGTAGGTTAAGGCGCCGCTGGTGGCGTTGGTGGCGAGCGTCAGACCTTGATAAGAGGCGCCGTCGGCGGCATGATTCACCATGATGGTGGCGGAAGTCACATGACACTCCGCGCAGCGCTTGCCCGGCGTGCTGGGTGTGGCGTGAGCGTTCCAAGTTGAAATGGTTCCGTCCAAGGTGGCAAAAGCAAAGCTCAAGGCCGTAGTGTCAAAAGAGGCTCCAGTGGGGCTGCCAGGGCCAGTGCCGCTGGCCGGCGGAATGGTTACTTTTAACGGGACGATGGTTCCGTTCACATCGTACAAAGTGGAAAGACCGGTCACCTGGTCATTTACCCACCACTCGTTCTCACCAAAGTGGGTGCTGGATGGACGCGACAGTCCCCAGGGGTTCAGCATGCGAGGATCCTGGGTGGATGTCACGATATTCGATACCGTGTAGCTGTTGGTTTGAGCGCCTGCGGCGGCTGCAAACAGCAGTGCCGCGCCGAGCATAAGAACTTTTTTCATATTCTCCTCCGATAGTTCACCGTTCACGTTCGGCTGAAACAATAACATAATCCTGGCGGCGCGAAGTTACAGAACTTGTAAAAGAAGAGTAAACAAAATGTCCGCCGCTGACGGTATACTCATCTCGAATATCAGGCAAGGCGGAGTAATACATGCGACGGATACAGCGACGGCACGAGGTAACCAAGCTTTCTCGGGAGCGTTCCGGCCACTTGAAGTACACGGCCGAACAGTTGAGCGCGTTCAGCAAACAGCTAGTGGGCCACATCACGCTGCCGCAGGATGCCAGTTACCCGGGGGCACGCGCCACGTTCATGAACGCGTTCCAGCACTTTCCGCAAATCATCGTCTACTGCGTGGGATTCTCCGATGTGGTCGCTTCCATCCGCTTCGCGCAACAAGTTGGTTTGAATCCGGTATGCCGCTCGGGCGGGCATAGCACGGCGGGCTATTCGATGAATGACCACATGGTCATCGATGTGAGCGGCATCAATTACGTGCGCGTGGACCCAGCGGCCCAAGTGGCTTGGGTAGGATCGGGCGCGAATTTTGCGCAGGTTAACGCCTCGCTGGAATTGTACGGGCTCCACGTTCCGGGAGGCGGCTGCGAAACCGTGGGAGTAGCGGGCTACATGCAAGGCGGCGGGTATGGCTTCACGTCCCTGATGTTTGGGATGAATTGCGACCAGGTGCGGGGCTTTCGCATGGCGCTGGCCGACGGCCGCATGGTGCAGGCCAGCGCCGAGGAAAATCCGGATCTGTTCTGGGCTGTTCGCGGCGGCACAGGCAACAATTTTGGCGTGCTGCTCGAAATCGAATATCGCTTGACCCGGCTTGGCCCGTTATGGGGATTCGGTTTCAAGTGGCCGCTTGGAACAGACCAGGAGGCTGCGGCTGCCAGCCTTGCGCTGCACACCTGGCACGCGAATTTCGCCGGCGACGCAGCCCCGCAGAATCTAGGCAACGAAGCCCTGCTTGGTTACACGAAAGGCCCGGACAGCGAAGAGTTGGCGCCATACTTTTTGATTCGAGGCATGTTCCAGGGTTCGGAAGCCGAGTGCCGGGAAGCGCTAGGACCGCTGTTCAAGGCCATGCCGGATGCGGAACGGTATCGCGACATCTGGCAAAGTGGCACCTACGCCGAGTTGAACGATTATCTGCTGAATTATCCCACCGAGCTTCCAGCCAACGTACCGGCGTCCACGCGGGCGCTTGCCAAGTCGCATATCGTGGGGCGCTATCTCACGCTCGAAGAATGCGGGGCGATCGTCAAATTTTACCGTGCATCCCGAAACCCCGACAATTTTATCGGCTTCGAAGCCTACGGTGGGGCGGTCAATGCCGTTGCGCCCGGCGCCACCGCCTTCTGGCATCGCACTGCGGTGATGGATGTGTTCCTGTTCTCCTTCTGGATGTACGAACACTCGCGCGCCGCTGCCGAGGACTACGTGAGCGAGTTCGACCGCGTGCTCCAACCGCTGTCCAACGGCCAGTCTTACCAGAACTATCCGCATCGAGGGACCGAAGATTTCGGCAACGCCTACTTTGGCGGCAATCTTCCCCGCCTGCTGGAGGTGAAGCAGGCCTACGATCCGAATAACTTTTTCACCTTTCCTCAAGGGCTGGACGCGGCCAGGATGACGCGATAACAAGCTCCTCGCGTTACACTGGTCTGCGATGCTGACTCCGGGCGCTCTACTCGGTCCCTACCGAATTGTGGCGTCCATCGGCAAGGGCGGCATGGGCGAGGTCTACCGCGCCACCGACACGCGGATGGGCCGCGATGTGGCCATCAAGGTAGTGGCCGAACAGTTTCTGGAGCGTTTCAACCACGAAGTCCGCGCCATCGCCGCGCTCAATCATCCCAATATCTGTACCATTCACGATGTCGGCCGCGCGTACCTGGTGATGGAATTCGTGGATGGCGTTCCGCTGAAGGGTCCGCTGCCCGAAGAGGCGGCCATGAAACTTGCCTTGCAGATCGCAGCGGCCTTAGAGGCGGCGCACGCGCGCGGCATCGTGCATTGCGACCTGAAGCCGGCCAATATTTTGGTGACTGGCGACCGGCTGAAGCTGCTCGATTTTGGCGTGGCCACGCTGGCTGCGGCGCCCACGTCTGAATCGAGTGAGAGCATGACCGCGCCGACGCAGGCTCTTGCTGCTACCTCTGACGAATCCAATGTCGCGGACGATGTCGAAACGGTACGGATGCCTCCCTCAGACTCACGGACCACGGGCGGCAGCATGATCGGCACGCCAGCCTATATGTCCCCCGAACAAGCATCCAGCCTGCCGGTGGACGCCCGCTCGGATATTTTTTCCTTCGGCGTGGTGCTGTATGAGCTGCTCAGCGGCCATCGCCCCTTCGCCGGCAAAACGATGGAAGTAGTGCTATCGCAGATTCGCGAGAGCGAGCCCGCGCCGCTGGAGGCTTCTCCGGAAGTGGCACGCCTGGTGGCACGCTGCCTGTGCAAGATCCCGGCGGAACGTTTCCAGAGCATGAGCGAAGTTCGGGCGGCACTGGAAAAAGCTACGGAGTCTCTCACCCGCAAAGAGCCTTCGGTGGCCATACTTCCGTTCGTCATGACCGGCGCGGGCGCCGAAAGCGAATACTTCAGCGAGGGCCTGGCGGAGGACATCATCAATGCGCTTTCCGGCGTTTCCGGCCTGAAGGTGATCTCACGCACTTCCACGTTTGCCTACAAAGACAAGGCGCAGGACATCCGGGCCATAGCCGAAGCGCTGGGCGCGGACCACGTGCTGGAAGGTAGCGTCCGCACCGCCGGGAACCGCATTCGCGTGAATACCCAGCTCATCTCCGGCCGCGATGGCGCGCAGCTTTGGTCCAAACGTTATGACCGCGATCTGATTGACGTCTTCATCATTCAGGATGAAATCTCTAACGCCATTGCGAACGAGCTCAAGGTCAGCCTGACGACCCAGCAACTGGTGAAGGCGCCCACCACTCACTTCGCCGCCTACGAAGCGGTGCTCCAGGGGCGATATCATTTTCTGCGCTTCGATCCGGCGGATCAAGCCAAAGCGCTGGCCCACTTTGAGAGGGCGGTAGCCATTGACCCGGCGTACGCGGCGGCGCACATCGGCATTGCCTTGAACCATTGGGGACAAATGGTAGTCGGCATGGCCGACCCGCGCCAGGCCATGCAGCGATCCGTGGTGGCCACGCGCGAAGCGTTGCGGCTGGATCCGGCCAGCTCCGAAGGCCATCATATCCTGGCCTCCTACTATGCTGTAAATGATTTCGATTGGGTGAAATCCGAATACCATTTCGACCACGCCCTGGAACTGAATCCGCACTCGCTGTGGGCTTACCACAGCAAAACGATTTACCTTCTGTTGCCTCTGGGCCGCCACGAAGAGGCTGTCGAAAGCCAGTATCGGGCCCTGGCGATTGATCCATTAACGCCAGCGGTCCTCGCGAATCTGGCGATTGCGCTGGAGGGCTTGCACCGGGAGGAAGAAGAAGGGCAAGTGATCGACCGTCTGAATCAAATGGATCCCAACTTTGTGGGCGGTCAATGGGTTCTCGTGCGGTTCCGCATCCGCCAGGGCCGGGTTGCCGAAGCTGTCGAGTTGGCTGAGCGCCTGGTTCAGACCGCCGGGCGCTGGGGCATGACACTGGGCGCCTTGGGCGCGGCCTATGCCGCTGCTGGCAGGTTAAACGAGGCACGCGGCGTTATTGCGGAACTGGGGTTGGATCACAACCGCGAATCACGCGCGTTCTATTCCTTCCTGATCGCCGCCGCTCTGGACGATCGCGACGAGGCGTTCCGCTGGGCCGCCGAAAGCTTCGAGCATCGCGACCCGATCATGCTGAGTTTCTTGTGGGGTTCCAGCTTCGACAAGCTGCGCGACGATCCGCGCTTTCGGGATCTGCTGAAGATGCTCAAAATGGAAGACCGCTTCGCTCCAGCCCTCTTGCAGAATCGCGCTCGGCCGTGACGGAGTTGAATCCTGCCTGGTTGATCGATGAGTTCCGCGCCCTCGAGCGTTCACTCGCTCTTCGAACCGCCATTGAGATGGACCTGTTTACGCGGATCGGTGCGGGCACCCGTACTGTTCGAGCGTTGGCCGCGGCCTCCGGCGCCTCTGAGCGCGGTCTGCGTGCGTTGTGCGATCACTTGGTAATTCAAGGGCATCTGTTGAAGCAAGGCGCGCGCTACAGCCTCACGCTGAATTCGCGGCTCTATTTAACTCGCGGTTCGCCGGCTTATCTGGGGAGCGCGGTGAATTTCCTGGCAGGCGACGCGACGGTGGCGGCGTTCTGCCGCTTGCGGCAAGCCGTGGAGCAGGGAAGTCCCGGCTCCGTGCAATTGGATTGGGTGGAGTACGCCCGCTCCATGGCGCCGCTCGCTCAACCAGTAGCCGATTTCGCGGCGTCCGCATTGGGGGTGGATTCCGCCGGGCCCCTCCAAGTGCTGGACATCGCGGCCGGCCATGGATTGTACGGACTGGCGATCGCGGCGCGAAATTCCGCCGCGCAAATCTTCGCCATGGATTCACCGCAGGTTTTGGAAATAGCCATCGAAAATGCACGTCGGGCTGGAGTGGCTGAGCGCTACCATCCGATTCACGGCGACGTATTCGAAGCCGGATTGGGCGGTCCGTACGATCTGGCGCTGGCCGCCAATTTCGCGCATCATTTCGATGCAGCGGCCAATGTCCGGCTATTTCAAAAGACCCGGGCCGCGCTGAAGCCCACTGGCCGCATCGCGCTCATCGACTTCGTCCTCAATGCGGACCGTGTGTCGCCCTTACCCGATGCCAGCTTCGCGCTCACCCTATTCGCCACGAGCGCGGGCGGGGCTGTCTACACGTTTCAGGAGTATTTGCGCATGCTGCGTGCTGCCGGGTTCCACCGGGTGCGCCGCTTGGACGGCGATTTCGGGTTCCGCATCGTCACTGCGTCGCCCCGCACTCGATGATGTCTTCCATGATCCCGGTCATCATGCGGATAGTGCGCAGCGAACTGATGCCGATCAGTTCCAGGTGGGCCGGCGTCAACGGCAGCGCATCCAGCACAGCGTCCAGATCGCGCTGGTGCTGCGGGTCGATCTTGGCGTGGTAAATAAAGCTGCTGAAGCATTTCAGAGACAGATTGTTGCGCGCCGCTATCTCCTCAAAGAATTCGGCGGGCGGGGGATTGCCTTCCATGGTGGCGATGAAACCGGCCAGTGCAATGGGATTGTAATGATGTATCCAGTAATACTGGACGCCCACCAACTGCATGGCGCTTTCCTTGGGAATCCGTTGAAGAATCGTTTGCCGGTCTAGCCCCAGCGCCACCCCATCGTTGAGAATCCATTCGTGATGCCCGGTTTCTTCCGGGATGTGCTGCCGCAAGTAGCGTCCAAAGCCCTGTAGAGCAGGGTCGCCGGCATGTACCGGCAACTGGCAGGCTTGTTCGGCGGCCTGCATCAGGGGTACGCTGGCGCGAATAATGGAATGGCTCTGGTAAATGTATTCGCGGTAGAGCCGTGGGAATTGCGGATGGGTCCAGAAGGTGTAAGCCGTGTGCCCCAGCCGCCGGCCGAACATGCGGATTTTCGCGCGGATGATTTCGCTGTGCCGGATGGCCGGCGCCGTAGCCGTCATTGGGCAACGATGATGTTAGTAAAACATTCCGTGCGAAGCGTGCTTCCCAAAGAAGTCCGGCCCCATCTTGGTCTTGGTTGAAATAATGGCGGCCACTTCGCTCGCCGACAGCGATTCGATGGCCTGTTTTTCAGCCACTGTGAAAAGACTATAGCCGGCCGGAACTACTCCGGCTTTCGTCAAGGTGGCCAGATTTCCACCCGACTGCGCTTCGTTTGCCTGAGTCGCTTTCTTGGCCGGCGCTTTTTTGGCCGGTGCTTTCTTCGCCATCGTGGGACCCTCTTTCTTTACATTTATGACAGGCTGCGATACATCAAAACGATGTTATAACCGAGTTAGCGGTCTTTGCAAGAGGTTTCGACAGGAACTCCTCCCATTCGGCGAACTGAGGCTCCAAGTTCGCGATCCAGAGCGGCGGCTCCTCCAATTCCGCATAGCGCAACGCCAGTTGCCGCGCCTGCTGGATGAACTGCTGCGCGCACCATTGGCGGTAGGCTGCCTCCGCCGCAAGTGAATCCATTCGGTTCGTTGCAACCTGGGCGATGAGATCCGCTGCCTTCAGGCCACTGGCCAAGGCGCGCGCAACTCCGCTGGATGCGGCCGGATCCAGCACCGCCGCGGCGTCGCCGCACAAAAAATAGCCGGATCCGGCACATTCGCGCACCAGTCGCCAGGTAACGTCGGCGCCGCGGAAGCGGATCTTGCCAGCCACAAAATCCGAGGGTGGAGGCGGGGCCGGCGGCGCAAGCGCAAGCTGAACACATTGACAGCAATCTTTCCTCACCCGAGCCAGCCAGGTCCAACCACAAGCGTGTTCCCGGAATTCAGGAATCACTCCCAAAGCGCAATCTCCCCAAAGATACGCGTAGCGGGCCACCAGCCTGGGCGAAAAATCTTGGACGCGCAAGCGGAGACTTCGCGCAAGCCAACGGGTCGCGCCGGAGGCTTCCACTAGATGGCGGCAGTACCAAGGCTCGCCGTTCACTTCCAATCCGGCGACGCCGCTAGTTGTCGTCAGAAGTTTCCCGATGCGCGCGGGTTGCAGCACCATTACGCCCGCGCGGCCCGCTTGAGCCAGAAGAATGGAATCTAATTCCGAACGCCAGGCCTGATGCCCAAAGCGAAGGCCGGATTGTCCTCCAAAGGAAACGAAGCTACGTTCGCCCGACCGTTCCTCAATCCAGCCTGGATAGCTGATGAAATTGGCGGTCGCGAGCGCCTGGGCGACGCCCAATTCGGCAAATAAATGGTCGACGTCGGGATGGAGCGCTTCACCGGGTAGATCTCGCGGGAAGCGCGCCTTTTCGATCAGCGCGACGCGCAAGCCGTGAGTGGCCGCCCGAATCGCGGCCGCGCATCCGGCCGGACCGGCGCCAGCGACTAGTACGTCAAACGAGCGCACCTCATCACGCTAGCACCGAATTGTATTCTATTGCGTGGGTCGTGATGCGGCAGGGCTAGCTGCGTTTTGCGCCGGGCGCGACGCCGCGCAAGTTTTAAATTGATACTTTTCGACGCGCATCACGGTATAGTTGCGGGCGGTTCTCAGGACCGCGCCCTCAACCACAAGTCTCAGCTGCACGCCACCATGCAGACGCATCGGCCAGTCGATAACGGCTTCAACGAGTTGCCCTGGCAGAAAAGTTTCGCTGGTCGTAAACAGCAGGCCCTTGCTGCTGATGTTCAGGCTCTCGCCGACACTAGTTTTGTCCAGAACGAACCGCAGTCCAGTGCGCCTGCATTTGACTGCCAGCCGTAGAGAGAAACGCACGCGATTCCGGCGATCGGCGATATCCCGCTCCTGGTTCTGCTGGTGTCCCGCCGTCCCTCGCAATTCTGCTACGGGCGCCGTCACTAGTCGCTCACTTGGCACACGAGCCGGGCCGCCATCATTCTGAAAGTTCCATCGTGCTGACTCCGCTTCAGCAGGCTGAACCTTAATTATGCTTAATCCGCTTCAGCATTGTCAACATGTGTCAACAAATAGTTGCAACTTTGCTGAAGCCGCTTTAGAATCAGTATAATGGCTCGCAAGACTTCAGTGTCTAAATATTTGGCTGAAATCGGGCGCAAAGGTGGAAAAGCCAGCGGCCAGGCGCGCATGGAAAAGCTGACGCCCGAACAACGCCGAGCAGTTGCCAGGACGGCCGCCGCCGCCCGCTGGGCGAAACCAGTTACCCAAACAGAGCTGAAACGGCAAGCAGCGCTCCAGGACGCCGAGTGGGTCGCCGACCGCGCCGCACAAATGGGCGCGGAGGAGATTGACGCCAGGCTCGCGGACGGGGCCAAGGTGAAACCCGGGAAGCTGACGTTCGACAAAAAGCAAAAGAAGGCGGTGGCGAAAAAGGCTTCCGCGAACACTTCCGCAGCGGCGCCCGCCGCGCGGAAACGTACCTCCAAAGCGAAGCGCGATTAAAGAACGCTATCCTGCTTGGCATATAATGCCGCCAGTGCAGATGAGAACCAAGTTGTCCCGACGTTCCTTCGCCGCCGCGCTGGCGGCTGCTCCATGGGTGGTCCGCGCGCAACAGGCTCCTCTACATGCGCGCATCAAAGTGGATACCGAGCGTGTGATTGGCGATATCGATCCGAAGATCTACGGAAACTTTATCGAACACCTGGGCCGCTGCATTGAGGGCGGCGTGTTTGACGAGAAATCGCCGCTCTCCGATTCGAACGGGTTTCGCAAGGACGTGCTGGCCGCCGCCAAGGATCTGAACGTATCGGTGCTGCGCTGGCCGGGCGGCAACTTCTCTTCGAACTATCACTGGATGGACGGCATTGGCCCGCGCGACAGCCGGCCGCCCCGGCTGGAAATGGCATGGGGTACGGTGGAGAGCAACCGCTTCGGCACGCACGAGTTCATGAAGTATGTGGAAATGGTGGGCGCCGAACCGTATTTCTGTGCCAACCTCGGCACCGGAACCTGGACCGAAGCGCAGCAATGGGTGGAGTACTGCAACTCTCCGCAGGATACCGCGATGACGCGCCTGCGCAAGCAGAACGGCCGTCAGGATCCGTGGAAGATCACCTACTGGGGCTTGGGCAACGAGATGGACGGCCCCTGGCAGATGGGACATCGCACCGCGGACGATTACGGCAAGTTCGCTCTGGAAGCCGCGAAGCTGATGAAGCTGACCGATCCCAGTATCAAACTGATT
>Ga0209006_10002451_pt1 | contig 16910 bp, 10 predicted proteins | sample JacPin_JW_Ref_O2_FD_188567 | JGI IMG/M metagenome (GOLD analysis project Ga0209006, IMG submission 188567) | Forest soil microbial communities from Algoma, Ontario, Canada - Jack Pine, Ontario site 1_JW_Ref_O2 (SPAdes) (version 2) | ecosystem: Environmental > Terrestrial > Soil > Boreal... | reverse complement strand
CAATCGTGTAGTCTTTGCGGGTGCCGCTCAGAAATTTGATAAGGATGTTGAGACAACGCCGCCAAACTGATTTCAGCGGTGAGTTAACGGCCGAGGAACAGCCGCTCCGGTCGGAGTTGTTCAGCGGCGATCAGCTCGAACAATACGGCGAAACACTCGGCAAACACCATAGCATTCCGACATCCGGCGGATCGGACCTGCTGCTGCCTCGCCTGGCGGAAAACCGAAGCCTGCTCGTCCACGTTTGCGGTTTGCTCATGCAGGCCGTCAACACCGATCGGCCGATAACGCCGGCCGGCGAATGGCTGCTCGATAATTTTTACCTGATCGAAGAACAGATACGGCTCGCGCAAAGTCATTTGCCGAAAAGCTATAGCTGGGAATTGCCGCGCTTGTCGAGCGGTGCGTCGGCCGGATTTCCTCGCGTGTACGACATCGCGCTGGAAGCCATCGCTCACGGCGACGGCCGGTTCGCCGTCGAAAATCTCGCGCGCTTCGTTGCCGCCTATCAACGCACGGCAACACTGTCGATCGGCGAATTGTGGGCGATTCCGATCATGTTGCGGCTGGCGCTCATCGAAAACCTGCGCCGTGTCGCCGCGCGCATCGGCGCGGACCGGCGCGACCGCAACATCGCCGACGTTTGGGTCGATCAAATCGCGACGGTCGCCAACGAAAATCCGAAAGATCTGATTCTCGTCATCGCGGACATGGCGCGATCGAGTCCGCCGCTGGTCAGCGCGTTCGTCGCGGAATTCGCCCGGCGGCTGCAGGGACAAGGACCGACACTAACGCTGCCGCTGACATGGATCGAGCAGACGCTTGCGGAATCCGGTCTTTCCGTGGCGCAGCTCGTTCAAGCGGAAAACCAGCAGCAGGCCGCCGATCAGGTGTCGATCAGCAACACCATTGGCAGTTTGCGTCTCATCCTGATGACGGATTGGCGCGCGTTCGTCGAATCGCTGAGCACCGTCGACGAAATCCTGCGCAAGGATCCGCCTGGAATTTATCCACAAATGGATTTTGCGACACGCGACCGCTACCGGCACGTGGTCGAGAAAATCGCCAAATCGCGCAAGGTATCTGAAACGGACATCGCGGAAACCGCACTTCGACTGGCGACCGAACAACACACGCAATCGCCGACGTCGCACGACGCGCATGTCGGCTATTACCTGATCGACGACGGGGTCGATCGGCTCGAGGCGGCGTTGCACATCACGTTCTCGCTGCGGCGCAACTGGCGAGACATGCGTTCTCGCGTGGTGACGTACCTCGAAGTGATTTTGCTGGTGACGGCCATCGGTACATTCTGCGCCGTCTACAAAGCGCACATCGACGGCGTGCACGGTTGGCTCATCGGTGCCGTCGCCGTGCTCTCGATGTTTTGCGCGAGTCAGTTCGCCGTCGCGCTCGTCAATCGGCTAGCGATCATGCTGGCGGCGCCGCACCGGCTGCCGAAGATGGAGTTCGAGACCGGCGTGCCGGCGGCGTGCCAAACCTTGGTCGTCGTGCCGACCATCATCAGCAATGCGGCCATCGTGGATGTTCTCGTCGATGCCCTCGAAGTGCGTTTTCTCGCCAACCGCGAGGACAACATTCACTTCGCGCTGCTCACGGACTTCAGCGACGCCGATCAGGAAACGTTGCCCGGCGACGATGCAATCCTGCAGCTTGTTGACGCAGGAATCCGGCGGCTCAACGAAAAATACGAAACAAACGGCGCGCCGATTTTCTGTCTGCTGCATCGCCCGCGCCGATGGAATCCGCAAGAACGCGTGTGGATGGGCGTCGAGCGCAAGCGCGGCAAGCTGCGCGATTTGAACAAGCTGTTGCGCGGAGGCGATGCGACCGCTTTCTCAAGAATTGTTGGCGACGTCGATGCGCTGCGTTCGACGCGATACGTCATCACGCTGGATTCCGATACGCAGTTGCCGCGCAACTCGGCGCGTTCGCTCATCGAGGCGATGGCGCATCCGCTCAATCAACCGCGCTTCGACGCCGACTCCAATCGCGTCATCGGCGGCTACGGCATTCTGCAGCCACGTGTCGGCGTGAGCCTGAGCAGCACGCAGCGCTCGTTGTATGCTCGGCTGCACGGCGGCGATGCGGGCATCGATCCGTATACGCGTGCCGTGTCCGATACCTACCAGGATGCGTTTCGCGAAGGCTCGTTCATCGGCAAGGGCATCTACGATGTCGATGCCTTCGAGCGTTCGCTCAAGGGACGGTTGCCGGACAACGCTATCTTGAGCCACGACCTGCTCGAAGGTTGCTATGCACGTTCAGGATTGTTGAGCGATGTCGAACTGATCGAGGATTATCCTTCGACATATCGTGCGGACGTGCGTCGGCGTCATCGCTGGATTCGCGGCGATTGGCAGATCGCCGACTGGACTACGCCGCGCGTGCCGGATCGCGACGGTGCAGGCGTGCCGAATCCGTTATCGCTGTTGTCGCGGTGGAAAGTATTCGACAACTTGCGTCGCAGTCTTGTGCCTCCGACGCTTACCTGTTTGCTTGTCTTGGGTTGGGCGGTGTTGCCGTCGCCGTGGTTCTGGACCGCCGTCGTGCTGGGCGTGAGTTTCATTCCAGCCGTGGGCGCGAGCCTTTTCGATCTGTCGCGCAAGCCCGACGAATTGCTGCTCGAACATCATATTCGCAACACTGTGCGCGACGCGGCGCGGCGATTCGCGAGTGTGCTGTACACGCTCACGTGTCTGCCTTACGAAGCCTACGCCAGCCTGGACGCGATCATCCGCACGCTGGTGCGCATGCTCGTCACGCATCATCATTTGCTGCAATGGACACCATCCAGCGACGTGGATCGCGCCGAGCGGTCATCGCTGATCGAATCTATCGTCAGCCAGTGGCCGTCGTGGACTGTTGCGTTCGCGATGTGGGCGTATTTGATCTATGCGCGACCCGTCGCGCTGATCGTTGCCGCACCGGTGATGCTGTTGTGGATCGCGGCGCCCTTGATCACGTATTGGCTCAGTCGTCCGGCGATGTCGCGAGACGTATCGTTAAACTCGACGGATACGCAATTCGTGCGCGGCATCGCGCGGCGCACGTGGACGTTTTTCGAAGACCTTGCATCTGCCGGAGAACATTGGCTGCCGCCCGACAACATTCAGCAGTTTCCGAGCACCGTCACCGCGCACCGCACATCGCCGACCAATATCGGTCTTGCGCTGCTTGCCAATCTATCCGCTTACGATTTGGGTTACGTGACGGCTGGCAAAGCGCTCGAGCGCTGCAGCAACACGATGGATACGATGCAGAAACTCGAGCGCGAACACGGTCATTTCTTCAACTGGTACGACACGCAAACATTGAAGCCGATGCCGCCGCTGTATCTGTCGACGGTCGACAGCGGCAATCTCTGCGCTCATTTATATACGCTGCAATCCGGACTGCGCGAGCTCGCCGAGCAACCGATCGTCGGCACGCAATTCTTCGATGGGTTGAACGATACGCTCTCGGTTCTCGAAGATGCAGCGAGTGCGAGTGAACGCACCGTCGTGTCCGAATTCCGCCAACTATTGAATGAGGTGTTGCAGGATCGACCCCGCACATTGGGGTCTTTGAGTTCCGCGTTGACCAAGTTGCTGAACGTTGCGAACGCGTTGTCCACGACGTCTGCCGAGGACAAATCGACTGTCCCCTCGTGGGCACGGCGCTTGTGCGATCAATGTCAGGATACCCGCGACGAACTGAGTTGCTTGTGCCCGTGGACGCTGCTGACATCCACGCCGAGAGTATTGCAAGAAAAGATCGACTTGATCCCCGTGCCAACGCTTCGCGAAATGCCCGGTCTCATCGCGGATCTGTCGTTGTTGGTAAAAAAACATTCCGAGGATCTGGTTACGGGATCCGATCGCCAATGGATCGAAGAATTCGACGGTTGCGCACGCGACGCGACCGAACACGTGCGCGCGCGCCTTGCCGCATTGGAACAGCGTGCGCAGCAGGCTAACGATCTGGCGCAAATGGATTTCGCCTTTCTCTACGACGACGAGCGCCATCTTTTCACCATCGGATACAACGTCGTCGATCGCCGTCGCGATGCCAGTTACTACGATCTGCTCGCGACCGAAACGCGTCTGGGCATTTTCATGGCGATCGCGCTCGGCCAGGTCCCGCAAGAAAGCTGGTTTTCGCTGGGCCGATTGCTCGCGCAGCGCGGCCGCGACACGGCGTTGCTGTCGTGGGCCGGTTCGATGTTCGAATACCTGATGCCGCTGCTCGTGATGCCAAGCTACAAGGAAACATTGCTCGACCAAACCGACGAAGCCGTGGTGCGACGGCAAATCGAATACGGCCGACAGCGCGGCGTGCCGTGGGGATTTTCCGAATCGGGCTACAACGCCGTCGACGCCGCGCAGAATTACCAATACCGCGCGTTCGGCGTTCCCGGTCTCGGACTCAAGCGCGGACTTGCCGACGATCTCGTCGTCGCGCCGTACGCGACAGTGCTCGCGCTGATGGTCGCGCCGGAGGCGGCCACGCAAAATCTGCGGGCACTCGCCGCGCTGAACTTGATCGGCGATTTCGGATTTTTCGAAGCCGTCGACTACACGCCGAGCCGTCTGCTGGCGGGTGAAACGCGCTGCGTCATCCGCTCATTCATGGCGCATCATCAGGGCATGAGTCTGGTCGCGATCGCCGAAACGGCGCTGGACGGGCCCATGCAGCGCCGCTTCGTCGCCGAACCGATGGTGCAGGCGACATTGCCGCTTCTGCAAGAACGCGTTCCGCGCAAGAATGTGGCGTATTCGGAGCACACGGAACTGATGAACACACGATCGATTTCCATTATCGACGAATTGCCGGTACGCGTATTCACCGACGCGACCACAGGCGTGCCCGGGGTGCAGATACTGTCGAACGGCCGCTATCACGTCATGCTGACGAATGCGGGTGGCGGCTACAGCCGCTGGAACAATTTGAGCGTCACGCGCTGGCGCGAAGACAGCACGTGCGACAACTGGGGCATGTTTTGTTACGTGCGCGACGTGGCCAGCGGCAAGTTCTGGTCGAACACATTGCAACCGACGCTCGCCGCCGCGAACAGTTATCAAGCAACGTTCACCGAACCGCGCGTCGAATTCAATCGGCGTGACGGCGACATTCAAACATACACCGAAATCGCCGTGTCGCCGGAAGACGATATCGAACTGCGCCGCGTGCGCATCACGAACCACTCGCTCGTGCGCCGTACGATCGAAGTGACCAGCTATGCGGAAGTCGTGCTCGGCCCGCCCGTCGCGGACGACATGCATCGCGTATTCAACAATCTTTTCGTCGAGACGGAAATTCTCGACGGACGTCCGGCCATCCTGTGCTCGCGCCGGCCACGCTCCGACTCCGAACATTGGCCGCGCATGCTGCACCTGATGGCGCTCAACGGCGTTGAAAGCATCGACACCACGTTCGAAACCGATCGCATGCGCTTCATCGGACGCGGCAACACGCTGGCCAATCCGGCGGCGATGGGCGCGGTATTGTCGGGCACGCAAGGCGCGGTGCTCGAACCGATCGTGGCAATCCGGCATCGTTTCATTCTGGAACCCGATCAGTCGGCGAGCGTGGATATCGTCACGGGCGTCGGCGACGACCGCGATGCGGTTCTCGCGCTCGCGGAGAAATATCACGACAGCCACATGGGCGATCGCGTCTTCGATCTGGCGCGAACACATAGCCAAGTGGCGCTGCGCCAGATCAACGTGAGCGATGCGGACGCGCAACTGTACGGACGGCTTGCCGGCCGCGTTATTTACGCAAATCCATCGCTACGTGCGGATCCGGATGTGATTGCGAGCAATGCGCGCGGACAACCGGGATTGTGGGCCTATTCGATTTCCGGCGATCTGCCCATCGTTCTTTTGCAGATCAAGGACGCGGCAAACATCGAACTGGTGCGCCAGCTCGTGCAGGCGCACACGTACTGGCGCATGAAAGGACTAGCCGTCGATCTCGTCATCTGGAACGACGATCGCGGCGGTTACCGACAGGCGCTGCAGGATCAGATTCTCGGATTGATTGCAGCCGTTTCGCAAACCAACGTGATCGACCGTCCCGGCGGTATTTTCGTGCGGCCGTCCGAACAGATCGCCGCCGAGGATCGCGTACTGTTGCTCGCCGTTTCCCGCGCCATCATCACCGACGTGCACGGTTCGCTGAGCGAGCAAGTGAAACGGCGCGATCCGATCGAGCCGCTGATTCCCCGCCTCATGCCGAATCGAAGCGAACTTAAACTGCCCGCCGACGCGCCGCTGCCACAGCGCGAACTGTTTCTCGGCAACGATACCGGCGGTTTCAGTGCAAGCGGTCGCGAATATGTCGTCACCATATCGCGCGAAGCGCAAACGCCCGTGCCATGGGTGAATGTGATTGCGAATCCGAATTTCGGCACCGTCGTTTCCGAAAGCGGCAGCGTTTACACCTGGGCGGAAAACGCGCACGAATTTCGGCTCACGCCATGGAACAACGATCCGGTCACCGACGCGAACGGCGAAGCGTTTTACGTGCGCGACGACGAGTCGGGCCGCTATTGGTCGCCCATGCCGCTGCCGTGTTGCGGCGAAACGCCGTACATCGTGCGTCATGGGTTCGGCTACAGCGTTTTCGAACACGTCGAAGAGGGCATCAAGACGGAAGTATGGGTTTATGTGGCGCTCGATGCACCTGTCAAATTCACGGTGATAAAAGTTCGCAATGTTTCCAATCGCACGCGCCAGTTGTCGCTGACCGGCTACGTCGAATGGCTGTTGGGCGATGTGCGTCCGAAATCGGCGATGCATGTGGTCACGGAAATCGATCCGAATGGCGGCGCCCTGTTCGCCCACAATGCGTTCAATCCAGAGTTCGCCGACTACGCGGCGTTTTTCGATGTCGACGACGCAAAGCGCACGTTGACGTGCGACCGCGGCGAATTCATCGGCCGCAACGGAAATTTGCGCCGGCCTGCGGCGATGTCGCGCACGCGGTTGTCCGGCAGAACCGGCGCGGCAATGGATCCGTGCGCCGCGTTGCAGGTGCCGATGGAACTCGAAGCTGGACAATCGCGCGACGTCATTTTCCGTGTCGGCGCGTGCGAGGGTCACGACAACGCGAGCAAGTTGGTTACACAATTTCGGAAATCCGGTTCGGCCAGCGCGGCATTCGAAACCGTGCGCGACTATTGGAAACGCACGCTCGGCGTCGTGCAGGTTCAAACGCCGAATGCCGCGCTCAACACGATGGCGAACGGATGGCTTTTATATCAGACCATCGGCTGCCGATTGTGGGGAAGGAGCGGTTTCTATCAGTCCGGAGGCGCGTTCGGATTTCGCGACCAGTTGCAGGATGCCATGGCGCTGGTGCACGCGCAGCCGAATTTATTGCGCGATCAAATCCTGCGCGCGGCTTCGCGCCAGTTCAAGGAAGGCGACGTGCAGCACTGGTGGCATCCGCCGTCCGGCCGCGGCGTGCGCACGCATTGCTCCGACGATTATCTCTGGCTGCCGCTGGCCGTATGGCGCTACATCACGTGCACGGGCGACGACGAAATCCTGAAAGAGCGCAGCGCGTTTCTCGAAGGACGTCCGGTGGCCGCCAGCGAAGAGTCTTATTACGACTTGCCGACGCAGTCGCAGGAAAGCGCGGACGTCTACGAACACTGTGTCCTCGCCATCAAACACGGTCTGAATTTCGGAACGCACGGCTTGCCGCTCATCGGCAGTTGCGACTGGAACGACGGCATGAACGAAGTCGGCAGCAAGGGCAAGGGCGAAAGCGTGTGGCTGGGTTTCTTCCTGTTCGACGTGCTGCGGCGTTTCGTCGACATCGCCACGCTGCGCGGCGACGCGGCGTTCGCCGGGCAGTGCAAAGCGGAAAGCGATTCGTTGCGCGCGCGATTGGAAAAAAATGCATGGGACGGTGCGTGGTACCGGCGCGCTTACTTCGACGATGGATCACCGTTAGGCACCTCGACCAATACCGAATGCAAAATCGACTCGATCGCGCAGAGTTGGTCGGTGCTGTCGACCGCGGGCGATCCGACGCGCGTGAGCACGGCGATGAATTCGCTGAGCGAGCATCTCGTCGACCGCGAACACAAAATCATCAAGCTGCTCGATCCGCCGTTCGATAAATCCGATCCGAGCCCCGGCTACATTCAGGGCTACGTGCCCGGCGTGCGCGAAAACGGTGGACAGTACACGCACGCCGCCGTCTGGGCGGCGATGGCGTTTGCCGAATTGAACGACGCTGACCGCGCGTACGAGTTGCTGGACATGATTCTTCCCATCGAACATTCGCGTTCGAGCGACGCGGCGCACGTATACAAAGTGGAACCGTATGTGGTGGCCGCGGATGTCTATGCCGTCGCGCCGCACACGGGCCGCGGCGGCTGGACCTGGTACACGGGATCGGCCGGCTGGCTGTACAGATTGATCGTCGAATCCGTACTCGGCATTACGCGCGCAGGCGACAAGCTCGACATTACGCCGTGCCTGCCGCCGAGCTGGAACGACTACACGGCGAAATATACGGTCGGCGAATCCGTCTACTCGATATCGGTGTCGCGAGACGAATCGGTCGAGACGGACATGCGGGTAACCGTCGATGGAGTCGTGCGACCACATGGCGACATCACCCTTTCGAACGACGGAAAGGCGCATTCAATTGACGTGAGAATCGCGAAAGGGAAAGCGTCGTCGGCGACAGACACTGCTTGATCCGGCTCGCGCGCGATTGAAAAAACATGGGAAACCAGCGAGTTACGGCCCTTATTTGAGGCTTGAGCGAGAAATTTATCCTGACGCGACACGTCGCCGCAATTCCGTGGTAATCTGGAAGCACTGAACTGGGCTCGTGCAGTCTGTGATTCGATCATTCGCGATTCCTCGCGCTTAATCCCCTCTCCGTTTGCATTTCCTTTGATCAGTCGTGATCTCGTAGCTACACACAATCTATATTTAGGAGTTTTGTATGTCTGATCGTCAGATCGGCACCGTAAAGTGGTTCAATGATGCAAAGGGTTTCGGATTCATCGCGCGCGATAGCGGTCCGGATGTGTTCGTGCATTTTCGCGCGATCAGCGGGTCGGGTTTTCGTACACTTCAGGAAGGCCAGCGCGTCTCCTTCGAAGTAACGCAAGGCCAGAAAGGTCTGCAAGCCGAAAACGTCAACGCAGCGTAATGCGTCATCGCAGCGCGGGACGTTCTGTCCCGCGCTCGCGATTTCAATCGTCTCCTCAGCGTAAACGCCGCGAATATCCCGGCGTATCGACAACGCGGCGTTCGCCGCAATTTTCCCTCCTTTTTCCAACGCAAACGTCGAACATCAGCTTCGATAGTGCGCGCCGGTTCCCGAACGCGAATCGCGGCGCAAACGGAACCCCGTTCGCCCGAAGTCAGGCGAGGTAAAGTGTCATTGAGTTAAACGCTATGCGGAACGCAAAGGAGAGCGTGCTGTGACCGACCAAAATCGAGGGATTCTGCCGACCGTTACCAAACCGGTGCGCCCGCTGGCGGTGCGCATGGCGACGATCTCACGATGTCTGGTGTTGTTGTCCATTCTTGCCGTCATCGCGGCCTGCTATATGGCGCAGGAAATTATCTGCACGATCATGCTGGCGCTGCTGTTCTCGTTGCTATTCTCGCCGCTGGTCGGTGTCATCCAGAAATTGCGGCTGCCGCGCATGCTGGCCAGCGGCATTGTCGTTCTGGCGATCATCGCGATTTTCATCGGCGCCCTGTATGCGCTGGCGCAACCGGCGAAAGACTGGATCGCCAATGCGCCCGCCGCGATCCACTCCGTGTCACTGCGCTTCAAGGATTTGCGCGCGCCGGTGCAGGAAGCGCAAAAAGCCAGTCAAAGCCTGACCGATCTCACGGGACCCAACACCAGCGGCACGCAGCAAGTCGTCGTCAAAGACGGATCGAATCCGCTCAACGCGCTCGCCGCGGGAACGCCGCACGTGCTCGAACTGGTCGCCGCGACGATCCTGCTTCTGTATTTCTTTTTATCGTCCGGCGACAATTTTCTGCGCCGGCTCGTCGAGATCGCGCCCGGCATGACGGAAAAGAAAACCGTCGTGAATATCGCGCGGGACATCCAGCGCGAGATGTCGCGCTATCTGCAGACGATCACGCTGATCAACTTCGGCCTCGGCTGCGCGACGGCCATCGCGATGGCGTTGTTGCAGGTACCCAATGCGATTTTGTGGGGGGCCATGGTGTTCCTTTTCAACTTCGCGCCGTACGTGGGCGCGAGCATCAGCGCGATCGTGCTGGCAACAGTGGGATTTTCCACATTCAACAATCTCGGGCACGCTATTGCGGTTCCCAGCGCGTTTCTCGTCCTGGCGTTCATCGAAGGCCAGCTCGTCACGCCGACGATCATCGGACGCCGCCTCGCCGTGAATCCCGTCGTCGTATTCGTGTGGTTGCTGCTTTGGGGAACACTGTGGGGTGTCATCGGCATTCTGTTGGCCGGCCCCCTGCTCGCCTGTTTCCGAATCATCTGTCAGCACACCGCTGCATTGCGGCCGATTTACATGTTGATCGGCGAGGCAAAATTCGATGAAACGGAGGAACGCACCACTCACATAGCTGGACGCGTCTCCGACGACACTCCGGCAGCCGCGTCGAAGTAGAAGGACGACGACGCTTGTGGCCGCGCTCGTCAGCGAGCGGCGGTAAGGTCGTCGCGCCAGGCCGCAATGGACCGGGCGCGTGGTGAAATCCGAGTGCGACGCGTCTGGAACGCGCGCAGAAAAACGATTACTGGCCGGAGGCCTGCAGCGCGGCAGCAATGCCGGCGTCGCCGCTCACGATGTCCGCCCACTTCAACTCGATACCCTTGCGACGACCCTTCTCGGTGAGCTTGAGTCCCGTCGGATCGATCACTACCGTGTAGGTAATGTCCTTGATGACCAGCTCGCGTCGAATTGCCTTTTCCAATTTCGTCATAACATGCTCCTGGTTGATGACATAAGCCACGGACATGACGACAGTAAAGGTTGCCACGTATAACATCAATGGCATTCGCGCACGCCTGCCGCGTTTGCTCGAATGGCTCGGACGCGAAACGCCGGATATCGTTTGTCTTCAAGAACTTAAAGCGCCCGACTCGGCATTCCCTGCGGCCGAGATTCGTGCCTTGGGTTATGGCGTGATATGGGCCGGCCAGCTTTCCTGGAACGGTGTTGCGATTCTCGCGCGCGGCGGCGAACCTGTCGAACGGACGCGCAAATTGCCCGGCGCGGATGACGACGCACAAAGCCGCTATCTAGAAGCGGATATCGGCGGAATCGTCGTCGCGTGCCTGTACCTGCCGAACGGCAATCCGCAGCCGGGTCCGAAATTCGACTACAAACTGGCGTGGTTCGAGCGCCTGATCGCGCACGCGAAGAAGCTGTATTCGAGCAAGCAGCCGGTAATCCTTGCCGGCGATTTCAACGTCGTACCCACCGATTTCGACATCTACGATCCAACGCACTGGCGCAAGGATGCTTTGCTGCAACCGGAAAGCCGCGCCTGCTACGAACGCCTGTTGAAACAGGGATGGATCGATTCGATTCGTCATCTGCATCCGGACGAAAAGATCTTCACGTTCTGGGATTATTTCCGCAATCACTGGAAACGCAATGCGGGTTTGCGCATCGATCATTTGCTGCTCAACAAAGTGCTCGCGCCGCACCTGCGCGACGCGAATGTCGATCGATGGGTGCGCGATCAACAAGGTGCAAGCGATCACGCGCCGACGTGGGTGACCTTGTCGGTCGACAAGAAAGCCGCGCCGAAGAAACCTGCGGCCGCAAAGAAAGCGGCGACGAAAAAGATAGCGCGCGCAAAACGCTGACGTTACGTTTGCGCGCGCGATCGTTGCGCAACTATTCCGGCAATCGCTGGCCTTTGGTTTCCATCGCCAGAGGAATAATGATCAAGCCGAGTAGGAATGCGATGGACGTAATCGCCACCGGCGTACCGATAGTACCCATGCTCGCGACCATCGAGCCGATGCCGAAATTGACGACCGCGCCGACCAAGCGTCCGATCGATGTCGAAAATGCGAATGCGGTCGCTCTGACATTCGTCGCGTACTGCTCAGGCAGCCACAGGCTGAACACCGCAAAGTTGCCGCCGAAGAATCCGAGAACGAACAACATGCCGATGAACGGATACAGCGCGTCCGTCATGTAGAACACCCAGCCGAACGTTGCCGCGATCATCACGAACATGCCCGTGAAGTACAGCGCCAGCGTTTTCTTGCGGCCGATGCGCTCGGCGATCAGCGGAACGCAGAGGCAACCGAGAATTGTGCCGATCGAAAGGATTGCCGTGCCGATCGATGCCGTCTTCACCGCATCGGCTTTCGCCATGCCGGCTTTCGTCGCGAGTTGGATGATCGCCGTCGGTTCGTATACCGCACCAGCCCACAAACCGATAATGGCCACGGTAAGCAATGCGGCGTTGACGAGAGTGCGTTTGCGATACGTCGCGTTGAAAATTTCCTTGAGCGGACTATGCCGTGTCGCTTCGGCGCTATGCTTCTGCCAGCGCTCCGGTTCTTTCACACGCATCAGTACGACGAGCGCCACGATCACCGGCGTCAACCCGCATAGAAACATGGCGCGCCAACCAAAATTCGCGCCCACGGTGTAGTTCAACGCAGCGGCGAGAAAAAATCCGGCGTAGTAACCGGTCTGCAAATATCCCGCACCCATCTTGCGCCGATCTTCCGGCCACGCTTCGGCAACGTACGTACCGGCAAGCGCCCATTCGCCGCCTATGCCGATGCCGGCAAGAAGACGAAACAACGCCAACAAGTACACATTCGGCGAGAGCGCGGCGGCGCCAGTGAAGATCGCGTACATGAGGATCGTCCCCGCGAGCACGCGCGTGCGGCCCATACGGTCGGCGATCGGTCCCCAGATAAACGAAATGCCCCACCCGACCAGAAACAGCGCAAACAAAACCGATCCGGCGAAACCCACGTTGCCTGGCGACGCCTCGATGCCCGATTTCGGCAGCAACTCCGTGAGCGCGGGACTCAGCACCAGCGCATAAATGAAGGAGTCCATTCCGTCCAGCGTCCAGCCCGCCCACGCGGACCAGAAACCGACGACTTGTCCCTTGTTCAATGGCGTGCGCACAACCGCCGCCGCATTCGACGTTTGCATCGGCAACCCTCCCAGTCTGTGGACTTTTGAGTCCCTCTTTATAGGCCGGCGTCTCGCGCAACGCGGACAACGGCTGCTATCCGATTTCGTATTTTGTATATCATATATACATGAGCGCCGCCAATCGACGTTTGACCAATCCGCTGCAAAACCGCGTCAGTACCACCCAGGCAATCTCCGCCGAATTGAGAACGGCGATCGTCGATGGCCGCCTGGCGCCGGGCCAGGCGCTGCGTCAGGAAACGCTCGCGCAGCATTTCAACGTGAGCCACATTCCGATACGCGAAGCCTTGCGCCAGCTCGAAAGCGAAGGCTGGGTGCAGATCGAACAGAACAAAGGCGCGACCGTCTCACCGCTCGACGCCGGCGAAGCCCGTGAAATCTACGAAATGCGCGCAGTTCTCGAATGTCACCTGCTACGTCTAGCAATTCCAGCGCACGATGCTGGCTCGTTGAAAACCGCGCGATCAATATTAATGACGGCGTCGCGCGAGCGCGATCCGAATCTTTACGTTCAGCGCAACGAGGAATTCCATATCGCTTTGCTTTCGCCCGCGCCGCGTCCGCATACGCTGGCGGAGATCGAACTTCTGCACCGCCGCAGCGAACGCTATCTGCGGCTGAAATACCTCCAGCCGAAACTCAAGCACGAGTCCGACCGGGAGCATCTCGCCCTGCTCGATAACTGCGAACGACGGGATGTACGCGGCGCAGTGAAGATCATGTCGCAGCATCTTCTCGGCACCGGCGAACTGCTCGGACAACATCTGGACGATCTGCGCAGAATTAAGCCGCCGGCGCGCCGATCGACCCGCAAGTCGCAATCGAGTCGTTAGCCGATGAGCATCGCAACCGCCGATCGCCCGGCGCGAGATTGGTCGACGCGACGAAATCGCAAAAAGGCACGCCTGCAGCGTGTCGCAAAGTATACAAAGGGACGCGTCGTCGATACCGCAAATATTCTCGATGCGCTGCATGCGCTGATCGAACCCGGCGATCGCGTTTGCGTCGAAGGAAATAACCAAAAGCAGGCAGATTTTCTCTCGCGCAACCTCGCCAGCCTCGATCCGGCCCGCGTCAATAACATCCATCTGCTGCTATCGGTCCTCGGCAGGCCGGAACACATGGACCTGTTCGAGCGCGGCATCGCGAGCCGCGTCGATTTTTCCTTTTCCGGCCCACAAAGCTTGCGCCTGGCGCAGATGGTCGAAGACAAGCGCGTCAGCATTGGCGCCATTCACACCTATCTCGAACTGTTCGCGCGCTATTTCGTCGATCTCACGCCGGACATCGCGCTCATCGCCGCCGACTCCGCCGACGCCGACGGCAACTTGTACACCGGCGCGAACACGGAAGAGACACCGCTGATCGTCGAAGCCACGGCGTTTCGCGACGGCATTGTCATTGCGCAGGTGAACTCGCTACAGGACAAGTTGCCGCGCGTCGACATTCCGGGCTCGTGGATCGATTTCGTCGTCGTCGCCGACCGACCATACGCAATCGAACCGTTGTTCACTCGCGATCCCGCGCTAATCACCGACGTGCAGATACTGATGGCGATGCTGGCGATTCGCGGCGTCTACGAAAAGCATGGCGTGACACGGCTCAACCATGGCATTGGCTTCGACACGGCCGCTATCGAACTGCTGCTTCCCACATATGGGGAACAGTTGGGATTGCGCGGAAAAATCTGCACGCATTGGGCGCTCAATCCACATCCGACGCTGATTCCCGCCATCGAAACGGGCTGGGTGAAAAGCGTGCATTGTTTCGGCGGCGAAGTCGGCATGGAACGTTACGTCGCCGCGCGGCCGGATATTTTTTTCACGGGGCCGGACGGATCGTTACGTTCCAATCGCACGTACAGCCAGATGGCCGGACTTTACGCGACGGATCTGTTTATCGGATCCACGTTGCAGATGGACGCGCAAGCCAATTCGTCGACCGCTACGCGCGGCCGCATCGCCGGCTTCGGTGGCGCGCCGAACATGGGCAGCGATCCGCACGGCCGGCGTCACGCTTCGCGTCCATGGTTGGAAATGCGCGGCGAGCGCGGGCAGGACGCGCGCGGACGCAAACTTGTCGTGCAACTCGTGCAGAGCTTCCGCGACGGCATGGCGCCGACGTTCGTTGAAACGCTGGATGCCGTCGAGGTCGGCAAAACCGCAGGCCTGCCGCTGCCGCCCGTGATGATCTACGGCGATGACGTCACGCACGTCGTCACCGAAGAAGGTGTCGCTTATCTATATCTCGCGAAAGATATCGACGAACGCCGCGCGGCACTGGCTGCCGTGGCCGGTATTACGCCGCTGGGGATGGAAAGCTCGATCGAGAAAAGTATACATTTGCGCAAACGCGGCATCGTCGCGTTTCCGGAAGATCTCGGCGTGCGCCGAACCGACGCGCGCCGATCGCTGTTGGCGGCGCATAACATGCGCGAAATCGTCGAGTGGTCCGGCGGACTTTACGATCCCCCCGCTCGCTTCAGGAGCTGGTGATGAACATGCTTTCCACTCCGGCATTGAATGCCTCGCAACGCCGGTGGACGGCGCGCGCCATCGCCGACACAGCTGTCCGCGCACTGTGCGACGAGGCGCTGCTGACACCCAAACCAGCGCTCGTCGATCGCAGAGGATGCGGCGCCCACGGCGACATGGATTTACCCATGCTTTTGCGCTCGGCGTTGACCTTGCGCGCGATGTTCGAGAAAGTGGCGCGCTGCGCGATCACGATGTCGACAAAAACGAATCTGCGCGAACGCTTGACCGAGATCGGCCTGCGCGGCGAACGCGAAATGCTTGCGGCAACGGGAGGCGTCAACACGCATCGCGGCGCGATATGGACACTGGGTCTGTTGTGCGCGGCGCGCGCAATGAACGACGACACAGCAACCATCGGCGAGTTATGCGCCGGCGCCGCACGTATCGCGCGTCTGCCGACAAACGCGAGTGTTGCGCTTTCACACGGTCGCTCGGTGTTCTTGCGATTCGGAGCACGCGGCGCGCGCGGCGAAGCGGAGGATGGGTTTCCACATGTATGCAACGTCGCATTGCCGGCGCTGCGCGCGTCGCGTGCCCTCGGCCATGATGAAATCCACGCGCAATTGAACGCATTGCTGCATCTCATCGCAAGCATCGACGACACGTGCCTGCTCTATCGCGGCGGCGCAGAAGCGTTGCATGTGGCGCAAACGGGTGCGCAAGTGGTCTTGTCGGCGGGCATCACAACAGCGGCGGGCAAAGCGGCACTGGCAGAACTCGATCGAAAGCTGCTTGCATTGAATGCATCACCGGGCGGCAGTGCGGACTTGCTCGCCGCCACACTGTTGCTCGACCGTTTCGCGCCAGCAACGGAGGCCGCGTAATGGAAACATTCGAGTTCGACCGACCAGCTGGAGCGCGCATTCCTTTACAACGCGTGCATGTCGGCGTTGTGGCATCCGGCAATCTTGAAGTGCTGCTTGAACCTGCGTCGGCGCAGCGTTCGCGCATTGCGGTGCGCACGAGTGCCGATGGATTCGAAGAGCGCTGGAAAAATGTCGTCGATCGTTTTTTTTCGCGTCACGATGTCGCCGTCGATATCGCGATCAACGATTTCGGCGCGACGCCGCCAACGGTACTGCTGCGGCTCGAACAAGCGATCGAGGAAGCTTTCCGTGAGTGACAGCTATTCCGAACTCGGTGCGCGCGATCGCGCGCGCGCGCTGCTTGACGCCGGCACGTTTCGCGAACTGCTC
>Ga0209006_10002449_pt1 | contig 16918 bp, 13 predicted proteins | sample JacPin_JW_Ref_O2_FD_188567 | JGI IMG/M metagenome (GOLD analysis project Ga0209006, IMG submission 188567) | Forest soil microbial communities from Algoma, Ontario, Canada - Jack Pine, Ontario site 1_JW_Ref_O2 (SPAdes) (version 2) | ecosystem: Environmental > Terrestrial > Soil > Boreal... | reverse complement strand
GGAAGCGGATCATGTCGAGCAAGGGAAATCCGCACCAGATGGCTCCGAACATTTCGGGATGCTGGGTCATGGCCACGCCCATGAGCAGTCCGCCGTTGGAGCGTCCGCGAATGGCGAGGCGACTGGTTGAGGTGTATTTTTCGTCGACCAGATAGTTTGCGGCAGCAAAGAAATCATCGAAGACGTTTTGCTTGTGCTCGAACATTCCGGCTTGATGCCACTTCTCGCCGTATTCGCCACCTCCGCGAAGATTGGGTTGGGCGTAAAAGCCGCCTTGCTCCATCCACCAGGCGTACTCGGGATTCCACGCCGGGGTCATGTCTACAAGGAAGCCGCCGTAGGCGAACATTAAGGCGGGCGTGGCACCATCGCGCTTTGCGCCTTTCTTCGACGAGATGAACATCGGGATGCTGGTACCGTCTTTCGATTTGTAGAACACTTGCTTCACTTCGTATTGATCCGAAGCGAACGGGACTTTGGGCTGGGCGAAGACTTCGGTTTTTCCGGTACCGGCGTCGTAGCGGTAGATGGTGGGCGGAATGATGAAGGACTCGAAGCTGTAGAAGCCTTCTTGCGAATCCTCGCGTCCGTACACGCCGGTGGCCGCGCCCAGGGTTGGATAGGCGAGAGTTCCAACGGGCTTTCCGTCCAGCGTGAAGATACGGGTTTCCGTTACCACGTCATGCAGTCCGGTGACGAAGAGCTTGCCGCCGACTATAGAAATTCCGGAGATGACATCTTTGCCCTCGGGGATGATGGTGGTTATGCGTGGCGGGTGCGGGCCGGCGATATTCACTTTTGCGACGCGATAATTCGGAGCTTCATAGTCGGTCAGGACGTAGAGATCGTCGCCATAGTTCGTCGCTGTGAATCGGCTGTCGATTCCGCGGATGACCGGTTGAATTGCCGAGTCCCGCTGGCGCAAATCCTTGACGTAAATATCGATCCGCCTGGCGGGGACGCCGTGGGACACGGTGATCATCAGATAGCGCTCGTTCTCGGAGATCTCTGTCCCGATGAGTTCCATGGGCCCGAAGGTTTCAGTTTCGAAAGTCTTGCCAAAGATGAGTTGATCGCTGGCCGCGGGCGATCCGAGCTGGTGGTAGAAGACCAAAGTCCCCGTGGGATCGAAGCGGGCGTAGTAAAGGCCGTGCTTGTCGGGGCTGAGCTGAATACCGGAATAACGCGCTGAGGGCAAGGAATCGTCCAGTGGGTGATTTCTGGCGGCATCTTCCTTATTAATCTCGAGAATATGAACGGATTCTTCGTCGGCTCCGCCGGATCGGATACCGTAAACGAGTAGGGTGCCATCTTTCGAGATGTCATTGATCTGAACGGAAGTGTTCTGATCAACGCTCAGTTTGGTGGCGTCAATGAGGCGCTCGTCTTGACCGTGAAGGCCGCGGCGCATGTAAATCGATCCCTGATTTTCATCGGCCAATCGCTTTTTAAAAAAATAAATTCCGCCGCGTTCGATCGGGATGGTGAAGTTCTCAACGCGCTCCAGTTTGGTGAGTTCGCTGACGATTGCGGGACGGATCTTTACTTGCGACAGATACTGCTCGGTGTATTTCATCTGCTCGCTGATCCAGGCGCGGGTCTCGGGGCTCTTCTGGTCCTCGAGCCAACGATAGGGGTCGGTGAGGGTGGTGCCATGGATGGTCTCGGTGACGGGCTTGGGTTCGGTTGGGGGTGGAGGGGGAAGGATGATTCCATTGCCGCCTTTTATTTCGGATGGCTTGTCGGAGGCGAAGGCGAAAAGTGAGAGCAAAAGAAAGAGAACGAGTAGAAATGGGTTTTGAGCGGCGGACGCAGGCGTCATAGGTAGATCATTCTAATCCGCAAGTTCGCACGCTCGCCAGCCGTCACCGTTGGCTAGTAGTTTCGTATTTCATAGGGGATTGCCCGATTGACGGCCAACAGCGCTTGGGCGTACGCTTTTGCCGCTGCGCATACGTCTGGTTGAACCTGCTGCTGAACCGGGCCCCTTATTGCTCTCTGATTGCCGGAGAGTTTCCTCACCCTTTTACGAACCGTTTTTACAAAATCTGGCACCACGAAGGGAGAATAATTTTATGGGTGCAATCGATATGCTGGTGAACGAAGTTGGAAGTCAGTTTGGCATTCCGCAAGAAAAAGCGGGATCGCTGCTTACAGCTTTGCTGGGACTGATCCAGCAACAGAGTGGCGGATTGAGTGGATTTCTTGATCGATTTCGGCAAGCCGGTCTTTCGGAAACGGTAACGAGCTGGTTGCGAGGTGCTCCGGCGGCTCCGATTAGCGGAGAGAGTGTGCAGACGGCGTTGGGGCCGCAAGCGGTCAACTCGATTGCTTCGCGGACGGGGCTTTCGCTATCGACGGCTACGGCGGCGCTCGGGTTCATGGTTCCGAAGTTGGTGCAGAGTTTGGCGCCGGGGGGAACGATTCCGACGCGACTTCCGGCGGAGGCTATGTCTTATCTCACGGGAGCGACCGGCGTGGTGACGGCGGGGGCTCGTCATGCAGTGCAGGCGGTGCAAGGCAGTGGGTTGCGGCGCTGGCTGTGGCCGGTGCTGGCGATTATCGCGGCGCTGTTGTTGTATGCGCTATGGCCGAGATCCAAACCTGAGGTGGCGTTTAACGTCGATGACCAGGTGAGGATAGCTTCGGACAAAGCGTCGGCCGCACTCGCGGCGCTGAAGCCAGGGTATGCGCCACAAGATCTGGTCAGCGCGTTGAATATGGAGATCATTAATTTCCAGACGGGAAGCGCGCAGATCCCCGACTACAGCACGGCGTTCCTCAATAAGGCCGCTGAAGTGATCAAGGTGGCTCCAGCGGCGATGGTAATTGAGGTCGGGGGGAACACGGACAACACGGGCGATGCCGCGGCCAATCTGGCACTTTCGCAGCAAAGGGCCGATGCGGTGCGGAATTATCTTGTGCAGCAAGGGGTTCCGGCGCCGCAACTGACGGCGAAGGGATACGGGGATACGCACCCTATTGCCAGCAATGACACGGATGAGGGACGGTTCCGCAATCGCAGAATTGAATTCGCGGCGCATTGAAGTGGTGAGTTGAAACTCTGGCGGCGGACCGGCGGTCCGCCATCTTTTTGTGTCGACGGGAGTGTCGCCGCGGCAAGTCGTCGGCGGTTACTCAGTCGGCTACTCTCCCAGTTACTTTCGAGATAGAACCTTGGCACTTTGACGGGGAACTGGCGCGCAGGTAGATGTAGGTAAGGCGGTCTGATTCTCCATGATTAAAACGATTACTGCGTTTGCCTGGTTGCGCGACCTTGCCATTGTTGTGCTGTTTATTGCGGGACTTGATCTGCGGCCTAGTTTGCCACGGATTGCTATTCTGCTCATGGCGAGCGCGGTGGTCATCTTTATAGAGCGCGCTCTGTGGTCGTGGTATTTAAGCGATCTGCGCGACGTGCAACACTCACCGAAAGCCTCGTAAGCCTGCAGGGCTCAGTTTCCCAGTAGCTGTCTTCTTGAATACTTCTCTTTACTGTATTTCCCTATCCTAATATCTGACTATTGCGGCGAATGATTTTGGATCGAGCGAGGCTCCGCCTACGAGAGCGCCGTCGATTTCTGCTTCTGCCATTAAAGCGGGGGCGTTGTCTGGTTTGACCGATCCTCCATAAAGGATGCGGAGATTGTCGGCGAAGTCGTGCCCAAAGGATTCCGCGGCTTCGGATCGAATGATGGCATGGGCATCGGCGGCAAGTTGCGGGGTAGCGGTTTTGCCGGTGCCGATGGCCCAGACGGGCTCGTAGGCGACGATGAGGTTATGCGCTTTTTTCGCCGAGACCTTGTTGAAAGCGCGGAGACACTGGCGGCGGAGGACGTCGTCGGTGAGTCCGGCTTCGCGTTCTTCGAGGACTTCGCCAACGCAGACGATGGGGACGAGTCCGGCTTCGACTGCGGCTTTCAGTTTTAGATTTACGGTGTCGTCGGTTTCGCCGAAATATTGGCGGCGTTCGGAGTGTCCGATGATGACGTGGGTTGCGCCGGCTGCAAGCAACATACTGGAGCAGATCTCTCCGGTGAACGCGCCTTCCGGCCCCCAGTAGACGTCTTGAGCGCCGATCGCGATTTTGGATCCCTTGGCCGCATGGACAGCGGCATCAATTGCGAGATAAGTAGGGCAGATTATGATTTCGGCGCGATCGTGGCCCTGAACGAGTGGGAGAAAGTCGCGAAAGAAGTCGCGAGCCTGGTCGGGAGTCTTGTACATCTTCCAGTTGCCGGCAATAACTTTGTTTCTCATGCAATGCCTTTCTCGAAGAGAACGGAATGTGAAAGTGATTGGTGGGCTAATTTTTCCGCGGCGCGAACGTAACTTGTGCAGGTGGCAATGTCGAAGAGCACGAGCCGGACGTGCTTCAGGTGTGCGCAAGACGGAAGAACATTGAGGATCGTCTCGATAGCGACCTGTGCGGCTTCGTGCGTCGGATAGCCGAAGGCCCCCGTCGATATCGAAGGGAAGGCTATGGATTTGATTCCGTGATCGTCCGCGACCGCGATGGATTCACGATAGCAACTGGCCAGTGTTTTTGATTCGTGCTGCCGACCTCCTCGATATACCGGGCCGACTGTGTGAATTACATATTTGGCGGGCAATCTTCCAGCCGTGGTGATGACGGCCTTGCCTGCGGGGAGCGTGCCGATTTTGGCCACGATACGCTTACATTCCTGCAGGATCGACGGTCCACCAGCACGATGAATCGCTCCATCCACGCCTCCACCACCGAGCAGGTAGGAGTTGGCGGCGTTGACGATGACTTCAGTAGTCTCCTTCGTAATGTCGGCGGGGCCATGAAGTTCGATCGCCTTACCGTCGGCGAAAGTTAGTCGGGCTGCGAAGTCGGACATAGCGTGCCCAGAGGAGCGGTCGGTATTAGATGGGTGTTGTGACATCGCCGGCGACCCTTGATCTGACGGTTAGGAACCGATGCTGCACTATTTCTTCTCGGTCAGTGATTCCACTCCGGGCAACTTCTTGCCTTCGAGAAATTCGAGTGATGCGCCGCCGCCAGTTGAAATGTGAGTGATTTTGTCAGCTACGCCTGCGGCTTTTACGGCGGCTACTGAATCTCCTCCGCCTACGATGGTGGTGGCTCCGGCATTTTCGGCTACGGCTTGGGCAATTTTGTTGGTGCCTTTGGCGAAGGGCGGCAATTCGAAAACGCCCATGGGGCCGTTCCAGATAATGGTTAGCGCGCGGGCTACTTCTTCGGAGAAGAGCTCGATCGATTGCGGGCCGATATCGAGCGCCATCATGTTCGAGGGGATGGGCTCGCCGGGGCCGATTATTTTGGTGGCGGCACTGGCTTCGACGCGGTCGGCGATGACGTGATCGGTGGGCAGTAGGAATTTAACTTTGTGAGCTTTTGCCTGTTGCAGAAGATCCTTAGCGAGTTCGATCTTGTCTTCTTCGACGAGACTCTTGCCTACGGATTCCCCTTGCGCCTTGAGAAAGGTGTAGGCCATGCCTCCGCCGATGACTAAGGTATCGACTTTGGTGAGCAGGTTCTGGATGACTCCGATTTTGTCGCTCACTTTTGCGCCACCGAGAATCGCGATGAACGGGTGTTCGGGATCCTGCAGAACGCGGCCGAGATATTCCAGTTCTTTTTCCATGAGCAGGCCGGCGGCGGATTTCTTCACAAATTTTGTGATTCCGACCGTGGATGCATGAGCGCGATGGGCGGTTCCGAAGGCGTCGTTAACGTAAAACTCGGCGAGCGAGGCTAGTTGCTGGGAAAAACGTTCATCGTTGGCTTCTTCTTCGGCATGAAAGCGGAGATTTTCGAGCAAGAGCGCCTGGCCTTTTTCGAGTTTGAGGGCCATCTCTTCGGCTTCAGGGCCGACGCACTGCGGGCAGAAGCCCACGTTTTCGCCGCGTGATAATTCCTTATCGAGCAACATGCGCAGGCGCTCGGCCACGGGCTTCAGGCTCAGTTTAGGATTTGGTTTGCCTTTGGGGCGTCCGAGATGGGATGCGAGGATCAAGCGCGCACCGTGACGCAGAGCGTACTCGATGCTGGGCAGAGTTTCGCGAATGCGCGTGTCGTCCATGACACGGCCGTCTTCGAGCGGAACATTGAAATCGACCCGCATGAAGATGCGGTGATCGTTGAGGGGGAGATCGCGGATAGAGAGCTTGGACATGGGACTCCGTCGATGGTTCTGCGTCGATACTTTACGTTTCAAACCTTGCGGAGCTTAGCTCCGCTAGCGGATAGGAGTGTCTGCTCCACACGAGCAAAACTCCTCCACACAAGCAAATCTACTCCACACGAATGGAGCTACAGGCCTTTCGAAGACATCAGGTTGATCAGGTCGCGGACGCGGCTCGAGTATCCCCATTCGTTGTCGTACCACGAAATGACCTTCACGCAATTGCCATTTACTACCAGCGTCATTGGGGCATCGACGATGGAGGAGCGGGAGTCTCCTTTGAAATCGGAGGAGACGAGTTCGTTCTCTTCAAAGCCGAGATAGCCTTTCAGTGGACCGGACTCAGAAGCTTTCTTGAGCGCGGCGTTGACCTCTTCTTTGGTGGTCTTTTTCTCGACGAAGGCAACCAGGTCGACTGCCGAAACGTTCGGCGTCGGTACGCGCATGGAAAAGCCATCTAGTTTGCCACCTAGTTCAGGGACCACGAGCTTCAGCGCTTTGGCGGCACCAGTCGATGTGGGGATCATGTTGATGGCGGCGGCGCGGGCTCGGCGGAGATCCTTGTGCGGAAAATCGAGGATGACCTGATCATTCGTATAGGAATGGATGGTGGTCATGGTTCCGCTGATGATTTTGAAATTGTCGTTGATGACCTTCGCGATCGGGGCGAGACAGTTGGTGGTACAGGACGCGTTCGAGACGATGTGGTGCTTGGCCGGATCGTATTTCTCGTCGTTGACTCCGAGCACGACGGTGAGGTCTTCGTTCTTGGCGGGAGCGGAGATGATGACTTTTTTCACGCTGCCGCGCAGATGTTTCTTGGCGTCAGCGGCATCGGTAAAGCGTCCGGTGGATTCGATGACGACTTGCGCGCCGACGGAATCCCAAGGCAGGTCGGCGGGATCCTTTTCTTTGAAGACTTTAATAACTTTGCCGTCAATCGAGATGCTGTCGGCGCCAGCGGTGATGGTGTTAGGGAGATTGCCGAGGATGGAGTCGTACTTCAGGAGATGGGCCAAAGTCTTGGGATCGGTGAGATCGTTGACGGCGACGAAATCCAGGTTCTTATCCGCGAGCGCGGTGCGGAGAACATTGCGTCCGATGCGTCCAAAACCATTGATGCCAACTTTTACGGCCATTGTGAGTCTGTTCCTCCAAGGAGATTTTGATTGCTAACAGGAATTCGTGGATGCCGTGGATAACTTTTGATGGTAACAGGGTGACGGGCTAGCGTAAACGTCAGGCGGGATTTGGTAGTGGTGCAGTTTGAAAATTGGCGTCCCGCAGCGGCTAAAGCCGCAATGCAAAACAAGATGCTTGCGGCACGGCTGAAGCCGTGCCCTTTCAAAACTAACTCAACCGGCATCACTACCCGGGATTTGTTGTCTCCCGTTAATCTTACGAGGTTTCTGTCGGCACTATTCAGGTGCTATGCAGGCGTGAGTTCTATGTAGGTGTCGGTGTTGCGCCAAATGAAAGGGACGCGGGCGAGCCAATATTTCGCTCTGATCGCTTGGCGGGCCGGGGGGAACTCTTCGGGTAGAAGGAATCGGGCGACGGCCGCGGATTCGGGACCAGTGATTTTTCCACGGATGGTGCAGGGCGCGATTTTGACCCGCGGATTATTGCGGATACGCTTGCACTTGCCCAACTTACTGTTTGTCATGAAGTAAATTTTGTCATCATATTCGGCAAACCAAATCGGCGTGTAAACCGCGACGCCACTTTTGCGAAGGGTTGCGAGGCTAATGTAGCGTTGGGCGTGGATTTCCGGGGTAATGGATGCCATTGGGGTATTGTAAGCTCGGCTGAAAGTTTTTTTGCCGCGGGTCTTACCGCAGCCTCCGGAGTCGCGAGCGGTCTTTCCCCGAAGTCTATTTTTGACGGGTTGTGCAGCGAGTCCCTTACAATAGCGGGCTACCGAGATTCCGAATATGCGAGACGAGATGAACGAGAACTGGCAACGATGGGAGGGGCTGACCGTCGACGGGAAATTCGGATTGGAGACTTATTTAGGAGGCTCCGATCATAGCGGTGTTTTCCTGACGCGACGGGGCGCCGACAAGTCCGAGAAGGCCGTCATCAAGCTGACCTCTATTGACTCCACCGAGGCAGAGCAGCAATTGGCGCGGTGGAACGGGGCGCGCGCGTTGAGCCATCCGAACCTGATCGGTATTTTTGAGGCGGGGCGCTGTGAGGTCGAGGGGGCGAAACTCCTTTATGTGGTGGAAGAGTATGCGGAAGAGAATCTGGCGCAGATTCTGCCAGAACGCGCTCTGACAGCGGATGAGACGCGTGGGCTTTTGCCTCCGGTGCTTCAGGCTTTTCAATTCCTGCATGAGAAGGGATTTGTACATGGGGGGATCCAGCCGTCGAATATTTTGGCGATTGGGGACCGGGTGAAGCTCTCGACGGACACTTTGCTGAAGCCGGGCGAGAAGGCGACCAGGTCGGGGGCAAGTTCTTATGATCCACCCGAAAGTGCGACGGGAGCCACCGCCGCGGGCGATGTTTGGCGTTTGGGGATGACAGTGGTGGAAGTGCTGACGCAGCGTTTGCCGGTTGGAGATGCTGCGGGAACGCCAGGGGTGCGAGTTTCGGAGTCCGTTCCCGAACCTTTCGGCGAGATTGCACGGAATTGTTTGCAGGTTGACCCTGGGAAACGGTGGAATGTGGCGCAGATCGCAGCGCGGATCAATCCGGGGATTGTTGGCCGCCTGGATGAGAAGCAGGTGGCGCCGGACATAGTTCGGCGGGAGCCACGGCGGGAACCGTTGGAGCCTTCGGCGTCGATTTCCGGTGCGGAAAAACCGTCGCCGAAATGGCCCTATTTGTTGGGGCTGGTCGCGGTGGCGGCAATCCTCATTTTTGCAATCGCTCGGCAGAAACAGTCGGGAGCGCCGACGGATGTGCAATCGACGGATTCGCAATCCAGTGCTAGCCAGAGTGATCAGTCTTCTCCCGTGTCGACCGGCGTGGACAAGCCGAGTCCGCTTGCGACTGGGAAAAGCGCGTCCCATGAGCCCGCCCCCGCAACCGAAACCAGCGGTGACAGTGCGCCGAACGACGCTACTGGAGTGCTACATCGGGAGCTGCCGCAAGTTTCGTCGAGCGCGCGGCGCACCATCCAGGGCAAGATTAAGGTTCGAGTCAGAGTGGATGTGGATGCAGCCGGCGATGTAAGCAGGGCCAAGATTGAGTCCGGCGGTCCGAGTAAATATTTTTCACGGCTGGCGTTGGATGCGGCTCGAGGCTGGAAGTTTTCTCAAGCAAAAGCGGGTGAAGCGGAGCCGAGGGAATGGAAACTGGATTTCGCTTTCAGTCGCGGGAAGACGGAAGCTTCAGCGACGCGAATCAAACAATAGACGCAAGACTGGAAGCTGCTATCGAGCACCGGCGCGCATCTTTTGTTGACGGTCGCTCTTCTTGTCAACATTTACTCCAGGTTCGGCTGCGATCCTGGATAGTTTTCTGGTGTCTTTAAGCCAGGCGGCTGCTCTTGCTTCAGCGTCGGCGAGTTGTTGAGCCGACATAGTCTCGCGAACATTCTTCTTTCCTGCCGCGATTTGTTCGAGCATGGGAGCTGCCGCTTTTTCCGCGAGCAGGTACCACATATAGGCAGACACGGGGTCGGCGGGAGTGCCGGCGACGAGAGTGTCTTTGGTTCGGCCATCGGTTTGACGATCGCTTTGACCATCGCTTATTCGATCACCTCGGACCTGGCAAAGATGTTCGGCTAAGCGAAGTTGTGCCACGGGATCGCCGGATTCGGCGGCCCTGATGATCTCGGGAAAAGCGGCGTTCTCACCGTTGGTTCTGGCAGGCGGATCGATTTGGGAGCTGTTCATGGTGAGATATAGCAGTTCCGTGCGACTTGAAACTCCAAGTTTGTCAAAAATGCGGAACAGATAATTCTTGACCGTGTGAGGGCTTAGTTCGAGCGCGAGCGCAATCTCACGGTTAGTCATGCCTGCGGCCAACTGCTGAATGACCTGGCGCTCGCGATCGGAAAGCAGTTCGATTCCCTTGTGATTGGTGGCGCGGACCTGGGGCGTGTTGGCGAGTGCTTCGAGGGCGTGATCGAGATCGACGCTACTCGCCCAGATTTGGCCTTCGTGAACGGTGCGAATGCATTTGCAAAGACTTTCCAGGCGTTCTTGCTTGGAAAATATCCCTCTTGCGCCAGCGCGAAAACACTCCAGAACTTCTTCAGGTTTCGATGAATCGAGGAGGATAACGCCTTTGATCTGGGGGCGCAGCGCGCGCATTTCGCGGAGGACCTGGGTGCCGTGACCTGCCTGGTTATCCAGGTTATGACTGATTACGGCGACATCGATGGGTACGCGGGTGATGGTGGCTAAGAGTTCTTCTGAATTTGAGGCGGCGGCGACTACCTGCAAGCCGCGATCGTTGCGCAAGGCATCGGCCAAGAGCTGAGTATGAATGCGGGTGCCATCAGCGACTACGATGCTAACGAAATCCGAGCCCAGTTGTTCATGATGTGGCATCGGCTCTCCCTATTGTTAAGTATGAAACACGAACCGTATCAAAGGTGAAACACGGACCGGACGTGGGAAGATGCAAGCTACTCTGGTTGACGGGGGAAGATAAGCGGGTAAGGCGGCCAGATTTTTCGTTACAAAACCAGTCCAAAAATAGTTTGTTCTACGGGGAAGACTGTAGCATTAAAGTCTCCATCAGGCAAGCAATGGGCTGCAATGTATGCAAATGTGTGCAATTTTTACTGATAACTGGTATGGGACGCATTCATTGCACGGGAGTGCAATGGATTCGTGTCGTGTAAAATTCCGATAGTGTCAAGAAATGTCAGTCTAAGTATTGAGGTAAAGACTGTGTAATGAATGAGATATGTAGTCTCTGGCCCAAGCGGGAAACACTGTCATGGGGGTGGTGGTTTGGCCACCAAAATGTCTATGATACTGCCGTGCCATGGAATAATGTCTCCAGGACGTTCACCTTGGTAATGAGATGATCGGCCCTTGTATTACCAGAGACAGACCGTCCTAGGAACTCCGGACACTTGCATGCAGTTGCAAGTGAAGTTAACTTCAATCAGCACGAAACTCCCCCCCTTGTAGTGCCCTGGTGCTTTCTCCCCCCACAGGCGTTGTGTTTTCCCGTGAGCACGATTGCGACATTCAGGCGGACCCAAGTAATGGGACTCAGAGGGCGAAGCTATGACTACCCCCAATCAGAGTTTCGAGATTAGCAGCGAGCCGAGCCAATGCGGATCGCAGGAGCAGTTGCGCTGGTACGCTTTGCACACTCGGGCGCGCCACGAAAAAGCGATCGAGCGGCGGTTGCGAGAGCAGGGGATGGAGACGTTTGTGCCGACGACGATGGAAGTCCATCGCTGGAGCGATCGCAAGAAGAAAGTCGAAGTACCTTTATTTAGCTGCTATGTGTTCCTTCGCTGCGCTCTGAGCGCGAACGACCGGACGCTGGTTCATCGGATTGAGAGTGTTCACGGCTTTGTAGGTTCTCGGGGAGCGAGCTTGCCGATTCCTGATGAACAGATTGATGGAATCCAGAAAGTTCTGGCGCAGACGGCGCCGTGGCGCTCCTATCCTTTTCTGAAGGTAGGGCAGCGGGTGCGGGTTCGCGGCGGCGCAATGGATGGAGTGGAAGGCGTTTTTCTGTCGGAAAACGGCGATCACAGTTTGGTGATCTCCGTCGACGCGATTCAGCGTTCGATGGCGGTGCGGATTGATGGGTACGATGTGGAGCCGGTTTGAGGCAGGTTTCATTTCTCAGCCGTCAGCCTTCAGGTAAAGCAAAACCCTGGTTGCTTGGCCGTCGTTTAGGAACCCGGTCGTTCTGCCGTCCTCGCCTCAGTTCGTAGCTTCCTCAGTTTGTACCTTGATGATCGATTCGCAGTCTTTTTGTAGTTTCTGCTGCATTTTCCGTCAGGCCTTTTAATTATGTATCAACCAGAAATCGAGCGAATCGGAGAAGAGTTGTATTTCATTGCGGCGAGCCCGGCTACACGCCGGCTGCGCACGCAAGCGGAATTGCTCTCGCAGACGGATGTTCCGGTGCTCGTCACCGGAGAGGCGGGAAGTGGGAAGACGACCGCAGCCCGACTGATCCATTCGTTGTCGATTCGGTCAAGTTTTCCGTTCACGAGGGTGAAGTGTGCGGTACTTACTTCAGACTTGCTGGAAAACGAACTGTTTGGCTACGAACATTCTTCCGTTGACGGGCGTCCGGAATCGACTCCGGGCAAGTTTGAGCAGTGTTCGAAAGGAACCATTCTGCTGGACGAATTCGATGGCATGCCGGATGAGGTGCAACGACGGCTCCTGAAGGTGCTGGAAACGGGTGAGTTTGTAAGACGTGGTGGGCGGGCTCCAATTCGAGCGGACGTGCGGATTATTGCGGCGACTTGCGGTGATCTGGAACTGGCGGCCGCAGAGAAGAGAGTGCAGGAAGAACTCTTCTATCGGTTGAGCATTTTCGAGTTGCGGGTTCCGTCGCTGCGGGAACGACAGGAAGAGATTCCGCTGTTGCTGGGACACTTCATGAACCGGCTGGCGCGGCGGTATGGAGTTCCGGCTCCGCGCTTTTCGAGTGCATTGCTGGACGCGTGCCAGCAGTATCCATGGCCGGGGAATTTGCGGGAACTGGAGAATTTTGCCAAACGCTTTCTGGCGCATGGCGACGAAGGCGCGACATTGCGGGAGTTGCATGCGCGACCGGAATACGGGGTTGCGAAGGGTGAGAACGGACATGGCAATGGGCACTCGAAAGCCGCACCTTCCCACTCGAACGGAAATGGTTTCAACGGTCAGGGCCTGAACGGACAAGGGCTGAGTGGACGCGGCTCCGAGGAACAATCTTCGTTGAAGCTGCTGGTCAGAAATGCCAAAGGGGAAGCCGAGCGCGGGGCGATTGCACAAGCCCTGGAACAGACCCACTGGAACCGCAAAGCGGCGGCTCGTTTACTAAATGTCAGCTACCGGGCACTGCTTTATAAGATCCAGGAATATCACTTGGCGCCACCGGCGGATAGTCGCATTTTCGTAAGCGACGTCTTACGACAGGCTAAGTGAAGCTCTTGTGGCAATAGCGATGATTGAACTAAGTAACGTGGAAAGACTACGATTGAGCGGAAGAACACCGAAAAGCCTGTCGTTCCGTCTGTTGTTGACCAGGCGATCGTTCACGAGGCTATCGTTTATGTCCACATCTAGTGCGCCGCGCCGAATCTTGTCAATCGTTACGGGGTTGGCTATAGGGTTGGCACTGTTGTCAACTGGAGTAATCGCGCAATCCGATTCGGCGCCGCAATCTACTCCATCTACGGTGAAGCCAGCGGATAACGCGCCGGCTCCGCATTCAGATAGTGCTTATGTGATTGGCGCGAACGACGTGCTGGCAATCAATGTTTGGAAAGAACCGGACATTACGCGATCGGTTCCAGTGCGTTCGGACGGAAAGATCTCGTTGCCATTGGTCGGCGAATTACAGGCAAGCGGCCAAACGCCGAAGCAACTGGAACAAGAGATTGCCAAGCGGTTGCAGAGCTATATCTCCGAGCCGGAAGTTACGGTCATGGTCACCGACAGCAAGAGCCAAAAGGTGAACATCATGGGGATGGTTTCGAAGCCGGGCGCGTATTTGTTGACCAGTTCGACGACGGTGCTGGACGCGATCGCGATGGCGGGCGGGTTCAAAGACTTTGCCAAGCAGAAATCGATCTATGTTTTGCGCCAGTCGACGGATGGAGCGGAAAAGCGCATTCCGTTCAATTACAAAGATGTGATTAAGGGCAAGAACTCCGACCAGAACATTCGGCTGCAGGCCGGCGATACCGTCGTGATCCCGTAGGCGCGGTGATTTGTATTAAACGCTATTTGATTATCGTATTTATGACCACTGGGATGACAGCCGGGATGGCGGTTCTCGCCGTAGGGCAAGCCCAGCCTACGCAGGATCCATCGAGTCAGACTCCGAGTTCGGGAGACTCGACTGGGCGAAGCGCGCCGGCTCCGGCACTGACGGGAATTGTGGGCATGGGCGACGAAGATAATGAAGAGACCGACAATGGCGGTTTGCCGCAGATACCGGCGTTGCTGGGGGGGCGAGGGACATCGGCGGCTTTTCTCTCGGAACTCAAGAAATCGAATTACTTGCGGGGCGGACTGAACGTGAGTACGACGTACGACGACAATCCACTGCTGGCTCCTAGTGGGGCGGTCGGCGAAGGAAGCATCTCAATTTTCCCTAACGTTAGCCTGGAGGAGTCGACGTCGCGAACGCGCTGGACTCTTGGCTACGCGGGTGGCCTGACTGTGAACCAACGATATACAGATCAGAATCAGAATTCGCAAAGCGTGAATTTCGACTCCCAATTCCGGCTCAGCCCGCACGTTAATCTGCGTGTTGCGGAAAACTTTTCACTGATCACTGGACTATTTGACGCGAGCGACGGCACGGGGACGATTGTGGGTTCGGGCGGACCGAATGGCAGTTTGATTACGCCATTGGCAACGCAAAGATCCAGCACGACGACGGTTGAGATGAACTATCACTTTGCCTTGAACGATCTGGTTGGAGCGAGCGGGTCATTTTATGCATTGCATTACTCCAATCAGGCCAACGGTTCTCAGATTACGCAACCGACGCAATTGACGGATACTCAAACCGGGTCCGGGTCGGCATTTTGGCTGCACCGCATGTTCCGCGACGATTGGGGCGGGCTCAACTATCGGTTTGACCGCATCACTTTCAATGCGGGCAGCGGCGAAACTCGAGTGCACAGCTTCAACTTTGTCGACACTCTGAACCTTGCGAAACGATTTAGTTTCACAGGTTATATTGGGCCACAGTATTCGGAAAACCAGGGATTGCTTCCGCGGGCGACCGAACCTTCGGCATCGAGCGGCTGGTCGGTGTCGGGCGGAGTCGAAGGGGCGTGGCGTGCTGCGCGCACGAGTCTATCCGCCGGCTACTCGCGGAGCATCAGCGACGGTAGCGGGGTGTTGGGAGCGGTTACGCTGCAGAACGTCCACGCAAATTTTCGCCGGGAACTGGTTCCGGGATGGTCCGCAGTCCTGACCGTGAATCACGGAACGAACCAGGCGGTTACGGTGCCATTTGTGACCAGCGCCAATTCGATCAATTTAACTTCGGTAGGGGCTTCGGTGGAGCGTAATGTAGGAAAGAGTATTGGCCTGCGTTTCGGATATACACACGACTTTCAACAGGAGTTCGGGGTAGCCGGCTCGACGCAGACGCTGGATGCGAGTCGCAATCGATTTGTGGTGACGCTTTCGTATCAATGGGCCAAACCGCTCGGTCTGTAAGTCTGGAAATTTAAGTATGGACGAAGAATTACAAGAATCTAACGAGCTACCCGATTTTATCGAGATCAAGGGAATCGTCCGGCGGCGGCGCTGGCAGTTTCTAATTCCTTTCGTCTGCGGGTGGGCGCTTGTTTGGGGAGCGAGCTGGTTGATCCCTTCGACCTACCGCTCGGGCACCCTTATTCTGGTGGAGCAGCCTTCGGTGCCGGAGAAATATGTCGAGTCGAATATCGACAACGACATTCAACGCCAGCTGGACAGTATTACCCAACAGATTCTGAGCCGCACTCGTCTGCTCCGCATTGTCGATTCGCTCGGTCTCTATGCCAGGGAGCGCAAGCACAAGAGTCCGGACGATCTGGTTGAGATGATGCGGAAGGATATTGAGATCGAGCTGACGCACAGCGACGACAAGAAGCTCTCCGCATTCAATATTTACTATGCGAACCGGGATCCGAAGATGGCGCAGGCGGCCACGGCAGAGTTGGCGAATCTGTTTATTACCGAGAACCTGGAACAGCGTCAGAAGCGGTCGGAAAACACCACCAACTTCCTGGAAGATCAATTGGACCAAGCGCGCTCAAAACTGGCGGCGCAGGAAGCGAAATTGCGGGTGTTCAAAGATCAGCATCTGGGCGAATTGCCGACGCAGACTCAGAGCAATCTGCAGATCTTGACCGGCCTGCAGAATCAGGTGCAAGGCAATCAGGACTCGTTGAACCGGGCTAAGCAGCAAAATACGTATCTGGAATCGCTGATCAACCAGTATCGGGCGATGAATAGCGGTTCGAGCCCTGGAGAGCCGACTGGGTCGGCAGGCCTGGCGGCGATCGACAAAGAACTTGATGTATTGAAAGCGCAACTGGCGGATCTAAGTTCTCATTACACGGATAAACATCCAGATGTCCGCAAGACGAAAGAACAGATTGCGCGCACCGAGAAGATGCGCGACCGGATTGTCGCCGAGATGAACAATCCGGCAGTGAACGCGAGTCCGGCTCCGCCTCCGGCGGCATCGCGAGATCCCAAGACCGCTCCGATGCTGGAGATGGAAAGCCAGCTAAAGGCCAATCAGCTGGAGATCGCCAATCGCGAGACAGAAATTAAGGAAGAGCAAAGCAAGATTAACCAGTACCAGGCGCGGTTGAACATGGCGCCGGTGATGGAACAGCAGTACGCGGACATTACGCGCGACTACGATCAGTCGAAGGCGGACTACGAATCTCTGCTGGCGAAGAAGAACCAGTCTGAAATGTCGACGGACCTGGAAAAAACGCAACAGGGCGAACATTTCCGCATGCTGGATCCGCCGAATCTTCCGGTGAGACCTTACAAGCCGAACCGCCTAATGTTGTGTGCGGCGGGGTTGGCGGCCGGTCTGTTCCTCGGGGGGACCCTGGCTCTTGGGCTGGAAAA
>Ga0209006_10002448_pt1 | contig 16923 bp, 10 predicted proteins | sample JacPin_JW_Ref_O2_FD_188567 | JGI IMG/M metagenome (GOLD analysis project Ga0209006, IMG submission 188567) | Forest soil microbial communities from Algoma, Ontario, Canada - Jack Pine, Ontario site 1_JW_Ref_O2 (SPAdes) (version 2) | ecosystem: Environmental > Terrestrial > Soil > Boreal... | reverse complement strand
GGCCTAGGCACCATGGTTGGGTGGAAGCGAATCGTGGTCACGGTGGGCGAGAAGATCGGGAAGAACCATCTCACCTACGCGCAGGGAGCGGCGGCCGAAATCACCGCGATGGCGACGATTGGCGCGGCGGACGGTTTGGGGTTGCCAGTCAGTACAACGCACGTGTTGTCGTCTGGCGTGGCGGGGACAATGATGGCGAACCATTCGGGGCTGCAATGGGCGACCGTGCGGAATTTGCTGCTGGCTTGGGTGCTAACGCTGCCCGCGGCCATGATGCTGTCGGGATTCTTGTTTTTTGCCTTCCGTAAAATGTTCTAGTGGAAACCAAAGAAAACACGGCCAAGATGGCGGTGTGAGTTGCGAGAAGAAGTAGCACAGGCCCTCCTGCCTCGGCGCGGGTGCACATCCAAGAGTGGGTGTGCTGCCGCAGGGAGGCGATTCGAGGCATATAATCCCTAGACCGGGGAAATACCGGAGCCTTCGCGGCTCGACTCGGGGCCATTCGCTCGATGGCTTTCTGCGGGGGAACCATGAATGCAAGCACTGCGCGCGCCGAGCAGGATCTCTGGCCGGACCTTCCTCTGGAGGCTTGGCAGGACACTTACGCGACGCTCCACATGTGGACGCAAATTGTTGGCAAAGTGCGGCTGGCGCTGAGCCCGAATATCAATCACTGGTGGGGCGTGCCGCTCTACGTGAATGCCTTGGGGCTGACCACGTCGGCCATTCCCTATGCCGGCGGCAATTTCGAGATTCAGTTCGATTTCATCCACCATCAGCTGGTCATTCGAACCAGTAACGATCGTATCGTAGCGCTGGCCTTGGTGCCGCAATCGGTTTCGGATTTTTATCACAATTTCATGGAGACGCTAGGATCGCTGGGGATTGCGGTGAAAATTTGGAAGATGCCGGTCGAAATCCCTGATCCGATTCCGTTCGATCAGGACACCCAGCATGCTTCCTACGATCCCGAGTATGTCAACCGCTTCTGGCGGATTCTCGTCAGCTGCGATGAAGTGTTCAAAGAGTTTCGCGCGGGCTTCATCGGAAAGGCCAGCCCCGTGCATTTTTTCTGGGGCAGTTTCGATTTGGCGACGACGCGCTTCTCCGGGCGGCGCGCTCCAGAACGGGAGGGAGCCGACTCGGTCACTCGGGAAGCGTATTCGCACGAGGTGAGCAGCGTGGGATTTTGGCCGGGAGGCGGTGGCATTAAGGGAGCGGCGTTTTATGCTTACGCGGCGCCAGAGCCAGCGGGGTTTCGGCAGCACCCGGTTCGCCCGGCGGAGGCGTTCTATCAGCCCCAACTGAAGGAATTCCTATTGATGTACGACGACGTGCGGCGAGCGGCTTCGCCGAAAGAGACGTTGCTGGAATTCTTGCAAAGCACGTATGGGGCAGGGGCAGACCTGGGAAAATGGAACCGCAAGGAGCTTGAAAAAGGGGTTAGCTAGAAACGCGACTGTGCCGGCTGCCCGTGGCGCATTCGCTCAGGAGACAAAGTTCGCTTCGAGGAAAAGATTGTTCAGGGATTCGGAAAGATTGGGGTGGGCGAAAACGGCGTCGTGAAGAACAGCGTAAGGCAGCTTGCCCATCATCGCTAACTGAATCATCGCCATCACTTCTCCACCTTCAAGACCGAGCACGGCCGCGCCCAGAATCTGTCCGGTGTCGCCATCGACGATGGCTTTCATGAAGCCCCGGGTTTCATCCACTTCGAGCGCCCGCGCCACGCGGCTCATGGGCATCTTTACGACGCGAATCTTGCGATTTTGCGCGTGTGCTTCCTCTTCGGACAGGCCGACACGTCCTAGCTGCGGATCGATAAACACCGTGTACGGAACCAGGCGGCCATCGGTGCTGGCGCTTCCTTTCTGAATAAGATTTGTTCGGATGATGCGGAAGTCGTCGTAAGAAATGTGCGTGAACGCAGGGCCGCCCTTGATATCCCCGAGCGCGTAGATTCCAGCCACATTTGTTTCGAGTTTTGGATTGACCTGAATGAACCCACGTCTGTCGGCGGCGATGCCTGCGGCAGCGATGTTGAGAGTGTCGGAGTTGGGCACGCGGCCCGTGGCGACCAGCAAATGAGATCCACTGATCGTGCGGCTTTCGCTTTCGCCGCCCGCGGCAACGGCAAGTTTGATTTGCGGGCCTTCCTTTGCCACGCGCAGCACTTTGGCGTTGAGCAAAACGTTGATGCCGTCCTGCTGCAGGATGGCCAGAACTTCAGCGGCAACGTCGGCATCTTCGCCGCGGAGCAATTGCGCAGCTTGCTGCGCGATGGTCACGCGGCTGCCAAAGCGGCGGAAAAGCTGGCCGAATTCAAGCCCAACGTAACCGCCACCGATGACCAGGAGATGCTCGGGGACGGCGTCGAGTTCCATGATAGACGTGCTGTCGAGATACGGAACGCTTTCAAGACCTTCGAGCGAAGGCACGGAAGCGCGACAACCCGCGTTGATAAAGAACTTATCGGCGGTGAGCGTGCGTTGCGAGCCATCCTGCAGGCGGACCTGAACAGAGCGCGGGCCCGTGAAGCTGGCATCGCCAAACAGAAGATCGAGATTGGGAGTCTTTTCGATCTGAGCCTGACTGCCGTTACGGAAAGTGGTGACGATGGCGCGCTTGCGCTCCCGCACGCGGCCCATGTCCACGGTGATGCTGCCGGTGTGAACGCCGTAGTCCGCTCCACGACGGGCCAGGTAGGCCACCCGGCCGCTCGCGACCATCGTTTTGGTGGGAGTACAACCCTCGTTGACGCATGTGCCGCCCACGTGCGCGCGTTCCACCACCGCGGTGCGCAGGCCGGCATTGGCCAATGCCTGGCAAAGCGGCGTGCCTGCCTGGCCGGAGCCGACGACGACAGCCTGATAGTGGTCGGATACGCTCATGGATGCTCCTCCGCTTGCTGAGACTTTCCGCCTGCCGACATGGCTGAACCAAGAGTAGCGATATTTTCAGTAATTCAGAAATGAAACTGTCCGCTCGTAGCGGGAGCCGCGCACCAGAAAACCGCTCTCAGGAAGTGATCTGCGGGATGGCTGGCTCGGGCGGTCCCGGTAGTGGCGCCGGGAAGAGCCGCCGAGCGCGGAGCGAGCCAATGAGCAGAAATGGTCGCGGAAATAGGAAGTCGAAGCAAATGAAAAGTTGGCATTGACGAGGCGGCGCGCAGCCGCTGGCAAGCGACTTTAGGAACAACCCCAGAATTAATGCCGGGAAACGATGAAGAGCCCGGCGCCGATGGCGAGGGCGTCTTCGACGAGAGCAATGACAAAGTCGGGAACCTTGAGCGCCTTCACCAGGCCGGTCCGCCATTGATAGCCGGCGAAGGCTCCTGCCAGTCCGCCTACGGCGCCAAGAATGGCGCCAGGTACGAGAGACTGTCCCGCGGATACGCCGACAGAAGCCCCCGAGAGAGCTCCCGAGACAAAGCGGGCGATCAGCCCCACAGGCGCGGTGCGGCTGGGCGTCGAGGGCAGCTTGTCCGCAATGAGCTCGACGATCGCGAGCACAGTGAAAATAGCAACGGCGGCGGTCGATCCCATAAACGCGAGCGGGGTTCCGCGAAGGTTCAGCCAGTTTCGATGCGCAGCCCAAGCGGTGACCGCCGGCGCCGTCAGGGACCGCATCCCCGACACCATGCCGATAGCGAAGGCGAGAAGGAAGACGAAGGCAACGTTCATGTCAAGAGATGTATCCCCGATGCCGGCAGGTGTCAAGAAATATGGAGAGGAAAGAAAAAGACGGCGGAAACTGCTCGCTGGCGGAATTCGGCGGTTCGACCTTTACCGGCGGCCGCCAGATTTTTTCTTGTTTTCGCGGCGCGAATTCTGTGGCATTCTGCAGGAAGTCCCGAGGAGGACTCGTCCCATGCAGCGGTTGATACCCATAGGCCGTATTGCGGCGTTGCCGGCGTGGCTGGATCGCGGCAGCGAATGGACCTCGTCTGCTCGCTTCCGTTAATTCCCTTCTAGTCGGTAATTTCCATTGAAACTATTTCGACGTTGAGCGGCCAATTGTGCCGTATTGTCGCGCGATTTTCGTTCGCGCGAGTCACCGCCCTTCCTATGTCCGAACGATTCGTGGGCATGCGAAAGAGCACCGTCCGAAGCGTTGAAGCGCTTCCTAGAAAAAGAGAAGAATATGGTCACGATCGCAATCAAGGGAGGAACTCCGGAAGGCTGCGAATCCTTGTGCAAGACCTGCACACGCGGCCACATCGTAAGCGGATTCCGCGCGACCGAAGAGGAAGTGTTTTGCCGCACTTTCTTTATCGAGCGCGAGATTCGTTTTCCGGTACGCGAGTGCACATTCTACGAGGACAAGCGGTTGGCGAGCAAGGAAGACATGGAAGAAATCGCCTGGCGCTTGAGAAGCACCACGGGGAAGCCGACTCGGAATTTCGGCTTTTTGAGTGGTGCGAGTCTTGCGGAACTCGAAAGCGAGGATCCGGAGATGCTTTCGACAGCAAACGATTCAACCGCATCGACAAAATAAACTCGCCGATTGGAATTTTCGCATTACGCACAATCAGCGCTTTGAAAAAAGGAGGAACCATGACCGTGATGCGCTGGAGGTCCTTTCGCGCGCAACGCCCGGGTTCGGGCTTTCGCCGACACGCTCAGAAGGAACCACGCGCAAGGGTTATCAGGCGGAAGAGCCGAGGATTTTCTGCCGCCTGATTTCCCCGAACGGCCTGGTTCCTTTGCCGTCGGCGCATGAACGGACTCAACCGATCGGCGTGTTTCGCCGGTGGAGCCCAAGCCCGATGAGCGGCGTCAGGGCTTCCTGGGAGATTCATCTACAGGAAAGCCTCGGAACAGAGGCTCTAAAGGCCAAAGCATAGCCAGGGCCGTACTCACAAGAAACCGGGAGGCGGGCTATTTTAAAGTCCTTGACTTTCGCTTTTTGTTCTCCTACAGTGCGTGGCGGTAGAGGAAACGGGAAACGGTCGGCGTTCAGCTCCATTGCCTTTTTGGCTCTCACGAGCTGGGCGCCGCCCGTTGAAAATTCCGAACCCTAAGCGGGGTGAGGGGTCAGCTCGAAAGAGAGATCCCTCGACTCCCGAAAACCATCCGGGCCGGGAGAACGCGCTCCGGTCAGCATCGCTCGGATGACAGTCTAGATGATTCCGCTTCCCGGCGTTGACGGTTGTGCAGTCACAGTTACTAGGAGCCCGTTATGGACGTCTGTGTCGAAAACGTATTTCCTGCAGTGGCCATGCCTTTCAACCCTTTTCACGAAGACGCGCGCGAAGAAAAAAAGCTCAAGCCGGAAGGCCTGCGCTGCAGGAGCGGCGGCAGGATTCCAAACATTGTGCACGTGGATGTGGACGCGTTTTTTGCTTCCGTCGAGCAGGTGCTGAACCCCAGGCTGCGCGGAAAGCCGGTGCTGGTGGGACGCGGCGTGGTGGCGTCGGCAAGCTACGAGGCGAAAATGTGCGGCGTGAAAACGGCGATGACATTTCGCGATGCGCTGCGAATTTGCCCGCAGGCGATCGTGGTGCCGGGACAATACGAGCACTACGCGGATTTTGCGGAGCGCGTGCGGCGCCTTCTCGAGACGTACACGCCCGCGGTGGAGACGGCTGCGCTGGACGATTTTTATCTGGATTTTGCTGGGACGGAGCGGCTGTACCCGGATTATGAAGCGGCGCTGCGGCAAGTGCAGAGCGCAGTGCTGGAGCAGACGGGATTGAGCGTGAGCGTGGGCGCGGCCCGAACGAAGGTGGTGGCGTCGATTGCCTCGCGACTGGAGCGGCCGCGAGGCTTCCGCATGATTACGCCGGGAGCGGAAGAAGACTTTTTGACTCCGCTCCCTGTCGAGAAACTGCACGGGATCGGGAATGTCCACCGAGGGACGCTGGCGGAACGTGGAATCACGACAATCGGAGAACTTCGCCTGGTGCCGCGAGCGGCTCTGGAGGCTGCGTTTGGCGAAGTGACGGGAGGACAGATCTGGGAGCGCGCACGTGGGCTCGACGGGCGCGAGGTGATGATGCCCACGACGCCGAAGTCGGTGTCGCGAGAAACGACGATTGAAGGTGGAACGATCGACACGGAGTTTCTCGACGGACTGATCGAGTATTTGAGCGAACGAATCGGCTCGACGCTGCGCGAATACGGACGGCAAGCACGAACGATTGGGTTGCGAATCCGCTATGTAGACCATTTTTCAGCGCACCAAACGGTGCGCATAGCGCGTCCGTCCAATGACGAACGCGAACTGCTCCGAGAGGCAAAAGAACTTTTTGCGCAATTATTCACGCGTCGCGTAGCCGTGCGCCTGCTAGGGGTAAACGTGACCAATCTCGAAGCCGATCGGCGGCAACAAGAACTCTTCGACACGGATCGAAACCGCCGCTGGTACCTGAACCGTGGCCTCGATAGAGTCCGCGGCCGCTACGGCTGGAACGCGGTGTTTTACGGCAAAGGCCTCGAACTGCGCGAGCATTACCAAACCAAGCCCGGCGGGCTGGTGCTGTCCACGCCCTGTCTATCGCGATGAAGAAAAGGCCTCAGGCCGGAGGATCTGGGCTACAGAGGTTTGACATGTAGGGGCGTAGCCGCCCCTACAAAGAACAAACGAATCAAATGTTGCTGAGTTTTCCTTCCCGCTCCCTACCCTGATTTGACGATACAAAATGCCCACCTGGCGGCGGGCATCGGTTTCTTCTCTTTCGGATCGAGGCTCCGTGTTCCTACATTTGCATTGTCACAGCCACTATTCGTTTTTGCGGGGCGTGGCGTCGCCGGAGGAAATTATCGCGGCGGCGGTCGAGCAGAAGATGCCCGCTGTGGCGCTGACGGATACGAATGGGTTGTATGCGGCGGTGCCGTTTTATCAGGCGGCCAAAACGGCGGGGGTCAAACCGATTGTGGGAGTGACACTCGATGTGGAGTGGCCGCAAGACCAAGGAGAGATTCCTCGTTCCGTGCCGATCGTGCTGCTGGCGGCGGATATGGAGGGGTACAGCAACTTGTGCCAGTTGGTGACGATCCGGCATCTAGGAACGACGGAGTTGGCGAAGAGCAAAGAGTCCGGTGACGAAGGCGGGCAGCCGGTAACACCGCAGGAGTTGGCGGCGCATGCAAGAGGTGTGATGGCCCTGTGTCCGTTGCCAGCGCAAACAGACGAATCGGGCGGCCGCAGGGGAGCGGTGTGCCGTGGGCGTCCGGAAATTGACGCGCCCAGCAAGGCGGGCATGGCCGGCCGTGCCCCTCGAAAGACAGCGCAATGCACCGCCAATGAACAGCGCCAAGAATTGTCTGGCACGAATCCCGAGTCACCAGCCATCAGTCACTTCGCGCGGCTGAAAGACATTTTTGCCGAGCAGCTATGGATCGAGGTGCAACATTTGTCTCCAGCAGACGGGCGCAGGATGCGCGAAGCGGAGCGGATCGGGCGCGAGCTGGGTGTGCCGCTGGTGGCGACAAACAACGTCCATTTCCTGCGGCCGGAAGAGCATTTCTATCACCGCGCGGTGAATGCCGTGCGTACCGGCGGGCTGCTGACGACGGTCGCGGCTCCGGACATCACGACCGGCGAAGCGTGGTTCAAACCGGCGGCGGAAATGGAGCGGCTGTTTCCGGATCATCCGGAATTCCTGCACGCCACTCTGGAAATTGCGGAGCGATCGAATCTGGAGCTCACGCTGAACAAGACGATCTTTCCGGAATTCCCGGTGCCGGAAGACGAGTCCCCGGTTTCCTATTTGCGGAAGTTGTGCTTCGCCGGAGCGCGGCGGCGTTACCGCCCGCTGCGGCCCGAAGTGCTCTCACGGCTGAAGCACGAATTAGGAGTGATCGAAGAGCTGCACCTGGCGCCATATTTCTTGCTGGTGTGGGAGATCGTGGAGGAGGCCAAGCGGCGCGGGATTCCAGCGGTGGCGCGCGGCTCGGCGGCGAGTTCGATGGTGACGTATTGTTTGGGAATTTCCTGCGTGTGCCCGTTACGTTGGGGATTGTACTTCGAAAGATTCTTGAACAAGCAGCGCGGCGATTGCCCGGATATCGACGTCGACATTTGCGGCGCCCGGCGGGATGAATTGCTCAACTACGTGTACGAGCGCTGGGGCCAAGAACACGTGGCGATGATCGGAAGTTTTGTGACCATGCACGCGCGGCTGGCCATTCGCGAAATCGCGAAAGTGTTTGGCGTTCCGCCGGGCGAAGTGAATCGTTTTACGAAGCGGCTGCCGCACCGGCCGGTGCGCGAGATATTGCAGGCGATTCGCGATCTGCGGGAGTGCCGCAACCTGCCTGTCGACGAGGAACCCTGGAAAACGATTCTGCAGGTGGCTTTGCGGCTCGACGACGCGCCGCGCCACATGGGAATTCATCCGTGCGGCACGGTGATCTCCGCCCGGCCACTCACACGGCTGACACCGCTCGAGCGCGCAAGGAAAGGAATTGTGGTGACGCAATACGATATGAACGCGATTGAAGCGCTCGGACTGATCAAGATGGATCTGCTAGGCCAGCGCGGGTTCACGACGATGTCGCTGGCTCTGGACAACATTGAAAAGGAGGTAGAGGAAGTAAAGGGAAAGAAAGACTCTTCGCTGCATCGACAGACTGGCGCTTCTGGAAACAACGACGAGGGACAAGTTGCTCCCGATGGAGCGACGCCTTGCCCGAACCCGCGAGAGATAGATTTTGACGCGATACCAGAAAATGACCCGGCGACATGCGCCGTGATTGCGGCGGGAAGGACGATGGGCGTGTTTCAGATTGAGTCACCGGCCATGCGCGGCTTATTACGAATGATGAAGGCGCGAACACTAGAGGAAGTAGCGCAAGCTTTGGCGCTGATCCGGCCTGGCGCGGCTGAGTATGGATCAAAAGAGCTGTTTATAAAACGGCTGCGCGGAGAGGACAAAATCGAATATCCACATCCAGCGCTCAAGAAGATTCTCGGCGAGACGCTGGGTGTATGTATTTTCCAGGAACAGGTGATGCAGATTTCGCAGATGGCCGGGGAGATGTCGCTGGCCGAAGCTGACATCATGCGGCGATCGTCCGCGAAATTCTCCGGCCGTCGTGACCTCGATCGGTTGCGTGGAAAGTTCATGCTGGCCGCGGGAATGATGGGGCTAACCACACAACAACGCGAAGAGACCTGGTTGATGGTCGAAAAATTCGCCGGATTCGGTTTTTGCAAGGCGCACGCGGCGACCTACGCGGACATCTCGTATCGCATGGCGTATCTGAAGACGCACCATCCAGCCGAGTTTTTGGCCGCAATGTGCAGCGCTGGCGCGGGATTTTATCATGTGTCGGCGTATGTGGAAGAAGCGAAGCGCTGGGGGATCGAAGTGCGACTGCCGTCGGTGAATCATTCGCGGATGGAGTACACGACGGAAGCAAAGTTCCGACAGCCAGTAATGTCTGTGCCACTTTTGCCCGCGGACAGGAAGCGAGCGCTGCGCGTCGGATTGATGCAGGTGAAGGGGCTCGGCGTGGCGACGATTACGGGGATTGTGCGGGCGCGGGACGAAGGTGGGGCGTTTCGGTCGCTCGAGGATTTTCTGCGGCGTGTGTCGGCGGAGAGAGATGAAATCGAGGCGTTGATCAAGTGTGGGGCGTTTGATGAAGTGGGCGAAGGCAAGGAGGCGCGCGGAATGACGCGGCCGGAGATGTTGTGGCGATGGAATTTTTTAGAGGCTGGCGCTATAGGCGCACCGCCACGAGTGGCCGTGCCACCTGGAGGGCCGGAGACATTATTTCCCGAAGCGAGCGGCGATGATGCCATCGGCGCGGCGCTTGCGGGGATGCCGGCCACGGAGTATACAGAGGAACAGAGGCTGCGGTATGAGCGGGAGATTCTGGAGGTGTGCGTCAGCGGGCACCCGCTGGATTTCTTGCCGCGGAATGGCGAGAAGTGGAGTGATGAGTTGGACGGATTGCGCGGGAAGCGGGTGACTTTGTGCGGGTGGGTGGTGACTTACCGGCATGTGGGGACGAAGAATTACCGGAACATGATGTTTGTGACATTGGAGGATCAGCGCGGATTGTATGAGGTGGTGCTCTTCCCGGATGCCTACGATCGCTATGGCGGGTTGGTGTTTGAGACGCGGGCGATGCGCGTGACGGGGCGTGTGGAGATGGACGGGCAGATCAACGGCGAAAGAATGGAAGCGTTGCAGAAGTGAAAAAACATTTGCACAGAAGACGCAGAAAACGGAGAGAAAAGGACGCGACAAGAATACGACGGTCGGGAGCTGCATGAAATGTTATTTCGGATAAAAAAACCGCATGCCGCGGCAGCCACTTCGGCGGCGAGTAATCCGGCGGAGCCCGAGGCGGCGAGGCCGGCGAGGACGGGCGAGGAGTGGCTGGGACGGAACCGGAGCGCGAAGCGGCGGCTTTGGGAGCGGCTGAATCCGCGGCATCGGAAAGAGCTGCGCATGATTGCGGAGGCTTTGGCGATCGGGCAGATGCCCGCGAATTTGCCGGAGCCGCTGCGGGCGCGGTTGAGCGAATCCATCGAACAGGTGGAGCGGCTGGCGCGGCGCATTGCGGCGCTGCTGGCTGAGGTAGCACGGCGGACACCACCCGGCTCATGAAGGTTGCGGGGGCTTAACGACGACCCCATACTGAAAACATGGCTGTCCCCAAAATGCGCGGCTCCCCCTACGTTCGGGCGTTGGCCCTAGGAAAGCGTCGATCCCTTTGCCTTGCGGCTTTGGTTGTCGCTTTGAGTGCTACGGCCGCTGCGGCACTAGCGGATGAAATTCGGTTGAAAGATGGGAAGAAGCTTTATGGCGTGATCGTAGCTTACGAAGACAACATGTTCAAAGTCAAAACGGACTATGGATATGTGCTGGTGGAGAAGGACAAGATCGCGTCGATTGTTCCGTCTCCACCGGCCAGCGAGACGCCGAAAACTGACAAGACGCCAGTAGCAAAGAAAAACCCTGCTGCAAATGCGGAGCCGAGAGCCGAACCGGCCGTGGCGTCGTCAACAGAAGGGACGACGGCGGCGACAAACGCTAGCGCGAAATCTGCGGAAACGGCGGCGGTGGGAAATCGCGAAAAGGCAGTCCCAAAAATCACCAGTACGGCGGTGAAGCCGGAAGTTCCGGTGGCCACCAAGACCAATGCCGAGCCCCCCGCGGTCACGACACCCGCGGCAGCGCCAGCCTCATCGCTGGCGGAATCCGCAGCCCAGCCGGCGGCACCAAAAGAGCCGGAACCTCCCGCGATCCGCGAAAACATTCAGGGTAATCTCTATACGAACTACACGCACGGCTTCAAAATGTACAAAGCGCCGAGTTGGGAATTGATCGAAGAGGCGCGGAAGGCGCTGCCGAATGCGATCGTAGCCTTGGGCACGTACAACCAGACGACGCTGATGGTAATCGGACAGGAACAGAACAAGGCTGCGCTGGAGCCGTCGGCGGCGACCGTCGAAAAGCGGCTAAGCGAAGTCTACGACAACTACCGGAGAATTTCGCAGCGGAAGACCCTGGTGGGCGGATTGCCGGCTGTGGAGTATCACTACCGCGGATTGGCGGACGGGCACGATTGGTCCGGAACGTTGGTGGTGATTTCGCGAGGGACCGATGTATTCACCGTGCTCGGCATGACCTACGCGGATAACGACCTCATTCAGATTCAGGAAAACGTGATCAACAGGTCGATTGCGAGTTTGGACTTCAACGTACATTGAGAGAACTGCGTAGTGGACAAGGAGTGGCGCGAGCTGATCGACGCAGCGCTTTTGGCCGCCGGTCGCCGGAATTTGGGTCTAGTTAACAATACCTCCCTACCCCCGGCTTTCCTCCGTGTTCTAATGGGCCAACGGGCCCCCGAAACCCGAGAAAAGCCGTGCCGCGGAAAAGACTAAATCCTTTGTTTTCAGGTCAGTAGTGATGGCGGGCAGATAGCGTAACACCGTTGCTCGCAACGGAATATACCAAGATCCCCGAATCGAAGCATTTAAAACACGCAGAGCAGTCTGCCTTTAATCCGAGGCGGCGGCTGCGGCGGTGTCGGGGAATTTCTTGTGTTCGCGGATGACCGCGATTAGGGCTTGGGCGGCGCGTGGGAGGCTGCGGTCGCGGCGGTAAACCAGGCCGAGTTCGCGCCAAAGGTCGACGCCTTCTACGTTGAGGAGTTTTACTTCGCCGGCTTTCACTTGATCGCGGGCGAAACTTTCGCTAATGAACGAGACGCCGGCGTCGGCGCCGACGAAACGCTTGATCATGCCAATACTGGGGAGTTCCATCACGACGCGGAGGCGGGCGCGATAGGGGCGGAAAAGTTTGTCGAGGACCTGCCGGGTGAAGCCGGTCCGTGGGAAGATCAGCGGCTGCGCGGCGACTTCCTCGAGGGTGATCTTGGAGCGGTGCGCGAGGGGATTTCGTGTGCTTACCATAAAACGCAAGCGGTCTCGTGAAATGTGGTGAACTTTGAGAGTCGGCGATTTGATGGGGAGCGTGACGATGCCGACGTCCACGGAGCCGTCTTCCACGCGCTGCAAGATCTTGTGGCTGAAATTGCGGTAGATGCTGATGCGGACTTGCGGATAGCGGCGTTGAAAATCCGCGAACATGTCAGGAAGAAGATAGAGGCAGGTGGCTTCGTTGGCGCCGAAGACTAGCGGGCCCTGGACTACGTCGCCGCGGTCGGCTACTACCTGGATGGATTCGTCGCGCAGGCGAAGAAGGCGCTCGGCGTATTCGAACAGGACTTCGCCTGCGGGAGTCAGCTCGACGGATTTGGCGGAACGGTCGAGAAGACGGGCGCGATAGGCTTGTTCGAGCTGGCGGATCTGCGCGCTTACGGCGGATTGCGAGCGAAAAACTTTTTGGCCGGCGCGCGAGAAACTTTTTAGTTTGGCAACATAGACGAAAGTGGCAAGTTGATCGAAGTCCATGGGCGGGTGGCTCGGCAGTGATTATAGCGGAATGCCTCCGCTAAGTGAGCGCAGAATCTTGCTCCTTTCAAGCGGGCTGAGTCGCCCGCGAAAACGCCACACTTTGCGGTGCCGTGAAGGCCGCTTCCGGGTGCTTCAAGCGGGCTAGCAGCGGCTCCCAGGTAGCTTCGAGAGTGCCCTGGAAATGAACGGGCTGGACCCGCAGGAACGGCAGCACGCCGCGGCGCGAAAGCAGGCGCGAGGCACGGGGGCTGACTGTGAGACGCAGGTGTTCTTCGAGGACGGTGCGCAGCCAGGCTTCTTCTCGGGCATCGATCTCCGAGAGGGCCACGAAATCGCGGTGAATGACCTCGTCGGCTTCGCCACGCAGAACGTAGGAGAGGCCGCCGGTCATGCCGGAGCCGAAATTCAGGCCTAGCGGGCCGAGGACCAGGACGACGCCGCCGGTCATGTATTCGCAGCCGTGCTGGCCGACGCCTTCGACGACCGCGAGCGCGCCGCTGTTGCGGACGGCGAAGCGCTCACCGGCGCGGCCGGCGACGAAGAGCTGGCCTGACGTGGCGCCGTAAAGAACGGTGTTGCCGGCGAGGACGTCGCCTCGGCGAGAGGCGGCTGAGCTGGCGGCTATCGCGATGGTTCCACCGGAGAGGCCCTTGCCGACGTAGTCGTTGGCTTCGCCGGAAAGCATCAGAGTGATTCCATAGGCCAGGAACGCGCCGAAGCTTTGTCCGGCGCAGCCGTGGAATTCCTTCGTTATTTCCCGGGCTAGCGGGCTGTGCTGGCTGCCCGGACGGCGGCGGCGCATGAGTTCCCCGCTCATGCCGGCGCCAACGCTGCGGTCGGAATTTTGGATGGCCTCGGATTCTGTTTGCAGCTCGAGGGCGGCGCTGAAGTGCAGGGCGTCCTCGCGCGCGGCGGCGTGCAGCGCGGGAGATTGATGAGGAGCAACGCGGCCCGACTCGGACATGGGAACGATCAGCAGCGGATCCATGCCGGAGCGCGCGCTCAGGCGGTCGTACCAACCGGTGAGCTCGCCGAGAGAGCGGGCGCCAAGTTGGGCGAGACGATGGCGGACCTCTTCGGCGAGAGAGCGGAAATAGGCAGCGACCATTTCCGGCTTTCCCGTGAAGCGGGTGCGAAGCTTTTCGTCTTGCGTGGCGATGCCGACGGGGCAGGTGTTGAGATGGCATTGGCGCGCCATGACGCAGCCGATAGCCAGGAGCGAGGCGGTGCCGAAACCGAACTCGTCGGCGCCAAAGAGTGCGGCGACGATGATGTCGCGCGAAAATTTCAGGCCGCCGTCTACACGGAGAGCGACGCGCGAGCGGAGTCCGGCGCGGACGAGCGTGTCGTGCGTTTCGCGGAGGCCAATTTCCCAGGGCAAGCCGGTGTTTTTGATGGAAGTGAGCGGCGAAGAGCCGGTGCCGCCGTTGTGGCCGCTGATGGTGATGACGTCGGCGCCCGCTTTGGCGACTCCTGCGGCAATGATTCCTACGCCCGCGCCGGAGACGAGTTTGACACCGATGCGCGCGCTGGGATTGACGGCGCGCAAGTCGTGGATGAGCTGGGCGAGGTCTTCGATGCTGTAAATGTCGTGGTGCGGCGGAGGCGAAATGAGGGGCGTGCCGGGAGTTGCGTGTCGAATGCGCGCGATGTATTCGGTGACTTTGCGCGCGGGGAGCTGGCCACCTTCGCCAGGCTTTGAGCCTTGCGCCATTTTGATTTCAAGTTCTTCGGCGTGGACCAGATAATCTGCCGTGACGCCGAAGCGGCCGGAAGCGACTTGTTTGATTTTATTGGCTGCGGCGGGCTCGAAGCGATAGGTGTGGGGATCCTCGCCGCCTTCGCCGGTGTTGCTGCGGCCCCCGATCATGTTCATGGCCAGCGCCAACGTGCGGTGGGCTTCCGGACTCAGCGAGCCGAGAGACATCGCTTGGGTGCTGAAGCGGCGCAGAATCGTGTTGGTGGATTCCACCTCTTCGATCGGAACAGGCGTTCCGGGAACGGTTTCCAGCAAATCGCGAAGAAAAACGGTGCCCTGGTGCTCGGCTAGTTCTTCGAAGGCGGCGAATTTTCCGGCTTCCGGGGCGCGGATGTGGGCGTGCATGCGGCGAACGACTTCAGGAGACGTCGCGTGAAGTTCGGCGCCTTTACGGAAACGGTAGAGACCGGCGTCGGCAAGCTCGCCGGATTCGGATGAAAATGCCGCCGTGTGCATGCGAAGATAATCTGCGAAGAGATCGTCGAGGGTTTTTGAGCCAGGGTAATCGGCGGCGTCCTCGAAGAAGTCCGCACAGAGGTCTTCGGACAGGCCGACGATTTCGAAGAGATGGCTGTTGCGATAACTCGCCAGGGTGGAAACGCCCATGCGGGCGAGGACTTTTCGAAGCCCCGCGGTGATCGCCACGCTCATGCCGGCGGCGCCGCCTGCTTCAAGCGATTCCGCAAATTCATCGGCGAGATAGGGGACTACGGCGCTGGCACCGGCGGCGACCAGGAGCGCTACGTGATGCGTGTCGAAGACTTGCGCGGACTCGACGACGAGCGGCAAGTCCCAGAGGCCCTCGCGAACCATCGCTTTCCAGACGGCGGCGGTGGCCAACAGCGCGGGAAGAGCGGCGTTTTCCGCGTTGATGCCGCGATCGGAAAGGAGGAGGAGTCCCGGGCGTCCGCTGCTACTCAGAGGGGTAGAAGATAGCTGAGCAAAACTGCAGCGCGCGCCCGGGACTCCCAGGGCGGAAGAGAAAGTCATATCCATGCGATGAACGGGGCCGAAGAATTCGGAGAGTTCGGCGAGTTGTCCGGCGTCGAGCAAGGGGCCGCTGAGCGTGACGCCGCCCTTCAGATGCACGTCTAAAGACATGACCTGAGTCTCGCGGAGCGGATCGATCGGGGGATTGGTCACCTGGGCGAAACGCTGCTTGCAGTAGTCCCAGAGCGTTCGCGGGAGAGTTGAGAGAAAAGCGGGTGGGGCGTCGTCTCCCATGCTCCAGTCGGCTTCTTTGCCGTGAGTTAAGGCGGAGAAGAGAGTTTTGAATTGATCTTCGGTCCAGCCAGCGGCAGCGGCGATGCGCTTGGGCTCGCTTGTGCTTGCGGAGTGCGTCGCGGCAGAAAACGCGAGGTGCCGTGGCGGGGGCATGGCGCTGCGCGCTTGATGCATGGCCAGGCGCTTCAGGATTTCGCGCCAGCGGAGGAAAAGGCCGGTGGCAGGACTAGCGAGAATCATTTCGCCGGGGCCGAGACGCTGGCGTTCCGCGATGCGGGATTCTTCGAGGTCGACTAGGCCAGTTTCGGAGCCGGCGATCAGAAGACCGTCGTGCGTGAGCGTGTAACGGAGCGGGCGGAGGCCGTTGCGGTCGAGTTTTGCGCCGACGAATTGCCCGTCGGAGAAAATTAACGCAGCGGGCCCGTCCCACGGTTCGCTTGGCTCGGAGAGCGAGGTTAAAGCGGCGCGGATGTCCCGAGAGAGGAGCGGGTCGTTTTCAAACGCTGGAGGAACCAAGGTAAGCATGGCTTCATCGGGGCCCAAGCCCTCGAGGAGTTTCAGCTCGAAGGCGTTATCGAAGCTGGCGGAATCGCTGACTTTTTCTTCGAGCGGAGTGAACCAGGAGCCGACGGTCAAGCGGGCGCGAAGTTCGCACTGTTTGGCGCGGAGCCAGCGGCGGTTGGAGACGATGGTGTTGATCTCGCCGTTGTGGGCGACGTGGCGGAACGGTTGAGCGAGATGCCAGGAGGGTTGCGTGTTTGTGGAATAGCGCTGGTGGAAGATGGCGAAGGTTGTGGCAAAAGTGGCATCGCGAAGATCTTCGTAGAATTGCGGGAATTGCCAGGGCGTGAGAAGGCCCTTGTAGACCACTGTCTCTGAGGAGAGCGAACACAGATAACAGCGATCCGGCAGAAGCGATTCGGCGCGCTTGCGAAGGATGGCGAGCTTCCACTCGAAGCGGGCTACGCCCCGCGAGGCATGAAAGGGCGCGACGAAAAACTGCCAGATCTCGGGCATCGTTTCCAGAGCGCGGCTGCCGAGAGAGTTGGTGTTGG
>Ga0209006_10002447_pt1 | contig 16926 bp, 19 predicted proteins | sample JacPin_JW_Ref_O2_FD_188567 | JGI IMG/M metagenome (GOLD analysis project Ga0209006, IMG submission 188567) | Forest soil microbial communities from Algoma, Ontario, Canada - Jack Pine, Ontario site 1_JW_Ref_O2 (SPAdes) (version 2) | ecosystem: Environmental > Terrestrial > Soil > Boreal... | reverse complement strand
AGTTTTTCTATTCCTTCGATGGGGAGCGCATTTTGCAGCACGAGCGCGCGCCAGTGTTGATACCGGCCCCGTTTCAGCAATACTCAGGGAGCTTCAGTGCCCCTTTCCATGAGGACAATCTGATCGCGAAAGCGGACTATCAACTGCCTTCCACGCACCCATCGAATGCCGCGAAAAAATCGATCGGCGTCGACAAAGGGCCTCGTGGTTGGTGTGAACGGTGTGGCAGAGGATGGGTCGGCAAAGAGAGGGATTGTGATTGCCATGTCAAGTAAAAAGTGGGATCCCGTACAACCTGACTAAATTCTATGCGTAAGCACTGCCGTTCTTCCATCAAAGGGTGCCTTGACGCTGACGTATTTGGGCTAGTTAGTTGGTGCGCAGCACACACATAAGTATCCACACTCGTTCGGCCTCGTCAAAGCCCCGCTTCTTATATGCCGTCTCGACGAATCACGCCGAGCGTTATTCGCAGTGTCACGTATCGTACCGTCCTGATATAACCAAACTGGGCCCCGCGACGAATGTGACCTCGATATGCTCTCTGAATGCTACTATTTCTAATTTCGCCCTCCTTCTGGTTATTCCTTCCCATCGTTCTAGTTCTCCTGCTTTCCAATCCTGATCCTTTTCGTTCAACTTACGGACAAGTTATTGTACCATTTCCTTTCTCCTAGTACATTGGTTTAGTTACTGCTGGAATCAGACAGGTTTATATGTGTATATCATTGGAAATAGCTTTCGTGCGACCCTGCACAATATTACGCCGCGCAATTCGGCCATCTCTCCTTGCCGAGAGAGCCAAGGTCGACGCAATACATCCGAACCGTCGGCAACCCGACGGGATACAACTGTGTCACAGGAAGCCGTGACCGTGACCACCCCCGTTACCAAATTATGTGGAGCAGCGTGACAAGTTAAAGAGCGTAGATACAAATACAGCGAAGGATATAAAATTACAACACTGCGTACAAACTCAAGCAGCAACTTATACATACACTTCGAATTAGGTAACTCAATTCGGCTCTGAGCTATTCGTATTGCGACCGTCGTCATCCCTGTCTGGGCGAGAGGAGAGGAGCGAACCAATGGCCATAGACTGACGCGTGCGTGGAGAATACTCGGCTGATTCGTTACCGCTCGACCAAGAATGGGGAGATGGCGGGAGTTCGTGTGGGGATAGGGCTGAATGTGAATGTGTGTTATGGTCACGATCATGTGTATGCTGTCGTGACGGGGGTGAACGGGAGACGGTGCGATGACGTTTTCGGGGAGGGAGGGACGCCGATAAAGAGTGTTGGCTGCGTATGGAAGGCAAGGTTGGACGGCGTGAGGAATGATGCGTGGAGGTGGATGATGTGTGATCGCGGAGGGAGATGGAACGGGTAAATGGGGAGTAGTTTGGGTTCTCTGAAGAGAGAAGTGCTGGGTGGGGCGATGGAGGTGGAGAACCTTGGTAGACCTGTAACATGGCTCGTTGCAGCGCCGCGACAGAAGCCACTCTCTGGAAAGGATGAGATTTATAGGGGGGGAGGATGTAGAGATGTGATACAGACTTGATCTTCAGCGCTCTTGGCGTTGAGCATTGCGAGAAGCATATCACGGTCGCCATCACCCCTGGAGTTATATGCGCCAAGGATTTCGCGCAAAGTAGGGGGAGGGGTCTAGAGAGAGATGAGAGATGAGGATATAGAAAGGTAAGTAAACGAACCTGCTCGAGCAAAGACCAAGTTGAGGCTACAACATTATCGTAGTCGGGGAAAGGAACTGATGAGGAAGAAGCCACGGAATGCATTTGGGAAGACGAAAGCCATGAACACAGCACCTTTTGTACACAAGCCAAGACTAAAAAAAAATCTATCTTTGACCGACTCGATTCACTTAACATTCTATTATTGGAACGCCAAGACTTTCACACGTTTATTTATATCTCACTCGTTATATCATCCTCTCCTCAACCACTACTGCTAGATAAAAATATGGACTCTGTCGTTTCTTTTTTGACGTCCCGAGTCTTGGATCATCAACCCCTTAAGCAAGCCAATTTTGCTGTTTGTGGAAAGGGAGATAGGGGCTTGTGTTGAAGGATGTTCAATATATTGTACATAGACGTGTACTATCGATCAGAAGTTCACATCATATCGCGAATCGGTCGAGGCTAACAAGCGCTTAATATCGCGCTTCAGCGCTTCAGCAAAAATATTTCGCTCAAAAGTTCTGGGCGCTAAATAATCGCGAGGTCAGTCACGGGGCTCGGGAGAAACCGGGTCGTGCAACCCACACCACCAACAACTGGGCAAGGAATATTTATGCCATAAATATGGATCTGAAAAATACCCCTTTTAAGAGTTGGAATAAACTTTGTTTTCTGCCCTAGGTCTTAGATAACGGTACCACTTGTCTGTCCTTGACTTGTTTATCAGAACGTCCACGAAACTGGTGCCCTCCTGATTCTGTATTCCAGCCCGGAAAGCAAGTCGCCGTCGATAATCAGATCTTACACGAGGCAATGATTGTCTATGCAATTGACAGCCAGATAAAAACCTATCTCTCCAGATAGGGGCGATGGGCCGAAGCGGGAGGGGGCCACCAAGTTTGAGATCTGATCGTGTGTAGTGGAGATTTGTTTTTCTGGGGTTGATGATACGCAGGTATAGTATTTACGGGGTGGTCTTGCTTATCACCGGCGAAAGATTGTCTTAGTTGAGTTCAGAGTTGGACACACACCCTCCTAGAATAAGCAGTGGTGCTGTGATTTCGGCGCTAGTAAAGACAATGGGACAGTGTCGAGGTTGCAGGGTCTCATTTAAACATCGTAGTTCCATGGGAATTTGAAGGGTTGGACTTGACATGAAACCACCGGATTTATCGGTGGCAGGATCAAGGCGCAGCCAGCCAGCTGGCTACGAAGCTCCCAAGAACCTGTGTTTAACAGCCATGATATCGCATGACAGAGGTACGTACCGCTTAATAAATAGGTGAAGAGTCATCGCGGGGAGGTTGAACTAACCTAGATGGGAAAGATGCCATGCAGTAGACACATCTGTTGCCACGTTTAATACCAAGCATTAGATTTAGAGACCACAGTGCCATAAGCGGTATGTGGCACATTGAAGACATGCGTTTTATTACGTCTTCGAGTCAAGATGAAGGCGTTGTCGGTCGGCGAAATACCGTTGGGGAGGAACACATGTAACCCGTAAGGATTCCGTGCGGCGTTCCGTTTGCTCTTTGAATGAACCAATACCAAACCTACTCAATTATGAAGGATGATCGGGCCCCGGGGCCACACTCCCTCTTTTCAGTCTGCCCATGGGTTTACCACGTCTGTACCTGTAAGGACTGTCGCCCCTTCTGTACAGACCGCCTCATTGGCGTGGAACTCGCACTGGGTGCTACCTGAAAATCCAAAATAGTCAAGTTGGGTCATTTTCTCACAACGTTTTCTGCCAAAAACTTACCTGATGATGGATGGCCGAGGTAGGAGGGGGGTTGAGTACCTTGGATAGGACATCGCTACGATCATTCAAGGCGGTCCACCCAATATGATGCTAACCGAGGACACTGGATTTTATATTGGGAGAATAAAGAAAATGTTTCCAAGAAACATGGGGAGTCGTATTGAACATTGAACGCATGCTTCGTGTCACTCTTCTTTGAAGCTATAGTCGTGAAGCTATTCATATCGCGAGACTGACGATTTCCTGACTTTCAAGAGTGATGAGATGGAGCGTTGGCGTGGTGGTGGTCACAGTGAGTCACGAGTCTCGTAATGATCTGTCTTCTGTGCATGCATGGGACGAAATTTTTACAATGATCTAGGTAGTATTCGAAACAGTTCATTGAAACAGTACATGCAAAAAACCAAATCAGCGTCAGCACGAAGATAGAATGACCACCACCTGATTAAGTTGATGACGCAGAACCATCGCTCTCGGCACGAGGAGGGGCTACACGGATGGGGTCTGTGAGGATGATATAGTCAGGGTACATAGCTTTAATAAAAGTCGGACGCACTGAAGTAAGGATGGCCTTGAGCTTCACGTGCCGTGAGGCGTTCCTGGTGGTCGTATCGAAGTAGTTTGTCCAGCAAGTCAATGGCTTCATTTGATATGTAGCGCTGATTCTCAGAGGTGATAAATCGCGTCCATGGTTTCCGGGGATATCTGAATGGGGTGATATTACAGCTGAGGCTCGAGACAGCTCACACTTCAGTGGGACTCACGTCACGAGGAGTTCGTCGTATTGGGAGTCTAGTTGAATATCGTACTTGTCTATGTACTCGTAGAGTTCGTCGGTGCCGAGGACCTTTGTGATCTTGACTAACTGATCATAGTTGTCGTGACCATGGAAGAATGGTTCCTTCCGAAAGATCTGCCACATCGAACTGTCAGTAAACAATATCTTTGACCTGAAGAGAAACTTCACCATTGATGCGAACATGCAACCAAAACTCCACATGTCTAAACTGTAGTCATATTCTTGAAAATCGACTAAAAGTTCCGGGCCCTTGAAGTAACGCGACGCGACACGAACGTTGTATTCGGTTTTTGGATGATAGAACTCGGCGAGACCCCAGTCAATGAGCCGTAACTGGTAGGGAAGGTAAGTGGAGAAGATGTGTTGATAACGATGGGCCTACTTTGCGGTGGTCATGATCAATCATAACATTGTGCGGCTTGACATCTCTATGCATGATGCCTTTCGAGTGACAAAAATCTAAGGCCTGTGGGATAATAAGGTGTCCAGTCGAGACGTTTTAAAAGCTCAACAGACCTTAAGCAATTCCAACATGTAGTACCTCACGTCAAGGTCGGTAAAGCGAGGGTAAAGAATTTTGAAATCGACATTGTGGACGTATTCTGTGATCAAGCTTGGAATCTTCGATGCTGGATCGCGAACAACGTCAAGGAGTGCGACGATATTCGGCCCCCCAGCAAGATTTTGCAGGATCTTGATCTCCCGCTTGATTTTCTTCTTCTTGACAGGCTTGAGCACCTTGATGATACATTTCTCTTCGGTAACAACGTTGACACCTTCAAAAACCTGGACGGCTTGTCAGGTTTTTTTCGGAAAGGAGGAGGGTGGCCAACCTCTGAGTATTTGCCTCTACCAACTTTGCGCACAATCTCATAGTGGTCTTGAGTGCCCCACTGAACTTGCAAATTATCTGAGTTGAGGTCAGAGTTTAGTATGAGATGAAGTCGAATAACCAACTGACCGTATTCGTGCCATGAAGGGCCTTGCCTGGCGTTGACGTCGCTGTAAATACGTGCCACAGATTTCGCGGAGGGTCGCCCCATGTAAGTAATGTCAAATCTGATTTGCAATGAGGTGCGTTGCTTCCCACGCTGGGCACGGCGTCAAGTCACGAACCAATAATTATTAGCAGCTTTCGATGAGTGTTCGAAAGCCCTCTCACTGGCCGCCTGGTGTTGAGTTCACACCTTGTCTACGCTATCACTCATCTATCACGCCAACTACAATGTCCCATATCAAAGGCACCAGCACTTGCAGTGCAAAAACGCGGCCTTCATACCCTGTGATCATCCAACAGATTCATTCTGCATGTCACCCAGCTCAAGGACAGTATGGACTATTTGCGGCAAAAAAAATCACCCCTCGAACGCATATTCTCGATTATACTGGGGAAATACACTGCGATGATCGGCCAGACTCAGACTACGATTTGTCCCTCTATCGTTCCGGAGATGGGATAAACGTTGGCATAGATGCAAGTGCAACGGGGAACGAAGCCAGGTTCATCAATGACTTTCGGGGCATCCGAGCCAGGCCAAATGCCATCTTTGTTGACGGTAGAGATGAATTCGGGGAACTGCGAATGAGTATATGGAGTACGGAGGTGATCAAAAAAGGGGAGGAAATTCTGGTATCGTACGGTAAATCATGGTGGCGAGAACGACTTGCGAATGGGACAGACATTCATCGGTCATAGTTGGGGTTGACTTCCTCCGTGTAAGTATTTTTGCCGCGATTGGTCTTGCCGAGAGTGCCTCACGGACGGAGCTGACGAAGATGCCAAGTCAAGTTGACACTTGTAGGAAGAAATTCATCGGCATCAACACCATTGACCAGACCCGAGGGGTTGCAACTTGAAGCACCTCATCACAACCATGTAAGTTGACGTGTCCAGCGTGCATTTCACCAGGGAGCCCGATCATAAGTGCAGACACGGATTCGTACCAGGTGTCCGCTCATCGTCCAGTCTGGCTTTCAGACCCAGTTACTGCGCTCACGACTCAACGCTTACTGTCAACGTGCTTACACGTCGCATCCACCGTAGTGTGGACACCGTATGAGATAGCAAAGTAGCTCTAGTATAATCAGCCAAACAGCAACAAACTTTCCAAAATTTTCAGCGAGTGCGCACTTTCGCCTTGCCAGAATTAAGATGCGACCTCCAATACCGTCTAGAGGATTTTCTTCGTTCATCGCGTTCTACTCCTGTTCTCGTTTTCGTACCGGGACACCTTGTCGGTCATTTTCTACTTATCGGACACGATGTCTACAAAACCACCCGATAGTCGGGAAAAAGCGTGGGGACAAGGTTTCTATCAAACGTTCACTGTGCTAGCAGGAACTCACTGCTCCTCAGCGTGCACTTCATGTGTCCCCACCACTCTCTGCTTCACCTCCAAATCCTTATCAGGTCCTTGGTGTCGCAAAGGATGCCTCCGCCGCTGAAATAAAGAAGGTGTATTTCTCTGTACGTATTCGGCTTCACACGTACAATTCAATCCGAAAGCCGCTAAATCTCGTAGCTTGCCCGAAAATATCACCCAGACACAAACCCAGACAAGGGTGCACGCGAAAAATTCGTCGAAATTCAAGAAGCATACGACGTATAATCTACTTAACCAACACTTCTATTCGGGCTTATTTCAACTTTCATAGATTCTGAAAGACGAAAAGAAGCGAGCTTTATTCGATAAATACGGCGCGGCATCGCAGCAACCAGGCTTTGATCCAGACGCGTTCGCTAACGCACGTTCTCCGTTTGGTTCTAGTAGTGGATTCGAGGGATTCCAAGATCTCAGCTCTCTGTTCGGTGGCGGTGGCGGTGGCGGACAGAACGATTTATTTGACCGTCTATTTGGTTCCTTGGGGGGTCGTACACGCGGGTTTTCAGAGGCTTCGCATGGGGCTGATCTCGAAGCCACGATCGGTGTGAGCTTTTTGGAGGCTTGCAAAGGCGTCAAGCGGACGATCAACGTATCTCCCATTGTGAATTGTGCCGCATGCGCTGGTAGTGGGCTGAAACCAGGATCTAAGAGGTCTACCTGTACCGACTGCGGTGGTTCAGGTAGCCGGACGTTTATTATAGACAGTGGGTTTCAGATGGCTAGCACCTGTCCTCGTTGCTCTGGAACCGGGACTACCATCCCCCGAGGTAGTCAATGTGGTGAGTGTTCAGGTATAGGGAAGGTAAGAAAACGTAAAGCAGTACAAATTGATATCCCTCCCGGTACGTCCATATCATCTGCTATCTGGTGGACTAACTCGTCATTCTGTTTGTAGGCGTGGAAGATGGAATGACTATCCGAGTTCCAAATGAAGGAGACGCGGCAATGGCGAGCAAAGGGCATCCCGGTGACTTACTTGTCCGGGTGAACGTTGCGTCATCGAAAGTATTCAGAAGACAAGGCGTCAACTTACTTTACGATGCACGAATACCTCTGCATACTGCACTTCTTGGTGGAAAGGTACGCGTTCCGACGCTCGACGGAGATGTAGATGTACGCGTTCCCGCGGGGACTCAGCAAGGAGAAGAGATGGTTCTGAAAGGTCGGGGGGTAGTCCCGGTCTTTGGCGGGGATAAAGGGGATCTGTTTGTTGCGTTTTCGGTACAGCTTCCCAGGTTAGTTCAATGGGATTGGCGTCTGACGACATGCCGCTGATGACAAAGAGAGCAGATCATTAACCCAGCGCCAGCGTAGCATCTTACAGCAATACGCCGACGATGTTGAAGGTCGAAGTCCGATCTCGGGCAACTCGAACAGTTCAACTTCCGAAAGAAATCCCAATACTTCGATTAACAATTCTGACAACGGTACGGCTTCATTCGTTAACCCAGTTCAGCCACCTTCATCAGGTGGTTTGAGTCGTATATTAGAAAGAATACGTGGGCTCATTGGAATTTAATTTTTTCATTGGCTATGGCTTTCCCCCTGACATTGTGATTGACGTTCCATCAGAAGGCGAAACCAATTCATCCGAAGAGGATACATCTCACCATCACGATAAGCAAGCGGAGAAGAAACGGGCAACGGCTTAGAAGTGGGATTGAAGGGGAACGCGTGGTAGCTCATAGCACTTACAATACATTTAATGTCAATCGAATTAATGGGAGATTGCCTCGTCCGCGCCACAAGCTTCTCAATTGCGTCTGGACTTGGGCTAGATTATAGCCAAGCTTCTGTACCTTCCTTCTTTCAAACTCTGGGACTGGAAGAGCGGCTCGAGGTATACATGCTAACGCTAGATGGTACTCACTAAACCAACGTACACACATAGATCTGCCAATTTCCTGGTCTCAATTATACTGCATCCGAGTCATTAGGCAACGAGGCCCAATCACGGTCTTGAAGAATCTTCATAGACATGTCTTGGGTTACCCTTATAGTAACAACTCCGTCTGTCCCTTATACACTCTCAACCTATCTTTCGCTTGTATGGCACATTCAAAAGCACCCCGTTCAATTTTGCCGATCTTCCAATCTAAAACCTAAAACATCCATCTCCAAACCTTTATCATGTAGGTCGAAAGGGTTCCTCAAAACCGATACCTTCCTTTGTCGTAATCGACACCATGATTGTCTTGTTCGGTGACCGAAGCCACTACTCTATAAAGTACTGCTCCGATGGGCCATATCCCTGCCATTTTCTGCCTCCCAACACCCCTCTCCCTGATTTTTAACAATCTACCGATCGGAAGGCGATGGCACCCACTGTGCTGTCTAACGGGGTCCTGCATCACGAAGCCACACACCCAATCTGCGAGACATCCGGCAATCATGCTAACCTGGTTGAATCTCCGTTAGACCCAGCGCCAAATCTATCAACAGTGGAAGAAGGATATTTGCCATCAGAGTTATTAGAGTCTTCCTGTCAATCTTTGCGAACTTTGGGCTCCGAGTCCCTATCAAATCTTGATGAGGCCCCGAAAACGCGGGTGCAACCGTTGTCTACGACACGTCTCGTGTTAGCACACATAGGGTGATCGGAATCTCACACCATCCATTTTTGAGTCTACACAATTGAACACATTCATTCCAGCGCTGCTTTGACGCTGTTCCTCGCTACGACTGATGCGGTACGCCTCCTTTGTGTGTCCCTCGCCTTTGTTGTACTTAATGATGCAAACAAAGACAATCGTGTCTACGAGTTTGCCAACTATTACCAACGACCTGCATGCAGACCACGATCAATATACATGGGTTGGTATAGCATACATGCTCACTCAGACGGCATGCCAGCCCCTCTACGGAAGGATATCTGACCTCGTTGGCCGAAAGGTTCCTTTATACCGAAGTGACGCTGTAGTCTTATTGATTTATTTATTAGAACATTTTGTGGACGAGTATGGCCGTCTTCGCCATTGGTTCTTTACTCTGTGGTTCCGCGCAGGTACTCCACACTCTCAATTTATGTGCTCTCGCTTATAGTTAACGGGCAGACAATTGTCTGGCTTATAGGCGCGAGGGCTTTAGCAGGGGTTGGGGGCGGCGGAATCGTCAGTTCAGTTTGGGTTATCACATCTGAAATAGTAGATGTCCGCAGCCGTGCCAAATGGTCACAAGCGCTAAGCATTACGTGGTGCTGCTCTGCCATTGCGGGCCCTCTCCTCGGTGGCCTGTTTAGCTGTGAGTAGGATTTTGTACTGCTGTGATATGCCTTCTGATCCGGGCTCTATGCAGCTCCTTCGAACTCGGGTAACTTAAGTTGGAGATGGGGTTGTGAGTAAACAGATTATGATTCGTCGGTGTTTGCCAATAATCCCCAGTCTACATGAATATTCCAATATCGCTTTTCGCGTTCGTCATCCTCTTTATTACTCTCCACAACGTTCAGCTAGGGCCGTCGCACGATGCATCGTGGCAACATTTATGGCAGAAGTTTGATTTTATTGGACTGTGAGTGCTGAGAAGACTACTTTACACACCTAACACTGCCCCATGCAGGGTTTTTTTCATGGGTGGCTCTAGTTGCATTGTGGTTGGTTTCAGTTTTGCGGGAGATCGTGGCTGTGAGTCCGCCCTTTTCACAACCATCGATCACCGACTTTTAGGACGCAGGGAGCGCACCCTCAACGTTATCACCTATGATTCTTGGACTTGTCGTTCTTGTTTGTGGTGGACTCTACGAGGTTCACACAAATCGCGACGCCCTGTTTCCCGCTACATCCTTCATAGATCTTACGATAGGTTGGTGTGCCGTAGTCTTTGCCCGTAATATCGATGATATCATCTGCGACAGGGATTGTTCTTATTATTACCTTTCTCCACAATTTCGCATTCAGCTCGGGAACATTTTATTTGGCGCTGTATTTTCAGGTATGTATCTCCTCCGCATCTTATGCGCCCCTTATTAACTTCACGGGCAGGCCGTCGATGAGCTGACTCCCCTGCAAGCAGGCATAAGAGTTCTCCCGTATTCTTTGGGATCATCCCTGGCTTCCATGCCTGTGGCTTGGTTCATTAGTTTCTTGCAAAAACGCAGTCACGATACACGAGGCCAAAAGGGTGTCATTTGCTTCGGATTAATTGTTTCGACTTTTGGTTTCGGTGAGCATTTGCTTCCTCCATGTGCCAGCAGTCCTAAGATTATACCCGAGCAGGCCTCATGAATAGATTGGACGAAAAATCCTCCGGCCTTGCCCAAAGCCTATTCCCACTCATAGCTGGTATTGGCTTAGGGATGCTTTTTCATGCACCTTACCAAGTATTTATTAAAACATTAAAACCTCGAGACATAGCGACGGGGACCAGTGCCTTCTTCCTTGTGCGGTTCACTGGGGCAACTATAGGACTGGTGAGCGCGAGCATTGCCTCCGAACAAATTCATGGCTCCAATACTGCATAGTCTGTTGCAGGTGCCCTTTTCAATAATCAACTTGGAGGTTCAGGCGATCGATTCGGACAGTCCTATCTAGTTCGACATGTGATGCTCCGACCAGAGGACTTGCACGTTGTGTCCTCATCTATACAGGTACGACTTACTGCTATTGACATGGTGTCAATTTCACATCAGAGACCGCAGACTGTTTGGGCCCTTTGTTCCCCCTGCCTCGGATTGGCGTTTCTAGCACGTATTTGTTTCTCGGCTTCCCTTTACACCCGATTGTTCTTATGACTTCCCTAGATTTCTATGTTACTGCGCATTGTGCCGATCGAGGAAAATGACGAACCGTATATTCGAGACAAACCCACAAAATGACGATGACGAGTGTCCCCTTCTTTGGTTTTCTCCTTATATCTTTGTGCTGTGAAAAGAAGAATTCTCCTTAGAACAAATGGTCTGCACGGAATGCGCAGGCCCACTTTAAACCACAGATCTATTCGCTTCGCAAGCTGGAACACTTGTACCATGTTCTAGTGTCGGCGCCACATGATATGCAAAATTTCCGCCCTGGATTTGGGGTTGAGTAGAAAATATACTTAGAACAGGACAACCAAGCTTTTCGATTTATTGTTGCTATCGGATTCTCTACGTTTAGTGTTATGTGCTTTGGTTAAGCGAATCATGGGGCTCAGCGGCCTCTCGTCGCGTCTACTATGAACTTCGATCACCCACGGATTGCTTCTGAGATTGCCATGTACATACGTCCCCTAAACCCAGCATTTGGCGTTTCGTCGTAAACAGGCCCATCTAGTCCCTAGCTTGCGCAATCGCAGATATAGCCGCTGATCACCAACAGGTCGTGCCTGGAGAAGCACATAGAAGGGGACATCCCAAAACGTGTGCCAGGTGCTAAATTCCGATCAGCAACGGAATCAATTCAAGTTGACGGTCGGGGATTTAGGGTATTCTGAAAATGGCATGGATGAAGGTCCACGAACGTCTGACCAGTTCCTGACGGCATCGTAGTGGCAAATATATAAACCGTATGGTGGCAATTCTCGAGCGTATCGGATGGGGACCGCACGTGTATCAAGAATGGATGAAGTGAAGAGTGGAGCCTCGCCTCGCAAAGTTCATATCTCCCAATCTCCTTGGTCGGTTGCTTCTGAGGATATATGAAATTTCCAGATATTGGATAACGGTTATGACTCTTGGACTGGTTATAAACGAAGCAAATTCATAAAACCGTTGTGGATACAGCGTCCGATCACAGGGCCCGGTGGCTTTGGGCGCCTCGAGGATTTTTAGCCTTTCCAGACATTGCGGGAGTCCGATGTTTTCCACTGGCGCAAATCAACCAGTAACAAAAAAGATGTTCATATGGTACGACTCACCAAAACAAAGCTCCCATTCCTGAATATGCGGTGAGGATGGAGAATCTCATCAGCAAGCAACAAAGCCCACTAATGGTGTGCTTGCCATCGACGGATCGATACGGTATCTGTAACCTCATCCCAAAACTCCGTACTTCCTCCAAATGACAATATCGTAGGAGCTGCCGCTAGATAAATGTTTTCGGGTGATGTACATTGATATCGTGAATGAGGAAGACGTTCAGTTGCGAAGTTGACTCTGACGGATGGTGAGCCCTTGATAAGGAAACGCATCATGGGGTACTACCAGCACCCGCGTCAACCTATAAATTCAATGTCTCCTCCTTCTCCTGGACCACACTCACCATTTTACAAGCGTATCATGCCCAACGTATCAACTCCCTCGTCTTCTTCTGCGAAAACGGGCGGATCATTAACTGAAGGGAGCTTGCCTTTTGCAAATGTGAAACTCACAGCAAGGTGAGGCATCTCTTTCACCCCGTTGGTTAAAGTTGCTGGCCTTTCTCCGGCAAGCTGATGTACACAAGCAGACTTTCGTCATGACGGTCTCACAAACACCAGTCCTCGACCACATCCGTATTTCTTCGGTGATGATAATGTGCTAATGTAGACTTTTGATAGGCATCATAAATCGACGACATTTGCTCTTCAACTGCTTGAAATATTGTATTCGTTGCGCATACCCTATTGGTCAGATTCTGAAGTTGCTCCGTCGTCTCTGCGGATCCATCAGGTCTCGGGGGCGCTAACAAATTCCGTATTTTTCGTTTCTTCGTCAATGCCATGTACCCCAACCCTTCTGCTTCGGATATATGGGCACTCTTCCGAGTCCCTCATATCACGTCTGCAAGAGCTCCATACTCTCCATGTCCTTTCCTCTCGATATCACATAGGTCCAAAAGTATACGGCACGTTTGCCAACGGCCGGATCGAGGAGTATTTTGACTCCATCACCTTGACTCCATCGGACCTGCGAGACAAGACGATCAGTCGTTGGATCGGTGCTCGCATGGCAGAACTTCATTCTGTTGATATCGATGTGGTCGAGTACCGCTCTTCTAGAGGGGCTAAAGGGTGGACAACGGGAGTGGAAAAGAACATCAAGTCATGGCTACCTCCAGCTCGAAACGTACTTTTGTTACCCGGTGTTTCGGAGTCCACGCGGATGGCCATTGATTTGGACAGTTTCGAAAAGGATTGGGTTCGGTTCATGCGATGGGTCTCAAAAATGGAAGCCGTCGATGGCGCCAGCAAAAGAGTTTTCGCGCACAATGATGCGCAATACGGCAACCTCTTACGATTAAAAAGACTGACTGAAGGTGCTCCCGAGCACAGGCAGGTTAGTCATTCTTGGATGCTTCTTCTTGCGCACTGTTTGATAGTTTTGCACTTGAAGATAATCGTGGTCGACTTTGAATACGCCTCCCCGAACCCCGCAGCTTTTGATATCGCAAACCATTTCCACGAGTGGACCGCGAATTACCACTCTTCAACCCCACATCTTCTTGATCCGACACGTTACCCAAGCTACGAGGAACGCCGCAACTTCTATCTCGCCTATCTTGAACATTCAACTGCCCCATCCAATGGGAGGATTTCGGAATCAAAATTGCAGCAACTGGACAGACAAGTTCGCATTTGGGGCCCAGCTTCGCATGCTATGTGGGCAGTGTGGGGGATAGTTCAGGCACGCGAGGACATAGAGGGAGGAGTCGTCGAACCCGAATTTGATTACATGGGCTACGCTCGCTCACGCCTAGAGGGATTTAGCCGGGAGGTGAAGGCACTAGGAATCTAATGATTGGCGGTGATTTGCATTTGAAATCCTGTTCCTACAAGTTCGTTCTGGATGTACATGCATTATATACATACACCATGCTTCCTGACAAAGAAGCACGTAGAATCCCAATCTACAGACCGCTAATCAAAGATAATGGAATAAAAACATATTGCTATTCGTTGACTAGGACAGATGCGATGGAGATTGGTGATGGAGATAAGATAGCCCTGGTATTAGCAAGCAAGAGAATAAGTCAGAGAGATTTTCGACACGGCGAAGGTAACAAGAACAATGGGAGACGAGAAGGAATTTTGTTAGAATCGGGAAGAACAAGTGAAACCTATGAGCAAACATAGTACTGTAGGGGTAAGATATGGTCCGATAAACACGCATTCGAAGATCAAGATAGGCGCCTTGGAACTTGAAACAATCAAACAACGGCACGAGCCGTATCGTCCTCATGTTCAAGCCCACGTATCATGAAGTCGAGAAGAACCCACAGCAAGCTCGGTGGTCGACCAAGGGGAGTGCACATTGACATCGCCAGCGGGGCTGGACGACTGGGGGAAGGGGGAAGGAGTGAGATGGTTGCCTCGGGGGAAGCCACCCCAATTTCCGGCGCTTCCTGATCGAACATGCCCAGTTGGACGTGGAGCATGATAGCTAGTCGCCGAATTGTTCTCCGCCGAAGACACCGTAAACGACGAAGACTGACCGGATGCGGTCGGAGGGGACGAATTGAGATCGACTTCCGTTCCGTTGAGGGAAGGACGAACGTTGGTGTTCACGGAAGCCCCTGTATTGAGCCGTTGCTAGTATGATCATTAGATTTATGACACGTGTGGGATACGAAGTATGTTATACCTGGTTGTAGCCAACAATTTCCAACCGAGAATTAGTGTGTCTCCCCAAATCAGGCCCGGCCGTGACAGGAACAGGAGATTTGGCTGATGCTTGCTCCAAAGCAGGCATGAGGACGCCATTACTCGCAAAGGAGGGATATGCGGACTTGTTTTGCTTCACAACAGGATTCTCGAGAGCGGAGGTATCCACTCTTAGCGAGCCCGTTGGTGGACGAGTGTTGAACTGAAAGCCGTTTGGTGGGGGGGTTACATCAACAGGGGTGGATCCGTTTGTTCCATCGTGACCACGCTTGCCCGAAATACGCGCCAGGAGAGAAATGGAAACGTCATTGGGGTCGCTGTTCGTGCTTAAAGACCGAGCACGGCCATCTTGATGAGGAGGGGGCGGAGCACTCTCCGTACTACCAGTTGCAGGACCTGCGGCGCCAGAATGGGGAAGTTCAGTGTGAATGAAACAGCATCTTTTGCCATATGGGCATGAACCGGAAACCCAGAAAGTCTGCAAGAACATCAGACATTAGCAAGTGAAGAAGGAAATAAGCGTACCCTGCATATTTCCGTCTTATACTAGGGTAATCGATCTCATCAACATCAAGCTGACAATTAGACATCGAACGATTTACCTTGGGGTGACGTGAAACTTTGCGAAGCTCATCCTCTCCGTGAGCAAATTGACATTTAGCGCCATAACGACAGGTGCCTTTCTCCTCCCAGCTTCTACACAGCTCGGTCTTGTAGAGACCGAGTTTGCGGTTATTTGCACTGGGCCCATTCGCACCGTTTGAAGCATCCGAATCGATTCCCATGCCCTGAGCATGAACGGCCCCGTATGGCCCTGTATATTGGCCCTGCAACCTGACAGCCATTGCTTGCGCTGTCATCATATCGGGGCGCGGATACGCTTCCTGACCTCCGTAAAACTGATTGGCATATAACGACATTGTAGGAGGTGGCATTGCTGAAGTAAACATTCCCGGAGTCGGGGGTACGAAACCTTGCATGTTATTGGTCAATAATGCCAACGTGGCCGGGTCTCTAATACTCGAGGGATCCGACGCCGAATGATGGTGCGTTGGTCGAAAGACGTTATGCTGTTGTTGAACACGGGTTATAGCAGGATGGTGGGATTCGTGCTGGGGTCCCGGGAGCATCATATCATAGATTTGCTGAGTGTTTCCGAGGGAAAGATGGGACGTGTGTCCGCCGCCGTAACCCAATGAGGTGGGAGTCGGGGGCAGACCTTGCTGATCGAATCCGCGGGGCGGTTGACGGAACGGCAGTGTTGCAATAGCGTTAGCTGGGCGACCGAGGAAGGGTGGTTGTGTCGCAGGAATAGCTCCAACACCACCTTGTAAGAGGGGACTGAAATTTCGTTGCTGAAGGTTGTAGTCTACTTCGAGGTCGTCAGGGTGAGGTTGGGGCTGGGAATGGACGGTGGATAGCGCAGGGCGGTAATCATAATGTTGAGACTGTGGACGGGAGATTGTTGAATGGCTCGCGAGGGAAGGATAAGTAGGTTGCTCTGGCTGGAATTGTTTATCATTGGAACCGACTGGATCCCTATATTGCAAAGAATGCCATTGTTGGGGTGGCTGCAGAAGTCTATCCGCATTTTCCCCGGCCGTGAAGATACTTCCTGGACTCTCACTTGCTTGTTGCAGGCGTCTCAAATCTGCACTGGATAGACCTCCACTGAACGAATGCGGGCGTTCTTTGACTTCCGCAGTAGCGCTTCCCTTGAGAGTGGTAGGTGCCGGTGCCAACAAGGTCCGGCTCGAAGGAGATATTGCGGACTCTTGAGAGCTCG
>Ga0209006_10002446_pt1 | contig 16929 bp, 12 predicted proteins | sample JacPin_JW_Ref_O2_FD_188567 | JGI IMG/M metagenome (GOLD analysis project Ga0209006, IMG submission 188567) | Forest soil microbial communities from Algoma, Ontario, Canada - Jack Pine, Ontario site 1_JW_Ref_O2 (SPAdes) (version 2) | ecosystem: Environmental > Terrestrial > Soil > Boreal... | reverse complement strand
GAATCTGTCGCTCTTGTAAGTCAGTCTTTCCCTGGTTTCTGCCGGGTTGTTAAAGAAAAGCTACCTGGAGTTCGAACTGTCCTATGTGGATTGTTGCGCTGGCGCTCAGGCGTCCTTATACCTTTGTTGTGATGGCTCTGGTGATCATCCTGCTGGTGCCAGTCGTGCTTCTGCGTACTCCCGTAGACATTTTTCCTGACATTAATATTCCGGTCATCAGCGTGGTATGGAACTTCACCGGGTTCGCGCCCACGGAAATGGCCAACCGCATCGTCACGCCTTCCGAGCGCGGTATCACGATCACGGTCAACGATATCGAACACATCGAGTCCCAGTCAGTCAATGGCGTCGGCGTCATCAAGATTTTCTTTCAGCCGCAGGCTAACATCCAGGCTGCCCTGGCGCAGGTGACGGCGATTGTGCAGACCTCGGTTCGCCAGCTTCCCCCGGGAACTACGCCGCCACTGGTCATCTCTTACTCGGCCTCATCCACTCCAGTTGTACAACTCGGATTGAGCAGCAAGACCCTGCCCGAACAGCAGTTGTTTGACCTCGGGCAAAATTTCCTGCGCAATCAATTGGCGACCGTGCATGGCGCAGCTACGCCGTTTCCGTATGGCGGCAAAATACGCCAGGTTCAGGTCGATCTCGATATTCCGCGTTTGCAGGCCCACGGGCTTTCGCCCACCGACATCGTCAACGCCATCAACAGCGAAAACCTGATTACGCCGTCGGGAACGGCGAAGATCGGGTCGCTGGAATATCAGGTCGAGATGAACAGCGCGCCGCAGACCATCCCCGAGTTAAACGATCTGCCGGTGAAGACGGTGAACGGTTCGACGATCTACATGCGCGACGTGGCCCACGTTCGCGACGGCTTTGCTCCACAGACCAACATTGTGCGCCAGGACGGCGTTCGGGGCGCGCTGATGTCGATGTACAAGATTGGCAGCGGGTCGACGCTCACCATCGTGCAGGCGGTGAAGGACATGATTCCGGTTGCCGCGCAGTCGTTGCCGCGCGACATTACTATCAAGCCGCTTTTCGACCAATCGCTGTTTGTGCGCGCTTCGATCAACGGCGTGTTGCGCGAAGGTTTGATCGCCGCCGCTCTAACCGCGGTGATGATCCTGCTGTTCCTGGGCGACTGGCGGCCGACGATCGTGATTTCGATCTCGATTCCGCTTTCGATTTTCATTTCCGTGATCCTGCTGAGCGCACTGGGCGAAACCATCAACATCATGACGCTGGGCGGTCTGGCCCTGGCGGTGGGCATTCTGGTGGACGACGCCACGGTCGAGATCGAGAACATCGAGCGCAATCTGGCTCAGGGCAAGGAGATGAAACAGGCGATTCTCGATGGCGCGGCGCAGATTGCGGTGCCAGCCTTTGTCTCGACTCTGTGCATCTGTATCGTATTCGTGCCCATGTTTTTCCTGGCCGGCGTGGCACGATACTTATTCGTACCGCTGGCCGAGGCTGTCGTGTTTGCCATGCTGGCCTCGTATTTCCTGTCACGGACCCTGATTCCGACGCTGGTGATGTACATCATGCGCGGCCACGAGCACAGAGCGGCGGAGCCCAAGACCGCCTTGGGCCGGTTCCAGCGTGGGTTCGAGCGGAGCTTCGAGAGGTTTCGCGGCGGATATTACCAGTTACTGGAAACCACGATTGAAAATCGTGGAATTTTTGCCTCGTGTTTTCTGGGCTTCTGTGTGCTTTCGCTGGGATTGGTTTTTTTCCTCGGCCAGGATTTTTTCCCTTCCGTGGATGCCGGGCTGATGCGTCTGCATGTTCGCGCTCGCGCCGGGCTCCGGGTTGAAGAGACGGCGCGCCTGTGCGACCAAATTGAGAAATATCTGCGTCAGCAGATTCCGAAAGACGAACTGGTCACGATTCTGGACAATATTGGGCTGCCGAACTCGGGCATCAACCTCTCGTACAGTAATTCCGGCGTGGTCGGGACCAGCGACGCTGAAATCCTGATCGCATTAGACGCGGAAAAGCACCAGTCCACAGACGGATATATCCGGAAGCTGCGGACCGAACTTCCCCGGCAATTTCCGGGCGTGGAGTTCTACTTCCAGCCGGCGGACATCGTCTCCCAGATTCTGAATTTTGGATTGCCGGCGCCGATTGACGTTCAACTGATTGGCGCGGACATGGAGCAGAATTACACCATCGCCCAACAAATCGCGAACCGCGTGCGACAGGTTCCCGGCACCGCCGATGTACACGTGCAGCAGTTGCTGAACCTGCCCACGATGTACATGCAGATCGACCGCACCAAGACCACGCAAATCGGAATGGATGCGCGCGATGTGGCGCAGAGCGTGCTGGTTTCTTTGAGTGGCAGCTTTCAGACGACTCCAAACTTCTGGTTGAATCCGAAGAATGGCGTGACCTACAACGTGGCCGTACAGTCGCCGCAGTACTGGGTCACGTCGTTGCAAGATGTAATGAACGTGCCAGTCACGGACCCGAAGGTTTTGAGTCCGCAGGTGATCAGCAATCTCGTCCAGTTGTCGCCGACAGTTCGACCGGCGGTGGTCTCGCATTACAATGTGCAGCCGGTCATCGATGTTTACGCCAGCACGCAGGATCGCGATCTCGGCTCCGTTGCCAAACAGACGATGGAGGTGCTGAAACCCTTTCGAGAGCATCTCCCGCGCGGCACTCAGCTCGTAGTCCGTGGGCAGGTTGTGACCATGAAGTCTTCGTTCATTGGGTTGGGCGTCGGACTCGTGCTGGCTATCGTGCTCGTCTATTTTCTGATTGTGGTGAACTTCCAGTCATGGCTTGATCCTTTTATCATCGTCACAGCACTGCCCGCCGCGCTGGCCGGCATCTGCTGGATGCTGTTGCTCGCGCGCACGCCGTTGAGCGTTCCGTCGTTGACCGGCGCGGTGATGTGCATGGGTGTGGCTACGGCGAACTCGATTCTGCTGGTGTCGTTCGCACGCGATCGCATGAGCGCGGGTATCCCGGCGGTGCAGGCGGCTTTGGAAGCTGGTTACACTCGCATGCGTCCAGTGCTGATGACGGCGCTGGCCATGATTATCGGTATGGTGCCGATGTCTCTGGGTTTGGGTGAGGGTGGTGAGCAGAATGCGCCGCTGGGGCGCGCGGTGATCGGCGGCTTGTTGTTTGCGACGTTGGCAACGCTGTTTTTTGTGCCCTCGATTTTTGCCATGATCCATACGCGCAGAGAGGTAAGAGCGGCGGCCCGGCAGTCCTAGATGAGTGGGAGTTTCAAGGCACTATGTACATGGGAGAATGGCGGTCGTCGTGGGGATGCTTTGCCTGGGCCAGTCCGTCGTAGCAAACATTCCAGCAATGATCCCAGCGATCATTACAGAATGACCGGCAGGGCAGATAGGAACGGAACAAATAATATGGATTCGCGATCAAGTCAACCAGAGGTTTCAGAGCCCGGACATCACGCTCCTGAAATAACGCCGCCACCCCAGTTGCCCCCGGCGGCTCCGCGCAAGGCGTTGTTGATGGTGGGGTGCCTGCTGTTGCTGCTGATCGCCGGCGGCGCGATCACACTGCTGATGCGTCTCCGCAGCAGCCGCGTCCTGGCCAAGGAAACGGAGCAGGACGCGATTCCCACTGTGGCCGTGATCCGTCCCCTAGCGGAAAAGCCGGATGAAGAACTCGTGTTGCCCGCTACCTTGCAGGCTTACGAAGAATCGCCGATCTATGCCCGGACGAACGGGTATCTTCTGCACTGGTACAAGGATATCGGCAGCCGCGTCAACAAAGGCGAATTGCTGGCCGACATCGATACACCAGAAGTAGACCAGGAATTGCTGCAGGCTCGCGCCGCGCGCCAGCAGGTTGCTGCTCAACTAGATTTGGCGAAGATCAACGCGGATCGTTATGTCAATCTGCGCAAGACGGATTCGGTTTCACAGGAGGAGTCGGATCAGCAGACCAGCGGCTATCAACAGGCGCAGGCAAATCTGGCTGCGGCCGATGCCAACGTCCGGCGCCTTCAGGAACTGGAGTCATTCAAGCGCGTCTACGTGCCCTTCTCTGGAGTGCTCACGAAACGCAATGTTGATCCAGGAGCGCTGATCAACGCTGGAGCTGGCGCGACAGGTAAAGAGCTGTTCGACATCGCGCGGGTAGATCCGTTACGCGTGTATATCAGCGTTCCGCAAAGTTATGCACCGGCGATCAAGAACGGTGGTGAAGCCGTGGTCACTCTGCAGGAGTATCCCGGCCAGAAATTCACCGGGAAAGTGGTACGAACGGCGGAGGCAATCGATCCCACGACGCGCACATTGCTGACCGAAGTCGACGTGCCCAACAAGAAAGGCCAACTGCTGCCGGGGTCCTTCGGCGAGGTGCATTTTCGTGTGGGCATCGGCGTAAGCAAGGTCACTCTTCCGGTGAACGCGATGCTGTTTCGCACCGAGGGTGCACAGGTTGCGGTGGTCGGCAGTGACGGCAAGGTGCAGCTGCGCCCGATTACGATTGGCCGTGACTACGGTGCGAGTCTGGAAATTATCGGAGGCGTGGACGTCACCGACCGGGTGGTAGTCAATCCCGCCGATTCTCTCGAGCAGGGCCAGCAGGTGAATGTGGCTCCAGAAAACGCTCCGCCGGCACAGGGAGGCAAGCAGTCGTGAAGGGATCGAGCTTTGCCGCGATGACGCTCGCGGCTGCGATCGTGGCGACGGGATTACTAGCCGGGTGCGCGGTGGGACCGAACTACCGGCGCCCACTGGTGCAGGCCCCGACAGCGTACAAGACCGAAGGCCCGTGGCGAGTTGCCGCGCCGAAAGATTCTCGGCCCAAAGGCGAATGGTGGGAGATCTACGCCGACGCGGAACTAAACGATTATGAGCAGCAGTTATTGAAAGCCAACCAATCTCTGGAGGCCGCGCGGGATCAGGTGAACCGGGCGCGGGCCCTGGCACGAGTGACTGCAGCGGGATACTTCCCGACAGGCAGTGTTGATCCAAGCGCATACCGCACACGCTACTCCGCGAATCGGCCGGAAGTGGTCACCCCAGGAGCACTCACGCAGAGCACCTACGAGATTCCGTTTCTGTTGAATTATGAACCGGATTTATTTGGAGCCGTGCGGCGCAACCTTGAAGCCTCGAATGCTTCTCTGCAATCCACCGCAGCGGATCTCTATAACGCGCGCCTGGTGCTGACAGCAGAACTGGCAGCGGACTACTTCAGCCTGCGCGAACTCGACGCCGAGACTCAAGTGGTACAGGAGTCGATCGACATCCAGAAGAAAGGATTGCAACTGGTCGAGAATCGCCACTCGGGCGGCGTAGCCTCGGGACTCGACTTGGCCCAGCAGCAGACGCTGCTGGACTCGACAATCACCCAGCTCTTTCTGGTGCAGCAACAGCGCGCGCAGTACGAGCATGCCATCGCGGTACTCACAGGGAACGCTGCTTCGACGTTCACCGTTCCCGTGCGGCCACTGAAAACAAATGCTCCTGCGGTCCCACTAGGTGTGCCCTCTGACTTGCTGGAGCGGCGACCCGACGTGGCCAGCGCCGAGCGCCAGATGGCTTATGAAAACGCGCTGGTGGGCGTTGCGACTGCGGCGTTTTATCCGCAGTTGACGATCTCGGGCAACGGTGGTTTTCAGAGCACGAGTCTTACAAATTTAATTACCGCACCCAGCGTGATCTGGTCATTGGGCGCCGACGTGCTGCAACCGATCTTTCAAGGTGGCCGCAATCGCGCCAACCTGGCAGCGACCAAGGCTGCCTACGACGGTACGGTTGCCAACTACCGCGAGTCGGTGCTGACCGCGTTTCAGCAGGTAGAAGACGGACTATCAGGGCTGAATGCGTTGTCGCAGGCTTCCGGGTCGCAGAGCGCCGCCGTTGAAGACGCGCAGCGTGCCCTCCAGTTGGCAACCAACCGTTACAGCGGCGGACTGACCAATTATCTCGATGTCATCACCGCGCAGTCGGCGCTGCTGACCAACCAACGCACAGCAGTGCAACTTCTCGGCCAACAGATGGTGACGTCGGTTTATCTGGTGAAGGCTCTTGGCGGCGGCTGGGATGCATCGCAAATCCAGAACGAACAGGTCCATCCCAGGGCTGGGCAAGTCATCCAGCAGTAGCGGCAACCGAGTAATCTCCCTGATTTCGCTCGGTTACTAGTCGTCCTTCTTCTCCGGTTCTCTCGGCAGCGGTTTCTCGATCGGCTTGCGAGGCAGCATCTGGTCGCGCATGGCGGCGTCGTAAACAAAACTCGCTACGATCACGGAAATCTGTTTCAGGTCTTCAGGTTGCAGCCGATCGTAGACGTCCATGTTCGAGTGATGCGTGCGGGTCTCATATTCAATCGGATCCTGAATGAACTGGAATCCAGGAATGCCGACCGCGTCGAACGACTGGTGGTCGGTCCCGCCGGTGTTACGCATGGTGAGCGTCGTCATTCCGAGATCTTTGAAAGGCCTCATCCAGGCTTCGAAGATGGGGGCGACCGCTTCATTTTCCTGCAGGTAGACTCCGCGAATTTTTCCGCTGCCATTATCGACGTTGAAATACGCCGAGACCTTGGCTTGCTCCGGCTTCACCGTCACAGGGCCGGCCTCACGCCGAAGAAGCGTGGGCATGCCCTTCATGTTGGGATCGTCCATGGGCGGACGCGAACCGAAATGCTGTTCCACGTACCCCTGCGAACCCAGCAGACCTTCTTCCTCGCCGCTCCACAAGCCGATGCGGATGGTGCGACGTGGCTTAATATCGAGGGCCTTCAGGATGCGAACCGCTTCCATCATGACGATGGTTCCTGCGCCGTTGTCGGTCGCTCCGGTGCCGGCGTGCCAGGAGTCGAGATGCGCACCCAGCATCACAACTTCATCTTTCTTGTCGGTGCCGGGGATCTCGGCGATGGTGTCGTATTGCATCGGATCGTCATCATAAAAAGTGTTGGTGACGTTCAGTTCCAGAGTAACGTCTTTTTTCTGCTGCAACAGCCGCGCGATGCGGCTCCAGTGTTCGGAGGCCATTGTGAGTTGCGGGATCGTCGCGGTCTCCCCCGGTTTGTAGGAGCCGCCCGATTGGACAAACACTGTACCGCCGCCCGCGGTTCCTCGGCTGTGATCGATGATGGCCAGAACCTTTTCGTCAGCGAAGAACTGGTTGAGATCCTTCGTGAATTGCCGGCGCCGGGCAAATTCCGCCATACGAAACGGTGGACGTTCGCCCGGAATTTCATAATCACTCATCTTGGCGAGTTCGTCGTCGGTGTAACGCTTGTAAGGCGTTTCGGTTATGGGCTTCACCTCAGCGTCGGGACCGAGGATCACAATCATGCCCGCGAGCTTGCCGCGATACTTGTCGAAATCTTTCTTGTCTTCAATATTCACGCGGACGCACTTGCCGCTCACGACGCCATTGGTGCCGGGCGTCCAGGCTTTGGCGTAAACGATGAGAGGCGCGATGTCGGGCGCTGTCATGCGCGCATTCACGTATTGATTGGCCCAGCCGCGGCCGAATGGTCCCCAGGCCTCGAGATGCGAATTGACGAGGCCCATGCTGGTCAGCTGGTCGCGCGTCCACTCGTTGGCGCGCTTCATGTTAGGGGACCCGGTGAGACGTTCGCCGATCGAATCCATAAGGCCCGACGCCAGTTCCATTACCTTCGAATCGTGGAAACCCTCGTAACGAATGCGCGAGACGGTTTCAAGATCAACTTTTTCCTGAGACTGGGCTGCGGCAAGCAACAGCAAAATCGCGGCGACAGAGCAGATGAACTGCGAAACCTTCCTCATGCGAACACTCCTGAGCGGAATTAAACCGGCGATTATACAACCGGGTTGCGACCACAGCGTAGGGGACGATTGTAAAGTTATTTCAAGTCGAGCCTGGATTCGAAAAGTTCTAGTCAGACTTGTTCTCGCGCGAGGAGTCAGTTTTCTTGTCGGGTGTGGCGACCGGCTCTTTGCGTTTTTCTTCCGAGTCGATCGCGAACAGCATGTAGTGGTCGAAGCTGTGCCGCCGATAGTAGCGATGCTTGCGGAAATCGAAGTAAATCTCCGCGCTCTTAGGTAACCACAGAGAAGTGTTCTTTCTTGCGAACGGAACCGGCCCATACTCCACGACCTGGTGCTCGCCGAGCAGTTGGATTTCTGGCATGGGGTTCACCATCTCAGCCTCGATGCGCACGATCTGGAACTTGTCGGCGGTGATCCATGCCCTGCCTTTCAGGTTGACCGGATGCACATCGTTTCCGACCTTATAGCTGTGCATGTTGTTAGGCCGGTCGTCGCGCTGTCGAAAACGCACTAGCCAGGTCGCCTGGCCGTGCCACTCTCCGAGACCTTCGCAAGTGAGTGTGAAGGTGTCGCGCATGTGCGGATGGAAGACGAGCGCGAGCGCAGCGAAGCCGGTGCTCGCAATTCGATCGGGATAGCCGGTGAGCGAGATCTTGTCGGCTCGATATTCGTCGACCGCGAGCGATCCCGGCTGCGGTTCTGAGATCGAGGCCACGTAGTTGTACTTGCGGGTTTCGGTGCGTATGGGATTTCCGTACTCGTCGAGCGCCTGGTGAAAGATATCTTCCACCGCACTGAAACGCGCCAGGTCGTCGACGAACTCCTGTACCCGTTTGCCCGACTCGTCGATCACTTTATCGAGCGGGCACTCAACTCCGGTTGCGAGACTGGGCTTGACTTCGTCGATACCGGGGGGTTGCCAGGATTTCACCGAGAGCCGCGTCTCTGGCAACGCCAGCAATGGATCGACACCCGAAAGTCGTGCTGTTGGGTTTGTCGATGACGGGGCCTGCGTGGGAGCCGAATCGTGCGATTCGCCGTCATCGTGCTGAACGGTATTGCCTCGAGCGTTCTCGCGCTCAGCTTGCGCAATCAACTCGCGAACCTGTCCGGACACTGGATGCCGAGGCGCCTGTTCCAGAAAGACATTCAGCGCCCGGATGCCTTCCTTTTCGTGTCCCAGATTCAGCAGGGCCTGCCCGAGAACGAGTTCTGCCGGGCTGGCGGCGCTTTTGCCTTTTGTGATCGCAACCTCCGCTTCATCGCGCGCCCGATCATAATTTTTCTCGCGCAAGTAAGCGTCGGCGAGCAAGTTATGGGGCAGCCAATTTTCTGCGTCAGCCAACACCGCCTGCTCCAGAGCGGACCTTGCGGCCGGATAGTCCTGGCGTTCGAGTCCTGCCCGGCCGAGAAGCGTCAGCGCCTGAGAGTTGTTCGGATTGAGATTAGTTGAAGTGCCAAGATAGGCGATGGCGCGCACGAAATCCTTCCTCTGGAAATATAAATATCCCTGCAGGAAGTTCAGGTTCGGGTCTTCGGGCGCCGCTTTGTATGCCTCGTCGAGATGCTTCTGCGCTTCGCTGTATTTCTCGGATTTCAGCGCCGAAACCGCGCGCTGGGTTTCTTTGCGGGCCTTAGGCGACATGATGAAATTCGCCACATCGAGATTGGTCGCCGCGGGATCGCGGTGCAACACAATGTCGATTTGCTGGGGCCGCAGCGAGTTCATCACCTGCAGTTCTTGGTGTGTGCTGACGTAGCCGACGGCACTTGCTTCCACGTCATAACTTCCATAGGGAATGTTCGTAAATACTCCCTGCGAAGTGTCTTCCGTGGTCTGCCATGTGGCCGTCTGGTTCGCCAGGTTGATGAGCTTCAACAGTGCCTGACGATCGAGGTGCAGGGTGCTGCGCTCGGAAAACACGGTAAAGATCAGCACTCCCGTGCCCGGGGCGGTGTTGTACGACGTGGAGAAATCCTGCAGAGGGCGGGGATCGTTCAAGCCACCGCGTTGAGCGGTAACAGTGAGCAGGGAAGCGAAGCAGAATGGAATGACGCAGAAAATTCGCGCATGAAAGCCCATCCGAATGGCGCGGCCGAGACTCATAAGGCTAGACCGCGAGCAGTGTGGCACAGTCCTCCGTGGGAATCAACGTGCATCTCCGGCAGGTACAGGCTTGCGGATGAGGGATAGTCCCAAGCCATCAGATCGTTGGAATCCATGATTTTTTAACATGATTTTCAGAGAGATCGCGAGAGGCATGGGGCTGGCACTTTCGAGCTAAGGCGCATGGCACGGAAGTGCCATAGGCAGGAGAAATGCACCCGTTTTAATCTTTTCGGTGAGCAGTTCTGGGGGAGGGCTGCCCGGGCGTCCTGGACTCGAAAGAGTTTCAGGACGCTCGTTATTTCTAGGGGCATTTTTCCCGGCGAGGATCGTCAGCTTTGCCCTGAGCTAAGAGAACTCAGTTAGTCGAAATCGTGAAATTGACTGTGATCTTGGCCAGCGTTTCAACCGCTTCATCGCCCTGGTAATGAGGCTTGAAACGCCACTGCCTCACGGCTTCCCGCGCCGCGCCGGCCAGAATCGGCGGGCCACTGAGAATGCGAAGATCCTCAATTGAACCGTCTTTGTTGACCAGCGCTTGCAGGATGACCGAACCCTGCACCTTCATTTGCCGCGCCAGCAAGGGATAGCCCGGACTCACGGAGTGGCTCACGACTTCGGAGGTGCCAGCCGACATCTGCACATTCTCCGCAGCATTGCTGGTCACGCCGGCGGCGGTATCTTGAGTCCCGCTCGCCAGCGGCGGGTCGACTAGTGCTTGCGGCGCAGAAGCGGGTTGCAGGTCGACGTGCACCGAGTTCGTGCCGGGGTGCAATGCGTTGTGCACGTTCCCGGCGACCACCTCTATTTGCAGCGGCGGAAGAACGGTTCGGACCGCTGTCACCGGAGGAGGATCGGAGGGCTCCGGAGCCGGCTCTTTTGTCTGCAGTTTGGAGATGGAGTGCTTCTTCGCTGGGTGCGCCGTATTGCCGGCGGTGGCTGGCGTCGCAGGGATTGAACCGGTAGAGGCAGGCGTCGGCAAGCTGTCTTCCGCTTCTGCTTGCGCGTCTGGAAACCAGAAATCCCGGTCGTTGTAGAGCAACATCGCGAGTGCGGCGACCAGAAGCACGAGCGAACCGACCATCAACTGACGCTGGCGTCGCCCGGGCGCCTTACGCGATGGCATGGCGTCCAGGGACTGACCCTCCAGTTCGGGTTCGATTGTCTTGCGGGCGAACATTCGACTGCACCAATCCTGGGGCGAAAACTCAGCCGCTAGTATGCCTCCAAAGCTTCCGAAAGGCCAGAAAAAGTATACATTTCCGAAAATCAGGTGATCCCCGGCAGTGCCGGAATGGTCATGCTATCTTGACCGTAACTTTCTGGGCCGTAACTTTGTGCGCGCTCTTGAATCCTATGTTGAAGTCCCGTTAGGCGCTGGAGGTTTATGGAACCGAAGGATGACAAGCCGCGGAGTGACCACGCGAATATAGACGGGCGCAAGGCCGACCAGCCGCCGATTGATGAAGCTGCTGAGGCGAAAACCGTTAAGAATGAGACCGCCGACGAGAAGACTACGGGTTCGAATGTCCACGATGTAAGGGGGAACGAGCGCAAGTTTGCCCAGATGTCCCGCCGTGAACTGCTCAAAGTTTCACCTGTACTTCTTCTGGGTGCTTTCGCGATCCCTGGCTTTCAGGAGGCGCTACTGAAGAAAGGCCTCGCGTTCAGCGACTGGAGTTCGGCGCGGCTGTTTCGGCACAGGCATCTCGCGCCAACGTTCGCGGATTCCGATCTAACCCCGTTCGCAAAATTTCCCATCAACGGCTATGACGTCGAAGATCCGGGAGTGATCTTCGAGAATTGGTCTCTTACGGTAACCGGCGCAGTGCAGAAGCCGGGGGACTACAAGCTGGCGCAGATTCAGTCCCTGCCACTGCTGCGGCAGAATACGCGCCACATTTGTGTCGAAGGGTGGGACGTAATCGGGCGCTTCGGCGGTGCGCGGCTTTCCGATTTCCTCAATATGATCGGCGCCGACACTTCGGCTCGCTTCATCGCAGTTGGGTGCGCCGACGATTACTACGAATCGCTTGACATGGCGACGGCGTTGCATCCGCAGACACTGCTGTGCTGGGAGATGTATGACCGTCCACTGACGCGCGAGCACGGCGCGCCGCTGCGTTTGAACATACCAACGAAGATTGGGTACAAGCAGGCCAAATACTTGACGGACTTGAAAGTCACGAGCGTTCTCGACAAGGTCGGTTATTGGGAAGACCAGGGATATTCGTCGTTCTACGGGTTATGAAACGTCCTGCCGATCGTGGGAGGGTCATGGGAAGGGACGACTTCAGTTGTGCCGCAAATAATGCAAGAGGCAAGGGCGGTTTCAGCCGCTGGGGAACGTTTCCTGATGGAGGTAACGCATGAGCGGCAGGGCCGTCGAAATTGTTCGCACAAGAGACGAAGACACCGAAACCATCGCGAGGGCGGTGTACGAACATCCGTTGCCCGTACGCATCTGCCATTGGGTGAATGCCGTTTCGCTCTTCGTGATGGTGGGCAGTGGGTTGCAGATCTTTCGTGCCTTTCCCAGTTTCGGGGCGAAGATTCCGCAGAGAGATTTGATCAACTGGCCTAAGTCACTGGCCATCGGCGGGTGGCTGGGGGGCGCGCTGCAATGGCATTTGACCTTCATGTGGATTTATCTGGCGACCGGGTTGATCTATCTCGGTTATCAGATTTTCAGCGGAAACTACAGGCAAGTGCTATTCGCTCCTCGCGACATTCCCGGCGTGTGGCCGATGGTGAAGCACTATTTCTTTTTTGGCCCCAAGCCACCCGCGCGCGAAGCTTACAACCCGCTGCAGAAACATGCGTACACCACCGCGATCGGATTGGGAGTGCTCTCGGTCCTCACCGGCTTCGCTATCTGGAAGCCAGTGCAATTCTCCTGGCTGGCCTGGCTAATGGGCGGATTTCATTGGGCCCGGCTCTGGCATTTCCTGACGATGTGGGCAATTCTGGCTTTCGTGTTCGGCCATCTCGTGATGGTGATTCTGCACGGATGGAGCAACTTCGTTTCCATGCTCACAGGCTGGAAGAAAAATCCCGAGTACTGAGGGGCGGGCGGCGGGACGAGATGGCCGAGCCAATCGTAGCTGTACAAAACCCGGAGCAGCGCGCTACGCACGAGCAGGCGTTGATTGCCAGCGTGCAGCGTGGGCAGAACGAGTTGTTCTATGAACTCGTCCGGCCCTATGAGCGAAGGGTTTACGCCGCGGCCTTCGCCATTCTGCGCAACGAAACCGACGCGGAGGATGCGGCTCAGGAAGCGATGTTGAAGGCGTTCGCCAATATCCGGCAATTTCGGGCTGAGTCCCGCTTCAGCACGTGGTTGATTCAGATCACCGTCAACGAAGCGCTGATGCGGCGACGAAGGGAGCGAACCGTAGTCATGGAAGGCATCGACGATCGCCGCGAAGAGGAGATGGACTACGCTCCGCGAGAATTCGCCGACTGGCGCGAAATTCCGTCTGAAGCGCTGGAACGCAAAGAGGTCCGGCAGAAGTTGGCACAGGCCCTGGCGTCGCTCGATCGAAAATATCGCGAAGTATTCATGTTGCGCGATATGGAGCAGTTGAACATTCAGGAAACGGCTGAGGCTCTGGGAATCTCAGTCGCGTCGGTGAAGACGCGCCTGCTGCGAGCGCGGCTGATGTTGCGCGATCTGCTCGCCGGAGGGTGGGAGCAAGGCTGGTTCAGCCACCTGCCCTTCGAGAAGGGAAACAAGCCATGGTAAACCGGAACGATGACCGGAAAGCGGTCAACTGCGAGCAGGTATGGCATGAGATTTCGAATTACCTGGAAGGCGATTTGGACCTCGCCTTGCGCGCGGCGATGGACGACCATTTCCTCACCTGCAAGAACTGCAAGTCGGTGTTGGAAGGGACGCGCAATGTCATTCAGTTGTATCGCGACGAACGCATGATGGAAGTGCCAGCAGGGTTCGGCCGGCGGCTGGAAAGAAGGCTGACACAGAACACGCGCTTGAGCCGCAGCGGGTGGTCGACGTGGTCGGCCTGGCTTGTGCCGGTTGCCGCGCTTGCGTTGATTGCGGGCGGCCTGCGCTTGGCCAATTCTCTAACGGTCTCCTATCCGATGCAGTCGGCGCATGCGCAACCGGGGCACGACATTCCTCCCGACATGCTCGTAGTGGTTTCCGCGGATGCCAAGATCTTCCACGTCCCCGGCTGCGACTTCATTCACAACAAGGGCCGGGTGCGAACTCTGACCGCGAAAGAAGCGATTCAGCAGGGATATGTTCCGTGCCCGCGCTGCATGCGGAAGTATCTGGAAACGGCATCGGCGGGGCACAGTGCGTTAGGTTCGGAGGCGAGTGCCGATCTTGATGGCGACGATGGACTTGATGGCGGGCAGTGAGCAAGCGGTGCGAGAAAGTGAACTGGATGACAGTTGGAGAGAAATACGGCGCGGGTTGCAAAGCCCGCGCCCGGGCGCAAGACTGACTCGGTCTAGTTGTTCTTCATTTCGTCTTTCTTGGTGTCGTCCTGCTTCATAGTGCCGTCCTTCTTCATGGAGTCGCCCTTCATCGCATCGTCCTTCTTCATCGTGTCTTTTTTTGCGGCCTTCTTGCTATTCTTCGTGTCCTTCTTCATTTTAGCGCCCTGCATTGAATCGTTCTGCATGGAGCTTTGTTGGGTGTTGTCTTTCTTCGAATCGTCCTGCTTCATCTGAGGCTGCGCAAAAGCCACCACAGAAGCAGCGAGGACACACGCGAGCATCAAACTGCTGAAAGTCTTTTTCATAAATCTCTCCTTAGAATGGGTTTCGATCATTCGTCGGCAGGTTGCTACCTGCGGGCAGGAGATGGGATGAGGCGCGCGAGCGGAACTTACAAGCAAGGCTAAATTCTGACGTATTTTTCTGCAACAATCTCGCGGGAAGTGCTCAGCAGGCTAACTGGTCGCGCGTAACTTTCAATCCGCTCAGGTTGCCGAGGGCGGTCACGGCCACAGATTCGGTCTTGAAGAACTCATTCGCCAGAACATTCAGATCTTCCACAGACACACCTTCGATCTTCGCGATGAGTTCGTCGAGATCGTAGAAGCGCTCGAAATACATTTCCTGGCGGGCCAGATTCGACATGCGGGCAGAGCTTGATTCAAGTGACAGCATCAGGCTGCCTTTGAGTTGATCCTTGGAGCGGCGCAGCTCTTCTTCCGGTACCGGCTCGGTCTTGAGCTTGTGAAATTCACTTATCACCGACTGCACCACTTTCGCAGCCGAAGCCAGCGAAGTGCCGGCATAGACAGCGAGGCACCCCGTGTCGCGATAAGGATTGAGATCGCTGTAAATCGAGTAAGCCAATCCCTGGCGCTCGCGGATATTCTGGAACAGGCGGGAACTCATGCCGCCGCCGAGCAACGTGTTGAGAATGTAGCCAGCATGGCGCTTCTCATGCGCGGTGGGATGCGAAGGCACTCCCATGCAAAGCTGCACCTGCTCAAGCGCTTTCTTGTTGCGAAGAGTGATCCGTGAAGCGATCTTCGGAGCCGATGAATGAAAGCCGTTGGTCATCGGCTTCATATGTTCGAAATGCTTGGTCACCAGGCTGACGAAGCGTTCATGATCCAGATTGCCCGCCGCCGAGACGATGATGTTGCCGGGCGCGAAGCGGTGCTTATAGGCGTCAACCACGGGCTCGCGCTCGAAGCGCTTTACGGTTTCCTTGGTGCCTAGAATCGGCTTTCCCAGCGGATGGTCCTTAAAAAAATTCTGGGTAAAGATTTCGTGAACGAGATAATCAGGGTTATCTTCGTCCATCTTGATCTCTTCCATGATCACGCGACGTTCGCGGGCGATGTCGGCGGAGTCGAAAACGGGGTTCAATACCAGATCGCTAAGGACATCGAGCGCAGTGGGGACGTGCTCGTCGAGCACCTTGACGTTGAAGCAGATACATTCCTTGGCAGTGAATGCGTCAAGGTTGCCTCCGATGGAATCTACCTGGCGCGCAATTTCTTCCGCTGTCCGGTGTTTGGTCCCTTTGAAGACCATGTGTTCGATAAAGTGGGAGATTCCGTTCCACTCGGCCTCTTCGTCGCGCGAGCCGGTCTGGAGCCAGATTCCTATCGAAGCCGAGCGGATGTGGGACATCTGCTCGGTAATAATAGTCAGGCCATTGGGCAGCACCTGACGCCGAATATTACGCACTTCCTGTGTCATGAAATGGGGCCTGCTATGAAAGTTATGTCTGTAATTCAAGTAAACTTGTGCTGGAGACTCTTAACTATTCTGACATAGGGACAGCAGCTGTGCGAGAATAGTTTAGTGATTTAGAATCAGCAGGTTGCGTGATCTTCCCTCGACGCTTCTGGCCTGGATTATCGGGCGCGGGAACGAAGGCGGCCCTCTGCTGAACCGTTCAGACACACGTTGATGACGAACTTCACGCAACTCGCGCTGCTGGGACAGGATCGTGCGGAGCTGACCTCGCTGATGGAGAACGTGGAGGAGCCCGCCTACCGCGCACAGCAGTTGCTAGAGGCGGTGTATCGCCAGCGGGTTGATTCGATTGAGGATATTTCCACTCTGCCGCAACACCTTCGGATGAAGCTGGCGCAAGCCGGCGTTTCCGTCGGCATGCCGAAGATGGAACAGCGGTTCACCTCGCAGGATGGTACGGTGCGGTATCTGATCGCATTCGCCGATGGGCAGAGTGTAGAGACGGTCTGGATGCCGGATGGCGACGGCGGCGAGGCCGGGGATGGCTCGGAAGCGGGCACGGATTTGCGGAGGGCGACGATCTGCGTCTCGAGCCAGATTGGCTGCGCGGTGAACTGCCAGTTCTGCCTGACGGCCAAGATGGGAATCCAGCGCAACCTGACGGCGGGAGAGATTGCCGGGCAGGTGGTCGCGGTGCTGAAGCGCCACAAAGTCAGGATTGGGCAGGACCGCATCAACCTCGTTTTTATGGGCATGGGTGAGCCATTCCTGAACTATGACGCGTTTATGGCGGCGGTGCGGCTGCTGGTTGAAGAAGTGGGCATTCCCGAGTCGAGGATGACGGTGTCGACTTCGG
>Ga0209006_10002445_pt1 | contig 16930 bp, 16 predicted proteins | sample JacPin_JW_Ref_O2_FD_188567 | JGI IMG/M metagenome (GOLD analysis project Ga0209006, IMG submission 188567) | Forest soil microbial communities from Algoma, Ontario, Canada - Jack Pine, Ontario site 1_JW_Ref_O2 (SPAdes) (version 2) | ecosystem: Environmental > Terrestrial > Soil > Boreal... | reverse complement strand
TCCCTGCCACTCGCGCGGCGAATCCGGCCCGCCAAGATTTTCGAGGATCGGCGAAGCATCGCGATACGAAAGTGGCGTCACGGGAATCTTCGGCATCTGCGCCGATTGCTCCGGCGAGATGCGTTTCGAGTCAGGCAGCGACGCCGTCGATGCGATGCCCGGCGTCGTGGGATCTCCGGGAAATTCGAACATGTAACCCGTCGACCCGCGCTGCACGCCGGTATCGGGTCGCCACGGCCCCGCCGGATATTTGTCACCACGGCGCCATCCATCATCCCACGGGTCGGAGTAGATAATCACTCCCGCCGCGCCGTGCTCCTGCGCCACAAAAACTTTCACGCCGCGAAAATTTTGGCCGTAACGCACCAACACAATCTTGCCGTGCACATCAACCTTCAGTTTTTCCAACTTTTCGAAATCGTCCGGCGTGCCGTAGTTGGCATAGACCACGTCCGCTTCCGCATCGCCCGACGGCGACATGCCGTTGAACGGCATCACCACGCGAGGATCGTCCTGAGTCGGGTCGCCATCCACGTGCTCGCGCGTGGGCCCATGCATCTTCACTCTGGGCGGCTCGGTCACATCTACGGTGATTTCCACCGGATAGTTGATCCAGGCTTTGTATTCGACAATCTCCGTATCCAGTCCCGCGTCGCGAAATTTTTGCGCAACGTAATCGGCCGTGGCTTTGTCCTCAATTGTGCCGGCCATGTGCGGCACCTGGGTCAGGATGCGAAGATGCTCTTCCGCCAACTTGGCGTCGGGCGCGGCGAGAAAGCGCGACTCGACGGTTGACTCGGACGCTGCGTCGCGAAACCCGAAGATGGATGGAGGGGCCGCTGCATCGGGGGCATTGCCGCCGACATTGGCTGGGACGGTGCCAAACAAAATGGCTGAGGAGAGAACCACTGTGGAAATGAGTCTCATGGAAGCTAGTACGGTAGCACAGGATTTCAATCGGCTGCGTTGGACGCAAGGTCTCGTTCTCCCTCGTTGCGGTGTCATCAACTTCACCATATTCATATTCTTCACCAAGTTCACCAAGGCTGATATAATGGGGGCATGAAACGAGCGACCGTCACTTTTCCCGACGATTTGGCCGAGGCACTGAACGACTACATTCGTACGCAAGACGTCGCACCCGCACTGACCACCGTCATGCAGACCGCTCTTCGCGAATATTTACGGGAGCGCGGTTTTTTGCGACCCTACAAAGTTTTGAAGATTACCCCGGCAGGTCGTGGAAGTGGACGAAGCGATGTAAGCATTAATCACGACCGCTATTTTGCAGGATTAGAGGATTGAGACGGGCAGTCATCGCTGATACCGGTCCGCTATATGCTGCGGTCGATCCACACGATGGTTTTCATCAGCGTGCGATCGAACAGCTACAGAAACTCGCCCGGGAAAAACGAGAGATTATCGTTCCATTTCCAACATTGCTGGAGGCCTATTCCTTAGTGTTGCCCAGGCTCGGAGTCAAAACCGCCAATAACTGGCTGGCGGAGATGACAAGCGCGATTCTGTTGAATCCCAGTGCCGAGGACTACCGGCAGGCAGCTTCAAGAACTCGATCATTCACTGATCAATCCATCAGCCTGTTCGATGCCACGGTGGCTGCGGTGGCGACTCGATTGGCATTGGAAGTATGGACATACGATCATCACTTCGACGTAATGCGGGTTCCAGTCTGGCGTTAGAAAATCGTTTAGCGCCGGAATCGACGGGCAATCGCGTAACCAGCCAAGCCAGCGGCCCAAAGAATGAGGGCTCCAGTGGCCGCTATCTTGAGCTGAATGATCGTATTCTTCCGTTGTTCGACGTGCAGGACTACCTCGTTATTGGGAGATCTGTTCCTGAGCCAATTGCTGAAGGCCTGATCGAATTCCCTTCGGTGAATGAACCCTGGAAGAAGGACGAAGAGAAGTAGCAGAAGCCCCAGATAAGCAATCACGCCCAGAGTCGCCCTTCTGAGCGGCGACATACTACCTCACCTGTCCCGTCCCGACAATTTCGTACTTCGAAGACGTGAGTTCGGCCAGTGCGAACGGGCCGCGGCAGTGCAACTTCTGCGTGCTGATCCCCATTTCCGCGCCAAAGCCAAAGGCCGCGCCATCGGTGAAGCGAGTCGATGCATTCCAATAAACCGCAGCGGAATCCACGCCACGCAGGAACGTCCTCGCATTGGTTTCGTTGCCGGTAATGATGGAATCGGAATGCTTCGTCGAGTAACGATTGATGTGTTTCACCGCGTCATCCACGCTGGTAACGATACGAACCGCCATGCACAGCCGCAAATATTCTTCGTACCATTCTTTTTCAGCAACCGGCCCAACGTTCAATCCGCCGGCCAGCCTGCGCGATTCGTCATCGCCACGGACTTCCACGCCCGCGTCAATCAACTTCTTCACGATGCGCGGAACATATTTCGCCGCGATCTCTTCGTGGACCAGCAATTTCTCCGCGGCGTTGCACACGGAGGGCCGCTGCGTCTTGGCATTGATCACAATACGATCGGCCATATCGAAATCCGCCGACTCATCGACAAAGATGTGGCAGTTGCCCGCCCCCGTTTCGATCACCGGCACGGTCGAATTTTCGGTCACGAACGCGATCAAACCCGCGCCGCCGCGAGGAATAATCACATCGACGAATCCCCGCGCCTTGATCAGTTCCTGCACAGTTTGGCGCGTGCTGGAATCGAGCAGTTCCATCGCGCCCTCAGGCACGCCGCGCACAGCCGCCATAATCTCCACCAACCGCTGATTGCTTTGCGCCGCTTCTTTGCCGCCGCGCAGCACAATGGCATTGCCCGTCTTCAGCGCAAGGACTGCGGTGTCCACGGTAACGTTGGGACGGGACTCGTAAATAATTCCGATCACGCCCAACGGCACTCGCAGCTTGCGAATGCGCAGGCCATTCGGCGTAGTCCACTCCGCCAGCGTTTCGCCGATAGGATCGGGCAGCGCAGCCACGTCGCGAACGCCTTGCGCCATTTCCTTGATCCGCGTGGGAGTCAGCAACAACCTGTCCCGCATTGCGCCTTCCAATCCGGAGCTTTCGATGTCTCCACGATTCGCGGATAGAATTCCTTCCGCGCCCGCATCAATTGCATCAGCAATGGCCAGAAGAACGGCATTTTTTTCTTCGGTGGAAAGCTGAGCCAACTTCACCGCCGCTTCGCGTGCGCGGAGTAACTTCGCCTGCGTCGAGATTACGTTGGAGGCAATCGTCGCCATCACGCTTCCACCTCCTGCGCAGGAAAATACGTTCCGATCTTGCGATCCATGGCCTGCGTAATTCCGTGCGGATGGCGGCCATTCAGAATCGCCACGTGAACCCCCGCTTCGCTGGCCATCTTCGCGGCGCGCAATTTTGAAATCATGCCGCCGCGCCCCAGCGTGCTTTTGCCGTTGCACTGCGCTTCCAGCGCGGGCGTCAGCTTGCGCACCACGCGTTGCAGTTTCGGCTTCTTGCGTCCGTTGGGTACCAGAAAGCCATCCACATTCGTGAGCAGCAACAGCCAGTCGGCTTTCACCGCGGTCGCCAGCAACGCGCTCAACTCGTCGTTATCGCCGAAGGCTCCTTCGAGTTCGCGCACGCTGACGCTGTCATTCTCATTCACAATCGGCACTACGCCCAACCGCAGCAACTCGGCCAGCGCGTTCTGCAAATTTCTATAGCGGACTGGCGAGGTAAAATCGTCGCTCGAAAGCAAGAGTTGCGCCACCACTTTCTTGCCAAAAAATAACCGCTCATAGGTATGCATCAACTTGCTCTGCCCCACCGCCGCGCAGGCCTGCATGCCAGGGACGTCTGTAGGCCGTTTGGGTAGTCCCAGGCCGGACATGCCCGCCGCAATCGCTCCCGACGTAACGATCAGGTATTCGTTATGCCGGAGATCGAATTGATCGACCATGCCGCGAAGCAGGTTGGCGTCAATCTGCCCGCCGGGTGCGATAAGGCTGGTGCCGACTTTAATCACCACTCGCATTTTGAAATGGTATCGCACTCGGAGGCGCGGGCGGAGGTTACCACCGGGGCAGGGGCCAGGTTTCAAGGTTTCAAAGTCGCAGGATGCAACATCGAGATTCTCTGTGGCCATCCACGCCCCGAAAGTCTTGCCACCTTGAAACTTTGAAACCCTGAAACTTTGAAACCTTGTTCTTCGCCGTTAGAATAATCCTGCGACATCGAACCGCCATGCCCGCTTCCAACGCTACCAGCCGCTTTTCCGATCGCGTGGAAAATTACGTGCTCTATCGGCCGGGCTATCCGCCTCAGGTTTTGGAAACGCTGAAGAAAGAGTGCGGCCTGAAGCTTGAACATCGCATTGCCGACATCGCTTCCGGCACCGGCATCTGGACGCGGTTGCTGCTCGAAAATGGCAACCGCGTTTCCGGCGTCGAGCCAAATGCTGGCATGCGCGAAGCCGCCGAGCGCCTACTGTCCGGTTTCTCCAATTTCAACAGCATCGCAGCCACAGCGGAAGCCACCACTTTGCCGGATCACAGCATGGATTTTGTAACCGCGGCCCAGGCCGCGCACTGGTTCAACCGCGAGCAATCGCGGCGCGAGTTCGTGCGTATTCTCAAGCCCGGCGGATGGCTGGTCTTGCTGTGGAACGAGCGCCTCACCGATTCGACGCCGTTCCTGCGCGACTACGAGCAATTGCTGCTCACCTACGGCACCGATTATCAAGACATTCGCCACGAACGTACCACCGATGCGGTGAATGAATTCTTCGATCCCGCTCCCTACCAAGAACGAGCCTTCCCCATGCTTCAGGAATTCGACTACGCCGGAGTCGAGGGCCGCCTGCTGTCTTCATCCTATGCGCCGGGGCCGGAGCATCCTAAGCACGAGCCCATGCTGAAAGAACTCCGGCGCGTGTTCGATAAGCAGGCTGTCGCCGGCAGGGCGACATTCGAGTACAAGACTCGATTGTACTTCGGCAAAATCGAATAGCTCCGCTAATCAAAGCAAATGAGCACATCAATTTCAATCCGTGCCGTGACGACCGTCATCGCCTTCGTGGGCGCGTGCTCAGTAATGTGGTGCATTGACCGCAAGGGGATTTGGGACGAAGACTGTTGCGGCACAACCTTTCGGCTGCGCGTCCATGAGGGAAAGAGTAAAGACGCTCCAGACAAAGAAGTAATTCTGAGGTTGTTTCAAGGATGCCCTGGACCCTCCTTGAGCGCATGGATTTCCAGCGGCTGGATCACGGTCGATGCCAAGCTTTGTGACTTGGGCTCAAACCAATGTGAGACTGCAACAACCGCCAAGATCCGACTTGAGTCTATAAGTAAAAAGGGCAGGCGCGTGTCTGGTAGCTATAGCGTTGATTTCCCAAGCGCCGGCCACGAAGAGGAGAAGTTCACTGTGAGGTACCATCACAAAGGGCCACGAATCATCTGCGAGTAGATTGGACCGCACTCAGTCACCATGTCCTCGGAAAAATCTTTCCACATGACGCCCGACGAATTCCGCCGCCACGGCCACGCCGTAGTCGACTGGATCGCCGACTACCACTCCCGCATCGAATCGTTTCCAGTTCTCTCGCAAGCGAAGCCCGGCGAAATTCGAGAATCACTTCCGTCCGCGGCTCCGGAGCAAGGAGAACCGTTCGAGGCCCTGCTCAAAGATGTCGAAAAATTAATTCTGCCCGGCATCACGCATTGGCAGTCGCCGAATTTTTTTGCTTACTTTCCCAGCAACGCCTCGGGCCCCGGGATTCTGGGCGATCTGCTTTCTTCCGGCCTTGGCGTGCAGGGCATGCTGTGGTCGACCAGTCCCGCCTGCACCGAACTTGAAACGCATGTGCTCGACTGGCTGGTGCCCATGCTCGGCCTTCCGGGAAGATTTCTTTCGTCGAGCACCGGCGGCGGCGTGATTCAAGACACCGCTTCAAGCGCCGTACTCTGCGCACTGCTGGCCGCTCGCGAACGCGCCACCAATTTAGCCAGCAACCATAACGGATGCGACGGACGGCTCACCGCCTATGCTTCCACGCAGACCCACTCCTCTATCGAAAAAGCAGTGATGATCGCCGGCCTGGGCGTCAATAATTTGCGCCTTATTGAAGTTGACGAAACTTTTGCCATGCGTCCCGAAGCTCTCGTGCGCCAGATCGAAGCCGACAAGAACTCCGGCCTCATACCAACCTTTGTTTGCGCCACCATGGGCGCCACTTCTTCCAACGCTTTCGACCCCATCGCCCAAATCGCGCCGATCGCGCAGCAGCACAATCTCTGGCTGCACGTTGACGCCGCGATGTCGGGCACGGCCGCGCTGTGCCCAGAATTCCGCCATCTGCAAAATGGAGTGGACCACGCTGATAGTTACAGCTTCAATCCGCACAAATGGATGTTCACGAACTTCGATTGCGACTGCTTCTGGGTCGCCGACCGCAACGCGCTCATTCAAACTCTCAGCATCCTGCCAGAATACCTGCGCAATCAGGCCACGGAATCGGGCACGGTCATCGACTATCGCAACTGGCAGCTTCCGCTGGGCCGCCGCTTTCGCGCGCTCAAGCTGTGGTTTGTGATTCGCCACTATGGCATTGAAGGCTTGCGGCACCATATCCGCCGCCATGTGGAGTTGGCACAGCAATTTGCCGGATGGGTGCGAGAGGATGCGCGTTTTGAACTGGCCGCGCCGGTGCCGCTGAATCTAATTTGCTTCCGCCACAAAGGCGGAGATGCGATCAATCAGCAGATCATGGAGAACCTGAATCGCAGCGGGAATTTATTTCTCACGCACACCAAACTGAACGGCAAGTTCACGTTGCGCTTATGCGTCGGCCAGACGAATACCGAAGCTCGGCACGTGGAGAATGCGTGGAATAAAATCTGCGAAGAAGCGTCAGTCTTCCGAGAATAGATCAGCGTCTCGCGGTGGGCTATGATCCCGCTCTAGGTCGAGCTCGACGCCAACGAGCGGCGAGTCGCGAAAAAACTGGATCAGACTCTTCGACCGAGCCGACCGGCCCGCAGTCGCGTCGGATCGCTTCACGCCCTTCGCCTTATCGCTGTCCGAGTTGGCAGCTCGCTTGGATTTCTTGGTAATTTAGCCACAGTAATCGTTTTTCTCGCGGTTAATCCGCAGGCATGGGCGCAGCCCGCGCCACCACAGGCCTGACCTTCGCAGGAGCCACAGCTTCCACCGGCGTCTCCAGCCACTTGCGCACCGCGGGCAGCGCCTCCCGCATAGCTATTTCGCCCACATGCATCAGGTCGTCGGCGCGTTTGAAATCGTCGTAAGCGAACCCAGCGACATCGGGCTCGATCACCAGATCCGCCGCGCTGCGCCACAGCGAAGACATTGCATCCTGCGCGATGGCGAAGGATTGTCCGATCACGTCGAACAAATGCCGAGGCGCGCCGCCTTTCGACCACGTGCCTTTCAGGTGTACAGCCAGCACTCGTTCCGCGCCCATTTCGCGCAGAGGGCGCGTCGGCACGGGATGAGACAACATGCCGTCGACTAAATAGCGGCCGCGGATTTCCACCGGCAAAAACATCCCGGGATACGCGCAACTGGCACGTATGGGATCAATAATTGGGCCGGAGTGGAAGACCACACCTTCGCCCGTGTTGAAGTCGGTCGCGCTCACGCCGAGAGGAATCCGCAGTTCCTCAAAGGTCTTCACCTTTAATGTGCGGGCAAGAAACGAAACCATGCGGTCGTTGGAAGCAAAACCGTAACGCGAGAGCGTCCAGCGGGCGAAGGTGGTGAAGCGAACCGAATGAGCGACATGCTCCAATTCTTCGCAGCCGAGCCCGCTGCAATACGCCGCGCCGATCAGGGCGCCCACACTAGTTCCGGTGACGACGCTTACCGAAATGCCTTCTTCTTCCAGAACTTTGAGAACTCCGATGTGAGCGATGCCGCGGGCAAATCCTCCACCCAGCGCCAGTCCAATCGCGGGCACGCGCTGCTGTTCGTACGGGCCTTTGCCGGAAAGTTCCCGTCCAAAAGCCTGCATGGAGCGGATGATTTTTCCCAGGCTCTTCACTGCTCACCCCAGACTGCTCAATCCAGTTCCGCCAAACTTGCCGTACCGGCCTCTGCCGCTGCTGAAGCCACTTCTACACATCTTAAGATGCCACAATCCGGCAACAGGCTGTAGGGCACATCGGTGCCAGACTCTCATTACCGAGGGCAGCATTACCGACGGGCCGGTAATCGCCCATTCGGAACCCAGTACTATAAGTGACTAACTCATGTAATCCTGTTAAGTTGCGACTGTATGGTGCGAGAAATCTCGGCAGGCGGGGTCGTCCTGCGTAAACGCGGCGGAATCTGGTGGATGGCGGCGATCGAACCGGCGGAAACACCGCCGCCCGTCGAGCCGGAACCAGCCGCGCCTCCCGCAAAAACCAACCGCCGCCGCTCGAAATCGAAACCGGTTTTGGCACTGCCCAAGGGCCTGGTCGATCCCGGGGAGAAGCCGCTGGAAACCGCTCTACGCGAGGTATTCGAAGAAACCGGTGTCATAGCAACCTTCATCACCAAAATCGCCGACATCAAATACGTCTACGTCCGAAGCTGGGGAGACAAGCAGCGTGTCTTCAAGATCGTCAGCTTCTACCTGCTGCGCTATGAATCCGGCCGCATCAATAACATTTCGCCGGAGATGCGGATCGAAGTTGCGCGAGCGCGGTGGATCCAACTCGAAGAAGCGCCGTCACTCCTCGCATATCGCGGTGAAAAACAAATGGTGCGGAAAGCTCTGGAGTATGTGAACGCGCATCTCGACCTTTAACAACCGGGTACCTAACGGATTCTCCCGCGCATAGCCAGGTTGCATTCCCGCATAATGAATTTCATGTCCGCCTCACGATCGACGTTCGCAGTTTTACCGATCTTATCGTTCGCGATTCTGTTTTCCGCTCCGCTTTGGGCAGCGACTAGAACTGCGCCTGCAAGAACTTCCGCTGCCGGCACTGACTACATTCACGCGTTGGCTGCAGCGGACCGCTTTCTCCAAGCATGGCAGGGCGAAGACGTAGAAACCGGCACAGTCCTGCTGACCAGCCACGCCAAAGCCAGAATCGATCGTGACGAACTCGATCGGCTATTTACAAATTCCGCTCCCGGCGCTTACGAAATCGAGCGCGGCAAGGTACTGCGGCGCGGATGTTATGAATTCCCTATCGTCCTGTTAAGCGGTTCCGCGAAAAAACTGAAGCGGCATTTTTCCAGCATCGTCGTGCTCAACACCGGGCACAACGACTGGGCCGTGGATAAACTTCCTTAAGGCGACTACCATTGCATGTTTGCCGCAACGGCGGGGGCGGTGGATCCGCGTCTCGTTCGGTGGTAAATGTTTCGTACGGAGTTCGATGATGAAACGAATTAATAAAGTCGCTATTCTCGGCGCGGGGACCATGGGCGCCCGCATCGCCGCACAATTTGCGAATGCTGGCGTTCCCAGCTATTTGCTCGACATCGTTCCTCCCGACGCCGATGGCCCCGCGCGCAACAAAATCGCGGCCGCAGGTCTTGAGGGCGCAAAAAAATCCAAACCCGCCGCGTTCATGGATCCGTCGCTTGCCCGCTTGATAACCATCGGCAACTTTGACGATGACCTGAAGAAAATTGCCGAAGTCGATTGGGTCATCGAAGCGGTCGTCGAAAATCTGGATTTGAAACGCGCGTTACTGCGCAAAGTGGAAGCCATCCGCAAACCCGGCACCATTGTCACCACCAATACCAGCGGCCTTCCTGTGGGCAGAATCGCCGAGGGCTTTTCCGAGGACTTCCGCTTTGCCTGGTTTGGAACTCATTTCTTCAATCCGCCGCGCTACATGCGCCTGCTGGAAATCATTCCTACGCCGGATGCGGATCAGGCGGCCATCGATGCCGTTGCTCACTTCTGCGATGTGCGTCTGGGCAAGGGCGTAGTCATAGCCAAAGATACGCCGAACTTTATCGGCAACCGCATCGGAACATTTTCCGTGTTGAATGTCATGCGACTGATGCAGGAGATGGATCTGACTATCGAAGACGTGGACGCCCTTACTGGCCAGGCGGTTGGCTGGCCGAAGTCGGCGACGTTTCGCACCATCGATCTGGTGGGACTCGACATTCTCGGCCACGTCGTCGGCAACATGACTACCAACGTTCACGACGAACGCAGCGACTTGCGCCTGCCCGATTTCTTCACGCAGATGATCCAGCGCAAATGGCTGGGCGATAAGACCCGAGGCGGCTTCTACAAGAAAGTGAAAGTGGATGGCAAAGAGGATGAGCGTCAGGCTCTTGATTGGAAGACGCTGGAATATCATCCGCGCCAGAAACCGAAATTCGCCGCGCTCGACATGGCGAAGAGTATCGAAGACATTGGAGCGCGAGTGCGCCTGCTGCTCGGCCTAGACAGAGGCGGTCCTAAAAAGAGCGACAAGGCGGGAGAATTTTTGTGGTCAGCACTTTCCGATTTGTGGACGTACTCCGCGAATCGCGTGCCCGAAATCTCGAACTCCATCGTGGAGATCGACCGCGCCATGCGCCTGGGTTTCAACTGGGAACTCGGTCCCTTCGAGCTTTGGGACGCGGCGGGCGTGGAAGCCACCGCTGCGCGCATGAAGAAGGAAGGCAAGCCGCTCGCGGCGAACGTGGAAAAGCTCTTGGCCGCAGGGCACAAGGGTTGGTATATCGACGATGTGAAATCGCCGGCGGGGCGCCAGTACTGGGAACTGGGAACGGAGAACTGGCAACCCGTGCAAGTTCCGGCCGGGGTGTGGTCGGTGACTGTCGCCAAAAAATCCAACCGAGTGGTGAAGAAAAATTCCGGCGCGTCGATTGTCGACATCGGCGACGGAGTCGGCTGCATTGAATTTCACTCCAAGATGAATTCTCTGGGCGCGGACATCGTTACTCTGATCACCCAGACGCTCAAGCCGGGCGGTCCGGGCGACAACTTCGACGCCTTCGTAATGACCAATGACGCGACAAATTTTTCCGTGGGCGCAAACCTCATGCTGCTGCTGATGAGCGTGCAGGAGGAAGAATGGGATGAGGTTGATCTTGCCATTCGGCAATTTCAGGGCATGACGCAGGCAATCAAGTTCTCGCCGAAACCGGTGGTGGTCGGCGCGTTTGGCTTATGCCTGGGTGGTGGGACAGAAATTTCCTTGCATGCGGCGGCGCGGCAGCCCCACGCGGAGTTGTATACAGGGCTGGTCGAAGTAGGCGTCGGTTTGCTTCCCGGCGGCGGAGGTTGCAAAGAAATGCTGCTGCGTGCCGTGGATACTGCCGCAGCATCGCGTGGAACAGTTTCCGGCGAGGCCCTTGCCGGCTCGGTGGAAATGATGGAGGCCATGAAGCGCGCGTTTGAAACGATCGCCACCGCAAAGGTCGCGACCTCGGCCCATGAAGCGCGGGGACTCGGTTTTCTTTCCGACAGCGACCGCATCACGATGAACCGCGAGCGCGTGCTATCTGACGCCAAGGCGCGCGCGCTGGAACTGGTGCGGGCGGGACATGAGCCGCCGGTGGCGCGAAGCCAGATCCCCGCTCCGGGCGAAAATCTTCTGGCTGCGCTCAAGATGGGCGTGCATCTGATGCGGCAAGGCGATTACATCACCGACTACGAAGTGAAGCTCGGACACAAGGTCGCCGAAGTGCTTTGCGCCGGCAATATGACGCCGGGAACTCCGGTGAGCGAGCAGTACATTCTCGATCTGGAGCGCGAAGGATTTAAATCGCTGTGCGGCGAGAGGAGGACGCAGGAACGGATCCAGTACACGCTAAAGACTGGGAAGACGCTGCGCAATTGAAGGCGGCTTGCGTTCTCGGCCTTCGGCTCTCGTAGTGCAGACTTTCAGTTTTGGCCGCTTCGGCTGCGCGTACATCATCCACGCCTGCTCAAATTTCGCCTCGCGCCCTTGAGGTCGTCTGCCGAATGTGTTCTCATAGAAGAAACACCGAGACCGCGTGCCCGCTCCGCATGCGCGCCGTAAACCTCAACTCCTAGCCTGCATTTTGAGGAGAAAAATCATGAGCAAAGTCTCGTACATTCCCAAGGATTACAACACCATCACACCTTATTTAATTATCAAGGGCGCGGCTCAGGCCATCGAGTACTACAAGAAAGTCTTTGGCGCGACGGAACTATTTCGCATGAATGGGCCGGACGGCAAGGTGGGCCACGCTGAATTGAAGATCGGCAACTCGCACATCATGGTCGCCGACGAGAATCCCCGCATGGGCGAGGGCCATACCAGCGCGGCCACGCTGGGCGCGAGCCCGGTGAGCCTGTATGTCTATCTCCCCGACGTCGATCGCGTGGTGGAACGGGCAACGGCGGAGGGTGCGAAAATCCTGAAGCCGGTGGAGAACCAGTTCTATGGCGACCGCTCCGGCTTTCTTCGAGACCCCTTCGGACATCTGTGGGGCGTGGCCACACACGTGGAAGATGTGTCGCCGAAGGATATGGAAGAACGGATGAAGAAGGTCGGGCAGGCCGCGTAGTTTTGCGCCTAGAGGCGGAGCGGAAATGTTCCGCCTCTATGGTTCTTACTTCCAGGCATCATTCGATAGCCTAGTATTTGCGCCTTTCTGGCGGCCCGTTAATGACACTTGGAAAGTTGGGGCAGCTAAGATCATTCGCTGCACCCAACGAAATCTACCTTGCCCGAGTACTTTTTCATCAAGGCTTTGAAACGTGCCAATCGTACGCTCTCAATTGGGCTGACGCGGATTTTGCGCTCGCGCGAACGTGTTCGCACTATGTCGTAAGCGGATTGCATTCGCATCAGAGTGTCCATTTTCACTCCGAAGGCTTTTTCGATGCGCAGCGCCATATCGCCGGAAAGCGCCGCTTTGCCGTTCAGAAGGCTCGAGAGTGCAGGGCGCGAAACCTTCAGCGCCGCCGCAGCCGCTGTTACCGAGAGGCCCGCGGGCTGGATGATCTCAGTGCGAATGAAGTCTCCGGGGTGAGGCGGGTTCTTGACAGGCATGACTGTAGCCCGTAGCTTAACACCCTGCAGGTAGATGCACGATTAAATGTAGTTAAGATGCAGGCAACGATTGAGTTTGTCGCGTTGCCTAGGCGCTCTGCGGCTGGTATTGATGATGCTCGTACCATTCCTCGCTCAAATCCTTCCAGGATGGATTCACCGAAACGATGAGCGCGGTTTTCTTGATGCGCAGCCATCCCTTGATGCGCTTCTCGCGTTCGATCGCGTTGTGAACATCTTCGAATCGCTCGAAATAAACGAGGCGGTCGAGTTTGTATTTTGCGGTGAACCCTGAGCCGTTTCCGGTCTTGTGTTGCCGCACCCTGCGCATGAGATTGTTGGTGACACCTGTGTACAGCGTCTTCGAGCGATTCGTCATGATGTAGACAAAGTACATAGGTCCTTCGCGTGGCAGTTCCCTGCGGCGCTGGTACTGTCCGGGGCTCAGGATGACAAATGTATGCCATTGCTTTCTGTGACGGATGAACATGGCAACAGTAGAAAACGGACGCTATCGCCACGCAAACTTTTATCGCACCTTCCATGCATTGTCATCCTGAGCGCGCTTTGGCGCGAAGGACCTATGCAGTGGGTAGCGCCACTGAGGCGGACGGGGGCGCGATGGCCCGAAACGCAACATCACGCTGTCGAAGCTCGCAGCGGGCGGCGGTTTCAGCGGGGCAGCGGCCTCTATTTGCTTTTCTCCCAGTCCAGGATCAACACAACTCCTGTCTCCGAGATCAACGAATCCGGCATTTTTTCGGTTCCCTTCCAATGCTCTCGTCGCAGATAAACTGCCTTGCCGGGAGGCGGCAGATCGCAATTCTCGGACACCCTTTGATCGTCCAGCCCGCCAATCAGTGTCCACCCACAATGCGCGCCGAGACTCATTGCCCCCTGTTGCAAAACGAAGCTGTCCGATTTTGCTCCGACCGCATGGGAAACGACCGTAAACACCTCGTAAGCGGCGCAACCATGGCAAGTTTCGGAAGGTCTCGGGGACGGGCGCGACGATGTGCAGGCCGCCTCTGCGGCCACCAGAACCAGCAGTAACAGCAGTTTCCTGTCCTTCACTGCCGAATCCTCGGATTGGCCACCGAATACAGCACATCCGTCAGAAAATTCACCGCGACATAAGTCAGCCCAATCGCGAGAATGCATCCCTGCACCAGATAGTAATCGCGATTTGAAATCGCCTGAATCGTCAGCCGTCCAATCCCCGGCCAGCTAAAAATTGTCTCCGTCACAATCGCCCCCGCCAGCAATGCTCCGAATTGCAGGCCTAAGACGGTCAGGATGGGGATCATGGCGTTGCGCAGGGCGTGGCGGTAGACTACGGTGCGTTCGGGTAGGCCTTTGGCGCGGGCGGTGCGGATGTAGTCCTGGCTGAGTTCTTCGAGCATCGAGGTGCGCACCATTCGAGTGAGGATGGCGGCCAGCGCGCTGCCCATAGTGAGCGCGGGCAGGATGAGACTGGCAAAGGAATCAGCACCGGAGACGGGAAGCCATCCCAGCTTGATGGCGAACAGAAGAATGAGAATGGGGCCGAGGGCGAAGTTGGGGAACGACAGGCCGAAGAGGCTGACGACGGAGAGCAGGCGGTCGTCCCAGCGGTTGCGCCGGCGGGCCGATCGCACTCCCGCGGGGATAGACAAAATAATAGCGACGAAGAGCGATGCCAGCGTGAGCTTGAGCGTGTAGGGATAGCGCTGCGCGACCAGGTGCGTGACGCTCTGGTTGTAACGGAAGGATGGCCCGAGATCGCCGTGGAGTACGCCGCGCCAGTAGTGAAGGTATTGCTGGCCGAGCGGAGCATCGAGGCCGTAGAGATGCCGCGTGGCGGCGATGTCGGTGGGCGGCGCGCCTTCGCCCAGCATTTGCTGGATGGGATCTCCGGGGACGAGATGGATCAGCAGGAAGACGAGGCTGACCACCAGCCAGATCACGGGAAGGGTGTAGAGCACACGTTGAAAGAGGCGGAGCAGCATCAGTCGTTGGCCGAGGGCCTCTCAATGGCTGCCCATCCCGCTTCTTTGATGCGTGAAAGGTGGTGAGCCGTGTGTGCGACGTAATCCTGAAGCACGAACTTAAGGGTCACCGGTTCAGCGCCGCCGATGGTGCAGGTTCGCGTCCAATCGGCATCGGGTACCGATGCGGCGACCATCAAGAGTTGCCGATTCATCGCGACCCAGGTGTCGATAAGTTCGCGCCAATCGCGTTGCTGGTAGGCGTGCATCTGCACCCATCGTTCCTGTTCGTACTTAGGCATGGCGGGCTGGTCCTCGAGCAGCGTTCTTACAATCCGCAGATGATTGTTGGCGGCGGAATCGAGCAAGTGGCCCAATTCCTCCTTCGGCGACCACTTTTCAGGGGAGGGTTTGGACGCAGCCGTTGCGTCAGACAATTCCACCAGCTTCGGCGGTTCGGTATCCAACATGAAACGAAGGAGCTCTACTGCTGGTTGCACTTCGGTTCTCCGAAATAGAATTATTCTCTCGAGGGTTTAGCGGTTTCCACTTCGCCTTCGACCGATAAAGTCTTCTCGATCCTCACCCTTGCAATGCGCAGCCCATCCAGCTCTTCCACGATGTAGCGGCGTCCTTCATATTCGAAGCCTTCATGTAGCGCGGGAATTTTTTGCAGGCGGGCCAAAACAAATCCTGCCAGCGTTTCAAATCCGGCGTCGCGCGGCAGTATCAGGCCATATTCGGCTTCGAGATCTCGGATGTTAGCCGAGCCTTCGAGCGACAGCACCGATTCATCCTGCAGTTGCGGCTCATTGGGTGAGACATCGAATTCGTCTTCGATATTCCCGACGAGTTGTTCCAGAATATCTTCTACGGTGATCACGCCCGCCGTGGAGCCAAATTCGTCAACCACCACGGCCAAGTGTCGCCGCCGCAGTTTGAATTCAGCCAGCAATTCGGCGAGCACTTTGGTTTCCGGCACGACCAATACGTCATGCATGATCTGGCCAATCTGCATCTTCGAGATGCGCGTGGAAACGGATTGGCCGAGGTTCGACAGGCGCAGACGCATCCAGCGCATGAGGTCTTTGTAATAAAGAACGCCGACGATGTGCTCGGGGCCCCGCTGCGGATCGTAAATGGGGATGCGCGAGTGCTGCCCTTCGACCACCCGAACCAGCGCATCGTCGAGAACCAGATCTGACGGCAAAGAAAAAATATCCGGGCGGGCCACCATCACCGCGCGCACCGTCACGCTGTCGAGTTCGATGGCGTTGTGGATCATCTCTTCCTGAAAGTGCGGAATTTGCCCGAACTGCCGGCTGGCGGTGACGATCAGCTTGAGCTCATCGGGGGAGTGGACGGCGCCGGCACGAGTTTCGTGAGCACCAAACACTCGCAGCACCAGTCCACCGGAGCGGCGCATGACAAACAGGATCGGGCTCGTAATAGTAAGAAAAGCTTCCATGGGCGCGGCCACGGCCAGGGCAATGTGCTCGGCGCGCTGCAAAGCCAGAGTCTTCGGCACCAGTTCGCCGAGAATCACGTGCATGTAGGTGATCAAGCTGAAGGCGATGGCGATAGCGATGCCGTGAGCGTAGGCCGCGGCGTGGGGAAAGTCGCGAACGAAGCGGAGATTTCCCACGAGCTGCGCCACGATGGGCTCACCAATCCAGCCCAGGGTGAGACTCACCATGGTGATGCCCAGTTGTACGCCGTTGACGACTTCGTCGAGATGCTGGTGCAGGCGCTGGACGATGCGCGCGCCAATGCGACCGGATTCGATGAGTTGCTGGATGCGCGTGTCGCGCACGCTGACCAGGGCGAATTCCGCGGCCGCGAAGAACGCATTGGCTGCCACCAAGAGAAGGATCACAAAGACCCGGAGCAGCACAAAAGCGATCATGGAACGGTAATTCTAACATTTTAAAAGCAGTTGTCAGTGGCCAGTTGCCAGGGGCCAGTTGGTTCGATCAGGCAGCGGTCACCGAA
>Ga0209006_10002444_pt1 | contig 16936 bp, 20 predicted proteins | sample JacPin_JW_Ref_O2_FD_188567 | JGI IMG/M metagenome (GOLD analysis project Ga0209006, IMG submission 188567) | Forest soil microbial communities from Algoma, Ontario, Canada - Jack Pine, Ontario site 1_JW_Ref_O2 (SPAdes) (version 2) | ecosystem: Environmental > Terrestrial > Soil > Boreal... | reverse complement strand
TTTCTTCGACGTCATCCAATATTTCTTGACTCAACTCTTCGTCCGCTTCATTGAGCTCATGAAAGTCGGGCATTGCGTCCCCGTCTTCACTTTCTTCGGGCTCTGAAGCCGCATCAATTGGTGCAGAATGAGAATCGGAAACATAGTCCACTTCCAGCTTGCGTTTTTTGCTCGGAGCTCCCGAGTTGATTGATTCGAAGAACTGGGTAGTGACAGTATGGAATGGAATCACGCGTGAATATGGCAAAGGACAGCAATACCTTTTTGATGCCTCCAGGCGAGGATGCATCTGTCCGAAGATCCTTCAGCTTCGTTACCCTCAATCCAATGAGTCTCAGTTTCAGCGGCAATTCGGATTGCAAAAGCTCTTTGCCAATCTGAGTAAGAGGTAAGTCGTCGTGTCATGGGACTAGAAGACAAGAAACCAGGTACCGCATACAAGTCTTCTTTCTTCGTTATCCAACGATCAAATGATTTGGCGCGAGTAAAAACTGTATCCAACAAATTAACAACATTCTCTGCACGAAGTTGGGTAGCCAACCACCTTGGTAGGTATCAAGTTTATATTTGAGCGTCACGGTGCGCCCTGTCCAACCCGTCTTCTGCATGTCTTTCTCAAGTTCCACTGCAACCTCTTCCAGTTTTTGCAAGATCTTGCTTTTGTCTCCAAGGGGATTGAATGTCCTGACAGGAGGGCTTTTTTGTCGTCTCATCTCGAACTTCAAACGGTCGAAAGGAGGATACAGACCGTTCCGCACCAATGCTCTTCCGATCGTGTCTCTGTATCGGTCGGACGACATTGGACCCAATGCCGAGGTAGGTGCGTAAGAGGAATCCGAGTCCAAATTGCTTGTCCATGACAGCGAGCATCGCGCGGTGCGTGTATATATCATGACAAGTCTGTCACCAGATATGCATCACCCTTAGAATGTCTGCCATGTGATTTTTCTCAATGAAAACATACATGTATATCCACCGACTCGAGCAGTCGTTCGTGCACTCTCCCGATCCCTGCGATCTTTCGGACTGACAGTCCATGCATGAAAGCTAGGATTTCTTGACGATCGAAGGGGAGATGGAATTGACCGTTTGGTTTATTCTGTGGTGTAATCAACGATCGTATTTCGATTCGGAAGGGTGGCGAAGCTTGACAGATGAGAATGCACCTTGTCTGAACAGATCTGGAGTTGAGCGGTAGAAGCTACTAGTCAATTGGGATCTCGAACAGTAGACGAGAGGAAATCACCTTCGCAAGCATCTAAGGGTTCATTGATATATTAAATGTGTTCACATCACGAAAGGTCGGCCCACTTTGTTAGGAGCAATACCTGCGCTGACTGTCAACTTCGTTTCCTCTTGTACTTTCCCCCGCATTTCTTGTACACAGTCATCAGGACTGAGTCCATGGTCATGGCAGTACTTGGTGATACTACAATTCAGATAGACCAGAGTCAATGTATCCAACCGAGGGACATGTCAGGTAGTCAACTGGAAAGTCTCTCACTTCAAGTATCCCTCATCAATCCCGGCAGGACACATATTAGGATCGTAGCGTTTGAAGATATCCATGACTTTCCCTGACATTTCCGAGTACCGACCGTTATTTATTGGCACAAAGATGAGGTCAGGACACAGCTTCTTTGCGATGAAACCTGATGCAGATAAGAAGATGAATGGGAATGGGGAATTGATAGAAATGAATACCTGGCATCCCGGAGCGGACACCATATTTTCGAGCTTCGTATGACGCTGTTGTGAGAATACCTTTCCCAACCTGACCATTTTTGAATAGACATTGTCAAGCGTGAGTCAGATTGCACATGATGAATGACTTCTTACGCCGAATGGTTTCCCGTGGAGATGGGAGTTGTACAGTAGCTCGACGTTGGCAAAGAATGCGTCCATGTCGACGTGCACAATGATTTGACTCAAATCTCGTTGATCCTCCAATTCGACGAGCTTTATACAGGCCCCAAGGATACTAAATGTTAGTTATGCAGCTTGAATGCATATCTAACACTTACAAGTTGATCAACTGCACTTTCGAGGTTATCTGTACCCCTCCCAAAAATCAACATGAGAGGAAGATCCATAGTCGGCAGTACTACCCACGGACGTCAACGCCTTTCATGCAGTCGTCACGTTGCTTCAATATTTTCGCAATCCGCTCAGTGAGGTCTTGGTCTTTCTTCTTCTCGTTCTGCTCCCAGCAATTGAGCCAAGTGACAGTTTCCTGATGAGAGTACGTCTCGCCTCGTAAAATTTAGATCCTTTGGAAGCCTCTGCAATGATACGGTTTATCTCGGTCTGGTCGTTGGAGAGGCTAGAGAAGTGTTCAGATTACGTCGACAGGTAGTTACGAATCTAACCCTGCTTTTGTAGTAGATGGACCTGCGAGACGCTTTACGAGACTGGCTGAGTCTCGGGATGGCTTCTGGTGGCTTTCTGTAGAGTTCATCGGCGTTCACATTCAAACAGAGGATGGCATCACATGACCGTATCTCGTCAAGATCACTCAATGAGTGACTCCGAGTCAACACGCGTAGGTACACCCATTACGGCTCATTGAGTCTGCTCATTGAATGTGCCATTGAATAAGGTATCACACAGGTCACTTCATCAATAATGACGGAATTATTTAATGTACCTTCTGTCCTGCCTGCGTCAACCCCACGCCGGACACATGCTTTTTTCACGAGTGAGGTGACTCTGCTTACAGGCTACCGCTATAGAGCAGCCTACCCTGGCGCTTCTCTATTTCCAGAACTGTCATGGCCCAATCATTTAAATCTCCCGACACTACGATTTCTCCGGCGCTGAGCGTCGTTACAACGCCAACACGACATTCCGAGTATTACTTTGAGGATGGTAATCTGATCATTCAGGTGAAGATGCCATTCGGCCTCCTTCGTCCCCAGTAGTCACCATTAATGGTGATACAATAACACAGGTCGAAAATTCATTGTTCAATGTTTTTCGTTCAACATTTACACGGCATTCCAACGTATTCAGAGATGTCTTTTCCTTGCCTGAGCCTGTTGGCCAGGTTGTGGAAGGGTCATCAGATAGCTTCCCAATACGATTCCTAGGAATATCTTGCCTTGATTTTGAACGCCTCTTGTGGATATTATATCCACCGTTTGTCCACGCTCCATTCACGCGTAATCATTTTTTTCACGAATGCAACTCCTCAGATCATTTGGCACGTACAGACCACATACCGCAGAAGAATGGACTTCCATACTCCATCTTGCCACCAGGTGGGAGTTTGACGACATTCGCGCCCTTGCTATCCGAGAAATCGAGCGTTGTCCTCTCACTCCTGTGGAAAAAATAGCGCTTTCGAGAGAATTTGATATTTCCTCGCTATGGTCGTTAAATGCTTATACCGAGCTCTGTGAGCGTCCAGAAGCACTTACCGTTCAAGAGGCACTGGCTCTCGGGTTGCAAACCACTGTGCGCATTTCGCAGCTACGTGAACGGCTGCGTAAATCGCTTGGAAAGCATAGAGCATCACCCCAGCTGCCAGTGCAACGTACAACGAAACGACCTGAACATTCTTTTGAAAACGCGAGACTCGGCCGTCCAAAGGAGTTCGTGCTTGATTCTTCAGCACGAAGTAGGACGTTGCACTCTAGGGCAATACTGGAGAAGACTCTGAGGTTTTCCGAAGCTTCGCGCCTGGTTACAGAAACTTTCGGGTTGGGAGGTATCAATGAGGTTGTTTGATGCCTGCGCGTGTCGCAGCCGCCCAATCTATCGATCATAGAATCGATCCCGAAGACCTTGGTTTATTTGTATGTTACTTCCGCTAGGGAGTTACTGCTTTGTCCTAGACTGACAACTGCTAGAGAAAACCGTCTAGTATAAAGCCCTTAAATTATAATAAAGAAGTACCGACTCCAAGCGGGCGTCACAGAAATTCAGGTGGTCACAGTGAACTGGAATTTATTACAAATTTATTTGATGAATATTTGCGGCATCAGAGGAAGAGAACCGCGAAAGGAAGACACTTCGATAAGATAGTACCCCTAATAGTCTCTCAAAAAAGTGATGCATGCGAAGACGGTATCCCACACTGGGTCTTCTTTTTTCGAAAATAGTGTGGCGTTATCGCGGGCACCGACTGCAGTGAGTGCAGGCCCTTGCTCGATAACTCCCATCGGCACAAAGGTGGAGGATATGAACAGCTTCAAGAATAGCGAATCCACAAAGCCGCCATGTTCAGGTACAGTGAACGACAAAGCTTCCGACCCCGGCTTTCCCGAGCCAATTTCGAGAGAACCGTGGTTCGGGAGGGGAGGCGTTTGGAGCGAAGAGCTTGGATTATAGATCATGGCGACGCCGTACGAAACGGGATCCAGGCAGGCAAGATAGGGCCATAGATCGAAGTTTGACGCGTTCCGCATTATCAGCGTGTATATTGCACTCTTCTCGTAAACGATGTGAGCGGTCCCACTTTCGAGTAGATTTCCTCCGATCTTGGACCAGGTGTATGGGTCTAGGCGGTACAATTCCATTGTGACAAGATTTCGTAGCGGGTTTTGTGGGTTCTGACGGTGCAAATGAAGATGGAAGTGAGCAGCATTTTCAAGGATGCCCATGTGACTTTGATCGTTGTTTTTCAGACGAATTGTGCGAAGAGAGTTTGTAGTGATAAGCTCATCATTCCTCTGTACCACGGATTCGCGGCGGCGACTGATATCGAGAATAATGTCTGCCTGTGTTGCATGTTTGACTAGAAGAATATTCAAGGCACCCTTCGAAGACTCTCTAGATAGTTTTGCAGAGATACGTAGGCGCATTTTCCACCATCGGATAAGCGAACAGAATGTTTTCCTCAGATGGACCCGAAACGGAATGTGATTATTCCATTGCGTGACTCGAGCCCAACAGCTATCTGGAAAATGAAGATCACCAGACGGACATGCGGCAAGGCACCAAGTCGGATGGACATCGACCGCGCGGATACTAGCAAAGAGGGGATTCCGGGATCTGCGACGATTGTGGCCATGTAGACTGAATTCAGTCCCTTCGGTGATACCATGGATCGCACCCATTTCAACGCGAATGACATGTCCGTCTTCTGAGGCGGCGGGAACGAAACGAGTGTCGGGGACGAAGGGGACGGCATCAAAAATGACGCGGTGCTTGTTTTCACCAAGACAGACAGGATGTTGATCCTCGCCCATCGAAGCCTCTATATGCTCGCCTAGTTGAGCATATGAAGTCTGGTAAAGGGAACCACTGCGTACTACTTCGAGAAAGGCGCGGGTGAACTTTCCGCCTTGCATATCCTCTTCTGCCCTTTCTCCTGGCTTACAAGCGGCGAGTACGGTGTGTGACGAGATGTCCGTGGAATAGAACCCCTGGCCCCTCTCGACCGTGTTTCCTATTGCTCCCCTCCAAAGACATGGATAGAGGTCCTCTCCCGTAGCTTTGAGAGTAGGCGTCCAACGAGTGCGTTCTCTACTTCTTCCACGAACATCCACACGAGAGAAACAACAGTCAAGTACAACGGTAATATTATCGCCCTTACTGCCCAGTTCACCTATGAGGGCATGGAAAGATCGGTCTGAAATTCCGGCGATCCGACCTTGTACACCTTGTGTATCATGATCATGGGGGCATAGGACTGACACCACTCCGGTCTCGCTTTGGAACCAACCTGGAGGGGCAGGGATGCAGCTTCCGTGTCCAGCGAAGTAGAAAAGAAGGGCATCTCCTTGCTCAACGGAGGGGTTATTGACAAGGTGGCTCATGAATGCGTCCTCTATTCCGCTTTTGGTCGCTTGGCTGCCGAGCAACAAGCATATATGGTGACATGGAACGTCAAGGTCCTCGGTGAGCCAACGCTTCATGCGCCGGGCATCGTTCTCGCAAGACCGGAGATTCCAGATTCGTCCAGACTTGTAGGAATCGATGCCAATGATCAAGGCAAAGATACGTGCCGCCATATACCGTACTAGGCCGTCAGCGTACTTGGTGCAAAGTGGAAGAGTAGCTGGCCTGGGGATCAAAGAAGTGGGCAGCATATACGACAGGCTGGCCTCACAGTTGCGCCACCACCAATACAGATGCACTGCCCCAAATGCCACTGGAAGGTTAAGGAGATCAGGTGCGTGTTCTACATGTGTACCCTCGCTTCTAGCACCGGCAACGTCAGAATGAAGAGTCATTCAAGTAAACAATTTGTTTTAGTGCTTAGCTCACGTAGTTCGCGGAATTAAGTGATAGCTCGAAATTAGGATGGATGATGAAGGCGGGCAGGCGCGCAAACGACATTCATTTGGGCTTGGTTCAAACATGTTCAACCTGCTCCTCCATCCATGTCCACAGTTGCTTTCCAATTTCTGGACTTTGACTATCCTCACGAGCTGCGCCTATTCTAGCCCAAGGGATAAGATACTAAAAAATCAGCAATCTGTCAGCACATCTATCTATACTGCCGAGAGTGGTATGTTGAAAAAAAGGGATACCTTTCCATTGAGTGTTGCTCCCTCTGCTGAAGTTCCCGCCCAGAGCTGAGTGAGTGCGCCGAATGAAACGTCATGCAGAAGGTAGGACTATGAATGAGAACATTGAATGTCATGTTATTTCAGTAATCGAGGCAAACGAACTGGGAGAAACGTAATTCGTACCATTAATAGCCTTTTGAGGCCGTCCGTGTGGCGGAAGAGGTCGGTATTGATGATGCCTGCAATTCTGGTTAGTGCTGTCAACGGAAGGGAATATTGATAGGATACATTACCTGGGTGGATAGACGTGGAGATGATTCCTTCGCTGCCATATCGGCGAGCGAGTTCCATTGCGAACACGATATTACCCTTGATTGGAGCCATCATGATATATGGACGTTGTAAGTATGCATAATTGTAACCGTGCCAACGAGACGAACCAATTTGCTGTGATAGTACAGTGCCCTGGTACTCATCTTTTGCCTGGTTGGACCATCCTTGAACACATCGAAATTCAAAGCAATGCTTGTGAGATGGGCCAGTGAAGACGAGGTGACGACGCGCGCCTTGCCATCGGGTGATGTTTTGGCAGTCGAGATCAACAGGGGAAGTAGCAATGTTGTGAGATAAAAGTGACCCAAGACGTTGGTGCCGAATTGAAGGTCGTACCCATCGGTAGTCAAATGATCGCTTGGTGGACACATTACACCTCTGTGAGGGTTGGTGATATGTGCATTGAGTCGGTCGAACTCTAAGGACACTCTGGAACGTACGCGTTGTTGAACAGAACGTGTAACTCCGTCTCTTTGCTGGACACAAGTCAACATAAAGTATTAGTGTGAGCGTCTTCGATATGGATCAGATAGAACCATTTATGTACCTCAGAAATTCTTCAGCAGCCGCCTTTATGCTCTTTAGATCTCCCAAATCCAAAAGCAAAAAGTGTGCCTCTTTGCCGGTAGCGTCACGCAACTCCTGGATGGCTTTCTCCGACTTCTCTGGACTTCTAGCCGCAATGTAGACCTTGGCATTGTGTGCAAGTAAGGCCTATATCACATGCGGAGTGGCGATTATCAATTACAGGAGGATCACAAACCTTTGCAATCTCTTTGCCTATACCCGTGTTTGCTCCTGTAACGATGATAACTTTCCCGCGTAAGTCTGGAATGTCATCCACCGTGAATTTGGGCTTTGGAGGAAAAAGTTGTGATAATATCGAGGGCATTGTTCCGTGGATATTTTTGTCACACCAGCCAATATTCCGACAACAGTCCGCGATGATGCAGGCTAGATGGACCGACAGAACAGTGACATGAGGATATACTAGTACGTGTTCCACTTTGAGGCTTGAGCAGAGGCTTAGCACACCGTGTGAAATGGAAATTGGGAACTTCCACAAGTCATCCAGACTGAACGAGCCTTTTGAACACTATATAATGCATTATAATGGCATTGTGAACAACCAAAAAACATTCAATATTGTATCAGTTCCACAAGTTATCAAGCAGAGAATAAAATGGTTAGTTCACGATCACACCTGAGTTATTGACATCGGCTGCGCCAAGTTGTCCAGGCATGTTCAGCCACCAAGTCCTCGCCAATCCTCAAGATCGGAATCTCTCAATATCTTCTAGATTCCAGACATATAATCCCGGGCATAGTCCTTGCAAGACCAGATATTCCAGATACGTCCAGACTTGTAGGAATCGATGCCAACGATCAAGGCAAAGGTACGTAGCCGCCATATACCGTACTTGTCTGTCAGCGTACTACTTGGAAGAGTAGCTGGCTTGGGAATCAAAGAAGTGGGTAGCATATACGACAGAAGTCACAGATGCATCTCCGCAAATGCCATTGAAATGTTAAGGAGATTGGGTGCGTGTTCTACATGTGTACCCTCGATTCTAGCACCAGCAATGTTAGATTGAAGAGTCATTTAAGTAAACAATTTGTTTTAGTGCTTAGCTCACGTAGCCCGCGGAATTAAGTGATAGCTTGAGAGTAGGACGGATGACGAAAGCGGGCAGGAGCTCAAACGAAGGGCTCGGTTCAAACATGCTCAACCTGCTCCTCCATCCATGTCCACAGCTGCTTTCCAATTTCTGGACTTTGGCTATCCTCACGAGCTGCACCTATTCTAGCCCAAGGGACAAGATACTGAAAAATCGGCAATCTGTCAGCACATCTGTCTATACTGCCGAGAATGATATGTTGAAAAAAGGGATACCTTTCCATTGAATGTTGCCCCCTCCACTGAAGTTCCTGCCCAGAGCTGAGTGAGTGCGCCATATGAAACGTCACGCAGAAGGGAGGACTACAAGTGAAGCGAGGAAATTATTTCAGTAATCGATGCAACCCGGCTGGGAGAAATGTAATTCGTACTATTATTAGCCTTTTGAGGCCACCCGTGTGGCGTAGGAGGTCAGTCTTGATGATGCCTACAATTCGGTTTGGTGCTGTCAAAGAAAGGAAATGATGGTATGCATTACCTGGGTGGATAGATGTGGAGACGATTCCTTCGCCGCCATACCGGCGAGCAAGTTCCGTTGCGAAGATGATATTACCCTTGATTGAAAACATCGAGACATTATAAGTATGCATGATTGAAACTGCCAACGAGACGAACCAATTTGCTGTGACTATACAGTGCCTCGGTACTCATCTTTTGCCTGGCTGGACCATCCTTGAACGTGTCGAAATTCAATGCAATGCTTGAGGTATGGGCCATGGAAGACGAGGTGACGACACGCGCCTTGCCATCGGGTGATGTTTTGGCAGTCGAGATCAACAGAGGAAGTAGCAATTGCGTGAAATAAAAGTGACCCAGGACGTTGGTGCCAAATTGAAGGTCATATCCATCGGCGGTCAAAAGTTCGCTTGATGGCCACATTACACCTCTGTGAAGGTTGGTGATAAATGCATGGAGTCGATCGGGCTCTAACGTACGCGTTATTGAACAGAACGTGTAGTTCCGCCTCTTTGCTGCAAGTCAATAAAGGACTAGTGTCAGCGTCTTCGATATTGATCAGATATAACCATTCACCTCAAAAATTCTTCAGCAGCCGCCTTTATGCTCTTAAGATCTCCCAAATCCAAAGACAAAAATTGCGCCTCTTTGCCGGTAGCATCACGCAACTCCTGGATGGCTTTCTCCGACTTCTCCAGACTTCTAGCCGCAATGTAGACCTTGGCATTGTGTGCAAGTAAGGCCTGTATCATGCATGTGGAGTGGTGACTATCAATTACCAGGAGGATCACGAACCTTTGCAGTCTCTTTGCCTATACCCGTGTTTGCTCCTGTGACGATGATCACTTTCCCGGATAAGTCAGGAATGTCGTCCACCGTGAATTTGGGCTTGGGAGGGAAAAGTTGTGATATTGTTGAAGCCATTGTTCGAGAATGATTCTGTCACTCCAGCTCCACTCTTATACCAAGACCGGCATGATGCCGTAGTGAGCCAACGGTTAAACGGACCGACGGAACAGTGGCATGGGGAACGAGGTCAATAAATAGCGACGTCATCGTGACATGATGTGACAACGCGCCTTTACGATGAGTTTCATATGTCAACAATGTAAGGAACCTCTACTGGTGGGTAACCATCTACTTGGCTGTAGAAGTACCCTGAATCATCCATATCAGTTAGATGCATCCCTCGTGGATTTGGCACCTTCTGCCTATGACATGACCGTGGCTTCCCTACCGCAGCCGAACCCGCCACCATTATCGAACCATTTACGTTCGACTTTACGCTTGTTCAATTTACTGTCTACGCGTACTGACATCGATCACCCTCTTTGTGCGGAATGCACTCAAATATTACTTTCATCACTCCAACGACAGCTCGACGAGACAAAGAAAGAGCGAGATGGTTACATCGCATTCGAGAAGGAAGTACGAAAGGAAAAAGAACGAGAGGGGAAGGGCATGAACAAAGAGGAGGCGGAAAAGAAGATCGAGAAACTAAAAGTGGAAGAACATATGGCCATCGAGCAGCTAACTGCCGCTGAGCGTGAACAAGCGCAATTAGACGAGGACCTAAAGGCTTTAGAGCTCGAAGAAAAAACGCTGGAGGAGGAAGAGGCTGAGTTTGTATTATTTACCTCATACCCTATCGTTATCCCATCAATCTTTTAGGTTCTGGCGCACGCACAACGATCATCTTCTGACGGCAGCAGGGCATGCAGCTCAGCTGGCCACCCTTCGAGCTGCGTATGCTGCTGATTCTGCGACACTCGAGAAGCTGGAACGTACGAATGTTTATAATGACGCATTTTGCATTGGCCACGACGGTGTATTTGGAACTATAAATGGACTTCGGATGGGTAGAGTCCCTGGTGTACCGGTACGACTTTTACGCAAAAAACGGAGTTTACGCGAAAAAAAAAACTAAACCGTGATTAGGTTGACTGGGCGGAGATCAATGCAGCGTGGGGTCAGACATTACTATTGCTATATACCATTGCCAGGAAACTCGACTACACATTTGCCAAGTAGGTCCTGACTTATGGCCGGGAAATTATTTTAACATGGGTTACAGTTATCGTCTGGTCCCGATGGGTTCCTTCTCTCGTATAGAGAGAACAGTCGGAGACAAGGCCACATATGAACTGTACGGATCAGGGGATATCCACTTTGGTCGCATTCTCCATAATCGACGGTTTGACTTTGCAATGGTTGCATTCCTCGACTGTCTGAAGCATCTTATTGATCATGTGAAGGCACAAGATCCACAGGTGGACTTCCCCCATCAGTGAGTATTTTTCCCTCGCGCTCCTTGCTGTAATAAAATAATCGGTGGATATGTTAAATAAGGATTGTGAAGGACAAGATAGGGGATGCGTCTATCAAGCTACAATTCAGTCAAGAGGAAGCTTGGACTCGATCGCTCCGCCATGTCCTGCTTGCGTTAAAGATCTTGTTGAAATGGACAACGAATGGCAATAATGGCTAGGAACGGGAGGTATACGGTCATATTGTGCCGAGATGCCAAGCACGGCTCGGCATGATCCACCGTCAGCATCAGCAGCGAAATTATTCAGCAAAAAGATTTACCGGAACGGTGTTTGCCAGTGAAATTATTCAGCAAACGTAATTTTTAGGCTCTTACATACGTAGGCGCTTCCACCGATTAGCTTTTAAATTTATTGCGCAAGGCCCCTTTATATATACCCTCTACCTTCAAAAGGTAGCGGGAACGAAGTTATACTCTGGGCGAGCACTATGGGCCTCTTGTACCTTGGTACACCACTTGCTTGGGGCGAGGCCAAGAAGCATGCCAGCCACGTCCGATATCACGGAGTAACACAATTTCTACACATTTGGGATCGTTTGAAGGATAGGCGGGACGACGAATTACTCTGGGGGGATGAGGTCCAGTTCGTACCATTGTTCCCGCTTCCGTATTGACGACTTTACAGATTGAGTACATGGTTATCTCTTTTGACCACGAAGGCAAGAATGCCAAGTTGTCCTTGAGGCAGACAGAGATTTTGGCAAAATTGAGTACCATTGTGAGCGACATATGTGCGGAATGTCCCGGATCGTGAGTGTCTTGGATATTCACCGTGGCCTGTGCGTAGATCGATCCTTTTTTTCAGGATCGCCGTCCCTACTTTTCATCCTGAGTATGGCCGGTACATGCTCGAATCTACCCCTGGAGCTCCGTACACTGGATCAATTCCAGATTTATTATCTGTAGAAGATAATATGCGATATAGGTTAGCTTCTCTTACTCCCTAGCCTAAAACACCGGGTGACGATCTGCAGACGAAACCTTGTTCGCAAGCACTTGAAACCCAACGAAGTCCCTATCACTTTCACCTCGTTTCCCCGCTTGGGTGCCCGTGGCGTATTCACCGAACCGTACTGTGACCCTTCCAGTGGGATCTCCAGCCACAGTCTTTTCTTGCCAGAGGAAATTACCAACCCGCACGCCCGCTTCCCGTTAGTAATTATATCTACTCGTCTATCCAGTATCACTGAAAACCGTTTCATTAGGACTTTGACATCCAACATTAGACTTCGTAGAGGATCGAAAGTTGTTATCAACTTACCTTTATTTATAGATGAGAAGACGCCTCGCCCCTTTGTTGATCCCACCATCGAGTGGGAGCGTTCGATCTACCCGGAGGATGCCGGTGAGTAGACTCGATTTCACTCAAGAGCACTTCATGACGTCATATGTTGGTCCCGTGTAGAAGCTAAAAATGGCGCTGCCCTCGTGGATCATATTTATATGGATGCGATGGGATTTGGGATGGGCTGTTGTTGCCTTCAGTTGACATTTCAGTCATGCAACGTGTCTGAGGCAAGGCGGATGTACGACGGCTTGGTTCCTGTTGGCCCTATTTTGGTCAGTCAGACGAATTTAATTCAAACTCTCATCCATCACTCACCCGAACCACTTTAGCTAGCGTTGTCGGCTGCAAGCCCGATCTGGCGTGGGTATCTCGCTGATGTCGATTGTCGTTGGAATGTCATTGCTGGAAGCGTCGATGACCGCACGGAAGAAGAACGTGGATTGACGGTAAAATCCTGTCTCTATTCTCCGATCGGGGTTGAGAACGCAACCCTTGCAGCCTCTGAAGGAAAACCATTTCAGGATTCCCAAGTCCAGGTATGACAGCGTGGATCTGTATCTTTCGACCGACTGGATCAATAGGCCTGAGTACAACGATACCATGGTGCCGTATGACGAAAGTGTGTATGAGCGTCTACGCCAGCACGGTAATTCTGTTTACACCTCAACTCAGTTGCAGACTCTCGACTGAACTGGGCCTTTTACTTAGGTATCGATGATCTGCTGTCAAAACATATCTCACACCTTTTTATCCGCGATCCGTTGGTTATTTTCTCTGAAACGATCGACCAGGATGACTCGAGAAGTAGCGATCACTTTGAGGTATGTTCCATTCCAGGCTTATGGGATGTTTTTTTTTGGCTCAGACCCTCACTGTTTCTGTTAGAATATCCAGTCGACGAACTGGCAGACACTCAGGTTCAAACCCCCTCCACCCAATTCATCCATAGGGTGGAGGGTCGAGTTCCGTAGCATGGAAGTTCAGATGACGGACTTCGAAAATGCTGCTTTCGCGGTGTTTGTCGTTCTTCTCTCAAGAGCGATTCTCATCTTCAATCTCGATTTTTATGTTCCGATTTCCAAGGAAAGTATTTTCATCCCTTTCTAAATTTAAAAAACCCACATTTGTACGAAACAAAACCAACCTGCCCATTCATGCAGGTCGACGGGAACATGGCAAGGGCTCAAAAGCGGGATGCCGCTGGTTTGGAGAAGTTCTTTTTCCGAAGGAACGTGTTCCCGCCAGGACAAAGTAGCCCGTGTTCGAGCGCTGTGTCGTCGTCGGGTTCGAGTTCACCTTGCAACGCTTCGCGACCGAAGGAAAAGAAACTGCGCAATTGCTTCCCTGTGCTTCAACTCCCCGAAGAGGGTCTAAATCTTGCGCCTGTGGAGGAGGAGTATGAAGAGATGACTATGAATGAGATCATGAATGGCAAGGTGCGGTATGAAAAAAAAATGTTTTCTGTTTTCTGAAGCCTTTTTTCTCCTCGTTTTTTAAAGAGTGAAACATTCCCGGGCCTTCTAGGTCTGGTGTACGCTTACTTAGACACGCTGGATTTAGAAGACGCCGCAAGGAATAAGATCGAGAAATATCTCGACTTGATAAGATCCAGGTCCACCGGTCAGTGATATCACAAGCCACAGCAATGAGTTTCCAGCTGACAGCCAATTAGGATTGCTCCAAACACCGGCTACCTGGATCCGTAACTTTGTACGGTCACATCCTGCGTATAAATTTGACTCCGTTGTAAGCCAAGAGATCAACTACGATTTGTTGGTGGCTGTTGACCAGATGTGAATTATTCTTTCCCTTTGGCCTGGATATATATCTCACTGCTTTTTGTAGAGAACGGGGTGAACTGAAAGCTCCAGGGCTACTGCCGATGGATTATATGGGTAGCAATCAGAATCAAGGCTCGATTGGGCTTTGAACTTGAACGTGAACTTGAACTCGCAAATTTTATTCCTAGCTCATCATTTGGCGGTAAAAACCAAATTTATTATTTAAATTTTCATACAACACGTGACTTTCAAGTTTTTGCCTCCGCCAACGTTGACGTTGATGCACCACCCTTCAAGGGCTTTGCTGTTCGACTCTGGTCTTGGGCTCTGATGAGCTGATAGGTCGTAGAACAGGGATGCCTATCATAAATTGGACTTACAGCTATGCGAAAATATCTCCTTCTCCCCATGTTGGACGCGTGTTACATACGCCGTTGCCTCGCCCTCTCCATTGCCTCCTGTTCCATACGAAACCTTTCTTGTTGCTCATGGGTAGGTGGCGCTGGGCCCCCAGCCTGGCGCGTCCATTCGTAGCTTCCACGATTAGTCGACGGATACGATGGTTGAGCAGGCACAGGGAAAGAGCCGGCCGGCCTCGTCGAGGGCCAACTGGTATTATACGTTGGGTTATTGAGCCAAGTTGAACCTGGGTTGCCTCGATAGTTGTGATCCGGCTGCATCACAGGCCTGGTGGTTTGCGCCGAATTCGATCCGACATCCTGTGGCCTGTACTCCCCTACACGTGGCCTGGCAAAATGGTAATATTCCTCGTCCCTCCGTCTCCTCCTGTCTTCCTCCTCGTCCCTACGTCTCCTCCTGTCTTCCTCCTCGTCCCTGCGTCTCCTCCTGTCTTCCTCCTCTGCCTCGCGCCTCCTTCTGTCTTCCTCCTCTGCCTCGCGCCACTTCATCTCTTCACTTAATCTCATTCGTTCTAGTCTCTCCCGAGTCTCTTCTTCCTTCAACCGCGCCGCCTCCGCGATGCGTTGTGCTTCTTTCTTGCGTTTGGCCTCCTCTTCTTTACGCCTTGTTTGGGCTTCAATCTCCTCGACCGTCCAATCAGGAAGCCTGTCTTCATTGCGAGTAGGCTTGGTAATAGGCGGTGGATAGCGTACAGGGCCACGTTCATCCTTCATGAAAGACGGCTTCTTGACGACCCCCGAACTCGTGGAAGGCGGTAGCTGATAGTTCGCATGCCTGGTGTCGCCTCCGGTGAAGGATGGATAACCCCGACTATTCACAGAGAGTGCAGGCGTGGCGGTGGTGTAAAAAGGACTGAAGTTTTCCTGGTGATGCTGCGGTGATGACACCTGAGTGCTGGAAGACCAAGTTGAGGTTGCGCTATTTTCAGGCGAGGTAGGATCTGCTCCAGCGGACCAAGCAGTGCCTAGCGATGAACTGGACACCAATGTACGATTGGAACTCGATTCGAGCTTGCGTTCCTCTGTGCGTCGCCGCATGTCATCTGCATGCTTTTGATATGCCTCCTGGCGTCTGTTCTCGTCTTCTCTGGCCTTCCTCTTCCTCTCTTCCTCTTCTCTCCTTTCTTCCTCTCTCTTCCTCTCTTCCTCTCTCCTCCTCTCCTCCCTCCTTGCCCCTTCTCTCCTTCTTTCTTCGTCCCTCTTCCTCTCCTCCATCCTCGCCTCTTCTCGCCTTGCTTCTGCTTCCCTGCGATTCAGCTCGTCCTCGAGCCGCTTTACCTCTTCCTCCCTTAACCTGATTTGTTCTTCTTTTTTCCGAGTTTCCTCTTCCTTCAATCGTAGCGCTTCCTCCTTGAGTCGGGCCTCCTCTTTACGCCTTGCGGCTCCCCACGGGTCCTCCTCTACCCGCCTTGGAATGTCCGTAACCCTCCGACCGGAAAACCCCTCATCATCCTCTTCTGAATCCGGGTTGTATCGCCCTTGCTTCGGAACAATCCTGGGGTTGGTGTTTGTCTCGGGATAACGTCCAGCGTTATATTCATCCGCGATGAAAGACCGCTCGTTGACCATCGACCTACCCGCCAAAAGTGGTGGCTGAGATTTCCCGGGGCCTCGGTGGCCGGTGAGATCTTCCGTGAAAGAACGTTCGTTGGTGATCGATCTAACCGCAGATGGAGGCGTATGATGAGTCCGGCCACCTGAAAGACCGGACTCGTCCACGGGGAAGGATGATCGGGTGGCGATTGACGTATTTGTGGGAAGGGGTAGATGACTTCGGTTATCGGCGTGGCCAGTGTTACCAATGGTGAACGGGCGTTGACCGGCGGTGGATCCACTTGAAGCATGGAGTTGATGATGAGTCTGACTGCCTGCCGGATTTGATTCGCCGATGAAAGATGGCGGAGTGATTCTATTTACTCGAGCATCCGCTCGGTTGGCGTTGTCTGAAGAGAAAGACTGCTCTTGGGTGAGTTTTCCACTCGCGGAAATGGGTGGTAGATAAGCTCGATTATCTGCAGCGCGTGTAGGCAATACTGGATTGTGCGGAGGGCTGAAGTCTGCCAGGCCATGGTCTTGGAATCCACCCGCTGGGATCTGTTTCTTCGCTGGTTCATGCCATTCTTGGTCAACCTCTCGCAACCTAGCTGGTTCTCTCCCGGCGTCGCCAACCACCGGTTCACTCTCTCGTTGGCTT
>Ga0209006_10002443_pt1 | contig 16937 bp, 16 predicted proteins | sample JacPin_JW_Ref_O2_FD_188567 | JGI IMG/M metagenome (GOLD analysis project Ga0209006, IMG submission 188567) | Forest soil microbial communities from Algoma, Ontario, Canada - Jack Pine, Ontario site 1_JW_Ref_O2 (SPAdes) (version 2) | ecosystem: Environmental > Terrestrial > Soil > Boreal... | reverse complement strand
CAGCGGATCGAGAATCGAGGCGTAATCCTGGGGAATCGCCGGATCGAGCTTCCAGATATTCGACTCCGGAATTACCACGTATTCGGCGAAAGCTCCGTCTGTGTCCACGCCGATGATCTTTACGTTCTGGCAAATGTGCGCCTCGCCGGTGCGGCACAGCAGACATTTTCCGCAAGCCACGTGCATCTCGGCGGAAACGAAGTCGCCTTCTTTGACGCTGGTCACTTCCTCTCCAAACGCGGCGACCTCGCCGCAAAATTCGTGCCCCGGAATCAACGGAGGATGAATGCGATTCTGCGCCCAGCGATCCCAGTTATAAATGTGCAGATCGGTGCCGCAGATCGAAGCAACTTTTACCTTGACCAGCACATCGTTCCGCCCGAAGGCAGGAATCTTGACCTCGCGAATCTCCGCGCCGGGCGCGGCTTCCGGCTTGACGACCGCGAGCATAGTAGATGGCATGACGGCTACCTTATAAATTCCGAATCACATATTACAAACATTTAATTCTAGCACCGCGCCTAAGTCGGCTCAGGAGTTCCTGAGGCTTGGCTCAGGTTAGGTCCGCAAGGGTTCGAGCTTAATTCTTGTTCTCGTACTACGACTCGCAACCATCTTCCCGACCACAGCATCGAAAGGCGGCCAACACATGGAGGTTACCGTCTCGTGCATTCTAAGTTGTTTGCCATAATTCTGATCTCAGCTTGTTTTCTCAACGGCGCCTCGGTGTCGGCTGCTCCCGTAGCCGTGCGTTACAAGGAAGGGTTGATCCATGGCTTTCTCGTGATGAGCACAGTGGACGGGACCCCCATCGCGGAGGGCGACCTGGTGCAAGTCGCGCGTGGCAATCGCGTCACCAATCATCTCGTATTCCGATTCAAGGACGGCTCGCGACAAGAGGAAACCACGGTTTTTTCGCAGGGCGGAGACTTTCGCCTCATCAGCTATCACCTTGTGCAAAAAGGTCCAGCATTCAAGCATGCCACAGATGAGACCGTGACCGCGTCCACGGGCGAGGTGACGGTTCGTTACACCGACGATGATGGCAAGGAGAAAGTCGAGAACGCGCATTTAAAGCTGCCGCCGGACCTGGCCAATGGCCTGGTGCCCACGCTGCTGAAGAATCTTCCTTCCGGCGCGACGCAGGCCGAGTTCTCGATGGTGGTGGCCGCGCCAAAACCTCGCCTCGTCAAACTCGTGATTACTGGCGAGGGTACTGAACCTTTCTCCCTTGCGGGATCGGGGCGTGAAGCGACTCGCTATGTGGTGAAGGTCGACATCGGAGGCCTCGCCGGAGCTGTCGCGCCGATCCTGGGAAAACAGCCGCCAGACGCGCACGTCTGGATTCTTGGTGGCGAAGCTCCGGCCTTCGTCAAATCGGAGATGCCCTCCTACCTTGGAGGACCCATGTGGCGCCTCGAACTGATTTCGCCGGTTTGGCCTCGAACCACGACCGCGGAAGCGAAGAAGGAAGACGTGGAGAAAAAGTAAACGGGGCGAGCGATCACCGTCACCAGTTCCAACCCACCATTTACAATTGACTGGGATGAGAGCTGGTTCCAGGGCGAAGCGGCAATGTGTTCTGCTGTTCGTGGTCTTCGCGGGAGCCACGGGGACGGTAAGGCCTGCGCCGGCTGCGCCGGCTGTGACGGCTGACTCGCGTCAGGATTTCACGCGCCGCCTGATTGCGGCGGCCATCGAACGGACCCATCATTCGGTCCGGTATGTTTCCGCATACGTTCGCATTCCATACCCTGGCGGAGACGTCCCAGCCGACACGGGCGTATGCAGCGACGAGATTATCCGCTCCTACCGCGCCGTCGGCGTCGATCTGCAGAAGGAAGTTCACGAGGACATGCTGCAGGATTTCGCAGCCTACCCCAACAAGCGGCGCTGGCTGCTGGCGCATCCCGATTCGAATATCGACCACCGCCGCGTTCCGAATTTGATGGTCTTCTTTCAGCGCAAGGGCCAGAGTCTGCCCATCACCGACCGTGCGGAAGATTATTCCCCCGGCGACCTCGTCACCTGGGACCTGGGGGGCAACGTTCCGCACATCGGCATCGTTGTGGACCAGAAATCTCGCTGGAGCGGGCGCTACCTGCTCGTGCACAACATCGGCGAGGGGCCGAAGATGGAAGACGTGTTGTTCAACTGGAAGATCACCGGGCACTACCGCTATTTCGGGCCGCGACTCTAGAATTCCCACGTCGCGACAGCGCCACAGACTCAAGACTTACGCGGCTTCGGCGCGACCGTCTTGAATTGCTCCGACTTCCCCCGCGGAATGCTCAGCGTCTTCCACTTGCCCGAGCGGATGTGTTTCGCCAGAAACACGATTTGTCCGGTGTGATAAGCATAGTGCGCGACCTGGCGGTTCACGGCCTGCAACACGGTGTGGGGCTCGCCGCGGATCGTCACCGTGCGCGTCACGCCTTCCGGCTTGAGTGACTCGATCGCCTCAAATACCCGTGCCCAGCCTTCTTCCCACCATTTCGTGAGATCGGCGCGCGTGGTGGCCGGGCTCAGCTCGAATTCCTGGTCGCGATAACGATCAGGCTTTTCGCCGTCCGTGGTGAGGAAGTCAGTGAAGCGCGAGCGCATGTTGCCCGCCATGTGCTTCACGATGACGGCGATGGAATTCGATTCCGGATCGAGCGTCACAAACAGTTCCTGGTCTTTCAGTTGAGCCATCGCGCCCTCGGCCAGGCGCTTGTGTCCCCGCATCTGCCGGTGAGCTTCGTCGAGAAAGTGAGCGGCAGAATCGGTCGTCATAATAAGGCCAACCAGCAAGGCCACCAAGTCAGATAGGTCCGCCAAATCAGACGCTGGGAGTGGCGGGCGGAATAATCGGGTAAGGCGCAACCGGAGTCGTTGGCCGCAGTTCCACCTCGACTTCGAATCCACCGACCCACTTCGAAAGCAGGTTGTACAACAGCGCTCCGATCGCCCCGCCAACGAATCCGAGTACGCCGTAGAAAAACGGCAAGAAAATGGCAACGAGCACTCCCACAATTCCCGCGAAGGGAGAGTTCCCTTGCCCTGCCATTGATCCTGCCATCGATCCAAGCAACCCGAAGAGCAAGAAGAACGGCGCGAAAAGCAGTCCCAAGCAGGCGTACAGCACGCCCATAATCTTGGCGACTGACATTACTCCGAACGATTTAACAATGTGCATAGTCGATCCTCTTTATCATCAATCCTGTTTCCGTGCCGGCAAAGGGAGCAGAGCTGCTAGTGGTTTACGCCCCTCGCCAAGAAGAATCAACCAACAAGAACTCCTTCAGGAAGAGCTCCTCGTCAGCCTCGCGCACCCCAACCTCCGCCGCCGGGTGACTCAATCCTGATGCGTTCTCCGGCGCGCAGCCGCGTGCTGAATTTTCCGGGCATCGCTTCGACCGAACCGTCGTGGCGAATCACGCTTGCAGTTCCGGGCGCGCCGTCGCTGCCGCCAGCCAATCCCCACGGCCCACGCGCGCGGCGGTCTGCCAGCAGCGTGACGGAGCAATCCGTACGCACCTCGATCTCACGCACAATCCCGTCGCCGCCGCGGTGCTTGCCATTTCCGCCGCTGCCAGTTCGCAACGAATATCGCCGCACGCGCAGCGGATAAGCGTATTCCAGCGCCTCTGCCGGAGTGTTTAGCGAATTGGTCATGTGCGTGTGCACTCCTGAAACTCCAGCCTTGCCGGGCCGCGCGCCCATGCCCCCGGCGATGGTTTCATAGTAGGCGAAGGGCTGGCCCGTGCGCGGATCTTCCCCACGAAGATCGACGCCGCCGATGGTGAGATTATTCATCGTCCCGGAAGCGGCAGCGGGAATGCGATCCGGAATTGCCTGTGCCAGCGCGCGCAGCAGCACGTCGACAATGCGCTGGGAAGTTTCCACATTGCCGCCCGCCACCGCTGCCGGCGGGCGCGCGTTGACGATAGTTCCTTCCGGCGCGATCACCTGAATCGGTCGCATCAACCCGGCCGTGGCTGGCACGTCCTCTGCCAGCAGGCAGCGAAAGACGTAGAAACATGCCGAATAAGCAATCGCCTCGACGGCGTTGATACTGCCCTCAACCTGCGGATCGCTGCCCGTGAAATCGACCGTGACCATAGTAGCGCCGGCGTCCCCGCCGGCTGTGGCGGCGGCGTCCGGCCGCCGCTTCTTCCCTCGAACCGACAGCTTGTGGAACTTTACCTCGACCGCAATTCTTACTGGTTTGTCACTGATCCCGTCCCCATCCAAGAAATCTTCGGCCCGGTACGTCCCCGCCGGCACGCGTTGCAAAAATGCGCGCATCAACTCTTCCGAGTACTCAAGCAGATCTCTCGCCGCGAGCCTGGTCTTCTCTACTCCATACCGCACACAAACCTCGCGCAGGCGCTCAGCGCCGGTATGGCAGGCCGCGAGTTGCGCTCCCAAATCGCCTTCGCGTTCTTCCGGCGTGCGCACATTGTTGAGCAGTAACGCGAGCACGTCCTGCTGTATTTTTCCGGCGCTCATCAGCTTCACCGGTGGAATGCGCACACCTTCCTGATAGATTTCGCGGCACAGCCCCATCGACCCGGGATACGCTCCGCCCACGTCGGCATGGTGCGCCCGCGAAGCCACATAAAAATCGGGAATCGCGTGACCGCGCAACTCGCGGGCGCCTCGCCCGCGTGCTTCTAAAGCTGCTCTCACGTACACCGGCGCGACCAGCGTGATATCCGGCAGATGCGTTCCCCCGCGAAACGGATCGTTGAGCATCACGACATCACCCGGCTGCATGCCGCCAGTGAGTTCGCACGCCACAATCGCCGCCCGCACCGACATGGGCATCGACCCCAGATGCACCGGCATGTGGTCGCCCATCGCGATCACTTCGCCGTCGCCGTCAAATACCGCGCACGAGTAATCGCGCCTCTCTTTGATATTGGGAGAAAACGCGGTCCGCCGCAGCGTGGCGCCCATCTCCTCGGCAATGGAGTGGTAGAGGCTCTTGAAGATTTCGAGTTCAACCGGATCGCGCCGCATGGGCGCAGTGTACTACCAGTCGTTGGTCGTTCGTCGTTGGTCGTTCGCCAAAACTCACGTAGAGAGAGCCACCTCGGCTGTCCGGCCCCGACGAAGTCGGGCCGCTCGACGCGCAAACTTTGTGAGTCCGCGTTGGCCAAAGACGAACGACCAACAACCAACGACGTTTTTCCCACTCGAAACTGTAAAATTCTGTTGACACTTCATTCATCGTGCCGCAATATCTTGTATCAGAGAGACTGGCAGTACCATTGATTGGGCTAGTCTTTCAGGCAACGGGCCCGGAAGTTCAATCTCGCAAGGGAAATCGTTCAACGGAGGATCCTTCAATGGCAACGAAGAAGAAGGCAAAAAAGAAAAAGCACTAACCGCCCGCGAGACTCAGTCTCGCATTCGTCAGGATTTTCACTGGCCTCTCCGGAGAAGCACCTCCAGAGAGGCTTTTCCAATTCAGCGGTTAGAGTGATGACTATGCTTCCTATCACGCGTCTTATACAGCGTCGTACACCCGCTTCCCACCGAGGACTCATGAAAAAAATAATGTTGATGCTGGCAGCACTGCTGTCGACGGCGGCGCTACTGTTCGCGCAGTCGCCACAGCCTCAGGAAACAGCGGCCTCGCGGCAGTTCGCGGTCTGGCTCACGGCATTCAACAGCGGCGACCGCGCCGCCCTGCAGCAGTATTTCGAAAACAACCGGCCGTCGGAAGTGGCGAAGGTTGACGACGATCTTCAATTCCGCCAGCAGACCGGAGGATTCGAACTCAAGAAGACGGAAGAATCCACCGCTACGCGATTTGTCGCTCTGCTCAAGGAGCGAGGCTCCGATCAATTCGCACGGATCGAGTTCGAGGTTGCGGCCGCAGAACCGCACCTGGTCACCAAGGTCGAATTACGTGCCATCCCGCGCCCGCCGGAATTTGCGATTCCGCGATTGAGCGAAGCGGAAGCCACGGCGGCGCTTCGCCAGGAACTCGAAAAGGCCACTGCTGGCGATCGCTTCGCCGGGGCGGTGATCGTCGCGAAGGACGGGAAGCCTGTCTTCTCGCAGGCCTATGGCTTGGCCGACCGCGAGAAAAAAATCCCCAACCAGCTGGGCACGCCATTTCGCATCGGTTCCATGAACAAGATGTTTACCGCCGTGGCTGTGCTGCAATTGGTGCAGGCGGGAAAGATCAAGCTGAGCGACCCGCTCGGCAAATATTTGCCGGACTATGCCAACAAAGATGTCGCCGCGAAAGTTACCATCCATCACCTGCTCACCCACACGGGCGGCACCGGAGATTTTTTCGGACCGGAATTCGACGCTCACCGCCTGGAGCTGCGCACACTGCAGGACTACGTAAAACTCTACGAAAAGCGTGCGCCGGCATTCGAACCGGGCAGCCGCTGGGATTACAGCAACTATGGTTTTCTGCTGCTGGGCGTAGTCGTCGAAAAAGTCAGCGGGCAAAGTTATTACGACTACGTTCGCGAGCACGTCTTCAAGCCCGCGGGAATGAACTCCACCGACTCGCTGCCTGAGAGTGAGTCCGTTCCTGGCCGCTCCGTCGGATACACGAAGGAAGATGGAAGCAAGGACTGGAAGCCGAACACCGACACTCTTCCCTGGCGTGGAACGTCCGCCGGAGGAGGCTATTCCACGGTCGAAGATCTTCTGCGGTTCGCCAGCGCTCTGCAAAACCACAAGCTGCTCGACGCCGAGCACACGGACCTGCTGGTTACCGGCAAAGTCGATACGCCCCGGGGCAAGTACGCCTACGGTTTCCAGGACAGCGTGGACGCGGGAGTCCGCTGCTTTGGTCACGGCGGCGGCGCGCCGGGAATGAATGGCGATCTGAAAATATGTCCCGCGTCAGGTTATGTGATCGCCGTGCTCGCCAACCTGGATCCCCCAGCCGCCCAGCGGGTTTCCGAATTCATCGGCAGCCGCCTGCCGGCCCCGTAGATGTTCTTCCGTGTACGAAAATGTCTCTTCCATCTTTTCAACCTGTGTCACAATAAGCGAACGGCACGGCTTCGGCCGGAGTCCTCCACATGGTGGCCAGAAAACAGGCACAGACGAACGGCGCGGGCAAGAGTGAAGCTAGAGCCAAAGGCAAAGCCGACGACGTTCTCATCCCCGACAAGCTCTATTTCCGCATCGGCGAAGTCGCCGACCTGTGCCGCCTGCCGGCCTATGTGCTGCGCTTCTGGGAAGGCGAGTTCCCGCAGCTGAAGCCGGTGAAGAGCAGCACCGGCCAGCGCATGTACCGCAAACGCGACGTCGAAAGCGTACTGCGCATCAAGCAACTTCTCTATGAGCAGGGATTCACCATCCAGGGCGCGCGCCAGCACATGCGCGCGGAAGCCAAAGCCGACAAGGGCCAATCCACGATTCCATTTCCGACGCATTCCTCCGCCGAAATCCAGCACCTCCGCCAGGGGTTGAGGGAAATTTTGAGTTTGCTCACCACGCGCAGAACGGGTTGATCGGCGGGCATCTCCGTCCCAAACGTTTCACCTACGGTGCTTCCCCCGCCACCCACTCCGGTTTGAAATCCGAATTCGCCAGCCATTCCACCGGCTCCACCATCGATGCAATCGCCTGTTCCATGTGGTTGACGTCGACGTGCGCCATGTCGTCGCTGGGCTGGTGATAGTCGCGATGCAAGCCGTAGCTCGAAACCGTCTGCGCGACGATTCCGCGCTTGGCCAGAGCGAAATTATCGGACCGCTGGAAAAACTTCTGCGCCGGATGCGGATCGGCCACCAGCCTCGCCCCATGCTGCGCCAGTTCTGGGCCCAGGTTACTGCGCTCGTAGCCCGTCAGCCAAAGTTCTCCTGGCTGCACAGCGGGATCGGGACGCCCGATCATTTCAAATTCCAGATTGGCCACGATGTGATCCAACGGCAGTGGGGGATGCCGCAGAAAATACTGATTCCCCTGGCCGCCGGTTTCTTCGCTGCCGAAAAAAACAAACAGCACGGTGCGTTTCGGCCGCTCTCCCTTCGCGAGCGCACGCGCCAGTTGCAGCACCGCCACGCAGCCCGAGGCGTCGTCGTCCGCGCCGTTATAAATGCTGTCGCCATTCACCGGCTTACCCACGCCCAGGTGATCAAGATGAGCGGTCAGCAGCACGATCTGATCTTTCAGCTTCGCATCACTGCCCCGCAGAACTCCGATCACGTTGCGCGTATGCCACGGCTTGGGTCCACCGCGAAAATTAAAAGTGCCGGAGACGTCCTGAATAAAGCCGCCCGCGTCGCCCAGCGGAGAAATCCCAATCCGCCGCAGCTCGCGCGCCAGATACCTCGCTGCCCTCAGCTCGTCAACCGTGCCACTGCCGCGACCTCGCATGGCATCACTGGCAAGCGTGCCCAACTCGCCAGCGATTTGAGTGGCGGGTGTTTGCTGGACTGATGGTCGCAGCGCTTGTGTTTGTTGGCCAAGGCTTGTGGCAGGCCGGCACAGACCGAAACAAATAACGGCGACGATAGCGAACAAGGCGCGCTTCATGGATCCTCCTGGGGCGCCGGCTAAGATGCCAGCAGTGTACCCCGCGCCCGTCAAGCATGGCCACGAGCCAAAAGCCAAAAGCGAAACTTGAACCCGCCTCACCATCTGGCCTAGAATCGTGCGGCCATGGCATCCGACCCCCTACAGATCGAGCGCATTGACCGGGGAGTCCTCTGCCTGCACGGCCCACTCACCGTCGAGAATGTTTCTCCGTTCATCAATGCGGTGCGCCGCGAAGACGCGCCCACCATGATCCTCGACTTCACCGGCGTGCCGTATCTCGATTCCTCCGGCCTGGGATCGCTGGTCAGTTCCTGCATCTCGTGCCAAAAGTCTGGACGCCGCATGGCGCTCACCGGCGTCAACCAGCGCGTCATGAAAGTGTTCCAGATCACCAAGACCGAACCGCTGTTCCTGATGTTCCCCACCGTATCCGACGCGCTCGAAGCCTTCACCAACGCGGGTACAGCATAAGAGCTACAGAATGTTCTCCTGACCTCTGTTCCCTGTTCCCTGGCCCCTGTTCGATTCGACCCAATCCGCGGAAAGATTCCTTCAACGGCGCAACTTGCCAGCATGCGCGGAATCATGCCGATGTTCCCTTGTCGGCATACCAGCGAACAGGAAAAAACGAGCGGCCACTCTGCTAGAATTTCTATTCACGTTCTTCCATCCTTGGCGCTTGCCGGAGTTTTTTCCCCATGTCCCAACCTTCCATGCCGACTCCGCGGACTCGTGTCGTCCGCGAAGCCGAGCGCGCAGCTTACGACCGCGAAACTGTCTATCAGATTCTTGATGAAGGTTTTCTCTGTCACGTAGGCTTCGCGGTCGAAGGCCAGCCGTTTGTGATTCCAACGTCGTACGGGCGTGTGGAGAGCAATCTCTATATTCACGGCTCGGCGGCGAGCCGCATGCTGCGCCAGATGAAAGACGGCGTTCCGGTGTGCGTGACCGTGACCCTGCTCGACGGACTGGTGCTCGCGCGTTCCATTTTCAATCACTCCATGAACTATCGCTCCGTGGTGATCCTGGGGAAGGCGACGCTGGTGGACGATCCCAAGGAAAAAATTGAGGCTCTCTACGCGCTGTCGCAACACATTCTGCCCGGCCGCTGGGACGACTCGCGCCAGCCCAACGACCGCGAATTGAAAGCAACGTCGGTGCTGCGCGTGCCGATAGAAGAATTCTCCGCGAAAGTGCGTGTCGGTCCTCCAGTCGACGATGAACCGGACTATGCGTTTCCGACCTGGGCCGGAGTAATCCCGCTGGAGACGGTGGCAGGAGAGCCGATTGACGATGCCCGCCTGCTCCCGGGCCAGGAAGCGCCAGCGTACGCGCGCGGGTACAGCCGCAAGCGCTGAGATGTTTGTGAGGGGGCTGCGCAGAGCGGCTTCCTGGCTGCACCTTGAGGCTTGATTCTCTAAGTAAAGAGTGTTATCTTTACTGTAAGTCATGTAGGTAAAGATGAGGAACTCCAGCACTATCAGCAGCAAAGGCCAGATTACCGTCCCGCAGGAGATTCGCAAACGCCTCGGGTTGGCGGTCGGTGATCGTGTCGAGTTTGTGGTCGAGGGGGATCACACCGTGATCCGGCCGGCCCGCTCGGAAGTGAACCCCTTCGAAAAGTACATCGGGATTCTGGGCCCGTTCCCCGGCGGCAAAGAGGGGATAAATGCCTGGATTGACGATATGCGAAGCGATAAAGACTACGAATGAGAACGGCTCTCGACACGAACATCCTATCTTCGGTTTGGTCGGGAGAATCGTCGGCGGGCGCGATTGTCGCTCAATTGTCAAAAGCCCGCGCTCAGGGGGCGCTGGTGGTAAGCGCCCCAGTCTTTGTCGAGCTTTCCGCCACGCCAGCCGTCAATGTCGGCGCGCAGCGTGTTGAGAAATTGCTTGACGAGATGGCCATCGCAATCGATTTCGAACTTGGAGAAGATGTCTGGCGATTAGCGGCAACAAGCTTTGCCGCCTATGCCATCCGCCGGCGCAGTTCTGGCGGAGGTTCACCAAAGCGGCTACTCGTGGACTTCCTGATCGCATCGCATGCGCTGCTGAAAGCGGACAGGCTCATGACCCTCGACGCCGGTCGCTACGGTGTGGACTTTCCGAACCTTCGTCTGACTTGACTCTGTCGCTTCTGTTGGTGGGCGCACTCCTTACGGAATCAGCAGCAACTTCCCCGTGGTTTTCCGGCCTTCCAGATCACGATGGGCTTGCTGTACTTCAGCCAGCGGATACGTATGCGCGATTCTCAATTTGAGCTTGCCGCTGGAGATCATGTTGAACACTGCGCCAGAGCGCGCCAGCAACTCTTCGCGCGTGGCGGTGAAGTGGGCGATGCTGGTACGGGCCATGTAGAGTGAGCCTTTTTGCGAAAGCGTGATGGGATCCACTGGCGGAACCGGACCGCTGGAGGCGCCAAACAGCACCAGCATGCCGCGCGGGCGCAGCACGTTCATGCTTTTTTCGAAAGTGGCTTTGCCCACGCTGTCATAGACCACGTCCACGCCCTGGCCCGCAGTGAGGCGTTTGGTTTCGGCTTCGAAATCGACTTGCGTGTACAGGATTACCTCATCGGCGCCGGCCTCGCGCGCCAGTTTGGCCTTCTCCTCGGTGGAGACGGTGGTGATGACACGCGCGCCGAGATTGTGCGCCATCTGGATCAGCAGCAGTCCCACGCCGCCGGCGCCGGCATGGATCAGCGCCGTTTTCCCGGGCGTCAGCGGGTAAGTGTCGTAACACAGATAGTGCGCGGTCATGCCCTGGAGCATGGCGCCAGCCGCGTCGCGGTCGCCAACGTCCTCCGGCACTGGCACCAGCGCGGCGGCTGGCGCAGCCACATATTCGGCATACGACCCGAGGGCGCCGCTCCAGGCCACGCGGTTGCCCACCTTGGCTGTTTTCACATCAGCGCCCACCGCGGTGACCACACCTGAACCTTCCTGCCCGACCACGAACGGTACGGGCGCGTGGTAGCGCCCCTCGCGGATATATACATCGATGAAGTTAACGCCCGCGGCGGCAATCTTGACGAGCGCTTCGTTACTTTTCGGTTGCGGGACGGGCAAATCCACCAGTTGCATAGCTTCCGGTCCGCCCACTTGCTTCACTTGAATGGCTTTCATGGTCTTCCTTTGCACCAGTCTGGTTCCTTCGCCGGTTTATGTGCCGCGGGAAATTATACGGGACGCAGGATGGGATCGGCATGATCTTGGGGGGCGATCCATGAAGATGATCCATGAAAAGGAAACCAAGAGTGCGGACCGAAATGACCTCCGGCTTTTGCCATTCGGACTGAGGCATTCCGAATGTGGAATCAGACTCCGCAATGCCTTGGGGTGTCTGCTACACTGTCACTCGCCGAGGAGCTTTATCACATGGCCGAAAAAGTTCCGCAGACTTTTGCCAATCACTCGCGATTTGATCCCCCGTTTCATTATTTCGCGGGTCCCGTATTCTTTTTGGGACTGTTGTTGGCTCTGGTCCATTTCTTCGCGCACATCACTGAAGGCGACTTTCGCGATCACTTCCACGCTTTCCTGTTGATTCTGCTGGCCGCTGCTCTTCTGGTGATTGCTTTCAAAGAGCGTATCTATGCTCTCAAGGTGCAGGATCGCGTGATCCGCCTCGAAGAGCGTTTGCGCCTCGCGATGCTTCTTCCTGAGCCTCTGCGGTCGCGGATTCCGGAGCTGACAGAAGACCAACTGATCGGGTTGCGCTTCGCGTCGGATGCAGAGATTCCCAAGCTTGTGGAGCGCACGTTGAAGGAAAAGCTGTCGCGCAAGGATATTAAGAAAGCGATCCAGAACTGGCGTCCGGATTATTGGCGGGTTTGAAGGATGGCGGCGCCCGCGCCGGAAGGTAATGGGTGTAATAGCGCGGCCCGGGCCCATTCCGGATGGTGCCTAAGGTAACCGCCTAGGTGCCTTTTCGGCGTTGACCCATGACTGGCAGGCAGGTACGATTTTAATAAGGCTGTACGCAATCCAACGCCCAGGGAAATTCCCGCATCTTATAGAGAGTATGAGGTTTGTATAGAAATTATGAAGTTTGCAGAACCCCATTTACGGACTGCGATGCTGGCCTGCCTGGTGTTGGCATGGTCCGGCTGCCAGAGCGCGCAGAAGCCGGTATCGCTTCTGCCGCCGGGGTCTGCACCTTCGTTGAGGGCCGTGGGGGCCCCTGCCGCGAAACCGGCTGGTTCGGCTGCCGTGCAAGGTCAACAATCCAAGCCCGATTCGTCCCAAAAGGTGCCGTCTGGCGCCGCAGCTTCCGCCCAGACCTCAACGCAAGACTCTTCCCAGGCTGCTTCTCAGGCTAACACCACGCCAGCCACTGCCGACCCAGTCGGAGACCTGGTTGCGCGGGTGGAGAAGGAATACCAAGCTGGAGTGGTCGACTACAAGGCGGGGAACACCGACGCGGCCAAACTGAATTTCGATAATGCCTTCAACGCGATGTTGGGGAGCAATCTGGACGTCCGCTCCGACGATCGCCTGCAGAAGGAGTTCGACCGCGTCGTGGCGGGAGTAAACGAGCTCGGCCTTGACGGCCTCGGGGGCACTCCGGGCAGCGACGCTGCGAACAGTGCAGCGGGCGATGCCGAGGTTCAGCAGAAATCTGAACCCGCGCCCATTGATGAGACGAACGGCATCACGCCTTCTGCCGACGCCGGCGTGCGGGCCAAAGCGCAGGCCGAAATCAAGTCGACGCATTCCGACCTGCCACTGATGATGACCGACCAGGTGGCCGGCTACATCACCTACTTTTCCAATCGCGGACGCGGCAACTTCGAGCGCGCCTTTGCCCGCTCCGGACGTTACCACGACATGATGGTTGGCGTTCTCAAGGAAGAAGGCGTGCCGCAGGATCTGATCTATCTGGCGCAGGCCGAGTCCGGGTTCCATCCGCTGGCGGTTTCGCGGGTGGGCGCGCGCGGCATCTGGCAATTTATGGCCAGCCGGGCCCGCGGCTACGGGCTTTCGCACAATATGTACGTCGACGACCGGCAGGATCCCGAGAAGTCGACGCGGGCGGCCGCGCATCATCTGAAAGATCTCTATAACGAATTCGGCGACTGGTATTTGGCCATGGCCGCTTACAACTCCGGTCCGGGCACGGTGCAGTCCGCTGTGAAGCGCACCGGCTTTGCCGACTTCTGGGAGCTTTACCGGCGCAACGTTCTGCCCAAGGAAACGCGGAATTACGTTCCCATCATTTTGGCTGTGACCATCATGGCCAAGAATCCGTCGCAGTATGGTTTGAACGCAGTTGCGATGGAGCGTCCCGCGGATTACGACACCGTGACGCTGACTTCTCCAGTCGATCTGCGGCTGGTGGCGGAATGCGTGGGCGGAAACCTCGAGGACCTGCAGGATCTGAATCCCAGCCTGCTGCGGCTGACCACGCCGCATGAAGGAAAGTTTGAGTTGCACCTGCCCGCCGGAACCAAAGACCAGTACGAAACGGCGATGACGGCGATTCCGGCCGGGATGCGCCTATGGTGGCGTTATCACAGCGTACATTCGGGCGATACGCTGGCTTCGCTGGCGCGCACTTACCACGTGACGGCCAAGTCGATTGCCGAGGCCAACCACCTCGACGCTCCGGTCGAACTCGAAGCCGATGCCAAGCTGGTGATTCCAGTCGCACCGGGAAAGCATCCGCTTTCGGATACGGCCACTTACGCGCGGCGCATTACGCGCTACAAGGTTCACTCCGGCGACACCATCGAAACCGTGGCTGAGAATTTCGGCGTGTCGCCGCAGATGCTCCGGCGCTGGAACGGCCTGCGGGGCGACAGCCTTTCCGGACGCAAAGTGCTAGCGCTGCATCTGCCGGTCACGCCGAGCGCGCACACTACCGAGGTAGCGTCGGCCAGAACGCCCAGGAAGCACACCGCGAAGCCTGCAGCGCAAACCGTGAGCGCCAAGCCTCCGGTGACAAAGTCGGCCAAGATCGAACGCATCGAGACTGCCGCGGCCCCAGTGATCCACCACAAGGTAAAGACCGGCGAGACTCTCTACTCTATTGCGACCTACTACAAGACCACCGTCGCCGCGATCAAACGCGATAACCGCGACATCGCTGTCCTGCGTCCGGGGATGATTTTGATCGTGCCGCAAGCCCGATAGGGACTTTCGGCCCTGAGGCTTTGGACCTAATACGTTAGGACTCAACACTCGGGACCTTAGACCCCAGACATTCGGACTTTGGGCGCCGAGCTTCGCTCAGTCTTGGACAGCCGAGACGGCTGTCTCTACATGGGTCTGCACTCTGCCGGGCAACCTGAAATTTTCTTCACACTCTTTTCACGTGCGCGTAACCCTCCTGTCATCTGCGGTTCAACTACTTCTGATAGTTATCCGAGAGCGTCTTTTCAATCCTCAGGAGGAGATCCCCCATGAAATTCACTCGCAGACTGCGTGTCGGCGTGCCCGTACTCGCGCTTTTGCTGGCAACGACGACGGCTATCGCACAGAGCACTGGACCCATCCAACGCGTTCTACTCATCAGCATTGATGGCATGCACTCGCTGGATTTCGCGAATTGCACCAAAGGCGTCCCGATCTATGGGAATCAGACTTACTGCCCGCACCTCGCCGCGCTTTCGGCGACTGGCGTGCATTACCTGCAGGCGCTAACTTCAAAGCCTTCCGATTCTTTCCCGGGGCTGGTGGCTCAGATCACGGGCGGGACACCGCGTTCGTCCGGAATTTTCTATGATGTCACCTATGATCGCGCACTGTCGCCCCCGAAAAAGACCACGCCTTACGGCATTGTCGGCGGAGCGAATCTTTGCCCGAGCGTGGTGGGCACGCAGGTTGGTTTCGACGAAGAGATTGACTACAACTATCTGGACTTGCACTCAGGAAAGGCGAACGGCAGTTCCGGCATCATCGGAATCAATCCCGACTACCTGCCGCGAGATCCGAAGAATGGCTGCGCGCCCGTGTATCCGCACACTTATCTGCGCGACAATACGATTTTCAATGTGGCCCGCAATGCAGGCCTGTACACGGCGTGGTCCGACAAGCATCCTTCCTACGACTTTACCAACGGACCGAGCGGTGATGGCGTGATTGATCTGTGGTCGCCGGAGATCAATTCGATTCCGGTCGCGATTCCTTCCGTTCCTGGTTGCAAGCCACTGCCCGACCCGGGGGCTGCGACCTCGTCGAATGCCTGGACTGACAGCTTCCAGAACATTCGCTGCTACGACCAGTACAAAGTGCAGGCGGTGCTGAACTGGATTGACGGCAAGACTCACGATGGAACCGCCACCGCGCCGGTGCCGAACATATTTGGCATGAACTTTCAAGCCGTGAGCGTGGGCGAGAAGCTGGTGGAAAAATCGCTCGGGCTGACGGGCGGTTATGTGGACGCGCTGGGAACACCGAGCGATTCGTTGTTCGCCGAAATCCAGTACGTGGACACCGCCGTCGGTCAGATGGTTACGGAGTTGACGAAGCAAGGGCTGTTGGACTCGACCCTGATCATCGTATCGGCCAAGCATGGCCAGTCGGCGATTGACCCGAGTCGCGTACTGCGCATTCCGGCTGATGCTCCTTCGGATGAACCGCCATCGCAGATCCTTTCTCCTGCAGGAGTCGGGCCGGGCCTGCCGGTGGCGCAAGCCGATGAGGACGATATCTCAATGCTCTGGCTGACCGATCAGAGCCAGACGCAAAGCTTCGCGGCAACTTTGGGCTTGGCCGCGAACGAAGACCTGTTTGGGCAGGGAGAGATTTTCGCCGGCCCCTCGCTCGCGCTGCAATTCAACGATCCGCTGACCGATTCCCGGACTCCAGACATCATCGTTGCTCCGAATGTCGGCGTCGTCTATACCGGCGGGAAGGCCAAAGTTTCCGAGCACGGCGGCTTTGCCTATGACGACCGGAATGTTCTGCTGGTTGTCTCGAACCCGAAGTACAAGGCGGCAACGTTCAACGATCAAGTGGAGACACGGCAGATTGCTCCCACCATCCTGAAAGCACTGGGGTTGGACCCGAATCAGCTGAGTGCCGTAAAGTCCGAGCACACGGAAACGCTGCCCGGTCTGCCGTTTACCCAGAAGTAGCGCTCCTGGATGAGATGGGTTAGGTGAGTTGTAAGGGATGCGGGAAGCTTTGGCTTCCCGCATTTTCATGCTTGACTATTATCTCGGCTGCCAGCTCGTCGACGTCCCCATTCGTGTTTTCTTTGCCTATGCAGGTACCGTATGAAAAGCGAATCGCGGGGAATTCCAGACCGGCGGTCGAAGACAAATTCCGCCGATTGTGCTTCCCTTCGCCCCGCGCCGTGTGATAACAGAATAATTGCGTGAGGCATTTTCAGCCCTTGCAGACTGCAGCAAACGTCGTGCTATAATCGCGCGCCGTTCCAGAAGAAGTTCCGGTGGTCTTTTAAATTCTCTCGTGCCCGCA
>Ga0209006_10002442_pt1 | contig 16939 bp, 13 predicted proteins | sample JacPin_JW_Ref_O2_FD_188567 | JGI IMG/M metagenome (GOLD analysis project Ga0209006, IMG submission 188567) | Forest soil microbial communities from Algoma, Ontario, Canada - Jack Pine, Ontario site 1_JW_Ref_O2 (SPAdes) (version 2) | ecosystem: Environmental > Terrestrial > Soil > Boreal... | reverse complement strand
CCGCCACACGAACCACGTCGGGTGGAAATTTTTCCGCCAGCCGGAAAGTAACATCGAGATCCACTTTGAAGGTCTTCAGATCGCGCGAATTCACGCCGATCAGATCGCAGCCCGCATCCAACGCCAGTTGCAATTCCTCGCTATCGTGCACTTCGCACAGAACATCAAGCCCGCGTTCGCGCGCGCGCTTCGACAAACTACGTAACTCCTCGGCACTCAAAGCCGCGACAATCAGCAAAATCGCATCGGCGGAATTCGCCCGCGCCTCAAGCAACTGAAACTCATCGACGATAAAATCTTTCCGCAAGCATGGAATCGAAACCGCTGCCGAAGCCTCTCGCAGATTCTTGAGCGACCCCTGAAAAAATTCTTCGTCCGTTAACACGGAAAGCGCAGCTGCTCCCGCCGATGCAAGCTCGCGAGCCAAGTCCGCCGGACGAAAGTCTGCCCGAATCAATCCCTTCGACGGCGAAGCCTTCTTCAACTCCGCAATCACTGCCGTACCTTCGCGGCTGGCCGCGAGCGCCCGCCGAAACCAGCGCGGAGTGTGCTGTTCCGCCCGCCGCTCCAATTCGCGGAGGTCCGCGCCGGCCTTGGCTTTCGCCACCCGCGCTCGCGTAGCCGCGATAATTTGATCAAGAAAGGCAGCCATAAACGGTCTATTGATTATAAGGGACAAGCCGGCCCGGCCCTTTGCGCGGGCCAAACCGGCGGCTACTGGCAGATTTCCTGCAACTCTTTGTAAGGTTTCTCGGTGCCCGGCGGATATTTGATGTGTCGAACATCCATCCACTGGTCAAGCAACGTCCCCCCGTACTTCGACCCTGCATCCGGATCGGTTTCATACGCTGGATCGCTCTCCGCTTCCTGCAGCGTCACCAGCGTAAATCCCTTTTTCTGAAGAAGGTCGAGAGCATCCGGCAGAATCGTGCTGCTGAACGCGCCCAGATGCAGCAGCAGAACATGATTGATGTCATGCCCATAAACCAACTTCGCCATCTCTCGCCCCAAATCCAGATAAGCCGAGGCCGTTTGCAGATAACTGGCTCGCAACTGTTCCATCGACTTCACATCATTTTTCGCGACGCAGCGCGCATATGCTGTGTTCCAAAGATAGTCTTCCCAATCGAGCGTGACCTGCGCGATTCGGTACTGATGCCCCTTCAAATACGTCCGCACGGCGCGCCGCTTCTCCTGCGTATCGCCTTCCCGAAGAAATGGATAACGCAGCCAATGCCAGTCCGCGTCTTTGGCCGCGACCAACTCGAGTGCCGGTTCGTTCTCATCGATCTCTCGCTCGAACCCCTCCGCCGGATTTTCATTCAGATCCAGATGCGAATACGTATGATTCCCCACCGGCTCAGCAGCCGCCCACAACTTCAAGGCTTCGGCCGCGTCGGCGTCTCCCTCAAGCTTTTTCGCATTGATGAATCCATAGGCCGCGGGCACATGCCGCGCCTTCAATACCGCCAAAGTATTCTTCGCGATTTCCACCTTCGTCTCTCCCGGTGGAAGAAGCCCGTTCAGAGGCAAGTCGTCGAACGTGATGGCTACTTTTTGTCCAGAGCAGGCGACGCCGAAGCCAAGAAGAAAAGCGAAGGGGACGCCGCGTGCGCAAATCCAGCGGAGCAGAAATCTCATGGCTGAGAGTCTACAAGACCTGCGAAATCAAAATGTCGACGAGAAGATTCTCGAGCCGACGGTTATATTTTTATTCCATCCCCAGCGACTTACTCACTGACTTCCCGTACTCGCGCGCCTTCTCCAGCACGCGCGGCTCGTCGATCGTCAACAGCTTACGTTCCCGCATCACCACGCGGCCGCCGATCACCACGGTCTCCACGTCGCTGCCTTTGAGCGCATATGCAATCTGCGCATAGATGTCGAACATGGGCACGGCGTTCGGCTCATCCAGACTGATCAGAATCAAATCCGCCTTCTTGCCTGCCTCAAGGGATCCAATCTCTTTATCCATGTGAAGCGCGCGCGCTCCATCAATCGTCGCCATCTCGACAACAGCCTTCGCGTTTAGCGCCAGCGGATTCATCTTCGTAATCTTCGCCAGCTTGGCGGCCAGGTCCATCTCCTCCATCAGGTCGAGATCGTTGTTGCTCCCGGCGGGACCGTCCGTTCCCAGCCCAACCGCAATTCCCGCCGCCCGCATCTCGGGCACAGGCGAAACGCCGCTAGCGATCATCATGTTGCTTGACGGATTATGCGTGCACCCCACCTGCCGCTCCGCCAGCAACTTCCGGTCCGCTTCGTCGACGAAGATGCAGTGCGCCGCCACCAGATCGGGCCCCAGCACGCCAATCGATTCCAGATATTGCACCGGCGACATTCCGTTTTGCTTTTCGCTGTCCTCCCATTCCTTCTTCATCTCTGAAACATGCATCAGAATCGGCGCGTGATATTTTCTGGCCAGCGCCGCCGCATCCTGCAGCGTCTTTTTCGAGCATGTATAAATCGAATGCGGAGCCGGAGCCGCATGGATCAGTGCGTCACCCTGCCACTTCTTCAGGAACTTCTCGGTATACGCGAGCATTTCTTGCTCGGTCTTATTGTCCGGCGCCGGAAAATCGATGAACGTTTCCCCAAGCACACCGCGCATGCCCGCCGCTTTTGTTTCCTCAGCGACGGCATCTTCGAAGTAATACATGTCGGCAAATGTTGTGACACCCGCGCGAATCTGTTCGGCAGCCGCCAGCTTCGTCCCCCAGCGTACAAACTCTTCATTCACATTTTTTGCTTCGGCTGGAAAAATGTACTTGTAGAGCCAGTCCTGTAGCGTCACGTCGTCGTGCAACCCGCGAAATAAAGTCATCGGGACATGTGTGTGCCCATTGATGAATCCCGGCAACACCAGTCGCCCGCGAGCATCGATTGTCTGCGCGCTCTTATATCGCCTCTCGACATCAGCCCGCGTCCCAACAGCCACAATCGTGTCGCCACGCACCGCAACGCTGCCGTCATGAACGATGGCCCGAGCGCGGTCCATCGTGACTATGGCCCCGCCGCGGACAATCAGGTCGACGTTTTCTTTGGTCTGCGCAGTCAGCGCTGAGCAGCATCCGGCTACGATGACCAATACGGCTACGGCTTTTTTTATCCCGCTCATCGACTTCCCACCTTCTTCAAATAAAACTGAAAGAAATCTTCCGCATTCGAATTCAAACAAACCTGCGCGTTCGGCGCTCCCGGCTCTTCGCGCGTGAATCCCTTCTCGTCGATTCGAATATGCATTGGCACCACAGGACAAAGCTGAGGCTTCAACGCAAATACAATCGTCATCGGATCAAACAACGTCGGCGTCTGCTGTCCCCACAGGTGATACAGGATGGTCAGCTGATCCGTCACCGCCGTTCCGCGGGTGAACAAAAATTCCCGCTTCACTTCGTCCAGTTTCAGTTGCGTCGAGTCGAGCGGCATCACAAACAGCGGAACGCCCGACGCAAAAAGTTTCTGCGCCGACGGCACATCGTTCAAAATATTCCATTCCGCCATCGGGGCCACCAAAGCCGTATATCCCATATCTCCGTACCCGCGCCGAACCGATCCACCCATCAGCACCACGCGCTTCAACTTCTTGAATGTCACGATGTCCTTATCAATCGCCGCGCCCACATTCATCAGCGGACCGATCGCGATCAGCGTAATCTCTCCCGGATACTTTCGAATCTCTTCCAGCAGAAAATCCACAGCGTCTGCGTGCGAGGACATGGTCAACCGTCCGCTCTCGACATAAGACCGCTGCGACATCGGATTCTTCGTCGGCGTCGACTTCCCCGCGAAAACCCGTATCTCGGCGTGTCCCACTTCCCCCAGGAATCGATCGACGATCTTCGCCCGCGTCTCGGTATCGCCAAAGGTCGTCGTCACACCCAACAACTGCAGCTCCGGACTCTTCACCGCCAGCGCCAACGCGAACGCATCGTCCACATCGTCGCCAATGTCGGTATCGATGATGATCTTCTCCGGCGCGGCACTCTGTCCCCAGGCCATGCCTGCAGCGAAACACAGCAGAAGGCAAGCCGCCCGCCTTGAAAGCATCTTCCAGCATCGCGTTCCTGTCATAGAGCACTCCAGTATTGGGTGCTCCATCCTAACCGTGATTTTTGTGCTTGTGTGGGATTTGATTGAAGAACTCGAGGCCAGTGTCGATCAGGCCACAGCGTGTCCCGCGCCCCACGCGCCATTCCGGCTATCGCCTCTCTAACTCCAGCAAATTCAACACGCCGGCCGTGGCCCAGCCCGTGCAATCTCTCAGATCGCAGTCACTGGGAGGTGACCAAACATGACCCGCATCAACGCATCGCACAACACTGAGAAAAGCTGCAGTTTTATGACCTGGGGCAAGAACACCGGCGCGCTCATCTTCGCCGCTTTACTGATTGTCTGCTCCGTAACCGTCGGCTGCTCCAGCGACAAACCAAAAACCGTAAGCTCGAACAATCAGATTCCTGTTCCGCAAACTTCAAGCCCGATTCAGCCGATGAACGCGCCGGTCATGCAGGCTGAAAACAAGCCCGCCGCGCAGCCGTCCAAAAAGGTCGTACACAAAAAACCCGCGACCGTGAACTACACCGACAAGACTTACGGCGTGACCTTTGAATATCCGCGCCGCTATGCGATCGAAACCGGCGATGCGGCTACCGAGTTGCTGACGTCGACCCCGCTGCCGATGAATTTCGTGCAGTCCGGTGGAGTCGCGCTCGCCGCCATTGAATTGCCCGAAACCAGCTTCGCCAACACTGACTTCTCGTCTGCATTCTTCAACGTGAGCGTTCACAAGGGGCTCACCGCCGATCAGTGCACCGAGTTCGCGGTGCCGCAGCCCAAGGTGGTCAGTGCAACGGCGTCAACCGAAGCTGCACCCGCGCAAACTGCCCCGGTCCAAACCATCTCAACCGCAGCAACTGCGGCACAAGCTTCGACCGAAGGTCAGTCCAGTTCCGCGCAGTCAACCACGGCTCAGGCCGCGCCAGCCGCGTCGAACACGGCTACGTCGCCAGAAGTCGCGACTGCATCGACGGTGACTCAATCCCAGGCGGCATCGTCCGACGTCAATTTGGGATCAAAGCTAATGCTCGGCGATCTCGAACTTCACGGCACCGAAGCCGTCGCCGGCGAAGGCTCGCGCCAGAGCGATTCGAAGTACTTCCATGTTTTCCAGAATGGATCGTGCTACGAGTTCGGTCTGAACGTAACCACCGTCGCCTCCGATCAGGGCATCACCAAGCACGTCGACCGCGACAAAGTCTTCACCCGCCTGGAGCAGATTCTCTCCACGGTGAAGATCAGCCCAGTCGTTGCGTCAGAAGCAACAGCGGAAGCTCCGAAAACTGCGGAATCGACCGGAACGCCGGCACAGTAAGACACAGTTAAGAAGAGTCAGTAAATCCGGGTGCCCCACTTCTGGCCGGTTTTTGCCAGAAGTGGGGATTTTGATTTGCAGGAATCCGCAATCCCAAGAGTAAAGGGCGTTCGCTTCGTTCATCCGCCTGCCGAAGCACTAGCGTCCACCGTTCGTCAGATTCAAATAATTGATCACTTCAGCGACACTCAGGCTGAGGGCCGATGCGATCTGAGAAATTTTCTGCCCGTGGTTATAGAGTTGATAAACCTGTTGAGCCGCCGTCAGTCGGACCGTGTCCTCTGAACCGTGAGTGGATGGCTGAGCCGGCTTCGGCTGAGCCGGCGCAGGATTCGGCGCAGATCTTGCGGCGGACGGCGTGCTCAACGCAACGCTCGGAATTTCGATGCTCATCAGAAGGTTCCTTTCTCCTTGCATAAGACGACGTCGGCAAATTTTGCCGGGCGGATTAGGCTGGTTCGGGCGATCGCAGGAAGGATTCGCAGCGGTGCTCCCAAAATGACACAGCCGGATGGTTACGACAGTTCCATGGTGTAAGATCGCCACTCGCCCACCGCTCCACCGGATGAGCGATCGCTCGTCCTCCCGTAGTTTTGTTTCTCCACGGAATCAATACACATGAATATTCTCGATCTCGTAGTTGGCAAGCCAATCAAGACCAGTGAGGAACGCGCCGAGCAGATCAGCCCAGTCCAGGGCATCCCCATTTTCGGCCTGGATGGACTGAGTTCAGCCGCCTACGGCCCGGAAGCGGCGCTCAGTCTCCTGCTCCCGCTTGGCCTTCTCGGCGTTCGATACATCGTTCCGGTGAGCGCGGCGATCATTACGCTGCTCGTGATTGTGTACTTTTCTTACCGGCAGACGATCGCCGCGTATCCCTCCGGCGGCGGCTCTTACACCGTGGCGCGGTTCAATCTGGGCGCGCCGGCCGGACTACTGGCCGCGGCCGCCTTGCTGGCCGACTACATTCTCACGGCCGCGGTAGGAATCTCAGCAGGTGTCGGAGCCCTGGTATCGGCCGTTCCGTCGCTGCTGCCGCATATGGTTTCTCTTTGCGTCGGCATTCTGATCGTCATCACGATCCTCAATCTTCGCGGCGTGCGCGAGGCCGGATCGATCTTTGCTTTTCCCACGTATGTGTTTGTCGGAGCGCTCCTCATCACGATCGCCGCCGGAGTGATTCGCGTCATCGCCAGCGGAGGCCATCCAACACCGGTATATGCCCCGCCAATTCCGCCGCCGATGACAACGGTCCTCACCTACTGGCTGCTGCTGAAAGTTTTCGCCAGCGGCTGCACGGCGCTGACCGGCGTAGAAGCGGTGAGCAACGGAGTGAAAGCATTTCGCGAACCGACGGTGAAAAACGCGCAGCGCACGCTCACCGTGATCATCTTTCTGCTCGCCGTCCTGTTGGCGGGAATTTCGTTTCTTGTCAAAGTCTATGGAATCGCCGCTACTGATCCCGGAACGCCCGGATATCAGAGCGTCCTCTCCATGCTGACGGCTGCGGTTTTCGGCAAAGGCGCTTTCTACTATCTGACCATCGGCGCGATTCTGGTGGTCCTGTCTCTTTCCGCAAACACCGCCTTCGCGGATTTCCCGCGTCTCTGCCGCGCCATCGCGCAGAACAACTACTTGCCCCATGTTTTCGGATATCGCGGCCGAAGGCTCGTATACACCTACGGCATCGTAGTGCTTGCCGTGCTGTGCGGAGGCGTGCTCATTGCTTTCGGCGGCGTCACCGACCGTCTGATCCCGCTCTACGCCGTCGGCGCGTTCATGGCGTTTACGTTATCCCAGGCCGGAATGGTGATGCATTGGCTCAGGAAGCGCGGTCCCCATTGGCTGAAAAGTGCGCTGGTAAACGGGCTCGGGGCCTTCGTCACGGGAATCACAACGTGCGTAGTACTCGTAGCAAAATTTGCGGAAGGCGCATGGATCACGCTACTTTTCATTCCGCTGACCGTGATGCTCTTCGTCATGGTGCGGCGCCACTACCATTCGGTGAAGATGCTCACCTCGTGCAAGATTCCCGTGAACGCGGCACGGCTCAACGAACACCCCATCGCGGTGATCGCGGTCGATCGATGGAGCAACATCACTCGCCAGGGAATTGAATTTGCGGCGAGGCTGTCGCCGGAAGTGATCGCACTCCATGTCGAGCCGAACGAGCACTCGGAATTGCTGCAAGAGGATTGGGAGCATTATGTGGAACAACCATTCCGCACCGCCGGCAAAGAGCCGCCCCAACTTCATCTGCTGCCGTCGCCCTACCGCTTTGTCATCATTCCAATCGTTCAGTTCGTTCTCGAACTTGCCAGAAAAAATCCAGGCCGCAACATTGTGGTCGTAATTCCGGAGTTGGTAGAAGACCGCTGGTACGAATATTTTCTCCATAACCAGCGCGGCCGGCTTCTGGAGTGGGTGTTACTCGCTCGCGGGAATGAGTGTATTTTCACGGTGAGCGCGCCGTGGTATGTCGGAAATAAGGAATGCCGCTGAAGCCAAACTGAAGGCTGTGTCCAAACTCCTGCCGGCCCTTGTTACCTAGGTCATCTTGGGCAAGGTGACGATTCGGTACATGATACTGAAGGTGTCACGGACTGCTCAATGAATATAGACGACCTGCTGCGGATGGCCACGGAACGGCGCGCCTCAGACTTGCACCTGAAGGTGGGAAACTATCCTCACCTGCGGATTGACGGCGAACTGGTGCCGCTCACCGACCAGCCCCGCATCAGCGCGGAAGACATGCTGAACATGGCGTTCAGCATGATGTCGGCGCGCCAGAAACAAAAATTCAAAGAGACCACGGAAATCGACATGGCCTACGGCGTTGCAGGCCTGGGACGATTCCGTGTGAACATTTTCCAGCAGCGCGGTAACGTTGGGCTGGTGCTGCGCGTCATTCCCACGAAAATCCGCGCGCTCGACGAACTGTTCCTGCCCAAAGTGGTCGAGCAGATTTGCGACATGCCGCGCGGCCTCATCCTGGTCACCGGCGTAACTGGCTCCGGCAAATCGACTACGCTGGCCGCGATGGTCGATCGCGTGAACTCATCGCGCGCGGAACATATCGTCACCATTGAAGACCCCATCGAATTTCTGCACCGCGACAAAAAGGGGTACGTCAACCAGCGCGAAATCGGAGTCGACACCCCGTCGTTCGGGGCGGCGCTTCGCGCCTCTCTGCGTCAGGATCCGGACGTGATTCTGGTCGGCGAAATGCGCGATCTGGAAACCATTTCGACCGCGCTGCATGCGGCTGAAACCGGTCACATGGTGTTCTCGACGCTGCACACGCTCGATGCGGTCGAAACAATCAACCGCGTGATTTCAATTTTCCCGCCGCCGGAGCAGAAGCAGATTCGCATGCAGCTGGCCGCCGTGATGCGAGCAATTGTCAGTCAGCGCCTCGTGCGCCGATGCGACGGAGACGGGCGCGTACCGGCCGTGGAAGTCATGATCAATACGGCTTACATTCGTGAGTGCATTCTGGTACCGGAAAAGACGCGGTCGATTCGAGACGCGATTTCAGCGGGCACATCGCAATACGGCATGCAGACTTTCGATCAGTCGTTGTGGGATCTGTTCCAGGCCGGCCTGGTGAACTACGAAACAGCTCTCGAGAACGCCTCGAACGCCGACGACTTCAAGCTCCGCATGCAGGGCATTGCGTCGACCGCGGATATTTCGCGCCAGTCGATGCAGTCGGCAGGCTTTGGAGGACGGTAGGCTCCCTCTTCTGGAATTTAACAAATTGAGCTCCTGACGGATGTTGGTCTCCTTGATGGGCGTGCGAAAAGCGCGCCCTTTTTTATTTGCGGCCCTGAGCCGCGAGCAAGTCAACTTCGTGGTGGGCTTGGCGCTCGCCACTCAGGACTCGCAACTGACGACTCTCTGCGCTATCGTTAGCCATGCCGTTCTCGCGTCCGAAAAGAAAAAACTATTCCGAAGACGAGTTATACGAATATGCCGTGGGCGCGCTGGCGCGGCGCATGCACACCGTCGCCGAGCTGAAACGCAAGATGCGCGCGCGCATCGAAGACGCGGAATCAGAATACGGGCATACGCTGCTGGAGCTGGTGACTCGCCGTCTGAAAGATAATGGCTATCTGAACGACTCGCAGTTCGCCGCGTACTACTCTTCCATGCGGCGCGACAATCAGCGCTTCGGACGAATGCGCGTGATCACAGACCTCAAGGTCAAGGGCGTACACGGCGACGTAATCACGAAGGCCGTAGACACGGCATTTGAGAACGTGAGCGAAGAGAAGCAGGCGCGTGAGTATCTGCAGAAAAAGCGCCTCGCCAAACCGAAAGACCAGAAACAGACGGCGCGAATTTTCCGTCAGCTGCAGCGCGCGGGCTTTGGCATGAAAACGATCTTCACCATCCTGAAAAAGTGGGAGGTCGATGACGAGACCCTGACCGCGCTGGAAGGCGAATCGCAATAGTTAGCTTTAGCTCAACTTTGTCATTCCGAACGCTCGCAGACGCGCGCAGCGCGGAGAGAGCGTGGAGGAACCTGCTTTTTCCGGAGTGGACCACTAATGCCGCTGCTAGTACCCCTACCCGCCTCACCTTAAGATTGATTCGAACGCCGCGTTGTTGCATACTTTCAGCGATCCCAAAAACATCTCAGGAGGGCGATATGAGTAAGAAATGGGCGGCAATTCTCGTAACTGTTGTGCTAAGCGCGGCATCGTTCGCGATGGCGCAGGATACGACGACAACAGCGGATAAAAAATCGGCCGGCAGCGAGATAAAAGGCGCGGCCAAAAAGACAGGCAAAGATACGGAAAAGGGAGCGAAGGCCGTCGGTAAAGATACAAAGACCGGCGCCAAAGACGTTGGTAAAGACACGGCAAAAGGAGCGAAGACCGTTGGCAAGGACACAGCCAAAGGCGCAAAGGTAGCCGGCAAAGACACAGAGAAGGCCGCCGACAAGACTGGCAGCGCCGTAAAGAAGAGCGCGAAAAGCGTCGGAAGTAAATTGAAGGGCGACAAGAAATCGGGAGACACGACGCCAGCCACAACGACACCCGCCACCACAAAATAGTCCAGCGATATCGCTGTTCGCGAAGGCCGGCCGCTCCAACAAGATATCCTCCAGGTGGAGCGCCCGGCCTCGTTCATTTAGAATTATCCATCCATGCTCACCGGTTCTGAAATTCGCAGAAAATTCCTGGACTTCTTCGTGCAAAAAGGGCACAAAGAGGTCCACTCGTCGTCTCTTGTGCCGGCCAACGATCCCACGCTTCTGTTCACCAACGCAGGGATGAACCAGTTCAAAGACGTGTTTCTCGGCCTGGAGAGACGCGAATACAACAAAGCCACCACTTCGCAAAAGTGCGTGCGCGCCGGCGGCAAGCACAACGATCTCGAAAACGTAGGATTCACCAATCGCCATCACACATTTTTCGAGATGCTGGGGAATTTTTCTTTTGGCGATTACTTCAAAGAAAAGGCAATCGCGTACGCGTGGGAGCTGATCACATCGCCCGAGTGGTTCGGGATCGACAAGAACAAGCTGTATGTGACCGTCTTTAACGGCGAAGGCGGCGTGCCGCGCGATGCCGAGGCTTATGACTTGTGGGCGGCGCGGGGAGTGCCAAAGGAACGCATCTTTGAACTCGGCGCGAAAGACAATTTCTGGCAGATGGGTGACACCGGACCATGCGGTCCGTGCAGCGAGATTTATTACGACATGGGTCCCACGGCTTCCGATCAGGGCCACGCTGATTGCGCGTTCGCCTGCGACTGTGGACGATTCGTTGAGATCTGGAATCTCGTCTTCATGCAGTTCGACCGCGATGTGTCGGGCAAACTAACGCCACTGCCAAAGCCGTGTGTTGACACCGGCATGGGACTGGAGCGTACGGCGGCGGTGCTGCAGGGCGTGATTTCGAATTACGACACGGATTTGTTCACGCCGTTGATCAAAAAAGCAGCCGAGTTGACGGGAACGTCAGTGAAGAAAGAGCTGGACAAGGAATCGCATACAAAATCGGCGGCTTCGCTGCGAGTAATCGCCGACCACTCGCGCGCCGCAACTTTTCTGATTTCCGACGAGGTCCTGCCGTCGAACGAAGGGCGCGGATATGTGTTGCGAAAGATCATCCGGCGGGCACTAACACATGGGAGATTGCTCAATGCTAAAGGAACGTTTCTGTATCAAATGCCCTATGAAGTGCTCAAAGTCATGGGCGATGCATACCCGGAATTGAAGGAATCAGTGAATCGAGTTTCACAGACAATTCTGGGTGAAGAGGCAAGTTTCGGACGAACGCTCGACATTGGGTTAGGAAAGCTCGAGTCTCTCATGCGAGAGAGCCGTCTGACCGGCGACGAAGCATTCAAGCTGTACGACACGTTCGGCATGCCTCTTGACTTCATGCAGGATGCAGCCCGCGATCAAGGTATGCCTTTCGATCAAGAAGGTTTTGATCGTGCAATGGACGAGCAGAAGACTCGTGCGCGCGCTTCCTGGAAAGGCGCCGCAAAGCAAACGGCCAATCCCGTGTACCAGTCGCTGCCGAAATCTGTATTCGAAGGCTATCGCCTGACGAGGTCAGACGAATGCGAGGTGCTGGCGATCATCGCGAACGGCCAGGGCTCGCAGGAACTGAAGGCAGGTGAAGCAGGCGAGATCATCCTCGATCACACGCCTTTTTACGCCGATTCCGGCGGCCAGGTGGGCGACAAGGGATGGTTTTATTCCGACGATCACAACACTGTCGTTGCCGAAGTGAAGGGCTGCTACTCGCCGATCCAGGGAGTGCGTGCGCATCAAGTAATCGGGAAGCAGACGATCCGCGTGGGCGAGAAAATCGATGCGGTCGTCAATACGGAGATTCGTCTGGCGACGATGCGGAATCACACCGCGACTCATCTTTTGCATGCCGGCCTGCGTGAAGTGCTGGGCAAGCACGTGAAGCAGGCAGGGTCGTTGGTCGCGCCCGGGCATCTGCGCTTCGATTTTTCGCACTTCACTGCGGTTGGGGATGAAGAGCTGCAGGACATCGAAGACATCATCAACAAAGAAGTTCTGCAAAACATCCAGGTTGAAACCCTGGTCGACGTGCCCATCGACGAGGCCGTCAACAAGTATCACGCCATGGCTTTGTTCGGCGAGAAGTATGGGGACAAGGTACGCGTGGTGAAGATCGGTGATTTCTCGACCGAACTTTGCGGCGGAACGCACACCGGGGCAACCGGAGAAATCGGACTGATCAAGATTTTGAAAGAAGGCAGCGTGTCGTCGGGAGTGCGCCGAGTCGAAGCGATCACGGGAGAAGGATCATTGCGTCACTTCAGAAAAGATCACGAACTCGAGCATGTTGTGTCGGCATTTGTCTCTCCGACTCTTGCGCAGAAACCGCGCAAGGATGTGGCATCCTCGGCGGGTGAAGATGCGCACAGCGAAGAGTCCTCGATCTCTCCGGCCGAAGCGCTTAGAGCCGAACTGGAGAAAAAAGATGCGGAGATCAAGCGCCTGACTCGCGAACTCGACTCGGCCCGAATGAAGTCAGCGTCGGCGTCAACGTCGGATATCAGTCAGAAGATTAAAGAAGTAAAAGGCGTGAAAGTGCTGGCACATCGCGTCGACAATCTCGAGCGCGCGCAATTGCGGACGCTGATCGACCAACTGCGCGACAAGATTGGCTCGGGAGTAGTCGTGCTGGGGTCGGCTTCGAACGGCAACGTCGCGTTGCTTGTCGGCGTAACCAAAGATTTGACTGGACGCGTACAGGCCGGCAAGGTCATCGCACCGGTGGCCGAGAAAGTTGGCGGCAAGGGCGGAGGGCGTCCCGACCTCGCCGAAGCTGGAGGCAAAGATGCCGCCGCCCTGGATGCCGCACTGGACGCCGCTTACAACGTGGTTGAAGGGTTGCTCGCATGAGTTCTCCCAACGCCAGTGAAGAGCGGCTGCGGTTCATCAAACATAAAGGACACGCGATTTTCCTCATCGATTTCAGCCACTGCTCAACGAAAGAAATGCTATTGCTGCTCGACCAGGTGCGGGCCGACGTGGCGCGGCACGCGCCGGAGTCGGTGCTGACGCTGGCCGATTTCTCTGGAGCGCAGATCGACAAAGCCGTGGCCACAAAAATGAAAGAAGTGCTGGTGCTCGATCGTCCTTATGTGAGGAAATCGGCGTGGGTCGGAATCGAGAGCCTGCCGCATGTGTTCTACGAGAATTTCAAAAGTTTTTCGCAGCGCGACTTCCCAGCCTTCAAAACGCGAGATGAGGCGATGGACTGGCTTGTGAGTTAGTCCTCAAAACCGCAACGTTTCCTGAAACAACTCCATCAGTTTGTCAAAAGCGCGCTCAGCCGCGTCCGCGTTGTAAACCGGGCTGTCAGAAGATGTCCAGCTGTGAAAAGCGCCCCTGTAGATTTCGCTTTCGTATTTCCCGCCCCAGCTGACCAGCGCCTGCTCAAACTTTGCGATCGCTTCGTCTGACATGCTGTGGTCTTTATCTGCGTGCCCGAAATAAAGTTGAGCCTTGATGCGTGGCAGAGCCAGATGCGGGCTGGTAGGAGCATCGGTATAAAGTCCACCACCATGAAATGACGCGACGGCCACGACTTTGTCTGGACGAGCCGCGCCGGCGAACATCGCCATCTTTCCGCTGAAGCAATATCCGGCGACGCCGACCATGCCAGGGCGCGTCGAGCTCTGCGAAGTCAAAGTATCGATGTAGGTCGATGCATCGCGCTCCATCGCTTCAGGGTTCAGCGGGCTGCTCAATTCTGCCATGCGCTTTTTTCGTCCCTCATCGTCGAGCGTGCGAAAAGAAGGCTGCAGTGGTACCCGGCTTGTACGGTAGAAAATATTGGGCATGAGCACGGCGTAGCCTTGCTGCGAGAGCTTTCTGGCGGACTGACGATTCGCATCGCGGATTCCTCCGATATCCGTGAAGTAAAGAACGCCGGGCCAGGGTCCATTTCCCTCCGGGGAGTAAACGACGCCTTCGCTGACACCGCCCTGCATTTTGATTTCGATCGACTGCTCCAGCATGGAAAGTTGCTCCTGATTTTTTCTATATGAATTGCCGCGGGCGCGCCGTACAGTGCGCGCGGATCTAACGATCGACTCTCACAAAATTTCTTCAACTCCGCCACTTCAGCGTTACGGGTCCTGACATGGGATGCTTCATCTCCGTGCGGCTTCGCTTGGCATGTTGATGCGCGGCCTTCAACTGGAAATACCACTTGGCGGGCCGATCGGCATCATCGATCAGCATGAGATGCGGATTGTGCTTCAAACCTTCAGCCTGGACTTCCATGGTGCGGCGATCCTGCTCCACGAATTTTGCAAAGACAAACTTCAAAAGTTCCGGACCGAAGGGAACCCAGCGAAATAAATTCCAAGCCGCGACCACGTCGATGCGGCAATGAGTGCGCGTGATCGGCGTGACCGTCGTCAGGCTCGAGAACCAATACTTGCCGGCGCGAATAGTTTCGCTCCGCAGATTCGGAAGAACGAAATCGATGGTCGTGGTAATTGAGTCGGCATCGGCATAAAGGCGCAACAATTTATATGGCGCGGAGTTCGAGCTGGGCGTGTGCGCGCTCATGCGAAAGCCGTTGGGAATCGGTTCGAAGTTTTTCTGCTTTTCATGAATGCTATGGCGGCTGCGCCACCACCAGGCCTGATGTACAAACGGTCCGTGCGCGGGATCCATAAGCCCAATAATGCCGTGGTCGACGCTGACCGGCATCTCCGCTTGCAGATACGCAAGCTTGTATTTATCGCTGAACTTTTCGATTTGCGGAGCCGGGCCAGGAGCCGCGACGGGCGGGGCAATTCCCGCCCCAGGCGGGGCAGGATCGGCAATGTAGACCCACAAAAATCCATCGCGCTCTTCACACGGATAACTCCCGGCATAGATGCGATCGACTTTCAGATTCTGATCGGCGGTGAGCGATGGGATGACCTGGCACTGTCCGTTATGCACATCGAACTGCCAGCCGTGATATCCGCACTCCAGGTTCCGGCCGTCGAAGTGGCCGCAATTCAGCGGCATGCCGCGGTGCGGACAAGCATCACGCAATGCAAACGCCTTGCCAGCGCGATCACGGCCTAAGACAAGCGGAATCTCCAGCAGGGTTGCTTTGTAGAGTTCATTGCGCTGCACGCGGTCAGCGGGCAATGCGCGATACCAGAAGCCGGTAAGCATGAGCGCATCGGTCGCCTGGCGTTGAGGGTCGAGGTCGGGCATGGGAATCGGCAATTGACGAATTTCAATTCGCGGTTGAAAGCATATGCTAGCATCCGCAAGATTGACGCGGATACTTTGTGACACGCGATGTACTGACACAGGTCGACTATGAAATTGCTTGGCCACTTTCGCCGGCTCACTTCGGCGCAACGGAACACGTTCATCGCTTGCTTCCTCGGGTGGTCGCTCGACGCTTTCGATTTTTTCATCCTGACCTTCTGTGTCAGCGCCATCGCCACGCAATTCCAGGCAAAAATTTCTGCGGTACTCGAAGCCGTATTCATTACGCTGGTGTTTCGTCCGGTCGGCGCCTTTATTTTCGGAATGATGGCGGATCGGTATGGACGGCGCCCAACGCTCATGGTCGACATCATCGCGTATTCGGTGTTCGAGCTGTCGTCGGCGTTCGCTCCTTCACTGAAAGTATTCCTGATCACTCGGGCGCTGTTCGGCATTGCCATGGGCGGAGAGTGGGGCGTAGGCGCGGCACTGGCGTTCGAAACGCTCCCCGCCGAAGGCCGCGGATTTTTCTCCGGACTTTTGCAGGAAGGTTACGCTGTCGGATATCTGGCGGCAGCCTTGGTTTACGGCACGCTCTTCCGCTTCGTGGGTTGGCGGGGAATGTTCGTGATCGGCGCTTTGCCCGCCCTATTGGTCATCTACATTCGCACCAAAGTGGATGAGTCGCCGGCGTGGTTGCAGGGCCGCGGGGCGCGGAAGGCAGAGTCACGGCTGGGCAAAGACCTTCGAACTTATCTGGGAACGTTCGCTTTTCTCGTGGTGCTGATGTTCGCCTTCAATTCGTTCAGCCACGGATCGCAGGATCTTTATCCGACGTTTCTGCAGAAGGATCACAAATTCTCGCCTCAGACAGTCGGATTGATCGCGATCGTGGCCAACCTTGGAGCGCTGCTGGGCGGAATTATTTTCGGATCGTGGTCAGAGAAGATTGGGCGGCGGCGCGCGATTCTAATCGCCGCTCTGTTATCGCTTCCGATCATTCCGTTGTGGGCTTACTCTCACTCCGTGCCGATGCTGGCGCTCGGCGGATTTCTGATGCAGTTTATGGTGCAGGGCGCATGGGGGGTGGTTCCGGCGCATTTGAACGAACTCTCGCCCGCCGCAGTCCGCGGGACCTTCCCAGGTTTTGCCTATCAGTTGGGAAATCTGCTTTCGTCGCGCAACGGTGTTCTGCAAGCAAAGATCTCCGAAGAACGCTACGGCGGGATATTCGCGCCGGTGCTGGCTTGGACGCTGTTGCTGGTGGCGAGCCTTGTCGCAATAGTTACGTGGAGCGGAAAGGAACGGCGTGGGGCGGATTTGTCGAGCGCAGG